>Ga0075434_100006463_pt1 | contig 10742 bp, 10 predicted proteins | sample RhiMethybrSRZTD3_FD_75298 | JGI IMG/M metagenome (GOLD analysis project Ga0075434, IMG submission 75298) | Populus rhizosphere microbial communities from Tennessee, USA - Rhizosphere MetaG P. TD hybrid SRZTD3 | ecosystem: Host-associated > Plants > Roots > Rhizosphere > Soil | place: USA...
GTAGCGCGGGGCTTTCAGCCCCGCGCTACACGCATGTGGAAAACGCACTCTAGAGCTCCAGTTCCTGCCCGATCCGGCGTTCCACGGCGCGGCGGTACGCCAGATCAGCGGCGGTCACATCTTCCACCGCCAGACCAAGCGATTTGAAGATCGTTATCTCGCCGTCACTGCGCCGTCCTTCCGCGCCGTTCACCACTTCACCAACTTCCGCGACGATATGATCGGGGCCGAACCGGCCTTCCTGAATCCCGAGCACGACGTCTCCGGATTCGACGAGCGCGGCGGCGCGTGAATCGACGAACAGACGCGCGCGTGCGACGAGAGCCGGATCCATCTCGCGCTGATTCGGACGGCACGCGCCGACCGACATCACGTGCGCACCCGGCTTCACCCATCCGTTCTCGAGGACCGGAGCCGGCGAAGACGTCGCGAGCACGATGAGGTCCGCGCCGACGATGCATTCACCCGCGTGATCGACGGCTTTGACGTCCGGTCTGGCGCCGCGCCCGTCGTGCGTTGCCGCGGCATCGCGCGTGCAGTTCGCGACGAACTGATCGCGATGCGCCTTGTTCGGGCTCCAGACCGCGGCGTAGCGGATGTTGTGGACTCTCGACAGCGCCTCGAGATGGCTGCGCGCCTGGACGCCGGATCCGATGATCGCGAGCGACTGCGCGGTCTTGCGCGCGAGCAGGCGGGACGAAACGGCAGAGACCGCCGCGGTCCGCGCCTCGGTGATGTAGCGGCCGTCGAGGAGCGCACGGAGCGCGCCCGTCTCGGGATCCAGCAGGACGATCGATGCGAGATGCGAGTGCAGGCCGCGCGCGATGTTGCCGCCGAACACCGTCACCAGCTTCGCGCCCAGACTCGCGGCAGCCGCGCTATAGTTCGCGTCTCCCCTGTCTGCGCGAATGTCGGCGGGGCCTGCCGCGCCGAAGTTCGCGTCTCCTGTGTCCGCGCGAACGTAGGCAGGCATCAATCCGAAGAACGCTTCGTCGCCCTTTACCGAGATCACGGTGCGAACCGGCTGCGCCACCTGACCGGTCGAGAAACTGCGCAGCGCGCCGCTCATCGCGTCGATCAAGTCGTCCATCGTCAGGACGCGCTTCACGTCGTCTTCGGTGAGCAGTCGAAAGCAGACGGACACGGTGGCTCCTATCGGTGCATTCCGCATTGCGGATTGAGGATTGCGGATTGCGGATTTATTGGTGATTGGGGGATTGAAGGCGGATTGCGGATTGATTGAATGCGCGGACTGCGAACTGATTGCGGAATGCGCGGACTGCGGATTGATTGCGGAATGCGCGGACTGCGAACTGATTGCGGAATGCGCGGACTGCGGATTGATCGCGGAATGCGCGGACGGCGGATTGATTGCGGAATGCGCGGACTGCGAATTGACTGCGGAGCGCGCGGCCGCGGCGGCTTCGCGGATCGTGTTCGCGTGAATGGTGACGATCGCGTCGACGTCGGGCGCGTAGCCGCCGGACATCATCACGGCGACCGGAAGCGACCGCTCGCAGCATGCGTTGAAGACGAAGCGATCGCGGGTTCGCAGGCCGTCGATCGTGAGCTCGAGCCGGCCGAGGCGGTCGCCTTCGTACGGATCGGCGCCGGCGAGATAGAACACGATGTCGGGCTGGAACCGGTCGAGCACCGGCGGCAGGTGCTGCTCCAGCGCAGCGAGATATTCATCGTCTCCGGCACCGTCCTCGAACGTGACGTCGAGATCGCTCGTTTCCTTTCGAAACGGAAAATTGTTCGCGCCGTGCAGTGAGAACGTGAACACGCGAGGATCGTCGCGGAAGATGGCGGCGGTTCCGTTGCCCTGGTGGACGTCGCAGTCGATGACGGCCGCGCGGGCAATCTCGCCATCGCGCAACAACGCGGACGCGGCCACCGCCACGTCGTTGAACACGCAGTAGCCTTCACCGCGATCGCGAAAAGCGTGATGCGTACCGCCGGCCAGGTTGGCGCTGACGCGGAGACCGACGGCACCCGGCTCGTCGCGACACACCTCGCGTGCGGCCGCCAGCGTCGCGCCGACGGAGCGGCGCGAGCGCTCGACCATCATTGGCGACCATGGAAACCCGATGCGCCGCTGCATGTCCGCGGGAAGCGTCCCGTTCGCAACTGCGTCGACATATCCCGCATCGTGCACGAGCCGAAGGTCGTCCCACGCCACGGGATCGGCAACGCGCAGGTCGTCCGCATCGATGATGCGCTCGGCAATCAGCCGTTCGCGAAGCAGCCGATACTTCGTCATCGGGAACCGATGATGTTCCGGCAGCGGAAGGACGAACGTGTCGGAGTAAAACGCTTTCATCGATGCGGTGCCACAGGTGCCAGCGGTGCTCGGGTGCCAAGGTACATCCGCCACGTCCCCGCAATCGTGCTCGCGTGGGTTCTCTGGACGAGCGCGTTTTCCATATTGATGTAGCGCGGGGCTTTCAGCCCCGCGAGACGAACGGCCCTGAAAGGGCCGCGCTACACGCATCTGGAAACTGCACTAAAGTTTTATCCGATGGTCCGCTTGAAAACAATCGATGCCCATGCGGCAGGCGAGCCCCTGCGATTGATCGTCGAGGGGTTTCCGTCGCCGCGCGGCAAGACAATGCTCGAGAAGCGCGAGTGGACGAGGCGGCACGCGGATCATCTGCGGCGCGCATTGATGCTCGAGCCGCGGGGCCATTCGGACATGTACGGCGCAATCCTGACCGAGCCGGTGACTCCGGGCTCGCACGCCGGCGTGTTGTTCATGCACAACGAAGGGTACAGCACGATGTGCGGCCACGGCGTCATCGCGGTGACGACGATCGCCATCGAGCGCGGGTTGATCGTCACCGGCGGCGACGAATCGACGATTCTGTACGATTCGCCGGCCGGCACGATTCGCGCGAGCGCGAAGGTGCACGCGTGTTCCGACGCGACGAACGGTTCGGCACGAAGAGTTGAAAGCGTGTCGTTCGTCAACGTGCCGTCGTTCGTGCTTCACGCGGGGCTGTCGGTGACGCTCGCGGCACGGCAGATCCGCGCCGACGTGGCGTTCGGCGGCGCGTTCTACGCGATCGTCGACAGCGAAGCGGTCGGCCTTCCGATTGACGCGCGCCATCTGCCGGAGCTGCGGCGCGCCGGGATGGAGATCAAGCACGCGATCGAGGCGAAGCACGACATCGTGCATCCGCTCGAGAGCGGCCTGCGCGGTATCTACGGCACGATCTTCACCGGTCCGCCGTCCGACGACCGCGCCGATCTGCGCAACGTGACGATATTCGCGGACGCCGAAGTCGATCGATCGCCGTGCGGGACCGGCACATGCGCGGTGATGGCGGTGATCGACGCGATGGGCCTGCTCGACGACAAGCCGGACGCGGTGTTCCGGCACGAGAGCGTGATCGGCACGCGATTCAACGGCCGCGTCGTGTCACGGACGATCGTCGGCGAGCATCAGGCGATCGTTCCCGCCATCGAAGGGTCCGCCTGGATCACCGGCGAGCACACGTTCATCGTCGAGGACGATGATCCGTTGAAGAACGGATTCAGGATATAGAATCGCGGCCCTGAAAGGGCCGCACCACATCAGGTGTGGGACGGGGCTTTCAGCCCCGCCTCAGGATTTCCCGCGCCTTCAATACCCGATCGCCAGACCGTCCTTGCGCGGATCCGATCCTCCCATCAGGACGCCGGTCCGCGGGTCGAACATGATTCCCTGAAATCCGCCGAACGCGCCGACGCTGACGGTCACCTTGTGGCCGCGTTCGCTCAGCGCCTTGCGCGTCGTTTCGGGGATGCCGCTCTCCACCTGCAGTCCGTTGTTCCCATGGTTGACGCGCGCGGCTTCGCCGGCTTCCTGGATGTTCATCCCGAAGTCGACGAGATTGACCACGACCTGCGTGTGCCCCTGCGCCTGGTGATCGCCGCCCATCACGCCGAACGACACGTACGGCTGGCCGTCCTTCATGATGAACGCAGGGATGAGCGTGTGCAGCGGCCGCTTGTGCGGCGCGATCTGATCGGGATGTCCCGGCGTGAGATTGAACATGCTGCCGCGGTTGTGCAGGATGATCCCGGTGTCGCCGGCGACGATGCCCGATCCGAAATCGGAGAAGAGCGACTGAATGAGCGACACGACATTGCCCTTGCCGTCGGCGACCGTCATGTAGATCGTGTCGCCGCGATCCTGGCCGGTGAAATTCTCGTCGCGCTCGTCCTGCGCGCTCGGCCTCACGCCTCCGATCGTTCCGGCCTTGTAGCTCTCAGCGGCCTTGTTCGGATCGATCTCCTTCCGACGCGCCGACGCGTAATCCTTCGAGATGAGCGTCTTCACCACGTTCGGCGGCACCGCGGCCGCATCCCCGAGGTACGCGGCGCGATCGGCGAACGCGATCCGCTTCGCCTCGACGAGCGCGTGCAGGTACTCGGGTGAGTCGTACCCCATCGACTTCACGTTGAAGCCCTCGAGGATGTTCAGCATCTCGAGGACGGTCGGTCCCTGCGTGTTCGGCGGCAGCTCGTACACGTCGTAGCCGTGATAGCTCGTGGAAATCGGTTCGATCCAGTCGGCCTTGTGCTCGGTGAAGTCGCGCTCCTCGAGCAGGCCGTCGCGCTTGCGCATGTCGGCGACGATCGCGCGCGCGATCGGTCCCTTGTAGAACGCATCGCGGCCGCCGCTCGCGATCTTCTGCAGCGTCGCGGCCAGATTCGGGTTCGAGAAGATCTCTCCGGGCCGCGGCGCATGGCCGTTCGGGAGGAACGTCGCGGCGGTCACCGGATCCGCGGCGAGCTTCTTCTCGCTGCTCTTCCACTGTCCGCCGATGATCTCCGTCACGGCGTAGCCGTTCTTCGCGTATTCGATCGCGGGCGCGACCGCCTTGGCCATCGAGATCGATCCGTACTTCGACAGCAGCTCGGACCATCCGTCGACGACGCCGGGAACGGTGACCGAGAGGACGCCGGTGTTCGGAATGCGTGTGAGGTTGCGCGCGGCGAACACCTCCGGCGTTGCGGCGTATGCCGATCGTCCGCTCGCGTTCAGCCCTTTGAGCGTTTTCGATTTCGCGTCGTAGACGATCGCGAAGAGATCTCCGCCGATGCCGGTCATCGACGGCTCCACGACCGCCAGCACCGCCGCGGCCGTCACGGCGGCATCGATCGCGTTGCCGCCGTCCTGCAGCACCTTCAGTCCCGCCACCGAGGCGAGCGGCTGGCTCGTGGCGATCATTCCGTTCCGGCCGTACACGACCGACCGCGTCGAGTGCCTGTTCGCGGCCGGACGATCGCCGGGGAGCGGCTGGATGTCGGTGGTCTGGGCTGAAGGAATGGTGAACGCGAGGACCGCAGCGGCAAGGCCGATGGCAACGGATTTCATGCACCCTCCAGAAACGCGCGCGCGAGGCGGTCGAGCAAATGCGCCAGCGTCTCGCGTTCGAGCGCGAACGCGCCCAGCTCCGGCGCCCACGAGAGTTTATAGCTTCTCGCCATGGCCGACACCCAGATTTGCCGGACCGGGGCGTTCGGCGACACGACGAATTTCGCCTCGGAGGGTTCCTCGAAGACGAGATTCAGCACGCCATTCTGCAGCTCCACTTCGAAGCCTTCGGTGTCCGAAAGCGGGAGCAGCGCACGGCGTGCGGATTCGAGCGCTTCATCACTCTTTACGCGGAATTCCTGCTCGGTGAGGGTCGTCACGGCGTCAGTAAACCTTTGTCCGGGTGGGTGCGTCTAAGCAAGACGGGAGGTGAAGAGCACATGCGAGACTGGAGCTTCTCGTCGACAGCGGAATGGGTGGTCGGAGCGTTGCTCGTCGCCGCAATCGTCGCAACGCTGTTCGTCTAATCCCATGCGAAGCGCGTTCGGCGTCTTCGTGGCGCTGAACTTCAACGATCCAGGCAGCCGGCGCCTGGTCTACTTTCCCGACACGGACAGCTTGTCGCCGGCGGCGACGTAGCTGCGGCGCGCCCGCGCCGTCATTCCGGCCTTCTTCACTTTGACCACGAGCTTGTGGATGCGGTTGTCGAGCTGCTGCGGCGTGAAGCCGATCACGTACTGACTGTGCAGCTCGTACGCGACGCGCGTGAACGTCGGCGCGAGGTCGCTCGTCTTCTCGAGCTCGAAGTAGCCGCCGCCGGTTTCGTCCGAAATCTTGCGCAGCCCGCGATCCGGTTTGCTGCGCACCATCCGCTGCCCGTCGAAGTAATGGCTCTCGAGTCCGATCGCGTAAATCATCACTTCATCGAGGCGCGCGCGATCGATCACCGATCCGAGCGACATCTTGCTCTCGGTGTCGTCGCCGTCGGTGAACACGAGGATCACCCTGCGCCCCTCGATCCCTTTCAGCTCCTCGAGGCTCGCGCCGATCGCATCCCACAACCGCGTGCCGTTGCCGTAGTCGAGATCCTTGACGTCCGACACGAGCTCGTCGCGATCGTTCGTGAAGCGCGAGCTGAACTGGATCTTGTCGTTGAACGCGCCGACGCGTCCCTTGTCGGCCGGCAGCAGGCGAATGAGAAACTGCTCCGCGGCGGCGCGCAGCAGCGGAATCGTGCCGGTCATGCTGCCGCTCGTGTCGAGCATGACGACGACCGTGATCGGCTGAATGCTGTTGTCGAAGAAGGTGATCGTCTGCGCCTTCTCGTTGTCGAAGACGTCGAAGTCTTCCTGCTCCAGGCCTGGCACGAGCCGCTTCTGCGCGTCGGCGACGGTGACGAAGAGCGAGACCACCTGCGTGCCGCTCTTGAATGTGGGCCCTTGCGGCTGCTGCGCGAGGGCGGCGGCCGACAGGAGCGCCAGCAGTGAAGCGGTCAGGAGCGATTTCCCCGGAGTCATCGAAGTCAGCTTAGCGCAACGGACCGGTCCTATTGGCGACTTGACCGGTCGGATATAGGGGAGTAAACTGAACCCTCTTTCTGAGATTGAGTCTCATAATCGTAGCTGGCGTGCCCCATGCTCCAAGCGTTCGTCATCACCCTGCGTGAAGGCCTCGAAGCGTTTCTGATCGTCGCCATCAGCCTCTCCTACCTCCGGAAGAGCGGCCGGCGCGAACTGGTCCCTGCGGTTCACTGGGGCATCGCCCTGTCGCTGGTCATCAGCATCGGCTCGGCGTTCCTCTTCGAGCGCGCGGCCAACCATTCGCTCTGGGAAGGCATCCTGGCCACGGTCGCCGCCGTGTCGGTCGCGTCGCTGACCGTGCATATGTGGCGCACGGCCCGCCGCATCAAGAAGGACATCGAGGGGCACCTGTCGCTCTCGGCGCGGAAAACCGGAACGGCGGCGTTCGTCGGCGTCTTCTTCTTCACGCTGCTCATGATTACGCGCGAAGGCATGGAGACGGCGCTCCTCATGGGCACGCTGCTGTTCCAGCAGACCTCGATGACGATCATCACCGGTGCCGCCATCGGGACGCTGGCCGCGGCTGCGGTCGCGTGGCTGTGGTCGCGGTACGGTCATCGCATCAACCTCGGGCTCTTCTTCCAGGTGACGGCGGTGTTCCTGCTGGTGTTCGTCGTGCAGCTGCTCATCTACGGCTTCCACGAGCTGACCGAAGCGCGCGTGTTTCCGTACAGCGAGCCGCTCCACTGGGCGACGGAGCCGTACGGTCCCGACGGCGTTTACGGTCAGTACCTCAGCTATATGCTCGTACTGATGCCGCTCGGCTGGATGGCGATCAGCGCGTTATTGCCTAAACGCGCGCCCGCTCAAACGGCTGTCACGCAGCAGGGGTGACCGGCAAGCCGCCCACGGTCGTTGATCTCGCCTGGGGCGGCCCGCCTTCGCTCGATAACTCGACACCGAGCTTCGGCGAGGCAAGCCCTCCTTCGCTCGATAACTCGAGACCGAGCGTCGGCGAGGCACGCGCGCTGACGTTCTCGGTCACCACACACCAGTCATCCTTCATACTGGACGGACACGCCGCGGCAGGGCCGTCGCCGGTCGAAGCGCTCGCCGCGGCGCTGGCCGGGTGCATGTCAATCGACGTCATCGACATCCTCACGAAAGGACGTCACACGGTCCGCGCGCTGCGCGCGCATCTCTCCGCCGAGCGCGCGCCGAGCGAGCCGCGCCGCTTCGTCCGCGCATCGCTTCACATCACGATCGAAGGCGAGGTCGCCGCGAGTGCCGTCGAGCGCGCGATCGCGCTCTCGCGCGAGAAGTACTGCTCCGTGTGGCACTCGATGCGGCAGGATATCGAGTTGTCCACGTCTTATGAGCTCCGCGCATAGGCGCGGCTACATCGACTGGGCGCGCGGCGTCGCCGTGCTGCTGATGATCGAGGCGCACACAGTCGATGCATGGACGCGCCCCGTCTCGAAGAACACGGTTGCATTTCGCAACGCCACGATCCTCGGCGGGTTCGCCGCGCCGTTCTTCCTGTGGCTCGCCGGCGTCGCGCTCGTGTTGTCCGCGACGCGAACCATGGAGAAGACCGGAAGCATGCGCGCCGCAGTTGACGCGGTGTGCCGCCGCGGTCTCGAGATCTTCATCCTCGCGTTTCTCTTCCGCCTTCAGGCGTTCGTCCTCAGTCCGGGCGGACCCGCCATCGCGCTGTTTCGCGTCGACATCCTGAACGTCATGGGCCCCGCGATCGTGTTCGCCGCGATCGCGTGGGGCGCGGCGCGATCGACGCGTGCGCAGGCGGTGACGCTCGCGGCTCTCGCGATCGCCATCGCGATGTCGACGCCGATCGTGCGAACCGCTGGATGGATTTCTTCGCTGCCGACGTGGGTGCAGTGGTATCTCCGTCCGGCCGGCGAATACACGACGTTCACGGCCTTTCCGTGGGCGGGCTTCGTGTTCGCCGGCGCCGCGTCCGGAGCGCTGATTATCGCCGTGCGCGACGTGCGGTCCGAGCTGCGGCTGCACGCGTGGTTCGCCGCGTGCGGAACTGCGCTCGTCGCCGTCGGATTCGTCACGGCGTCGTTGCCGACGATTTATCGCGAATCGTACTTCTGGACCAGCTCGCCGACGTGGTTCGCGATCCGCACCGGCCTGATGATGCTGGCGCTGTCGTCGCTTTTTGCGATCGAGACGATCGCCGCGCGACCGTCGCTTCCTCGCGTCCTGCTGTCATGGCAGGCGCCGCTGGCGACGCTCGGACGCCATTCGCTGTTCGTCTACTGGATCCACGTGGAGCTGGTGTACGGCTACGCCAGCTGGCTGTGGCGCGGCAGGCTGCCGTTGTGGGGGACGCTCGCCGCGTACGCGGCTTTTTCGACGCTGGTTTACGCCGCGGTCGTGCTGATAGGCGTAAAATCACGCGTCCGTGTCCGGCCGCAGCCGGGCCGTGAGGAGGTCGCATGAATCGCCGCGAGTTCGCTCGGCTTCTCGCCATCGGGGGCGCCGTACCGTTTCTGACGCCGGGCACGGCGTGGCCGCGTCCCGCGGATCTGCCGCCGACGCCCGCTTCACCGGACGAACGCTTCTGGATGAGCGTTCGCGAGCAGTTCGTCATGCCGCCGGATCTGGCGATCCTCAACGCCGCGAACCTCTGTCCCTCGTCTGCTCCGGTTCTCGAGACCTTGTACAAGGTAACGAAGGACATGGATCAGGATCCGTCGATGGAGAACCGCGCGAAGCTCGGCGACGGCCGCGAGAACACGCGCAAGCTGCTCGCCGATTTCCTGCGCGTGACGCCGGAAGAGATCGTCATCACGCGCAACACGAGCGAGTCGAACAACCTCGTGTCGACCGGTCTCGATCTGAAAGCCGGCGACGAGGTGCTCCTCACCGCCGACAACCATCCGAGCAATCACACCGCGTGGCAGGAGAAGGCCAAGCGCTTCGGCTTCACGGTGAAAGACATCCCGACGCCGAACCCGCATCCCGGCTTCGAGTACTACGTCGACGCGTTCACGAAAGCGATCACGCCGCGCACGAAGGTGATCGCGTTCACGCATCTCACGAGCACGGTAGGCGATCTGTTTCCCGCGAAGGAGCTGTGCCGCCTCGCGCGCGAGCGCGGCATCCTCACGCTCGTCGACGGCGCGCAGACGTTCGGGCTGCTCGACGTGGACCTGAGCGACATCCAGCCCGATTTCTACAGCGGCAGCGCGCACAAGTGGCCGTGCGGGCCGAAAGAGAATGGCGTGCTCTACATCAACAAGAGCGCGCAGCCGAAGATCTGGGCGAGCATCTTCAGCGCGTATCCCGGACGCGTCGGCGTGTCGAAGACGTTCGAAGGCTTCGGTCAGCGCGACGAGCCGGCGATGATCGCGTTCGGCGAAGCGCTGCAGCTGCAGACGAAGATCGGACGCGCCGCCATCGAGAAGCGCTCGCGCGAGCTGACGCAGGCGTTGATCAAAGGGATCGGCAAGATCGACGGCGTGAAAATCTGGACGAGCCCCGAGGCGTCACGGACCGTCGCCGTCCTCTCGTTCCAGCCCGGCAACCTCGACGTCCGCAAGCTGTCGATGGCGCTCTATCAGAAGGATCGCATCGGCTGCGCCACGCGCGGCGGTCAGGACCGTCCGGGGCTCCGCTTCTCGCCGCACTTCTACAACACGCACAACGACGTGGAGAAGGCGGTCGCCGCTGTCAAAAAATACATGGCGACCGGCGTCTGACACCGGAGCGGTGCCACACGAGCGCGCGAAGCGCGATTATTTACGCGCGCTTCGCGCGTTCTTGAGATCCGTTTTGAACTGCGGATTCACGCGGAATCCGTTCTTCTCGGCGAGCTTCAGCTCCTGTTCCGCGAGATCGAGGCGGCCGGTCTGCATGTAGATGACGGCGATGTTGTTGTGCGCTTC
>Ga0075434_100006464_pt1 | contig 10741 bp, 9 predicted proteins | sample RhiMethybrSRZTD3_FD_75298 | JGI IMG/M metagenome (GOLD analysis project Ga0075434, IMG submission 75298) | Populus rhizosphere microbial communities from Tennessee, USA - Rhizosphere MetaG P. TD hybrid SRZTD3 | ecosystem: Host-associated > Plants > Roots > Rhizosphere > Soil | place: USA...
GGCGCGAGCACGATCGCAACATGATCGACGCCACCCCCCCGATCCCCATCCATCGCCGCGCCGTCGCGCGCGGGCTCCTTGCCGCCATGGCGGCCCCATTCCTCCCGTCGGCTTTCGCTAAGGACAATGCGTCGGCCGCGCGCATCGAGCAGGTCGAGATCGAGGCGCGCCCCATTCAGCACTTCGAGCGCGACCAGCCCGAGGCGAAGCGCTTCGGTCCGCTTGAGTTCCGCGGCGGTCTCATTCTTACATCCCCAGCAGACGATTTCGGCGGCTGGTCGGCGCTGATCATGGAGCCCGCTGGGGGGAGCCTGCTGGCCATCTCCGACGAGGGCAGCTGGATGAGCGCCGATGTGGACTACGAGGGCACGAGGCCGGTCGGCTTCAAGCGCGCCCGCCTCGGACCATTGCTCGCCGCCGACGGTCGGCCCCTCGCCCGCAAGGTGGAGCACGATGCCGAAGCTGCCACCCTCGTGGAGGGCACTCTGGAACACGGCACGCTGCTGATCGGTTTCGAGCGTCACCACCGCATCGATCGCTATGGGGTGGAGCACGGCGAAGTGGGACTGCCGACCGGTTCCTTGGAGCTCCCGGCCGAGGCCAAGCGCATGCCGGCCAACCTGGGCATCGAGGCCCTCACCACCCTCAAGGCTGGTCCCTACAAGGGCTCGGTCGTCGCCTTTGCCGAGCGCCTCACGCGCGGCAGCGGCTACCACACGGGCTGGATCTGGGTCGGCGGAGAACCGCAAAAGTTCCAGCTCAAGGACATTGACGGCTTCAACATAACGGACGCGGCAGGCCTTGCCGACGGGAGCCTGCTCGTGCTGGAGCGCTTCTTTCTCTGGAGCGAGGGCGTCAAGATGCGTCTGCGCCATCTCGCGGCGGAGGCGATTGCGCCGGGCGCCCGGCTGACGGGGCGCACTCTGATCGAGGCCGATTCCAGCTTTGAGATCGACAACATGGAGGGGCTCGGCGTCCACCATGGCCCGAACGGCGAAACGCTCTTGTCGCTGATCTCCGATGACAACTTCAACCACCTCCTGCAGCGCACGATCTTCCTGCAGTTCATGCTGCACCAGGATTGATCGCCATGGCTTTGGACGACCGCGCCTACCGCATCCGGCACGAGCTCAAGCCAGGGGACTTGGGCATGGTGGTGCACCTGCATGGGCTCCTCTATGCGCGCGAGTATGGGCTCGACACCACCTTTGAGCCCTACGTCGCCGAACCGCTCGCCCAGTGCGTTCGCGCCGGCAGCGGCCGCCTCTGGATCGCGGAGGACGGGACTGGCCACATGCTGGGCTCAATCGCCATGGTGGACGCCGGTCAGCATGTGGGTCAGCTGCGCTGGTTCCTGCTCGTGCCCGAGGCGCGTGGGATCGGGCTTGGCCGCCGGCTGCTCGAAACGGCCTTAGCCTACGCCGGTGATCGCGGCTTTTTGCGCATTTTCCTATGGAGCTTTGCCGATCTTGTCGACGCGCGCCGGCTCTACGAGCGCGCCGGCTTCCGCGTCAGTGAAACAAGGTCCGGCCACATCTGGGGCGCTCAGCGCACCGAGTTGCGCATGGAGATTGAACTTGCCGCCGCCCACCTTGAGTTGCGTTGAATTCGCCCCATCATCGCCGTGCCATGGTCTGGATCACCGAGCCCGCGCGCCACAGCCCGAGGGGCAGCGTGCGACTAGTCTAGGCGGCGGTTGCCTCCTCGGATCGGGCTTTCTTGACTTCGCGCCTGAGCTTGCGGCAGCGCTGCGACAGCTCCTCCTCCTTGGCCTTGATCAGAAAGGCGTCGAGCCCACCGCGCCGCTCCACGCTCTTTAGGGCATGGGCGCTGATGCGCAGGCGCACCTTGCGCTGCAGCGCATCGGAGATCAGCGTTACCTCGCACAGGTTTGGCCGGAAGGTGCGCTTCGTCTTGTTTTCGGCGTGACTGCGCAACTGGCCGGACATGGGCAATTTGCCCGTTAACTCGCATCGGCGGGTCATGGAAAGCTCCCTATCGCCGGCCATCGCGGAACCCACGAGCTCGCGGCGCTCGCGCGCCGTTCTATACGAGGCCAGCGTGGCGTCAAGGCCGTCGGGGCGTGCCGTGGTGACCCGGTGTGGCGTGAATTCTTTACGTTTCAATGGCACGCTTGCCGGGACACACAATTGACGTAAAGCCTGGTAGCTTCGGCTGTGGGCAAAATTGGGTCTTGCGTCGGCGTGGGGTGATGAGGCGGCACTATGGCGTTGTGGTTTGCGTGCGTTCCCCGGAGCGTGGGCTGCGTTCTGGGGGGATGGTTGCTTTCCTTCGCGGGCTTGCTCGGACCCGCTGCCGCCGACAGCTGGCCCGCCAATGTCCGCGCCCTTTATCAGATCGATTTCAACGGTTTCAACGTCGGCACGTTCGAGTTCCAATCGCAGGCGGAGAGCGACAGCTACACGCTCGCCGCCCATGCGCGCCTCTCCATTCTGCTCGGCGCCTTCACCTGGAGCGGTGAAACCCGAAGCTTTGGCATGTTCGTCAATGAGGCCCCAAAGCCCGCCTCCTTCACGTTCGATTTCCAGAGCAACCTGCGCGCCGGCTCGACCAAGCTCGGCTTCTCCGACGGCGCCGTCACCGATATCAGCAACCTGCCGGTGACGGCTGCAACCCAACCCATCATCCCCGTGCGCGAGCACCATCTCAAGGGCGTGGTGGACCCGTTGAGTGCGATCATGGTGCTCTCGCGCTCGGCCTCTGCCGACCCCTGCGACCGGCGCATCCCCATCTTTGACGGCAAGGAACGCTTCGATCTCCTGCTCAGTCGCAAGGGGCAAATGCGGGTCACCGAGCAGTCGCCGAGCGGTCAGCCCGACGTGGCCTACGTCTGCCGCGTGCGCTACTTGCCAATTGCCGGGCACAAGATCGACAGCGAGACGAAGTTCATGGCCGCCAACGACGCGATCGAAGTGGCCCTGCGGCCCGTGCCCAGCGCCAACGTGTTGGTGCCCTATCAGATCAGCATTCCAACCATGGCCGGCTCCGCCGTCATCACCTCCAAGCGCGTGGACATCATTTTGCCCGGCAAGCCGCAGATCGCCATGCTTTATTGAGCCCACATTGGCGCTCTGCCCACGCATGGAAACCGCGGGCCAGCTACGCCTTGCCGCGCAAGGGAGGAGCCATGGCCCGGGCAGCCTCGAAGCCGGCTGGCGAGCGTACGCGTCTGGGTGAAGGGTGCGCGCATGTGGGGGATCCCAAGCCCATCGCCTCCGGCGGATTGAAGCTTCGGGTGAGGGCGGCAGCCACTTACGCCAGGGCGCGGACCAGCGCCTCGCGCATGGACGTGTGCGTGAGGTTGAGAAACAGCGGCGTTACCGAGATGTGGCCTGAATAGACCGCCCACAGGTCGGTGCCCACCTCGGTGGCGGAGCGCCGCCGTTCGAACGCCAACCAATAGTAGGGATTGCCCCAGGTGTCGCGTCGTTCCTCGATCTGCAGGAGGCCTGGATCGCGCTTGCCTTGGGTGGTGACCGCGGTCGCGACCACATCGTCGGGCTCGCGGTCGGGGAAGTTGATGTTCATGACGCTTGAGGGTGCCCACTCGAGGGCAAGCAGCTTGCGGATGAGAGCGGGGGCGTGCGCCAGCGCCGTGTGCCACTTGATGGCCTTGCGCCCCTCGATGCCGTAGGCCTGCGACAGGGCCATGGAACGGATGCCGAGGATGGTGCCTTCAAAGGCGCCGGCGATGGTCCCCGAATAGGTGACATCCTCTGCCATGTTGGCACCACTGTTGACGCCCGACAGCACGAGGTTTGGCATCTGGTCCTTGAGGATGTGGCGAACGCCCATGATGACGCTGTCGGTCGGCGTGCCGCGCACGGCAAACGCGCGTTCGTCGATCTGGCGCAGCCGCAGCGGCTCGTGCAGGGTCAGCGAGTGGCTGGCCCCGGATTGGTTGGTCTCTGGCGCCACCACCCAGACGTCCTGGCTCAACTCCGATGCAATTTGGCGCAGCGCGTTGAGGCCGGGGGCATCGATGCCGTCGTCATTGGTGAGGAGGATGCGCATGGGGGCACTGTATCGGCCAACTTGGTGGGCGTTGCAATCTTCCCTCCCGCAGGGGGTGGCGGCTGTTGCTCCAGCGCGTGAGAGCCAGTTGCGCCACGGGCTGAAGAAGGGATGAGCGGAAGGCGCCGGCAACCCCCTGCCTCCGTGGGGAGCAATCACGTCAACAGGGAGCCCCGGACGCTCCATTCGCTTGCTGGGACGTCTGCTGCGGCATTTGCTAGCCTCACTCCCGAGACCAGGACCCCCATGCCCAGGATCGTGATCTACACAACGCCCTTTTGCCCCTACTGTGTGCGCGCCAAGCGCCTGCTGACGCAAAAGGGCGCCACGTTTGAGGAAATCGACGTGAGCGGCGATTGGCAGGCGCGGGCCAAGTTGGCACAGAAGGCCGGCGGTCTCACCACCGTGCCGCAGATCTGGATCGGGGATGTGCACGTTGGCGGCAGCGATGAGCTCCATGCGCTTGACCGCGCCGGCAAACTCGACGCGCTGTTGGGGGGCGTGTGACTAGGGCCCGATGCGGGTGCGGCCGCCCAAGTAGGGAACGAGCGCGGGCGGGAGGGCGATCGAGCCGTCCGGCTCTTGATAGTTTTCAAGGATTGCGATGAGCGTGCGCCCGACGGCAAGGCCCGAGCCATTGAGGGTGTGCACGTAGTCCGGCCGACCGCCGGCCTTGGGCCGGTAGCGTGCATCCATGCGCCGGGCCTGGAAATCGCCACACACGGAGCAGGAGGAGATTTCCCGGTAGGTGTTCTGCCCCGGTAGCCACACTTCGATGTCGTAGGTCTTCTGGGAGGCAAAGCCCATGTCGCCCGAGCACAGCAGCATGACGCGGTAGGCGAGCCCGAGGCGCTTCAACACCTCCTCGGCACACGCCGTCATGCGCTCGTGTTCTTCCAAGCTCTTCTCCGGTGTCGTGACGGAGACGAGCTCCACCTTGGAAAATTGATGTTGCCGGATCATCCCGCGCGTGTCCTTGCCCGCCGCGCCGGCCTCGGCGCGGAAGCAGGGAGAATAGGCGGTGACGCGGATCGGCAGCTCCCCCTCGTCGCGGATCGAACCGCGAACAAGATTGGTCAGCGGGACCTCGGCGGTGGGAATGAGCCAACGGTGATCGGGGGTGGGCCGGTACTCCAAACCCAGCGTTTCAAGCGGCGCGTTGCGCGCAGCTTGGAGCCCGTTCTGTTCGGCAAAATCGAGGATTTGCGCGCGGTGCACGGCCAATTCGGCCCAGGCATGCTTGCGTTGGACGTCTTCTCGCTCCGCCCGAAACTGGTCATCGCTGAATTTCGGCAGCTGCGCCGTGCCGTACATCACCTCGTCGCGCACCAGGTATGGGGGCACGATCTCGGTGTAGCCGAATTCATTGGTGTGCAGGTCGAGCATGAACTGCGCCAACGCGCGCTCAAGCCGCGCGAGCTGGCCCTTGAGCACGACGAAACGCGAGCCGGCGAGCTTGGCCGCCGTCTCGAAATCCATGAGGCCCAACGCTTCGCCGAGCTCGAAGTGCTGCTTTGGCTTGTTGGTCCAGGCAAACTTCGGCGGCTCGCCGACCCGGCGGACCTCCGTGTTGGCGTGCTCGTCCTTGCCGACCGGCACCTCCTCGCGCGGTAGGTTGGGGATGACCGAGAGCGCCGCAGTGAGACCCCGATCGGCTTCCGCTTGGGCCTTCTCGCCTGCGGCAAGGGCATCCTTGAGGGCGGCCACCTCGGCCATCAGCGCCGCCGCCTTGGCCTCGTCCTTGGCCTTCTTGGCGATGCCGATCTCCTTGGAGGCGGCGTTGCGTCGCGCCTGCGCCTCCTGCAGGCGCGTGACCACCTTGCGTCGCGCCTCGTCGAGCGCGATCAGCTCGGCCGCGAACTTAACCTCTCCCCCCGGCACCAGCCCGCGCTTGCTGAGGCCGGCGTCGAAGGCCTGCGGGTTGTCGTGTATCCATCGGATGTCGAACACGGGCGCTCGCCTCTGGCTGCGACGTCATCCCGGCCATGGGGAAAACGGCGGCGTAAGCCCGACACACGGCGCCTTGAGCTTCCCAACGCCCTGGATCCCCCTTCAGATCGAACCGTTGATCCAGTCCTGCAGTTGGCGCTTCTGCGTCAGCGCGCCGATGCGTTCGGCAACCTTCTCGCCGCCCTTGAAGATCATGATCGTCGGCATCGCCTGGATCTTGTACTTCTGCGTCACCGCCGGGTTTTGATCGACATCGAGCTTGGCCACCTTGACCTTGCCCTTCATGTCCGCCGCCACCTGCTCGAGGGCCGGGGCCATGGCCTTGCACGGCCCGCACCACTCGGCGAAGAAGTCCACCACCACGGGCTCGGACGACTGCAACACTTCCCGCTCGAAATTCTCATCGGACAGGGACAGCGTCGCGGCTCCAGTGGGCATTGGGTCGGTCTCCTTATGGTGGCCGGCTGGGCGCGCCCACCCCCTCAAGTTGGGGGTGGGGGCACAGGGCGGCGTAGGGTGGCATCGCAATCGGTGTCGGGAACGTAAGGAGGCCCCCCTCAGGCGTCAAGGTTGGCGCCCCCCAGCTGCCAGAGCCGCTCCTCGGCGGCGTCCAGCATCGCCTCCGGAATTTCCATGATTCTGGGGCCGTCCGTCCAAAGAATTGCGGCTCTGACACGTTGCTGTGGGAAAATGCGGGCGAGGGCCAGCCGGTAGGCGCAAAGTTGCAAGAGGTAGGCTTCGCTGACCTCGCCGACTTCCTTGGGCGGCGGCCGGTTGGTCTTGTAGTCGACGATCAGGACGGCGTCGCCCGTCGCGACCAGTCGGTCGATCTTGCCTGTGAGCCGCAGGGCTCGGTCGCCGCCCCGCGGGTGGGCGATCTCGGCAACGATGGGTATCTCCGCCCGGGCTTGGGGTCCAAACAGGGGTGCGAATGCCGGCTCGCGCAGCACGGCGAGCGTTTCGGCGAGGATGCTCTTGCGCAGGCTGGTCGGCAGCCGGGCGGCCCGGGCGGCGACAAAGGCCTCTGCCGCCGCTGGCCACTGCTCTGGGGGAAGCGACGGCAAGTGCTCAAGCAGCGCATGGGTGAGCGTGCCGCGCAGGAACCGCGCGTCTGCCAGCAGAGCCGATGGTGCAAGCGTCGGCGGCTCGGCAAGGTCGTCGGGGTGCTCGAGGACCCCGGCATCCCTGTCGCTCTTAAGCGGCGCAAGCCTGGAAGGGGCGAGCGGAACCCCAATCAATGGGTCGGGTGGGGCTGGCCGCTCTGCCCATCGAGGCAGCGGCAGCCGCAGCGCCGATGCCGCGGCCCGGGCGACCGCGGTGTCGGGCGCTGCCGACTGCGGGCTGACCAGACGCCACACGGTGGCGCCGTCGGCCGCCGTTGCCTCCGCGAGCCGGTCGCGCAGGGCCGTGCGGATCAGGTTGTACCAGCTCTCCGGCGGCGGCGCGGTGTTGCCCTCAAAGCCAGCCACGTAGAGCCGGTCGCGGGCGCGCGTGAGGGCGACATAAAGTAGGCGGTTGCGCTCCTCCGCCTCGGCCCGATCGAGTGCCGCCCGCGCGCCCTCAACGGGCGCCAGGTCGCTGCTGCCCTTGATGGGCCATAGGAACGGCACCGGCCCGTCGCACTTGAGCAAGCTCGCCGGCGACCGTCCCGACCGCGTCGCGCAGGTGTCGGGCAGGAACACGATGGGCGCCTCCAGGCCCTTGGCGCCGTGCACGGTCATCACGCGCACCTCGTCGAGCCCCTGTTCCATGTCGCGCTTGATGACGCGCGTGCCCTGCCGCAGCCAGCTCAGAAAGCCTTGCAGCGATGGCGCCGCGATGCGGTCGTAGGCGAGCGCCAGATTGAGCAGCTCGTCGATGGCGTCGGCCGCCTCGGCGCCGAGGCGTTCGAGCATGCGTGCGCGCATGCCATCGCCATCGAGAAGTGCTGCATAAAACTCGAACGGGGGCAGACGATGGGCCCGCGCCTGCCAGCGCTCGAGGATCTCGGCGGGCGCGCGAAAGCGCGCCTCGGTGCCGGCGCGCGCCAAGAGCTCCTGCCACAGGAAGCCTTGGCGCTTGGCTGCGAGCGCCGTCAGGGCGTCGTCGTCGAGACCGAAGAGCGGCGACTTTAGCACATTGGCAAGGGCTAGATCGTCCTGTGGCAGGCAGAGGAAATCGCCGAGCGCCATCAGATCTGCCACGGCGATCTGCTCGGTCAGCACCAACCGGTCCGCACCCGCGACCGGGATGCCGTGCGCCTTGAGCGCAGAAATCATGGCCGGCGCGAACGGGGTGCGCTTGCGCACCAGGATGAGGATATCGCCGGCCCGGATGGGGCGGTTCTGCGACGGGAGCAGCTCTCCACATTTGAGCCAGCGATTGATGGTGTGGGCGATGCGGGCCGCCAGCCGGGCCACCGGCGAGGACCCGCTAGCCTCCTCGAGCGGCGACCAGGGCTCGGTGGGGGTTAGGGGTGCGGGCTTTTCCGTGGGCCAGATCTCGACCAATCCGGCGTGCCCTGCGCGATGGGCGATGTGCTGCAGCGGTACGGGCGAGCTCGTGACGCCGGGCGTTCGCGCGTGGTCGGCAAAAACCAAATCCACGGCCGCCAGCAAGGGTTCGCTGGCGCGGAACGATAGGTTGAGCGGCACGCGACGCAGCTCCAGGCCCGCCAGCTCGGCGCGGCGCGCAAACAGCGCGCCCGTCTCCGCGAACATGGTGGGCGCGGCGCCTTGGAAGCTGTAGATCGACTGCTTTTCGTCGCCCACCGCAAACAGCGTGCGCACCCCCTCGCGCGCACCGCTGCCAGAAAAGAACTCCTCGGCAAGGGCACGGATCACGTCCCACTGGAGGGGGCTCGTGTCCTGCGCCTCATCGACCAGAATGTGATCGAGGCCGCCGTCGAGCTTGTAGAGCACCCACTCCACCGCCTGCGAGGAAGCGAACAGGGCCGCCGCCTTGCCGACCAGGTCCTCAAAGTCGAGCGCAGCGCTGCGCGCCTTGGCGGCATTGTAACGGTCGAAGACGTCGGTGCCGAGCCGCAGCAGAGCGATGGTCGCCTCCACAACCATCAGGCTCCTGTGCTCGCCATAGAGGGAGACGAACTTTGCTTGCGCCCGCTGCAGCAGGTCGGCAATCTCCGGCCTCTCGTCGCTGATCTTGCGCGTGACGAGGCGTTCGCGGGGCCCATTGCTCTGGGTCAGGAAGAAGTTCGCGAGCGCCTCCGTACGGCGCCCCGCTGAGCCTGCCACCAGCGCCGCGTCGAGGCAGAGGGCTCCCTTTGCATCGCTCTTGTTGCCCGCGCGCAAGGCCGCGACGAGTTGCGGCAAGAGGTCATCGGCGAGGGTTGCCGACAGTTGCGCGATGATCTCTTCGGCCGTGATATCGGGACGAACGCCAAAGGTCGCGCGCAGCCCGTTTTGCGCGGCGGCCAGGGCGGGCTCGCCCGCAAGTCTCGGCGCGGCGCCAAGGGTGGCCAGGGCCTGCTGCAGAAAACTGTCGAACCCACCGTTGACGGCATGAGCGATCGCCGTCTGCAGCGCCTGCCACAGCGGCCCGCTCTTCTGTGCTGCTGCCGCGGCCAGCATCTCGTCGGTTGCCCGGTTGATAAGCGCGCTGCGCTCGTGCTCGTCCAGGATGGCAAAGCTTGGCGGCACGCCGGCCTCGATCGGGAACCGCTGCAGCAGGCGTTCGCAAAAGGCATGGATGGTCTGCACCTTGAGCCCACCGGGCGTCTCGATGGCGATGGCGAACAGCTGCCGCGCCCGTTGCATGTCGGCAGGCGTTGGTGGGCAATTGAGCAACTGGGAAAGCGTGCGCGTGAGGCTCGCCTCGTCGCTCATCACCCATTCGGCGAGCCGGGCAAACACGCGCTTGGACATTTCGGCTGCGGCGGCCTTCGTGTAGGTGAGTGCCAGGATGCGCTCGGGCGGCGTTCCGCCGAGCAAGAGGCGCAGCACGCGCATGGTCAGCACATGGGTCTTGCCGGTGCCAGCGTTGGCGCTCACCCAGGCGCTGCCGGCAGGGTCGGCCGCGACAGCCTGATTGCGGCGCGTCTCGGCGCGCGCCGCATCGAGTTTGGATGCGAACAGGAAGCCCATCTTTAAGCCTCCTCCAGCGGTTCGCCCGACCATTCCGCGACCCGGGCCAACTGGGCATAGTCGTCGAAGCGATAGTTGAAGCGCGCCCGCCGCAGCGCGCGGTAGGGCGTAGTCTCCGCGTCAAATGCCGCGATCAACCTGTGGAGCCCGTCGAGCGCCTCGCGTGCGAGCTGGGCGACGTCCGTCTCAAGCGGACACTCCTGACCCGGCGGCTCGCCACCGGAGGCAGAGATGTAGCGTAGGCTTGAGACCGCCTGGGCCGGTAGGCCCGCAAATCCGCCCGCCATGGCGATCGCCGCTTCGAGCGGCAGCTGTGGCGCGCGGCCCTGCTCGGCGCGCCGCTTGAGGTCGCTGACGTTGCCCGTCTTGTAGTCGCAGATGGTGAGGCCTCTCTCGCCGACATCGATGCGGTCGGCACGCGCCGTGAGCGTGAAGGGACCAGCCCTTCCTGCCAGCGCCGTGGCGCCCTCCACCTCAGCCAGCGTCGCCCGCATGCCGGTGCGACGCGCGCGTTCGGTGTCGGCAAACCACTGGGCGAAACGCCCGAACCGTGGCGCCCAAAAGGCTGCGACTCGCGGCGATGCCGCGAGCTCCTCGAGCGCCGCCGCGGCGATTGCCGCAAGCTCGGCGCCAATGTCATCAGGCAGACGATCCGGATAGCGCTGTGCAAATCT
>Ga0075434_100006469_pt1 | contig 10737 bp, 11 predicted proteins | sample RhiMethybrSRZTD3_FD_75298 | JGI IMG/M metagenome (GOLD analysis project Ga0075434, IMG submission 75298) | Populus rhizosphere microbial communities from Tennessee, USA - Rhizosphere MetaG P. TD hybrid SRZTD3 | ecosystem: Host-associated > Plants > Roots > Rhizosphere > Soil | place: USA...
CCCTCATCACCCCGGCCCTCTTCTCCCGCCCCCTCCCGACCCTCCACACCGGGAGAAGAGGGAGAAAGACAAGGAAATGGTTTCCGAGATTTTTCCCCTCTCCCGGTGTGGGGGGTGGGAGAGGGCGGGAGAGGGGTAGGGGTGAGGGTCTTAACGGTGCCGCCTCACAACAGATCCTCATCTCGATAATCCTCCTCATTCTTCTCCCCGCCGCCCTCTCCGCCCAGACCTTCTCCCTCTCCCTCCCGGGCACCCTGGTCTCGGCGACCGGGGTCACCGGCCCGACCGGCCGTCCCGGAGTGGCGCTTCTTTTGGCGGCGGGAAAGGATGGCAAGGGCGCGAAGAGCCTGCTGTTTCTTGATCCGGAACGCCGTTCGCTGCAACGGTGGATCGACAATCTGCATGAGGAAACCAACGCCGTCGTCGCCTTCGACCTGGCGGGCAAGGGCGTGGCCGGTCCTCTCGCCGGGATGCCGGGTGCGATCTTCGCTCCGGCCGGCGGGGGCGCGGCGCGCAAGGTGTTGAACGAATCGAATGTGGACTTGCGCTCGGTGGCTGGCTCGGCGACGGGCCGGCCGTGGATTCCCGCGGCCCATACCGGTTTGCTGGAGCTCTTCGAGCGCGGGGCTGGCGGTGCCCTTCAACACCACGGGGTCTACCAGCTGCCGGTGAAGGCAGAGAAACAGCGCTGGGGCTTGCGTCTCAGCAGCCCGCCGGTGACCCTGTTGCCCGGCGAACCGCCGCTTTTCGTGGTGGGTCCGCAGGTGGCGGGCCGGCGGCGGATCGAAACGATTCTCATCCCTCTCGACGGCACGGTCCAGCAGGAGGCCTGGTCCCTGCTGCCGGGCGAAGAGCGGCTGATGATGAGTGACAGGCGTTATTTGCGGTTCGACGGCACGCCGGCGCTGGCGGCAACCTCCTTTGACAAGATCGGCGTCTTCGCCAAGAAGCGCTTCCGTCTCTACTTGCTGGGCCGCGACCGCTCGCGCAAGGGGAGCCCTCCCACGCTGGCTTTCGAGACCGACTGCCCGCTGTGGTTTCCCCTGGATTCCGTGTCCGCCGACGCCGACGGCGACGGTCATCAGGATCTCGTGATCGTTCATGCTGCCGGCCTGCAGGGCAAGGAGCTGCAGGTCACCGCCTATCACGGCATCGGCGGCGGCCATTTCGATTCCCGGCCGCGGCACTGGAAGCTGGCGGATCAACCGACCGACTGGCTGTACGGACCGGACCTGACGGGCGACGGCGTGCCGGACCTGCTCGTCCTCGTGGGCGATCGCCTGCTCCTCTATCCCGGGGATCCGAAAGGCTCGCGTCCCTTGGCGGGCCGGCCCATCTGGGCGGTGACAGTGCCCGGCGCTCCGAAACCCGACGCCCGAGGAGAGTTCGACGCGGGCGGCTCGGACCAGGCGCCCAGTCCCAATCGCGAGCGCCTGATCACAGTCCACGAGCTGCCGGGCGGCGGCCGCGTCGCGCTCCTGCGCGGCGCTCAGAAGGACGGCAAGACCGTGCTCACCGTCGTTTGGAGGAAGTAGTGGCGGAAATAGCGCCGGGCTGCCGGCGGAAGCAGGTCGCGATATGGTCGTCCACCATCCCGACCGCCTGCATGAAGGCGTAGCAGATGGTGGAGCCTACGAAGCCGAAGCCCCGCCGCTTGAGCTCCTTGCTCATCGCCTTGGACTCAGGAGTGTCGGCGGGGACCTCCTTCTGGACGGCCCAGTGGTTGACCTTGGGCTCGCCGCCCACGAACTGCCAGAGGAAACGGTCGAAAGATCCCGTCTTCTCGACCACCTCGAGGAAGGCGCGGGCATTCTTGATCGTCGCCGCGATCTTGGCCTGGTTGCGGATGATCCCTGTGTCGTTCATCAGCTCGCCGATCTTGACCCCCTGATAGCGGGCGATCTTCGTCGGATCGAAGCCGTCGAAGGCTCGGCGGTATCCCTCGCGCCGACGCAGGATCGTGATCCACGACAATCCCGCCTGCGCCCCCTCCAGGTTCAGCATCTCGAATAACCGCCGGTCGTCGTGCAGCGGCACGCCCCATTCCTCGTCATGATAGGCGATGTATAGGGGATCGTTGGGGACCCAACCGCAGCGGGGGAGATCAGGGAGATCGGCGGACATTGGAAAAACCTATCACGTGGAAACAGGCGCTCCCTGTTTTACGGCCGATCGCGCTACTCTTCCCCGCACCCGCCAAGCGAGCCAAGGAGACCCCCATGACCCAAACCCCCGATACCAACCTCCAGATCCGGCTCGCCGCCCGGCCCAAGGGGCTGCCGCAGGAGAGCGATTTTCAGTTTGTCGAGGAGCCCATTCCGCAGCCGGGCGAGGGGCAGGTGCTGGTGAAGAATCTCTACCTGTCGCTCGATCCCGCCATGCGGGGCTGGATGAACGACCGGAAGAGCTACGTGCCGCCGATCGGCATTGGCGAGGTGATGCGCGGCCTGACGGTGGGAGAGGTCGTGGAGTCCCGCCTTCCGGGTTTCGCGCCGGGAGATCTCGTCTCCGGCATCTTCGGCTGGCAGCGCTATGCGGTGGCGCGGGCCAAGGATCTGAGCCGCATCCCTCCCGGCATCCCGCCGACCGTGGCCCTCGGCCCTCTCGGCATGACGGGGCTGACGGCGTACTTTGGCCTGCTCGAAGTGGGGCAACTCAAGGCGAACGAAACGGTGCTCGTCTCCGGCGCTGCCGGGGCCGTGGGCTCGATCGTGGGGCAGATCGCCAAGATCAAAGGCTGCCGCGCCGTGGGCATCGCCGGCACGGACGACAAATGCCGCTGGCTCACCGAAGATCTGGGCTTCGACGCCATCATCAACTACAAGACGGCGAAGGACCTCCATGAGGAGATCCGCCGCACCTGCCCCAAGGGAATCGACGTCTACTTCGACAACGTCGGCGGCGAGATTCTGGACACAGCGCTACGGAGTCTCACCTTTCACGCCCGGGTGGTGATCTGCGGCGCCATTTCTACATACAACGCAACGGAGCCGCCCAAAGGGCCGGCCAACTACCTCGCCCTTCTCGTCCAGCGCGCCCGAATGGAAGGCTTCCTCGTCATGGACTTCCACGCCCGCTACCCCGAAGCCCAGGCCGAGCTCGGCCGCTGGCTTGCCGAAGGGAAGCTGCACTATCGGGAGGACGTGGTCGAAGGGCTGGAGAACGCGCCCAAGGCGCTGCTGCGGTTGTTCGACGGGAGCAACGCGGGGAAGCTGATGGTGAGGATCTGAGCCGATCATGCAGAGCCCACCAGACAGCTACATCGCGGTGACAGCTCAGAGTCTCCCGAGAGCTGAAAGGCAGGGACAGGAAGGACGCCAAGGACATCAGAGACCCGGAAGTCCCTGGATCGGGGAATTTACCGTCCTTGGTGTCTTTGATGTCCTTTGGGTCTTCTGCCAACCAGGCCGCGACGAACCCCCCGCCTCATCCGTATACTCTTATTGACATGCTGGACTTGGGTGACCCCGAACTCGACCAACTCGTCCGTGAGCTGAACCATCGGTCCCAGGAGGCGGCGGATGCCGACTCGGCCTTCGAGCCCTACGAGGAGGCGATTCACCAGCCCTTCGAACAGCCGTTGACATTACGGCGGCCGGAGCAGGCCCTGGTCAACGAGGGCGAGACGCTGAACCGGTTTCTCGCCGAGCTGGTGCGGCGCCAGGCGAGCGATCTGCTGCTGATTGCGGGCCTGCCCCCGGTCTTTCGCATCAACGGCCGCCTCACCCGTATGGACGAGGCGGCCGCTCTGGAGGGCGAGGAGGTGAGCCGCCTGTTCCTCTCCCACCTGGGGAGCAAGGAGCGGCTGGATCTGGAGGAGCGGGGCAACACGGATTTCACTCTCAGCCTCGGCCGCGCCGGCTTGGACGAGGGCAGTGGCCCGGCTTGGCGCTTCCGGGTCAACCTCCACCGTCAGCGGGGCGAGCCGGCGGCAGCGTTGCGCGCTCTGCCATCGGAAATCCCCAGTCTCGCTGGCCTCAACCTGCCGCCGGTGCTGGCGGACCTGGTGAAGCCGAGCCGCGGGCTCATCCTCGTCTGCGGTCCCACGGGCTCGGGAAAGTCCTCGACGCTGGCGGCGATGGTGGGAGAAATCAACCGCACCCGCAACAGCCACATCATCACCATCGAAGACCCCATTGAATTCGAGCACCGCTCGATTCGCTCGGTCATCGAGCACGTCGAGGTGGGGCGGGATGCGCGCACCTTCCACGAGGCGCTGCGGGCTTCCTTGCGGCAGGACCCGGACGTCATTCTGGTGGGCGAGATGCGCGACCTGGAGACGGTGGCGACGGCGCTAACGGCGGCGGAGACGGGCCATCTCGTGCTCTCGACGCTCCACACCAACGACGCCCAGCAGGCGGTGCACCGGGTGGTGGACGTCTTCCCGCCGGCCCAGCAGTCCCAGATCCGCCACCAACTGGCGCTGTCCCTCCACGCCATCGTCGTGCAACAGCTCGTGCCGCGGGCAGACGGCCGGGGTCGAGTTCCCGCCGTCGAGCTCCTCCTCGCCAACTATCCCGTGCGCCATCACATCCGCAGCGACAATCTGCAGAAGCTCTACAACGAGATCACCATCGCCAAGCGTCACGGGATGATCGCCATGGAAGAGTCGCTGGCCCAACTCGTCCAACGCGGCGTGATCAGCGATGACGAGGCCAGGATGCGGGCCAGCCACCCGGAGGCGCTGGAGGCCATGCTGCGGCCGCTGTGACGGTGCTGTGACGGCGATCTGCAAAGATTTTCGTATATCGTACGCGGGTACGCCGACGAGCAAGCGGGGACCTGGAATGCGACCGATCACCGCCAGCGACCTCATGAACCCCGGAGTCCTCACGGTCCGGGAAGACATGACGGTGCGCGAGCTGGCCAGCTTTCTGCTGGAGAACGAGATCAGCGGCGCGCCCGTGGCGGATGGGCAGGGCCGGCTGGTGGGCGTCGTCTCCATGGTCGACATCGCGGCTCTGGCGTCGGGCGAGGAGCGGCCCACCGGCGAGGAGGGCTCCAGCTTCTTCGGCGACTGGGAAGACGGCCTCGACGAAGAGGACGTTGAGGATCTTCAACTCGACCTTGACGGCCTGCGGGTGGCCAACATCATGAATCCCAAGATCTACTCCGTGCGCGAGGACGCCACGGTCTCCGAGATCGCCTCCCTGATGCTCAACGGGCACCTCCACCGCCTCCTCGTCACTCGTGAGGACCGCGCGGTCGGCATCATCACGACGTCTGATCTGTTGGGATTGCTGATCGGGGAAGACTAGATCTTGGCATCCCCAATGCATCTCCGATCGTCGATGCCATTGGAGGCTTCGATGGAGGACCGGAGATGTCGCTCTCGCTCAAGCCGGAGCACCTGAAGCGCTACAAGGACATCGCTCGGCTGCTGATACTGCATGGGCGCACCGACCTGATGAGAACGGCCGCGGCCGAGTCACCTTTTGGTGACCAACCCGGTGAGGAGCCTGCCGCCAGTCACGATCCTGAGCAACTCGCCAAGGATCTCGAAGAGCTTGGCCCCACTTTCATCAAGCTGGGGCAGCTCCTGTCGACGCGCTCGGACCTGCTGCCCGGGCCCTATCTCGACGCCCTCGCTCGCTTGCAGGACAAGGTCGAGCCCTTCGGCTACGCCGAGGTGGAGGAGATCGTTTCGGCGGAGCTGGGAGCGCGGCTCTCCAAGGCGTTCGAGGATTTCGAGTCGAAGCCCCTGGCGGCGGCTTCGCTGGGGCAGGTGCATCGAGCCAGGATGCGCGATGGCCGCCTGGTTGCGGTCAAGGTGCAGCGGCCGGGCATTCAGAAAGTAATACTGGACGACCTGGAGGCTTTTGAGCAGATCGCCGGCGTCGTCGACCGCCACACGGACGTCGGCCGGCGCTTCGCCTTCCGCGACATGCTGCAAGAGCTCCGCAAGACCTTGCTGCGGGAGCTGGACTACCGGCTCGAGGCGCAGAATCTCACGCTCCTCGCCGCCAATCTCAAGAAGTACGAGCGTCTCGTCGTCCCCAAGCCGGTGGACGCCTACACGACGTCGCGCGTGTTGACGATGGACTACGTTCAGGGGACGAAGATCACCGACCTGTCGCCGCTGGCCCGCATCGACATCGACGGCCGCGCGCTGGCTGAGGATCTCTGCCGGGCCTATCTCGATCAGATCCTGGTCGACGGCTTCTTTCACGCTGATCCCCATCCCGGTAACTTGCAGGTGACGCCGGATGGCCGGCTGGCTCTCCTCGATCTCGGCATGGTGGCGCGCGTCGATCCGGCGATGCAGGAAAACCTGCTCAAGCTCCTGCTCGCCATTTCCGCGGGGCGAGGCCAAGAGGTGGCTCAGATCGCGATGAAGATCGGCACCCAGCTTCCGGACTACGACGAGGCGCGCTACCGGCGTGAGGTTGCGGACCTGGTAGGGGTCTACCAGGGCGTTTCGGGCGAGCAGATTCAGGCGGGGCGGACCCTGGTTAGCCTGGCCCGCCTGTCAGCCGAGCAAGGCGTCCGTCCCGCTCCGGAGCTGACCATCATGGGACGGGCCCTGCTGCACCTCGATCTTTCCGCCCGCTGCCTCGATCCGGAGCTCGATCCCAATCAGACCTTGCAGAGCTTCAGCGACTCCCTGATGCGCCGCCACATGTTGAGGAAGTTTTCGCCGGGGAATCTCTTCGCGTCGGCTTTGGAGCTTCAGGAGTTCACGCAGCAGCTTCCGGGACGGATGAATTCAGTGCTGGACAACCTGGCCGGCAACAACATCCAGGTCAAGGTGGACGCCATTGATGAAACCCGCCTGATGGACAACCTGCAGAAGATCGCCAACCGCATCGCGCTGGGGCTGGTGCTGGCGGCTCTCATCGTGGGCGCGGCCTTGATGATGCAGGTGCCGACCTCTTTCCGGATCTTCGGTTATCCAGGCTTCGCCATGCTCCTTTTCCTGATGGCGGCGGCGTGCGGGTTCGTTCTCGTCCTGAGCGTCTTTTTCTATGACGACTGGCGGGTGTGGCGTAACCGGAGCCAGTGACGAAAGACCCGAACTGGTGAGGATCGCCGGCGTTCGGATATCGTTCCGGCGGAGGATCGAAGCTTCATGAGAAATTCGAGGACCCTGAGGGTGAGTGCAGCGCTGGCGCTGGTGGTCCTGCTCCTGGGCGGAAGCGAGGCCTGGCCCCGGTCGCGGCATTCGCACCCAGGATCAGGGCGGCGGCCGGTGGAGGAGTGGAGCCGCACCTCGCCGCCGATCAATGTCACTCACATCTTCGAAGGTGAGATCAACTCGCGGGGCAAGCCGGTGGGTTTTCACTCGCGGCCGGGCGGCCGGGATCCGCAGGGGGCGCGGCTGGTGCGCGTGATCGACCGGCCCAACCGCGCCGGGGTGTACACCGCCGACGTGGAGATCCGCTCCGGCTCGGACTGGCTCGCCAAGCGCTCGACGCTGTATCCCGACCGCCTGGACCGCAACGCTGTAATCCAGGCTGTCCTCCACGCTTTTGCGGGGCGCACCACGGGCGACGCGGAAAAGTTCCGCGGACCCTCCGGCCAGGGGTTCACCGTCGAGGGCTACTTCCAGAACGGCCGCATCAATACGGCCTATCCCATCTTCACCCGCAATTGAGGCACGGCGCTTGAGCGAGAAACGGGCGATGCGGCTTGAATTCTACCGGGACAGTGCCGGCGATCCCCGCGCCCGTTGCAAGGGTCGCGGCGAGGAGCTGGCCGGTTTCCTCGAGAGCGATCTCCAAGGCAGCGGCCAAGGGGGGCGCGCCATCCTGCGCGCCATCGACCGCATCGAGGCCGGCAAGCTCGACCGCCGGGAGATCACCGGCAACTCCTACACCCTCACTCTCTCGCCTGCCGGAGCGTCTCTGGTCAACGAGAACGCCGAGAAAGCCAAGCCCTACGAGCTTTCTCTCGCCGAGCTCAAGCAGGCGGTCGCCGATTGGACGGCCTTTGTCGATGAAGATTAGCTGGGCGGCGGTAAGGGAAAGTCGAAGCTCGGATAGCCGCCCGGGCCGGCCATGAGCTGGAGCATCACGGATTCCAGCTCGCGCAGACTGGGAGTCTCCATCAGCACTTGGCGTTCGGCGGGGGAGAGGGGAATGGCGTGAGCGATGGCAGTAACGATCTCCGTGCCTGCCATGTTGTCCATGATGGTGAGGTCGAGATCCGAATCGTTGGATTCGATACGCTGCCGCACCAGGTTCTTGAGGACGAGGAACTCCAACTCCTCCTCGACGAGATCGGGATCGTCCACGAACTCCCCGTAATCGACCACCACACGCCGGTAGCCGCGGTCGCAGGGCGCCTCGCCCACCACCCGGAAGCGGATGATACCTCCGGCAAGCACCAGGTACTGATCCGGCTCCGGTTCGTGGGTTTCGCCGATATAGCCCAGGCATCCCACAGCGTAGACGGCGGGTTCGCCCTCCAGGGGAGCCGAGCCGAAGGCCGTTTCCAGCGGCTGGACGACGGCGATGTAGCGGTCGGTGTCCAGAGCGTCGTCCACGAGATTGCGCGTGGCCGGCCCGTCGGTGAGGAAAGGCACGACCGTTCCCGGCAGCAGCAGCGGCTGCTCCAGAGCGAACAGGGGGAGAATGGTCGGTAACTCGTCCGGCTTCACGTGCCGCTATGCTTTCAGACCTTCCGGCTGAGCGCAACGTGCGGGCGACTTCCCGAGAAGGAAAGGAGCTCACCCGAAGCGGGAAGGAGCTAATTGACCTGGGACTGGAGACCGTCCGGCGTGGTGGTGAGGAAGTTCACGGCGAGGAGAGCGAAGAGCAGCTCCAGCAGGGCACGGAAGGTGGGCGCTTCGAGCAGGGCTTGCTTCTCCGAGAGGGCGAAAGGCATGGTCTGGGCCATTAGACGGATGATCTGGCGCGGCGGCATCGCCTCCAGATAGCTCAGATCACCCGGGGTCTGTTTCTTCCCGATCTGGACGAGGGCCGCCTTGATCCGCTCCAGGTTCCAGCCCTCGAGATCCTCCGGCCGGTCCCCGAGGTCGGCCGCGAACTCCTGGTAGTCGACCTCGGCGCGCGGGACGTCCTCCCTGCCGGCGACGGGCAATTCTCGCAGAACGCGAAAGCGGATAACTCCCTCGAAGAGGACGTTGAGACCGTCCCCGTCGCGCTCGAGCTCGTGGATCTGAGCCAGACACCCCACGTCCTGGAACTGCCGGCCCTCATTGGATCCCCGGGACAGGATGAACCCCAAGTAGCCGCCCGCCGCGGCCAGCGATTCCGCCAGCTCCATGTACCGTTCGTCCGTGAGCACCAGCGGCAGCGTCGTCTCCGGCAAGAGAATGAACCGATTCACCATCAGCAGGTGGATGGTCTTGGGCAGGTCTTCGAGCCGCAGGTCGGAAGCCATTGCGGGGGATGATAGCAGGGGGGTGGGATCGGTGGACATCGCCGGGCGACAGGTCGGCGACGAAGAGCTGACCGCTATCGCCCCCGGTGTTTAGTTCGGGGAGAACGATGTCGACCCGTTCTGCGGGGGCAAGATCAGCCTGGACGATTGCAACGTCTGCGTTGAGATGCCAGCGGACAGCTGTTCAACTCAAATCCCTAAGCAACTCTGTAACAAACAGCAGAGTCAAACGCCTTACCTTGCTGTGAGTTTCTCTGCTGGAAGCTCCGCAGAAAGGAAGGTACAAGATGCCCGACTCAAATCTCGACCATCTCCTCTTGTTCAGTGCGGGGTGGTGGGTGTTCGCTACGATTGCGGCTTTCCTGGCAGCCATGCTCTTCTGGAACAAAGGGGCGTCCCAGTTGACCGGTTCGGCGCCAGGCATGAGCAGCATGGCGGTGAAACTGGGGGGCGCGAGCGCGATCTGGGGATTTACGCTGCTCGTGTTCTTTTTCGTCAATCCTGCCAAGACCTACAGCGAGGCGAAAGAGTTGCTGCTGGTCACCACCGCCCCGGACAAGCTCCATCCCGGCCCCCTGGGATCCCGCGTCATCGACGTACAGAATGTTCCGGGGGTCGATTTCGGCAGCCAGAGTCTGAGTCTCGAGCTGATCCCGCGAGACGCGGTCTTCACCCTCATGCCGGAAGGCAACCGGTTCGCCTACTACCGGCCCATCCCGGCGGGAGTTTACGAGCTTCGCGTTACAGATTCGAAAACCGGGTTCCGCAGGAGTCAACAGTTGCAGGTGGCGCCCGCGGGCCCTTGACGATTCAAGGAGACAGACCATGAAACGCATATTCGCTTTGGCCATAGCTCTGCTGATCTTTGCGGCAGCCCATGCCGGAGCAGCTCCAACCAGTGGGAAAGTGCTGTTCCAGGGGAGTAGAGCTCCGGTCCCTCACGCTGTAGTCGACTTCAGCTCCGGCTCCAATAGCCAGAGGGCTGTCACGGCCGACGATGGGTCCTATTACCTCCAGGATCTTCCCGCCGGCTCTTATAGTGTGATCATCACCTATCGTGGAGTGAAGCGCGCATTCAATCGAACGATGCCGCAGGGGGGCTCGAACTTCGATATCGCTCCCTAAAGCGAGATCCCCGCAGACCAAAACAGAGAAAAGCCCGGCCTCGCGGCCGGGCTTTTCGATTTCAAGGCAAGCGGCGTCGAAGATTACACCCCGACCGCCACCTCCGCTTCCTTGGGGTTTTCGATCTCCACGGCGAGCGCTCCACCCTTGACGTCGACGCGGAGGAGAGCTCCGTCGTGGACGTCGCCGGCGATCAGGGCGCGGCCGATCTTCGACTCGAGCTCATGCTGCAGGAAGCGCTTCAAGGGCCGGGCGCCGTAGACGGGA
>Ga0075434_100006470_pt1 | contig 10736 bp, 8 predicted proteins | sample RhiMethybrSRZTD3_FD_75298 | JGI IMG/M metagenome (GOLD analysis project Ga0075434, IMG submission 75298) | Populus rhizosphere microbial communities from Tennessee, USA - Rhizosphere MetaG P. TD hybrid SRZTD3 | ecosystem: Host-associated > Plants > Roots > Rhizosphere > Soil | place: USA...
GCGGAGAGGTCGCATAGTGGATTAGTGCACCGGTCTCGAAAACCGGAGTGGGTTTACGCCCACCGTGGGTTCGAATCCCACCCTCTCCGCCATTCAATGACTCAATCAAGGTCGATCCTGCCCAAACTCATCCAATTCGTTTCTTCAGTTTAACCATCTAGGGTGAGTGTCGATGGTCCGTTTTGCTTGCGTTTCCTCGCCGTCGTCATTAAAGTACGCTTCACCAAAAGTCCCAGAAAATACTAACTAACCATCCGCACTTTCCCGGAAGCGCCACACGCATCCGTTGATTACGAAGGAGAAACCAAATGAAACGCCCAGTTCTGATTCTGGCCGTAATCGCTCTAGCTGTTGGAGGCCTCACGAGCTACCGGTTATTTGCACGAAACAATGCTGTTGCTACCGAAGACACTCACAACCATCACGCGAATAGTGCAAAGCCTTCAGCTGCGCTCGATGGTCCGCTCAGCAACGCGACCGTAAGCTTTGGCGCCTGGATTACAACTCCACCTTTCGATCGAATGACTCAACCTCCGTCAGCCGCCACCAACGCGCACGAGTTGATTCCGCAAATCGCAAAAATCAAAGCAGGCGGCACCGTCAACTTCATCATTTCGGGATTGCATCAAGTCGTTGTTTATGACGACGGAACGCAACCCAGCGATATCAGCCTCGATAACCAAATTGGGGGCTTTCCGGGTCCTCCGCAATTACCGCCTCTGATTAACGATCCGAACCGGAGAATCTATCGGGGACCAGACCCCAGACCTCTTTTCCCGAACACTCTCGATCGTGTAGAAGTGGTCCAGTTCGCGAACCCAGGAACATATCTGGTCATCTGTGGAGTAGTGCCGCACTTCACCAGCGGAATGTATGGGTTCGTAAAGGTTGTGCCGTAAATCCCCGGTAACGATTTTCTTCAAGAGAACGGGAGCTTAAACGACTTGGTCGCTACACTCCCGTTCAGTAACTTCTCTTGCGTTTGTTGATGATAGGAACGAAAGAGATCAAAATCGCCCTTCCCCACCCGCAATCTTCCTGACTTTGAGTGTCAACGGTAAGTGGTAAAGTAAACAAACGGAAGTGACACGCCATTTCTGACTAATTTTGTACAACTTGAATGGTGGGAAGTCGGTCAGTTGGCGCGCCGATGGCGCGATGACGTGACGATACTTGACTCGATAAACTATGCATTGACGACTGCGATTGTTTGAGTTTATTAGCGTATCTTAGCTCATCGTAGTTAGGCGGATGAGCGAAACCGGTCTCGAAAACCGGAGTGGGTTTACGCCCACCGTGGGTTCGAATCCCACCCTCTCCGCCAATAATTTTCAAGGGCTTGCGAGAACCGTGATTCTGTTCTCGCAAGCCTTTTCAATTTGAAGGCGTGTAATTGCTGCCCTTTGAAATCGACACGGCAGCATCCGCGTGAGACCAATTCTGGATCGCGAAGGCCAACTTGTTCGGCAGTGTTGCAAAAGCGATGACCTTGAATGCGCTCGAAGTTTCACTTCAACACACCCAGTTTGATTTTTAGACCAGTGCTCAACAAGAGATCATTCTTTTCGAGGCCGGGCAGCGGATTTGACAAGTAGCGATCGCTCAATGTCAGTTGCCAGCCAATACGTCGCGTTATGTCAGTTACCAGAGTGCTGTCAAAGTTGATTCGATACTCACCGCCCTCTGTTAAATTTGGAAAGAAGAACAATTGCTCTTTAAGTGTAACGCGCGAGTTGATTCTATGTTCAAGGGTCTGACCTGCTTGTGCCTCTGCAGAACTGCGATTGTTAGAGTCGCCTTTAAAATACTCACGGTTCCATGCGAAGCCCCCGAGCAAATCTAATTCAGTTCGTTCGTTGCGAATAGCGTGGTAGCCGAGACCACCACCGGGCACGAGGCGCAGCGTCAGATCCTGCAAGCCGTTGTGCTCAAGATCAACGAAGCCGTAACCAAACCATTTCCGATTGAAGTCGCGTTCATAGCGCACACCGCCGCGAACGGTATTGGCTGTGGTTCGCGATTCACCACTCGTGCTGTCGCGGCTGTAAACCGACGCTGCATAAATACTCGTTTTATCTCGCAGAGTTCGACGTGTCATGCCGAGACCAATGGCGAGGTTTGTGGTGTCAGAGTTTCCCGAGGTTAGAGCAAAGCCAATGTCCGCCCCGCCGCTCCAATTTTCAAGCCAGCCAGGGTTGAGCGACCTTTCATATGCGCTCTGCTCCTCCTCAGATCTGATGATGCGAATTGCTGAACGGTCGACGGAAATGGCATTTGAGTTCGCGACCCGCAACTCGGCTTTGTTTGCAGAGGCAGTCATGACGCCGGAAACGGTTCGCCCGTCCGCGAGCGTGAGGTGCATTGGACGATCGGTGGTGATGTTCGTGACGGCAGACAAATCCACACTCACGTCACCAATCAATTCAGTCTTGACTACCAACTTGTCCCCATCTGATTTGACGATCTTGCCGGTCACCCGATCGCCATTCTTTAGTGTGATCTGATCGGCGATAGCCTGCCCTGAGAGCAGTATCAGACAAACCGTAATTGTGATTGCCTTTGTCATGATCTTGCCTGCACATACTGCAAATTCAAAAATCGTTAGTATCTTAGGAGGCGAAGATGAATGAGTAACTGTCAGAAATGACAGGCTGATACTATTAGAAAACGAAGATGTGTGAGGACAGAACCTCTCGGAAAAACTGAGTTATCTCAGCGGAATTGCTTGAGTGACATCTGAGGAGTGGCTAAACTTAGCCACTCTTTTTTCTTGCGACAGTTTTTGCGGCGATTCGCCTGTTCACTCCTACTTCGCCAGTCTGAATCAATGCAGAAAGAGACTCCATCAGATACAACCCTGGCAGATGACATACGGCGCGGAGAAAGCGTCGCCGAAACAGCTGTATATGAAAAATTCGCAGCTCGTGTTTACTACCTTGCTCTCAGTGAACTCCGATCAAGAGAGGACGCAGAAGACGTTCGAGTTGAAACTTTCCTGCGAGTGATCAAGGCCCTTCGCAATGGTCAACTACGTTCCCCCGAGGCATTACCTGGTTTTGTCCTGGGCACAGCAAAGAATGTCATTCGGGAAAGAATCAGACAGCGACGTAAGGAGGAGCGGATCGCACAGGCGGACAACGAGCCGGGTGATGCATTCTTCATCGATCCGTGTGTGAAGCAGGCAATCAAACAAGTTATCCGCAGATTAAAGCCGAGGGAGCAAGCATTTCTAGTTATGTATTTTTACCAGGAGCTTCCACCGGATCAAATAGCCGCTCGGTTAAACCTAAAACCAGAGCGCCTTCGTCTAATCAAGTCTCGTGCTTTAAAGCACTTTAGAGAGATGTATTCGAGGCTAGTCAAAAATTAATTGATACGTAAGGAGGAGAATAGTCACCTTATAACAATGAAGCATTCGCAGATCGAAGACCAGCAAATCGTCGAACGTTATATTCGTAACCAGCTCAACGACGACCAAAGGAGTGAATTCCAGGCGCACTTCTTTGCGTGCGATGAATGCTTTACTAACTTGCAGACGATGGAACGGTTTATAGCCGGCGTTCGAGATGGAGCCGAAAGCGGTTTAATTTCAGCTGATCTGACGAAGCCGGTTTTGCTCCCGTTTTGGAACAGATGGTTCAAACCTGCATTCGCGATTACAGCGATCGCCACGCTTGTATTAACGGCCGTTGTCGCATGGTTGATGCTTGTGCGCCTACCCGAACTGCGTAATCAATTAGCGCTTGAACGACATGCCCGCGAGGATTTCGAGATTAGAAAACAGCGAGAAATCGACGAACTAAATAACCGTCTGACCAAACGAGAAGTACCCAATGGACAGAGTGAGTCTGGGGGCGCGACCCTCCAATCCAAACCTGACGAAGCATCAGAGGTAAACCACAAACCCGGCTCTGACCTCATCGCGCGCAATGTACCGGTGGCAGTTCTTGCATCGACGCGAGGCGGTGAGGACGCCAACCAAATAAAACTATTGCCAAATAGTTCGCACTTCGCGTGTTGGATGGAAGTTGGACCAGGATTAAATTCCGAGCTTTTCCAGGTGGAGGCGTTCAATGAGTCTGGCACGCTGATCTCACTTCTGCGCGAAGTTAAGAAGAACCGCAAAGGGGTCGTGGTTGCGACCTTCTCTGCACAAAACTTTTCTTCTGGCGACTATCGCATACGACTGTATGGACTTCCGAAATCGGATCGATCTTTAATCGGCGAGTACAAACTACACATCGATAAATGACCCCCACCCGTAAGCGGTCACGCCGTTCTAGCAAATTCCTCACTCATTGCTATATCATCCGCTCAACTTACCAATCGTTTTCCGACCGACCTGAGGTAGTTTTTATGTTCCCCCTTCGCGCTACCTTCATCTGTATAGTTACTTTTCTCGCTCTATCCACACCGGTTCCTCTTTTTCAAGCTCAAACCGTTGATAGCGCAAAGAACCAGACTACCTCAGAGCCTCGAGCAGCGGAAATTGATCAATTGTTGAAGGAATGCGGAGATTTAATTCGCAAAGGAAGGTTTGCCGATCTCACCACGAAGGCGAATGAAGCTCTTAAGCTCAGTCGAATATTTAACGACAAATATCGAATGGCTCAGTCTCTCGGGTACCTGGGAAGCGCAGAGTTCTATCTCGGTCATCTTGAACAAGCACTCGACAGTCATGAGCAAGCTGCCGCACTTGCAGAAGCTGCCGGCAATAAACAATTCTACGGAGCATCGCTGCAAAATATCGGAGCGACTCTTACCGCGATGGGACAGTATGAGGAAGCACTTTTTTACCTCAGCAAGACGCTCGAGATTGGGAAAGAGCTCAACGCTGGTATCCGATTATGGGGCCCTTTAAGAAATATCGGTGACCTCTACCTGCATTTAGGCGACTTCGACAAAGCTGAGACAACTCTGCTTCAGGCGCTGGCGCTGACCCGACAATACAAGAACCAATTGTTTGAAGAATCGACGCTCACCCAATTAATTTCCGTGCCACTAGGTAGACATGATTACAATTCGGCACTCGAATACGCTCGACAAGCTGCAGCCATCGATGCCGTGTTGAAACACCCCGGAGCAAGGTATGAGTTACTGAATAACACCGCAGTCGTTTACCAGGAAATCGGCAACTATCAGAAAGCGATCGAGATGTATCAACAGGCCCTCGAATTGGCTCAAAGTTCCGGGACCACCCTGGCTGAGGCAGTCATCAATAGCAACATAGGCGCTTGTCAGAACTCGCTGGGCCAATCTACGGAAGCGTTGAAGACTGAATTGAAGGCTCGGGACATTCTGGAAAATATGGGCAGCGCTGCATACCCCGTCGAAGAATCATTAGTTGGTTGGAGGATAGGCTTAATAAAAGAAGCCCTGGGCCAAGTCGATGAGGCGCTGAAGGTCTTTTATGACTCGATTAGCAAGATTGAGCGTGTACGCGCAGGAGCAGTGCGAACCGAATCAGCACGAGCAGCGATTGGAGCGTCGAGCTCACGGCTTTTCTTCGACACGATTGAATTGCTCGTGACGTTGAAGAGACCCGGAGAAGCTTTTGCCGTCGCCGAACGGTATCGCGCACGGGCGTTTCTGGATCTGCTGGCTGAGGAACGGATTGATCTTCGTCAAGATCTCACGGCTGAACAGAGGAAAAACGAAGATACGTTGACGACTCAGATTAGTGCGATCCAGAAAGAAAGACTATCGCAAAGCCTCGATGTTGATCGGCGGCAACACCTGGATGCTGAGTTGACTGCTGCGGAAAATGCTCTGGACCAATTCTATCTCGAGCTACGTCATGATAATCCTCGTTATGCGAGCGTCCGGCATGCGGAATTGATAAGTGCTGATCACGTGCAAAAGGAATTATTAGATTCCGATTCCGCGCTACTTGAGTTCATGTTGGGAGACAAACATTCGTATGCGTTAGTTTTGAGCCGGACGAACGTGAGTGCTGTTCAATTGCCGGCACGCAAAGATATAGAAGACCAGGTTGCCTCTTACCGGAAACTCCTGAACCACAGAGTCTCCGCTCTGACCGTAAAAACGGATCTAGCTGAATACACGGCGGCAAGTCTAAAACTCTACCGAACGATTTTCGAGCCGCTCGAACAATCGCTTGGCGGCAGTCGCAAGTTGATTATTGCGCCTGATGGAGCACTCGCATACTTGCCCTTTGAGACATTGTCATCAAGCAATAACAATAGACGACAACTCCTGCTGGAAAGGTTTCAGATTACTTATGTTCCATCGGCTTCGGCCCTGGCGACACTTAGCGTGCGAACCAGGGAGAAAACCGTAGCGCGCAAAGGCCTGATAGCTTTTGGCGATCCTCTCTACAACACTGACATTAATTCGCCGAAGATTGCAGGAGACCCAAGACAAGCAGGAATGAAACTTGATCCTCATCAACAGGAACGCGGTTTCGATTTTACCCAGCTTCCGTACACACGGTATGAGGTGGAAAGCATAAGTAAGCTTTTTCGAAACGATCAAAGCAAAGTCTACCTTGGTCTGGACGCCAACGAAGAGGCAGTTAAAACGGCGGATCTCGATCAATATCGTTACCTTCATTTTGCGACTCACGCGCTGGTTGACGATCGCGTGCCCGGCCGTTCCGGAATTGTTCTGTCTTTGACTAATACCGGGAAAGAAGATGGCATCTTACAAGTGGGTGAGATCATGCGCCTACGATTGAATGCTGAGCAGGTCACATTGTCGGCATGCAGCACTGCCCTGGGACGATTTTTTGAAGGTGAAGGTATCGTCGGATTAACTCGTGGGTTTTTATATGCTGGCGCCGACAGTGTGGTTGTCAGTTTATGGAATGTTAGTGATACCGCGACAGCCGAGTTAATGAGAGCCTTTTATACGAACCTTAATCGAGGTCTCCCGCGAGGAGAAGCTTTACGGCAAGCAAAGTTGAAGATGGTGCGTGCGAGAAATCTTGAGTGGACCCACCCGTATTTCTGGGCTCCTTTTGTCCTGGTGGGTAAGTCGTGAGCTGCCAAAAGCTGTTTAGTTGCATCAAAGCGCCTGATGCGTTGAACGGGTAATCCCCACATGCCAAGCACTTCAAGTTGCGTTGGATTCGGCTTTGCGAGCTGTTGTGAGGCATGGCTCTGCCGTGCCGTGTGCGAGCGATAATTGGTTTTGGGCTTCGCCCTCGATGTGTTTCCAATTTAAAGAGTTGGAGGGCGTAGCCCAATTGAAAGCTAAGCTCGCTTGCGGCAGGGCAGAGCCATGCCTCACAACAGCTGGCAGAGCCGAATCCAATGAAACTGGACTTTTGAGTCAAAGCCGACCAACAGCATGGTCTCTGACTCGGACGCTAACGATTCAACTCTTCATACGGCACCACGCGCCACCGATCGTACCCTTCAGACTCATTCAACTTCCGCACAACCACACTGACATCCTGCTGAGGAATCAAGCGAGAATGCGTTTGCTGATCCTCGATTGGCCACGTACCTCGAACGATGTGATCCCATGCCATTGACGATCGCTCCATCGCATCCTGACGATATGCATTTGCTTCTTGAATGATCCGTCCACATTGCTGTAACGACCGCGCGGCGTTCATCAATCGTTCCTGAAAAACTCTGTCGTCAGTTTTCCAGGACTGCCAGATCCTCATCAATGTTGGCAGATTCTGGTTGAAACTTGCCTGGCTAGTTGAGACACCTGAGTAGTAATACATCCATTTACCGGCACCTGATTGGCTCGTCAGCACCTCGGCTATCCACTCGGTTTGGGTGCCATTGATAGGCCCCTGCAGATGAAGCATCTCACCGAATCCGCTAGTCCACCATGGGAGGGATGCACGCTCGATGATGTGAATGTCATCAGGTGTCGGCACTAATTTAAATTGTGCCCACAACTCCTGAAGTTCTCTTCCGGGATCACCGTACGCAGCAACGAGAGGCGGCCTCGCACCGTAGGGCTGCGCGTAATAGGCTGCGGCTTCTGGCGTATACACTTCCAGGGCCATACCAAAAGAAAAAGTACCCTCCGGTCCTGTCCCTTCAACAGCACCATTTTGCGGCTGAACGGTCCATCCGCCGGGAAGGTCGAGCGTAGTGCCATCGGAAAGGGTTGTGTGCTGCAAAGGTACCGGTGTGGCAGAAGGAGCAGCGGGCAATGTTTGTTGCGCAAGACGGACTAAGCCCTCACTGGAGCTGGCAAACTGCTCTGCGCGATCGTAAACAACAGTCACCAGGCATTGTGAGGGGGTGGTTTGAGCATAAGCGATTCCCCGAATCGGTTGCCCATCGCGAACGCCATCGATGAGAGCCTGAGCTTCATCATCACTTGCAGTGACCATTGCCGCCAGAACATGTGGCATTGAGTCGAAGTTGCCGGTGAGTGCCTTCAGAGCACCGAAAACTGCTCCTTTCGCGCTGGAACCGGTCATTGCCCCGTACAGCAAATCTCCAGATCCTGAACTTGGAGGAATCGACCGAAAGCCGGAAGGAAGATTTCTGGCGCTGCTCACCACAGGAGAAGGGCTGCTGGCATAGCTGTAGCTCGGACCGGAAGAATAATGCGATGAACGCTTGCAAGCGAGAACGAGCAAGATCAGAAATACAAAATAGAAATAGCGACGAAAAGACTGTCGGGCGCGCCTGGACATTGTTAAGGCCTCCTTAGGAGTATTGATACGAAGGCTCGACCACTGACTCACTTGGTTGCTACAAACCCATGTTCTCCGTTGGCATCAATGTATTCTCCGATGACGTTCCCTCGCGGATTTATCCCAAGAGCGGAAGTCGAGAGAGGGAAAGCGCCAGGAACTTCGACTTGTGTCAGCGAACCAGTGGAGCTCAGGAAATAGGCTGTACCTGGGATTCCCTCACCTGAAAAGTCGGTGACATTCACCGGGCTGCTGAAGTAAGTACCTGCAATATCGCCCGCGTCATTCATTCCGCTTACAACTGTTCCAAAAGCGGATGAAACCGGAACATCAATACTCTTGTATGAACCATCATGCTCACGAACAAAACCTCGGATGGCGGTTACCGGAAAGCCAGTGCCGATGATGAAATAAGTACCTACTACCTTTCCTGAATCGGTGGTACCGCTCGCAAGGGTAATGTCGGAGCCGGGAAAATCGATCCTTTCAAAACTACCATCAGTATGCCGGAGGAAACCGTGCGTCAGGTTAACAAGTCCAAAGTTTGGAAGGATTGTTGGAGCGTCGTAAAAGCCAACTATCTCTCCCATGTTGTTCAACTGTTCTGCCACAGTAGTTCCTGGGACAGCAAAAAAAGGCGCGGCACCTGGGACATCAATGGTGGCAAATGTGCTATCGGTCTCGAGCAGGAAACCGTGAGTGTTGCCTGAACTATCAAAGTAACGACCGACAATGTCTCCACGAGCATTTATGCCGCGACACACGGTGCCGTTATTTGTTACGGGCACATCTATCGGGGCGATAAAGGTGCCGTCAGCCTTCCGCAAGAAACCATGCGGTCCGTTTCTTCCAATAAAATAGCGACCCACGATATCACCTCGTGCGTTGCCACGAAATGCCTTCGTACCGACAACACCCGCACCGGGTACATCGAATGTTGTGTATGAAAAATCCTTTTGTGCCGATGCAGTTGCAGTCATTAGTAGAACCAGGAGAAGGATGAAAAGTGTTTGACGCATCTGAAATCACCTCCGGGAGTCAAGATTTGCCCAAATCCAGCCCTTGTGCGGCTGGTTGTGCTTTCGAATTTGTTGTTCGCGAAGTAAGTGTCAGGAGGCTTTGAAAATGTATCAGGAAATTTTCGTTGGTGTGCGACAGGCTGTTAGCCTGTCGATGCGTCCTGCGTGACAACATGCGTGCAGCCGCGGAAACGTCGACAGGCTAACAGCCTGTCGTACACAGATCAGGACACCATACTTGCTCTCTTCATCATTCATACTTCATACTTCGTCCTTGCCTTCGGAGAGGTGCAGGAGTGGTTGAACTGGCAGCACTGGAAATGCTGTGAACGGGAAACCGTTCCGTGGGTTCGAATCCCACCCTCTCCGCCATCAGATTTAAGATTGAAGATTTCAGATTTAAGATTTGATCAACCCTATTCAATCAGAAATCTTAAATTTGAAATCTGAAATCTCCAGGCCCCCACGATCTTGGCTATCAACTTTTGGGGGAACCGGATGGATGACGAAAAGTTAGCTCTTGAAGAAGCGCGTCGCGGGTCTCAGCATGAAGCTGTGAAGGGTCAGGTTGAAGGGCAGGTTCAATCTGAGATTTCCGAACAAGCGGCAGTACGACAACATCCTGCGGAAGCGCAGCGCATTGAACAGGTCGCCAGCGACTTTCGTTCAAAGGCAGTTGATGAGGTCATTGACACTGAACACGAGGTTCAACGTTCTCGAGGGCTGGCGCGGGTATCCCAGGTAGTTGATTACATTTTTTATGTAATCTACGCGCTACTGGGAATGCGTTTTCTGCTGGCGCTCATGGCTGCGCGCAGCACCGCGGGCTTCGTACAGTTCATAGTTGCGGTGAGCAATCCGTTCTATGCTCCGTTTCGTGGCATCGTCGCGAGTCCAAGCACGGATCAGGGCCACACGTTGTTATTGCCTGTTGTAGTAGCAATCATCTCTTACGTGCTACTACACTTGCTAATAAACGGTTTCCTGCGAATGCTGGCTCATCGCAAAGTGCAGATTTAGGTTTTTTGGTTTTGGACGTTGGTTTTTGGTCATACGTGAGATTTCAAAGATCAAAAACCTAAGGC
>Ga0075434_100006472_pt1 | contig 10736 bp, 6 predicted proteins | sample RhiMethybrSRZTD3_FD_75298 | JGI IMG/M metagenome (GOLD analysis project Ga0075434, IMG submission 75298) | Populus rhizosphere microbial communities from Tennessee, USA - Rhizosphere MetaG P. TD hybrid SRZTD3 | ecosystem: Host-associated > Plants > Roots > Rhizosphere > Soil | place: USA...
GGCCGGCCTGTATTGACCGACGTGCAAAAACGGTTCGTTGCAGGCGAAAAGGTGGAGATCTGGCCGTCTCGCGGCACAAACGCCGTGCCGATCGCTTTCAATCCGAATACGGGACTGATTTACGCGAGCACCTGGAACGTGCCGCGGATACAGCAACTGGCGCCGCCGAAGCCGCAGGTGCTAGGAGCGCAATCGACTGGTGTTATCGCGACATTGCCGGATCTGAAGCCGGGCGACACGTTCGGTCACTTCGTCGCGATGAATCCGGTGACAGGCGAGAGGAAATGGGAAGTGGCGCTGACCGATATGCCGAGTTCCTCAGGCATGCTGGCAACCGGCGGCGGATTGGTGTTCACCGGAAAATTATCGGGTGAGTTCGTCGCATTGGATGAAGACAACGGCAAAGCCCTGTGGCAGTTCAAGACCGGCTCGAGCATCAATTCGACGGCGATTACCTACACCCATAAAGGCCGTCAATTCGTCACCATCACATCCGGACTGGGCGGCACGCTTGCGACGCGCTATGCGGAGGGTAAAGTTCCGACCGGCGGGTCGGTCTGGACATTTGCGTTAATGACTGAATAGCTCGCCGGTCTAAAATAAACGCAAGCTAAAAGGCGTGTTGCCCAAAAGATGAAATCTGAAAACTGCTGCTAGTCCCCTCCTCATAGAGGAGGGGTGGACGCGACCTCAAGAAAATATCGCCGAAGGCATCCTTTTGTTAGGAGCGGACGGGGTGGTTCTATGAAAGGGGCTGTCAAGAGAAACAGTTTCCCATCGACCGGCCGCCGGGAGAGAGAAACTTCCTGGACAGCCAGCCCCGACTCCGTCGAGACGATCTGCGGATCCGGCTTCGCCGAAAATTCGATCATTCATCAAAACGTGGCGTCGTCTTCGGAAACTGAAAAGCGGCACGGCGGCGATAATTGCCGACCACAGTTCTATCTGAGCCTCGAGGGCTATTGCTTTTCCAGGTCGTGCGAGGGGGGATAGAGTCAGTTTGGGTCTTCGGCCGTAGCCGGGACCAATCACCCCGCGGATCCTCACCCTCGACCCTATCCGTTCCGAGCGTGGACCAACTACGAGCTATCGAATGGATCGTGCTGCCGGCAAATCACTCAAAACGGCTATGTCGTCCCATTCAGTTTCTTCGGATCGAACGTCTCTCCTTTCTTCCAGATTCTCAGTGCGATCGCTGCGATCTTGCGGGCCAGTGTCAGCCGAGCCATCTCGGCGCGCATGCCCGTCTGTTTCAGTTTCTCCAGATAGCTGCGGTACGGCTCGGCTTGACTGCCACCGGTTGCGGCGCCGATGAACACTTCTTTCAACCGTCGATTGCAATTGCGATTCAGCCCTCGCGTGGCAATCGGCTTTCGGCTTCGCACCACACGGCCTTGTTTGATTTCATACTCCGAGCTCATGTGCGTGACCACGGCCAGCCCGCTATAACTCCACAGCTGCTGCCTGGTCCGAAAGCGATGCGGCGTATCCACCGTGGCGACGATCAGAGCCGATCGAATCGGTCCCAGTTGTGGAATGCTTCTCAGCAGCGCGACGGCACGATGGCTCCGGCTCTCGGCCAGCATCGCCTGCTTCGCTCGGCGCCGTAGAGGCCGTAACTGATCCAGTTGCTCGTACAGCCAACTCACGCGTTGCCGCACCCCAGGCTCGGTCAACTGTTCCAGCCATTGCTCGCGTTGTTGGATCTGGTAGACTCCGCGCCCGGCTGTCCGGATTCCACGTCCTCGGTAGATGGCCTTGATCCGTACCATCGTCCGTCCCGTATCGGCCGACAGTGTTTCGTAGGCCCTCACGAATTCCTTCAACTTCCGCGTCGCCTCGTGCCCGTGATAGACCGATCGCAACATTCCCGCCCGCAGCAGCTCTGCCAATTTGCGCGCATCTGGCTTGTCGGCCTTGGATCCTTCACTCAATAATTTATTCCGCCGCGGATCACACACGATCACCTCGGCCACATAGGCCCGCGTCACTTCATACAGCCATGCGGCCTGGGTTGTTTCTTCAAACGTCACGTGCAATGGTCCGCTCAAACTCCGTATCAATCGTAGGATCGCTGCCGCTTCGGTCGCCACGATGCTCTCCAAAACCAATCGGCCTTCCACATCCAAAACAACAACCACCGTCGTTGCCTGGTGCACATCCATACCCATATACTGGTCACACTTCATTGGTCGCTCCTTTGTGGGTTCAACGCGTCAACGTTGAACGGTTGTCGTGATTGTTTTCTCGACAACCACCCACAATAGGGGCGCCCTTTCTTATAGCGTCAGTCCATTTCTGACCACCCCGTCCGCTCCTATCAAAGGGTGCCTTCGGCGATATTTTCTTGAGGTCGCGTCCACCCCTCCTCTGGAGGAGGGGACTAGCAGCTGTTTTTACGATTTCATCCTTTGGCAACACGGGCTTTAGCCCGCGTTTGTTTCTAGAACACGTACTTCAAAGCGAACTGCATGACCCGTGGAGGAAGCGCCGTACGGATCACGCCAAACGTGTTGCTCGAGAGATTGTTGTTCGGCTGGCCCGGTCTGAAGCTGTTGGTAACGTTGAACGCTTCGGCGCGAACTTCCAGCCGCTGCGCTTCACGTACACTGAACGTTCTCGACAGCGCCATATCCAGGTTCCAGGTGCTCGGCCCAACGAATGCCATGTAGCCGATGTTCCCATACGTCCCCATTGCCGGCAGAGCAAAGGCCGCCGGATCGAGCCATGCGGTAAGCGGGCCGCCAGATTTATCTTTGTATCCATTCGCTGCGATCTGGTTCGCTCGCTGCCGTGGATTCGAGTTCGAAGATCCAACAGCAACACCGTTCAGCGCGCGATCGGAACCGGCCCAGATATCCAGCGGTGCACCGGACGAGAAGCGGTAGATGCCCGACACTCTCCATCCTGTAGCCAACATCTTTAATGTCCGGTTTCCAAATTCCGGCGTCTCGGCCAGGGCTGTGAGATTAAGCAGTTGGCGGCGATCCGAGTCGCCGCAATTTCCGCGGTCCGCGTTGCGGTTGTTTACCACCGAATAGACTTCATCCGGCGTCAACTTCAGCTGCGACCCGGGGAATGGACCGATGCAATGCGACAGCGTGTAGTTGGTGCTGAACGAAAATCCTTTCGCGGCACGCCGTTCGAGCGAGAGCAGCATGCCGTGATAAGTCGAATAACCACCGTCGTCGGTCTGGGCAAGCAGTCCAATTTTTTCTCCATCGACCGGTCGTTCCAGACTCAGAAGGCGGCGCTGGTCCGTATTCGCAGTCGTGGAGCAGACCGGATACTGCACACCATTCAACGTGCACGGACCGAGACCGAGGAACATCGCCGGATTGATCGCGTTCGCAGTCCACAGGTGCAGCGCCCGCGACGCAATGTAGCTTGCCGACGCCACCCACTCGCCTGCGATCTGTCGCTGAATCGACAAATTCCACGAATACGTCTGTGGCATCGTCAAGTTATCCAGATCGGAGCGGAATTGTCCGCGCGGCGAAAATGGTGCGTTTGGCCCAACGACGTATGGGAACGGATTTCCAATTCCCCTCCACGGAGCATCCAGTCCGCCCGGCGGATTGCTGATCTGCGCACGTCCACCCCAGGGGTTGCTCGCAGCCAGAGGCTCACGCCAGTTCCCCGTCATCGAAGTAAAGCCGTAAGCGAACGAAGCTCGCACCGACGTCCGGCCGTCGCCTTGAACGTCCCACGCAAAACCGAGCCGCGGCGCAAAATGCGCCAGCTGATGGTGCATGCCGGTTCGTCTAGGGAAACCGGGATCTCCGCCGTAATAAAAGCCGGCCGGAGCGTTCTTGAATACAGTGCTGTAAATCCCTTTGATGAATCGATCGTGATCGAAACTATAGATCGGTCCCGGTGTGCCGGACTGATCCGGTACGACCTGCGGCAGCATGGGTTCCCAGCGCAATCCATAATTTGCGGTGAGGCGCGGCGTGACTTTCCAGCTATCCGTCGCATACAGGTTGATGCGCGTATCGTAGATTTCTTTCTTATCCGGCATGCCCTGCTCAAACGTCGTGTTTTTTCCGATCATGAAGTCGCTCATGCCGATGCCGCTCACGCTGCCATTGAATGTGAATGAACCACCGCCGGCGAAATCCGCCTTCTCGGACAACCGGCTGTGCAGCGCGCCGAATCCAATGGCGAGCTGGTGGTTGCCCCGCGAAAGGCTTACATCGTCATTCAGGCCATAGGATGTCGGAATCCAGTAGCTGCCGGTCGGCGAGTTTGTTGCAAGTCCGCCGAAGCCGCCGGTAATGCTCCAGCCGGAGATCAACTTTGGTTCGAAACCACAATAGATATCGGTCGCACCGGCGTCGCAGATTGAAAAGTAACTCTTGCTGATCGGGTGATTGGCATTGCGATTCACCGACAACCGGAAAGCCTGAACGGTGTTCGCACTAATCAAATATGTATCACCGATAGCGTACGAACTTGCCAGCGCGTCGAAACCGCCGCTGCCGGCCAGAACGTTCTTGGTGAGTTTGCCGGGCTCCGGTGCATTCGATGGATTGAAGAGCACGCGGCCGAAGATCGAATGCTTCTCGCTCATCTGATAATCCAGCTTGCCGACGTACATGTGCTCGTTGGATTGAGTCGGTGCACCGAAAGTCACCAGACCGCATTCGTTCGGCGGAACGGGTTGCGTCGCGAGGATCTTGTTCGCAATGTAGACGGCGACCTTACTGTACTGCGCCGGATCAATGCGGTTGTTGACGTAGGGCTCTCTCAATGTTCTGGCCTGTCCTGCGTTACACGCCGCGGATGTGAATGCTGTCCAGTCGCCGGCCAGCATCGTGGGCGTCGTGATAAAGGCCTGGGTATTCACAGCATCCTGCCGCGTCGTCGTTCCCTGGAAGCCACCGAAAAAGAACAGTTTGTTCTTCAGTATCGGGCCACCAATGGTTCCGCCGAATTGATTCCGCTTCAGCGTTCCGCGGAATTTGTCTCCCGTCGCGGGATTCACGGCGCCGAAATACTGTGTCGCGTTGAACAAATCGTTCCGAACAAATTCGAAGAGATCGCCATGAAGGTTATTCGTTCCCGATTTCGTTACAACCGATACCGACGATGCGTTACCCCGATTCGCCGACAATCCCGTGGATTCGACCTTGAATTCCTGGGCGGCATCCGGAAACGGCATCGGCATCGTCGAGCCGATGAGGAAATTGAGGTGCGATGCGCCATCAAGACTGTAGTCGGTTGCATAGCCCAGTCCGCCACCGATGGAGATCAGCTGACCTGAACCGAGATTCGATCGCGGCGTTACCGCCAACACGGCTGCACCCGCGAGTGTGACCAGATCCTGGACGTTCCGGCCATTGAGCGGGAGTTCGAGAATGCGTTGGTTCTCGATCACCTGGCCGACACCCTGAGTGCGAGTTTCGACCATCGCCGCGTTTGCCTGAACCTCGACCTGTTCACTCACTTGACCGACTTCGAGCACCGGATTGATCACCGGAGTGGCATTCACCTGCAGAACGATTCCGTTCTGTACGAAGGTACGGAAGCCCGGCAGTCCGGCTTCGAGCTTGTATGGACCCGTCGTCAGGTTCGCCAAAACATAACTCCCAGTTTCGTTCGTGACGACACTGCGAGCTATGCCCGTATCGGTTTGTGTGGCGGTTACCTCGACACCCGGCAGAACGGCGCCGCTCTGGTCCCGCACGGTACCACTGATTTGGGCGGTGGCCTGCGCCCAGATAATGCCCGAACAAAGAATGACGATGATTAAAACAGACAAAACTCGGTGCGCAATGCTGCGCATGGATTCCTCCTCCCAGGTCGGTCTTAGCTGATTGTTTTGTGACAGTTAATGGTTGCGGGGATTCTAACAGAGCACTCGGGATTGTCAATCGTGGCCGCGGCGGGTTAGGATGGCTGGCTTTATGGAACACACACGCGTCGAGATCTATGACACAACGTTGAGGGATGGAGCTCAGGGCGAAGGGCTTGCCTATTCCGTCGAAGACAAATTGAAGATCGCCCGCTGCCTGGATGATCTCGGTGTCGCGTATATAGAAGGTGGATGGCCGGGGGCCAATCCAAAAGACGTCGAGTTCTTTGAACGTGCCCGATCGCTCGAACTCAAGACCGCCACACTCGTCGCGTTCGGCAGTACGTGCCGCGCAAACGTCAGCGCTGCCGATGATGTGGTCGTCAGAGGTCTGCTGGCGGCGGAGACGCCAATCATCACCATCTTCGGCAAGGCGTGGGATTTCCATGTCGATGTCGCCATCAAAACGACGCTGGACGAAAACCTGCGGATGATTTCCGACACCATCCAGCAGCTGCGTTCACACGGACGGCGCGTTTTCTACGATGCAGAGCACTTCTTCGATGGATACCGCGCGAACGCCGAATATGCATTGAGCACGCTCCAGGCGGCAGCAAAGGCGGGAGCCGAGACAATCATCCTCTGCGATACGAATGGAGGCAGCCTGCCCGAGCACATTGGTGAAATTGTTCGTGTCGTCCGAGCTTCACTACCGGCGACAGTTCGAGTCGGCATTCACACGCACAATGATAGTGAACTGGCCATCGCCAATGCACTCGCCGCCGTGGAAGCCGGCGCGACGCACGTGCAGGGTACGATCAACGGGTACGGCGAGCGCTGCGGAAATGCAAATCTCTGCTCCATCATTCCAAATCTCGAACTCAAGATGAACTACCGTTGCCTGCCCGACGGCAATCTTCGTCTGCTCACGCATGCGAGCCGCTATGTCAACGAAGTCGCGAATCTCGTTCCGAACGAACGCGCGGCATTTGTTGGGCGCAGCGCGTTTGCGCACAAGGGGGGCATCCACGTTTCTGCTGTAGTACGCTCGAAGGAGACCTACGAACACATCCATCCCGAAGACGTCGGAAATGAAACGCGAGTGCTCGTAAGCGACCAGGCGGGCGTCAGCAACATCCGGTTCAAGGCGGAGGATCTCGGCGACGATTTCGGACGAAGCCCTGAAGCGGCACGGCGTCTTTTGTCGCAGCTGAAGGATCTCGAGCACCGTGGTTATCAGTTCGAGGATGCCGATGCGTCGTTCCAGTTGCTGGCGCTCGGGGCGCTTGGAAAGCGTCGCCGCTTTTTTGAGCCTGTCGATTACCGCGTCTGGATTAGCTCAGTTGGCGAGCCCGAAGCTGTGGTGCGTTTGAAGATCGGCGACCAGGAACAGCACACCGCCAGCGGCGGCGTCGGCCCGGCACATGCCCTTGACCTTGCGCTACGCAAGGCGCTGCGCCCTCATTATCCGATTATTGAAACGTTTCATCTCATCGACTTCAAGGTCCGTATCCTCGACGGCGAACACGCCACGGCCGCAAAGACGCGTGTGCACGTCGAAACCAGCGACGGTTTACGTTCCTGGAACACCGTCGGCGTCGGCGAAAACATCATCGCCGCCACCTGGGAAGCGCTGCTCGACAGCATCGAGTACGGACTTCATTCGACGCCGGCGTCCTCCGAGACGCCTCGCGCACAAGCCCAGCGGATTTGAAATCAGCCATTCCGCAATTCCGCAATTTGTAATGAAGATTCAAAATGTTTGGATGTGGATATCGAGGATTTGAAATCTCCCTTGTTCCTCTAACTGGCTTCTGACCGCGCGCTCCTTGGGAAACAAACGTGCCATAGCCGTCCGGATGAGCACACCCGAATCAAAATCGCAGGCGTTACAAAATAGGCTGGTCTCGTTCGCTTCTCAAATCGTCTATGTCGCCTCAAGCCTACCCAAGACGCAGGAAGGCAGCCATATTTCCAAGCAAATTCTTCGATCCGGCACAGCTGCGGCAGCAAATTACGGTGAAGCTCGAGGAGCGGAGAGTCGTTCTGACTTCATTCACAAGCTACGAATTGTCCTGAAGGAACTAAACGAGACCGCGATTTGGCTGCAGTTAATAGTCGAGAGTTCGCTGATTTCGCGAGAAAAACTGGGGACCTCCATCACCGAGAATCAAGAACTCCGTCGAATCATAACGGCATCCATTAAGACTGCTGGCGGGTTTAACAGAGATTAGTTTTCGAATTGGGCATGTGCAATCCTCGATATCGACATCCAATCATCCGAAGATCTTCATTACAAAGTGCGAATTGCGAAATGGCTGATCGCTGATATGTAGCCGCGCCAATATGTAGCCGGGCCAATTGCGCGGTTCGTCGCGGGCGTGATAGCATCCCGCGCAAATTAACCGGAGGAACACATGCAGAGACGGGAGTTTGTCGCAGGGCTTGCTGCGTTCGGAGTGAGCAGTGTTCTCTCAAGCCGCCGATTATCGGCACAGGCTCCGGCTGAGGGGCGCCGGATCATCGATGTTCATCAGCACTTCGTCTCTCCAGGTTTCTTCGCTGCTATCGGCGGAGGCGGCGGCGGACCATACCGCGACTACACGCCCGACAAGAACATCGCCGACATGGATAAGGCCGGTGTGACGACGGCAATCGTTTCTGCGCAGGCAACGAGCGGCTGGTTCAACGACCCAGCCCAGGCGAACCGTCTCGCTCGCGACATGAACGAGTTCGCCGCAACGAAAATCGTCGGTGGTGCGAGTTACAAAGGCCGGTTCGGTATGTTCGCGACGCTGCCGATGCCCGACGTCGACGGAACCCTGAAGGAAATCGCGTATGCCTTTGACATGCTGAAGGTGGACGGAGTGGCCATGCTGACGAGCTATGGAACCAAGTGGCTCGGCGACGCGTCATTCGCTCCAGTGTTCGACGAGTTGAACCGACGCAGGGCAATCGTCTACATACACCCAATTCAGCCGACCTGCTGTCAGCCCATGATGATGGGCGTCCAGCCTCAGGTACTCGAGTACATAGCGGATACGACGCGGACCATCATGAGCCTCATTGTCAGCAATACAGCAATGCGCTGCCCCGACATAAAATTTATTTTCTCGCATGCCGGCGGCGCGCTCACCTCGATCGCCGGACGATGGCTCGGCGATGCAATGAACGGCGAGAACCTGTCGAAGCCGCCCGAACCAAATTCGAGACTCGCGCAATTGAGACGGTTTTATTACGACTCCGCGCAATCCACGAGTCCGATTATTCTTCAGTCACTGAAGATGCTGGTGCCACCTTCGCAGTTCGTGTTTGGATCGGATTGGCCGTTCGCAAGCCCTGTTGCGCAGGCAACGGCCCTGCAATCGAGCGGTCTAAGCGCGGATGAACTGCGCGGACTGTATCGAGGGAATGCTGCGACACTCCTGCCGAGATACACTTAGCCGCGAATTACGCTAATTACGCGAATTAATTCGCGGCCTATTTCACCGTACACGGCGTGGGACTCCACTTCGATGCATCAGGGAGTTTCTTGAACTGATAGTTCACGATGAATGGCTGCGTCAGGTAGTCCGGGTCCTCGACGATTTGAGTGAAGCGAATCCACGAGCTGTTGTCCGGCAGTTCCATCGTGCGGAAGTATTCCGTGAGGACCGCGCTGCCCGTATACGGCACGCCATTTTTCCAGTAGTAGCCGGGCTTGAGATGCGTCGTCACAACTTTCAGGCTGCCTCCACGATCGAAGTTCCCTCGCCCGGTTCCCATGACACTCCATTCCGCGATGGAGTATCCCTGCCACGTCGCAGGCTCGTTCGGCGGAGGTTCGAACTTCACCGGCTCCGAGGGAAGATACGTGCCATTCTGAAACTGCAGCACGGCCGGCTTCGCAGGCGGACCGAAATGGAACAGGCGCGTCTGACTTCCGTAGTCTGTTTCGACTTTGAGCGTGTTGTCATCCTGCCACGTAATATGCAGGCGCGTCGGTTGACGCATGATGCCGCCCGCACCATAGGCTTTGCACTGATTCCCTTCCGCTTCATCTTTAGCCGGATCCCAGACATTCGCCGCTTCCTCGCCTTTGGGCTTGTACGGAATATTAGGCAATGTTTCCATTCCCGGTGTCTTGATGCCTACACCGCTGCCCAGATCACCTTTCGGCGCGTTCGTCATGCGAACATGCCAGTCTTCGGTGACGACAGCGGTCCAATATCCGGTAAGGTCGATTGGCGCGAGAGATTTAGCAGTGGGAGGCGGACCACCACGCTGTCCGCCGCGTGCCTGAGCAAAGACAGAGAGCGCCAGACACGGAACCAAAACAATCGTCTGCGCAAATCTACTCCACGGTCTCACCAGCGCCGCCTCCCCATGATTTTCCGTCGGTGGTGCGAGTGATCTTTATCAACCGTGCGCGAGTGCTGCCCGGACTGCGCGCGGGATTAGCGACAACTTCCACGGGATCGCCGATTTTGAAGGCGTCCTTATTTACGCCCTGCTGCGCAAACTGGGCGGCCCCAGCACCTTCGATGGACCAGCGTTGCAGCTTGCCGCTTTCATCGGGAGCTTCCACGAAGAAGAACGAGTGCGGCGAGCGCAGCGAAACCTGGACCATCTTTCCTTTGATAGTGATTTGCTTGTCGACATTGTAAGTTCCGCCGAACGAGTGATGTGCATCAGCTGGCAGAGTCGAAAGCAGCAACGCACTGGCTACGGTCAAAGTGATTAATGCGACTTTCATCGTGTCTCCTTTTTTTCCTGTACGAGAATTGAACGCGGGCTAAACGGCGTTTGCCCAAAAGATGAAATCGTAAAAGAGCCGCTAGTCCCCTCTTCATAGAGGAGGGGTGGACGCGACCTCAAGAAAATATCGCCGAAGGCATCCTCTGATGGGAGCGGACGGGGTGGTCAGAAATGGACTGACCACCCCGTCTGCGCGTCAAAG
>Ga0075434_100006474_pt1 | contig 10735 bp, 12 predicted proteins | sample RhiMethybrSRZTD3_FD_75298 | JGI IMG/M metagenome (GOLD analysis project Ga0075434, IMG submission 75298) | Populus rhizosphere microbial communities from Tennessee, USA - Rhizosphere MetaG P. TD hybrid SRZTD3 | ecosystem: Host-associated > Plants > Roots > Rhizosphere > Soil | place: USA...
TGGTGGGCGCGCTGCGCTAGAAGAAGAGCCGGGCTACAGCCAGAGGTCGAAGCCGAGTTTCAGCGCCACGGTCGTCAAGTCGGGGCGTCCGAATGGTCCACCGCCCTTCAGGTAGTCGTATCGGATCTCGGCCCGGATGTCCCCGCGTTCCTGGCGGAGCACCCGCCGCCATCCGACGCCCGCCCCGAATGTGGCGTTCGTGCCCGCCTTGAGCGCGCTGCCTTCCCTCAGGAACCCGAGGCCCACGTTGGCAAACGGCGTGGAGGTCGGGGACCGCCCAAAGGCGTGCTGGTAACCGAGTGAGCCGACGATGAGGCTCACCGTCGAGCCCTCCTCACCGATGACGAGTGCGCCTCCGTCCAGGTCGAACTCATGCGTGCGCCTCGAGTTCCCGTAGCCGATCCGAAAGCCGGGCTGGTACGTGAGCGCGTTCGACGGAAGCCCCAGCGCGGTGCTCGTTCCGCTGTGGGCGCCGCTCTGCGTCGTCCCGGCGCTCATGTTCGCGCCGATGCTCCACTCCCACGCCCCTGCGGAAGCCGGCATGACCAGCACGATCAAGGCGAAGCTCGAGAGAAGCCCTCTGGACAACGGCCACCTCCACGACTGAAGCTGTCTCGACCGTCGCAGTCTCTCAGCCTCTATACGCGACCACAAGCGAACTGGAGCGGGAGGGCGCAGCAAAGTGAAGCGGACGGCGCATGTGCGCCTCGTGGTGATGGCAGCAGGACTGCTCCTGCTCGCCTGCAGCAAGTCCACCACGGACCCCAATGACAGCGGCTGGCGCTTCCTCCCCGGCCACGTCGAAGCGCTCACGGTTCCCTCGTTTCGCGGCGGCCGTCCGTGCCGCGTCTACCTGCCGCCGGGCTATTCCACTTCCAGCCGGCGATATCCGGTTCTGTATGTCAACGACGGGGCTGGCATATTCGATCCCGGAGGGTTCGTGCAGGCGAATCGCATCTGCGAGGACCTCATCCGCGGCGGCGAGATCGTGCCCATCATCATGGTCGCGATCTCCGTGCCATCCGAGCCCGACACGGTTCGGTTCTGGGATTACGCGCCGTGGCCCGGTCGTTATCCCTTCTTCAATGGGAGGGTTCTTGGCGGCGGGGGCGACGCCTACCTCCGCGCCGTGCGCGACACGCTCAAGCCGGAGGTGGACCGTCGCTTCAGGACGCTGCCCGACGCCGCCCACACGGGCATGACGGGCTACTCTCTGGGAGGGCTGATCTCGGCCTATGCAGGCTTCGCGTACGGCGGAACGTTCGGCTTGGTCGGCGCCTGCTCGCCCACGTACGGATGGGGCCTCACGGAGACTATTTACGCGACGGCCCGCAGCGGCGGCTACCCGCAGCTCATCTCGCGCTACTACCAGGACACCGGCTACCCGGACGACAATTACATCGGATCGATGGAACAGCTGCTCGTGAATCAGGGGTTCATCACGGGGCTGAACCTGATGTCCATCACCGAGGGCGGAGCCGAACACACGGTGCAGGCCTGGAAGCATCGCTTCCCGGACATGCTGCGGTTCCTGTTCAGACCCTAGCCGCGTCGCCCGCCAACGAAGGACCCTCGGGACCGTAGCCCCGAGGGCCCACATCCTTGTCGCGGGGCAGACGCCTCAGCGCCTGATCCACCACAGCAGGTCCAGAAGGACCATGACCAATCCGACGTCCACGGCCACCTCCATCTACAGAGGGCCCGCCGCGGCGACGCCGGACGGGGTCAACCGAGGTTCGTTCGGCCGCTCGTGGGTTGGCTGCGCGAGCGGGGGAGGCGGCGTCCTGTCGCCTCACCTCCCGGTATCGGCGTGGTCCCGAGGGCGCTTGAGCGCTGCGGCCACGCCGCTCGTCGCCGCGTTTGATCGCAAGCGCTTGGGGAGTTCGCGTTGGCACACGCGAGCGACTTCTCATCTCAACGGCGCGCCGCAGCGCGTCGCGGCCGGGATGTGCGTCGCAGCCCTAGTCGATCGCCGGCAGCGGGCCGGCCGTGCGCGCGAGCTGCTTCAGGACGACCAGCGTGAGGTCGTCGAGCGGCTCGTCTGCCCACGCGCGGACGGCCGTCAGCAGCTCCTCCACCACGTCCGCCGCGCGGCGGTGGGCATGGCGATCCAGCAGCTCCCATAGCCGCGCCTCGCCGTACTGCTCGCCCGAGCGCGAGGCCTCGGTCACGCCGTCCGTGCAGAAGAGGAGCAAGTCCCCGGGCGCCAGCTCCACGCTCGCCACCGGATAGCGAGCGCCCTCCTGGAGCCCGAGCAGGAGGCCGCCCTCCTTGAGCTCCAGGCGAGTGCCGTCCCGCCGGCGCACGAGCGGCGGCGTGAGGCCCGCGTTCGCGATGCGCACCAGGCCCGCGGCCGCGTCGACCCGTGCGCACAGCAGGCCCATGAAGCGCTCCGGCTGATCCACCGCCACCAGGTCGCGGTTCATCGCCTCCAGCAGCTCGCCGGGGTGTCGCGCGCGCTGCGCCTCGTCGCGGAAGCGCGACTGCACGCCGGCCAGGACCAGCGCCGCCGCCACGCCATGGCCGGCGGCGTCGCCCACCGCCAGCGTGAACTCGCGCCCGCCCGTCTCCACGAAGTCGTAGTAGTCGCCGCCCACTTCTTCCGTGGCGAGCGTGGAGGCGGCGCAGTCGAGCGTGGGGTAGACGGGCGTCCGCCGCGGCAGCCGGTGGACCTGCACCGCGCGCGCATCGCGCATCTCGCGCGCCAGCGCCCCGTGCCCGCGCGCCTCCCGCCGCAGCTCGAGATTCTCCAGGTTCACGGCGAGCATCTGCGCCAGCTGCTCGAGCGCGCGCGCCTCGGCCCGCGACAGCCATGCGCCCGCGAAACGCCGCCCGAGCGCGAGCGTCACGGCCTCGTTCACCGGGAGCACCCAGCGCGCCCCCGCGAACTCGAGCGCGTCGCGGTCGTCGTGCGTCAGCCGCAGCTCGGCCGGCTCGCGCGGGCCGGTGACGTGGCGCAGCGCCTCCTGCGCGCGCGCCGACAGCACGGGCGAGAGCGGCGCGCCGGCGCGGGCCAGCACCTGGCCGCCCTCGCTCACGCGCAGCGCCGAGCAACCGTCCACACGCAGCGAGCGAACGACCGCGTCGCACGCTCCGCGCAGGAGCTCCGACTCGTCCGCGCCCGCCGGCGACCAGTCGGCGAGCGACCACTCGTCCGCGATCGGCACCAGCCGCTGGCCGGCCGCGTCCAGCCACCGGCGCGCCGGCCCGGCGAGCACGGCGAGCAGCGCCGCGAGCGCGAGCGCCGCGCCGGCCACGCCCGCGCCCAGCGCCGGCCACCAGGAGGACGCCAGCCACTCGCCGGCCAGGTAGAGGAGCGCGGCGACCAGCACCGCTCCGAGCGCGCGCGTGAACGCGCGCAGGGCGACGCGGAAGTCGAACACGTTGTGCACCACCATGGCCCACGCGAACGACAGCGGGACCAGCACCGTGAACGGCACCGCCCAGCGCTCCCCGGGGAGCGACTGCGCCCGCGACAGGCTGTGCAGCGCCACGAGCAGCGCGAACGGCAGCGCCCCGAGCAGCGTGCCGAAGAAGGCCACGCGCAGCCGCCGCCGCGCGTCCGCGTTCTCGACGCGGAGGAACGCCAGCGCGAACAGCACCAGACCGCCGAGCAGGCCGGCCACGATGACCACGCCGTTCGCCGCCGTGAGCAGGGGCAGCAGCACGCGTGCGTCGCCCGCGCCGAACGCGGCCTCGAGCCGCACGCCGAGGAAGCACGCGAGCAGCACCGTGGCCATGGCGTAGCCCACGAGCACCCACGCGCGCGCGCGCGGTCGGCCCGACTCGGGGAACAGCGCGAAGAAGTGCGAGAACAGCGGCCCGATGAAGAACTGAGCGAGGACGAACGACTGCTCGTACGCGCCGCGCGCGACGCCGGAGACGAGACTGGGCGATGGGGCGAGCCACACCGCGAACGCGAGGCAGAGGAGGTAGAACGTGCGCGTGAGCCGGTCGCGCCGCTCGCTCCACACCCAGCCGCCGAGCAGCATGAACGCCGCCGCCACCGCGAACTGCGCCGCGAGGAAACGGCGCTCGGCGTGCGGCAGCGCGAGCGGAGCCATCCACACCGGCACGCTCGCGCCGCCGCGCTCGCGCATCACCACGAGCGGCACGCCGGGCGTCGCGCCGGCGAGCGGATCCGCGGACAACGCGTCGGACGCGTGAGGCCCGTGCCGGAGCGACCGCTCGGGCGCCGGCGGCGTGATCCGGTCGCCGGGCCGGAGGCCGGCCAGCGCCGCGGGGCTCCCGGCATCCACAGAGCCGACGCGTCCGTCCGGCCGGAGCGCGAGCCCGGTGTAGGCGTGTCGCGGCAGGCTCAGCGCCGAGACGAGCAGCACCCAGGCCGCGGGCAGCATGAGCCAGCGAAGCTGGAATCCCGCGGACGGCCGATCCATTTGCTAGGGTTCCCCCCGAGAGAGAATGTACGCGGCATGCGCTCCGCCGCGGTTCGATGCAAGGCGCATTCTGCGGCGTGGACGTCGCGGATGCGCAACGCTATTCTCGGTCAAGTCGCTTGTCAGCCATGCCGATACGCAGATCAATCCGTGCAGTCCCATCGCCGCCGTCCGTGTGGCGATGCGGTGCCGAGGACCGTGTCGCGAGACAGCGTACACGGGGTTGAGGAGCGGAGGCTCTTTCTATCATGCTGGTCCTAACAAGGAAGTTAGGAGAAAACATCCGCATCGGTGATGCGGTCAAGATCACCGTGCTCGAGGTGCGATCGGGTCAGGTGAAGCTCGGCATCGAGGCGCCGCCCGAGGTGAAGGTGCACCGCGAGGAGATCTACGCACGCATCCAGGAAGAGAACCGGAAGGCCGCCGCCCAGCGTGCCCAGGCCCCCGGCGCAGAACCCGGCAAGAAGTGACGCGCAACGTCCCCTAGCGACCGAACCCGCCCGCGGTCCGCACTCGAGGAATCATGAGCCGTCGACGCGAGCCCGCCGTCTCCACCACCCGAAGATCGCCCGCGCTCAAGCTGGTGCCCGTCCCCGGCGCGCGCGTCGCGAGTCTCGCGCGCGTCGCGCAGGCGCGGCGGAGGATCGCCGCCGGGTGGTACGACCGCTCCGAGGTGCGCGACCGGCTCGTGGAGGCGGTGCTCCAGGAGATTCGCGGCCGCTAAAGCTGCGCCTGATCGAGCGCACGCACCGCTTGCGAGCCGCGGGGCCGTCCGGGCCCCGCGGCTCGCTGGCTTGGGGGGCCGCGGCGCATCGCTTATCCTGCCTCGAAGCCCGAGCCAGAGGACGGCCATGCCCACTCGCACGTCGCGGCGCACCGCCGCGTTCCCGCTCGAATCCGGATTCCGAGCGCTCATGGACGACGCCGATTCGGGCGTCCTGGTGCTCGACCCGGGCCGCCGCGTGGCCTCCGTGAACCCGGCGGCTCTGCGGCTGCTCGGGTTGACGGCCGAGCGCGCGCTGGCGGCGGAGCCCTCGACGCTGTTGCGGACGGCGGTGGCGGGGGAGGACCTGGCGCGCGACGTGTTCGCCGCGGCGCGGCTCGAGCGCGAGGCCGTGCTGCACACGCCGGGCGGCGGCGACGTGCCGGTGCTCCTGGTGGCGACGCGCATCGGCCGCCCGGCATGGGTGCTGGTGACGCTGCACGACCTCACCTCGATGCGGCGCATGCAGCAGGAGCTTCGCCGGCACGAGCGCCTCGCCACGCTGGGACAGCTCTCGGCCGGCGTGGCGCACGAAATCCGCAATCCGCTCGCCGGCATCGGCACCAGCGCCCAGGTCCTGCTCCGGCGCTTCGACGCAGGCGACGACCGCGCGCGCTTCGTGCAGGTGATCCTCGACGAGGTGGCGCGTCTGGATCGCATCGTCACGAGCCTGCTCCAGTACGCGCGGCCGCGGCAGCCCGAGCTCAAGGCCGTGCGCCTCGCCGACTGCGTCGCCCGCGTCATGACCATGTCGCGCGACCACGCGCAGCGGCTGGGCGTGCGGCTGGAGAGCGAGGTGGCGCCCCGACTGTCCCCGGTCTACATTGACGCCGACCTCGTGCACCAGGTGCTCCTCAACGTCACGCTCAACGCGCTGCAGGCCATGCCCAACGGCGGCACGTTGCGCTACGAGGTGCGTCCCGTGCGCCGCCGGCGCCCCGCGCGCGGGCCGGGCCGGCGGGCGGACGATCGCCGGGCGGCCGGGGAAGCGGGCGACGGCAGGGGCGTCGAGCGCGCCGAGGCGCCGTGGCTCGAGTTCCAGCAGGTGCGCGTGATCGACACCGGCGTCGGCATCCCTCGCGGCACGCTGGCCAAGCTGTTCGACCCGTTCTTCACCACGAAGGCCTCGGGCACCGGCCTGGGGCTCAGCATCTCGCAGACCATCATGCAGGAGCACGGCGGCTCCATTGCGGTCGACAGCAAGGAAGGCCGCGGCACCACCGTACTCCTGCATTTCCCGCTGGAGAAACGGAATGGCGAAAGGCGACAGCTCGACGCGAGCGAGCTCGAAGGGCACGCTGCTCGTCGTGGATGACGAGCGCAGCCTGCGCTTCAGCATCGGGGAGTGGGCGCGCGACGAGGGCTACGTCCCGGTCGAGGCGGCGAGCGGAAGCGAGGCGCTGGACGCCGTGCGCGAGCGCGGCGTCGAAGCGGTCGTCCTCGACCTGAAGCTGGCCGAGGAGGACGGCCTGCGCGTGCTGCGCGAGCTGCGCGAGGCCGATCCCACGCTCCCCGTGGTGATGCTCACCGGGCACGGGACGGTGGAGCAGGCGGTGCGGGCCATCCAGCTCGGCGCATACGACTTCATGCTCAAGCCTCCGGACCTGGACCACCTCGGCGTCGTGCTCGAGCGCGCGCTGGAGCACGCGCGACTGCGCCAGGAGGTGACCCGCCTGCGCCACGGCGCGGCGGGTCGGGTGGAGATCGTGGGCTCGAGCGACGGCCTGCGGCAGGCGATGTCCCGGCTCGAGCGCGCGGCCCGGGCCAGCGCGTCCACCGTGCTGCTCCACGGCGAGACCGGCTCGGGCAAGGAGCTGATGGCGAGGTACCTGCACGAGAAGAGCGCGCGCGCCGGCGGGCCGTTCGTGGAGCTCAACTGCAGCGCCATCCCGGAGCAGCTCCTGGAAAGCGAGCTCTACGGTCACGAGCGCGGCGCGTTCACGGACGCGAAGCGCTTCAAGAAGGGGCTGTTCGAGCTGGCCGACCGCGGCACGCTGTTCCTGGACGAGATCGGGGAGATGGCCCCGCAGCTCCAGGCGAAGCTGCTGCGCGTCCTCGAGACGCGCACGTTCCGCCGCGTCGGCGGCTCCGCGGATATCACGGTGGACGTGCGCGTGGTCGCCGCGACGCACCGCGACCTCACGAAGCTCGTCTCCGAGGGTCGCTTCCGCGAGGATCTCTACTTCCGGCTGAACGTCGTCCCCGTGCAGGTGCCGCCGCTGCGCGAGCGCACGGCGGACATCCCGCCGCTCGCGGAGCTGTTCGTGGCCCGCTTCTGTCGCGAGCTCGGCCGACCGCCGGCGCGGCTCCATCCCGGCGCGCTCGAGCGGCTGCTGGCGTATCGCTGGCCGGGGAACGTGCGCGAGCTGCGCAACGTCATCGAGCGGGTCGTGCTGCTCGAGGCCGAGGACGAGATCCGCGCCGAGCACCTGCCCGCGGAGATGTCGCAGTCCGGCCCGGCCTCCGCGGCGGCGGGCGATCCGTTCCCCGCCGGCGTGGTCCGGCCGCTCGCCGAGCTGGAGAAGATGGCGATCGAGCACGCGCTCAAGGTGAGCGAGGGAAACAAGACGCGCGCGGCGACGATGCTGGGGATCGCGCGGCAGACGCTGCGGACGAAGCTCAAGGAATACGCGATCGTGGACGATGGGGAGGACGGCGAGGCGGGGTAGAACGCCGGTCAAGAATCCATCGCCGGGATCCCGGGAGCGGTCGGGAATCGAGCGGCCGGGGGCGCACGCCTCCGGCCGCTTCGTTCTGCACGGCTCCGGCTCCCTGCTTGCAATGCGCGCGACGGGAGCCGCGGCACGGACGACCGCCGTCCCGGTAAGCCGTTGCGTCGAAAACCGGTAAGGCCCGACCCAGGGGCCCCTCCGGCGCGCGCTTCCGGGCCTCGTGCCGCCGCCGGCGCGCCGCGCCCGCGGCGACGGGCGGTCGTGGCATACGGGGTGCAAATGCCCCTGGTGACCGCACCCCCCGCCCACCCTCGCGCCCGGAGCCCGTGCATGCCGCACATCCTGATCGTCGAAGACGAGCCGACGACGTCGTGGGCCCTCGCCGAGGGACTCTCGGACGACGGCTACACGATCGACACGTTCCGCACGGGCGAGGAGGCGCTGGCGTGGCTGCGCGCCCACCGGAGCGATCTCGTCATCACCGACTTCCGGCTGCCGGGGCTCTCGGGGCTCGAGCTGGCGCAGAAGCTGTCGCGCGGCCGTCACGCCCAGCCGGTGATCGTGGTCACCGCGTACGGCTCGCCGGAGACGGTGCGCGACCTGGTGCGCGCCGGCGTGCGCGAGGTGTTCCCCAAGCCGTTCCACGTGGACGAGCTGCGCCGTGCGGTGCATCGCGCGCTGCTGGCGCGGCCGGAGCGCCGTCGCTCGCCGCTGCGGAAGGCCGCATGATGCGCCGCCACGTCGGCGCGGGCCCCGCCCGCTCGCTGCGCGCACGCGCCGCCGCGGCGCTCGATGCGATGTCCGAGCACGATCGGCTCGTGCTCGCGCTGCGGCTGCTCGAAGGGCTGTCGCCGCTCGAGTCCGCGGGCGCGCTGCGCCTGCCCGAGGGCGACGTGGAGCAGCGGACCGCGCGCGCGCTCGCATCGCTCGCCGAGGAGCTCCGGCTCCCCCGATCGCCGGGGAGGGCGGCGTGAGCCCGTTCGTGCCGGTCACACCGCTCGCCGATCCGCGCCGGCCGATGCCGGCGAGCGCGATCGCGCGCCGGGCCGCGGCAGATGCGGCCGTGGTCTCGCTGGCGGCGGAGCAGCGGCGGCTCGAATCGCTGGGACTCGAGTGGCCGCTGGCCCGCACCGCGTACCAGCTCCGGTACTGGCGCTTCGTGCGCGCGCTGTGCGCGATCGGCGCGGAGGCCGCGTGAGCCAGCCGAACGAGCGCAAGTCCGGCACGTTCCACCTGGTGAGCGGCGGCGCGCCCGCGCCGGCCGAGTTCGGCGCCGGCCACCCCGCGCAGTGGTCGCGCAGCCGGGTGCGCACGCTCGTCGTGGCGAGCGGTCGTGGCGGCGTCGGCAAGAGCAGCCTGGCCGCCAACCTGTCCGTTGCGCTCGGCCAGCTCGGCGCACGCGTCGTGCTCGTGGACGCCGACCTCGCGCAGGCGAGCCTGGACCTGCTGCTCGGCGTTCACCCGCGCTGGGACCTGGGCCACGTGCTCGCGGGCGAGAAGTCGCTCGACGAGGTGGTGGTCTCGGGCCCCGAGAACGTCACGCTCGTGCCGGGGCCCTCCGGGTCCCCCGTCGTCGAGCTGGACGACTACCGCCGCGAGCTGCTGCTGCGCTCGCTGGGCACGGCCGACGAGAGCGCCGACCTGCTCGTCGTGGACACGGGCTCCGGCTCGGGCAGGGAGACGCTCGAGCTGTGCCGCACCGCGCACGAGCTGCTCGTCGTCGCCACGCCCGAGATGGCCTCGTTCTCCGACGCCTACGGCCTGGTGAAGACGCTCCAGCGCGAGAACGCGCTCGCGCGCGCGCCGCGCCTCGTCGTGAACCTGGCCACGACGTCGGAGGAGGCGGAGGACGCCGCGCTCCGCATGAAGCTCTTCGCCCGCCACTTCCTGCGCCTGGACGTCCAGGTGCTCGGTTCCGTCCCGTTCGACGCGGCCGTGATCCGCGCCGCGCGCGCGCAGGAGCCGGTCGTGCTCGCCTCGCCGCAATCGCCCGCATCGCTCGCTTACCGCGCGCTCGCCGCGCGGCTGTGGAAGCCCGTTCCCCCGGGGCCCGAAGTCGATCTGTTGTCGGAGTCGTCGTTCCGCCTCGAAGCCTAGGAGACCTCCCCGATGCCCCGCGCCGCCACCCTCGCCGCACCCGCCCGTAAGAAGGCCGCGACCCGGAACCCGCGCACCGCCAGGGCTTCCGCGATGCGGGCTTCCACGACGCCCGCATCGCCGGGGCGCCGATCCTCGCTGCGCCGTCCGGCGCTCCAGGTCGTTCCCGGCCGCCGCCCCGCCCCGCGCCAGCGGTCCGGAGCGGGACCCGTACTTCGCTCGGGGGTCCGTCGCGCCGGCGCAGCCAGCGGGGTGCAGGCCCGTGTCCGCGATGCGCGCGCGCCGCGGCTGGCGCCTGCGCGACTCACGACCAGCGTGGCCAGCGTGGCCCGCGTGGCCGCCGCGCGCCCCGAGCCGGCTCCGCAGGCGATCACATACAACAAGAACGACCTGCTCAAGCGCTTCGCGCCGCTCGTCCGGCACGTGGTGGAGCGCGTGGCCGCGACGCTGCCCCGCAACGTGGACCACGAGGACCTCTACTCCGCCGGCGTGCTCGGGCTGCTCGACGCGCACGCCAAGTTCGACACGCGCAAGGGCGTCAAGTTCGAGACCTACGCCGTGTGGCGCATCAAGGGCGCGGTGCTGGACCAGCTGCGCGCGCTCGACTGGGCGTCGCGCTCGATGCGGCGCAAGGCCCGCAACCTGGACGGCGTGACGCGCAAGCTCGACCAGAAGCTGGGCCGGGCGGCTTCGGAAGAGGAGGTCGCGCGCGAGCTCAAGATGTCGCGCGACGACTTCTACCGGCTGCTCGACCACGTGCGCGGCGCGGTGCTCGTGTCGCTGGACGAGGCGCGCACGAGCGACGG
>Ga0075434_100006477_pt1 | contig 10733 bp, 9 predicted proteins | sample RhiMethybrSRZTD3_FD_75298 | JGI IMG/M metagenome (GOLD analysis project Ga0075434, IMG submission 75298) | Populus rhizosphere microbial communities from Tennessee, USA - Rhizosphere MetaG P. TD hybrid SRZTD3 | ecosystem: Host-associated > Plants > Roots > Rhizosphere > Soil | place: USA...
CAGCAACTCAATCCCAATTCGATTGACGACAAGGCGCTCGACGCCCGCCTGGAAAACCTTCCGACATTGCCCATGAGCTCCGCCACGTTGATCGCGCATTATCCGCAGCCGAAACAAGCGGCCAAACGGGCAGCCAAACAAACGTCGATTGCGCAATCGCGTGCTGACGCGGCTGCGGCGGTCATCGCGAATGATACTTCGACAAACACGCCGAACTCGTCTGAAGACTCGAGTGCCATGCAGCCTTCTGCCCGTGCCGGAGAACTTGAACCCGCGGGCAACGACCTGCCGTCGCCCATGAAGCTGCCCGCGGGCAAGGCCGCCACGCAAGGCGGAACGCGGCGCGGCGAGTTGAGCGTTGACCCGAACGCCGTCCCTCGCCCAATCGCTGATGACAGCAAGAGGCCTGCCCGCATCGTCGAAGAATTGGCCATGGCCAAGATGGCGCGTGCGATTTATAGCCAGCGGCAACTGCAGCAGGTGCTGGACGATTTCTGGTTCAACCATTTCAATGTGTTCGCAGGCAAAGGCGAAGACCGCTACTACCTCACCTCCTACGAACGCGACGTGATTCAGCCGCATGCCCTCGGCAAATTCAAGGATCTGGTGACAGCCACCGCCAAAAGCCCCGCGATGCTGTTTTACCTCGACAATTTTTTGAGCGCCGATCCGCTGGCCGCGCAGCGTCTGGCCCAGGAACGCGCTATGCGCCAGCGGCGCCGCGCCGGTTTTGGCCGCTTCCCGCGCAATTCGCCTCCGGTTCAATCCGCCAACAAGAAAAAGCAAGGGCGCGGGCTGAATGAAAATTACGGCCGCGAATTGATGGAACTGCATACGCTCGGCGTGGATGGCGGCTATACGCAGAAAGACGTCACCGAAGTTGCGCGCTCTTTTACCGGATGGACTATCGAAAAGCCACGGGAAAATCCGCAATTCAAATTTGACGACCGCATCCATGATCCCGATCAAAAGATAGTGCTAGGCAAAAAGATTCACGCCAGCGGCATGAAAGACGGCGAGCAGGTGATCGAGTTGCTGGCGAAGCACCCGAGCACGGCGAAATTTATTTCCACGAAGCTCGCTCGGCGATTTGTTTCCGACAATCCATCGCCAACGCTCATCACGCGTATGGCGGACACTTTCAAATCGTCCGACGGCGACATCCGCGCGGTGATGCACGCCATGATCTATTCGCCGGAATTCTGGAGCCGCGACGCCTATCGCGCCAAAATCAAGACACCCTTTGAGTTTGTCACTTCGACCGTACGGGCGCTCGGCACCGACGTAGACACCACAATGCCGTTAGTGCAATGGGTTGGCCGCATCGGCGAGCCGTTGTATCAGTGCCAGCCGCCCACGGGTTACGCCGACAAAGCTGAAACCTGGGTGAATGCCGGTGCCCTGCTCAATCGCTTGAATTTTTCGCTGGCGCTTGCCGGAAACAAAGTGCGCGGATCGCGCACCGACGCCGGCGCTTTGCTCGGTCCGTCCTCTTCTACGGACGGCAAACAGATTCTCGATCGCGCTGTACGGCTTTTCTTAGGCGGCTACGCTGGACCGGCTACGATCGAAACGCTGCAGAAACAATTGGAAGACCCGCAAGTAATGCAAGCGCGCCTCGACGATCCTGCAAAACCTGCCGACCTCGGTGTCATCACCGGCTTGGTGCTCGGTGCGCCGGAGTTTCAACGCCGATGACTAACAGCATGATCGACCGGGCAAAAATCGTTCGCCGCAATGCCGGAACTATAGTTCTGGTAGCATCTATCTCACTGCAACGAGAGGGTTTATGGGCGGCTCGCGGTGTTGCAAAACGGGCCACCTCGCCAGGAAACCGGAACCATAGTTCCGGCCCGCGCCGCGCTCGCATAACTCCCTTGTGTTCAAGACGCGCTGTTATGGCGGCTGCCTTCTGGGGCGGGTGCTTTTCGGCCCGATTCGAGGTCCACCATGCCCACTAACTCCAACTGCCAGGGCGCGCGTCCCACTCCATTTTCGCGGCGCTATTTTCTGAAGCACAGCGGCATCGCCATGGTCGGTCTCAGCACCATGCCGGTGTTTTTGCAGCGCGCGATTGCCGCGACTCCGGGCACCGGGAACAAACAATTGGTCGTTTTATTTCAACGCGGCGCCGCCGATGGACTGAACATTATCGTGCCGTTTGGCGAGCCGAATTATTACCGCATGCGCCCGACGATTGCGATTCCGCAGCCGCGCACCAGTTCAACAGATGCTGTCGTCGATCTCGATGGATTTTTTGGATTGCACCCAAGTCTCGCGCCACTCTCGGCACTTTTTCAGAAAAACGAACTCGCCATCGTTCACGCTGCAGGTTCCCCCGATCCGACACGCTCACATTTTGACGCGCAGGATTTCATGGAGTCGGGAACGCCTGGAATCAAATCCACCGACGACGGCTGGCTGAATCGCGCGCTCGAGAAAATTCCGGAGGAAAATGCTTCGCCGTTTCGCGCCGTGGCTATGGGGCCAAGTCTACCGCGCATGTTGCGCGGCTCCGCGCCTGCGATTGCATTGCCGGACGTGAAGCAATTCAAAGTAATGGCGCAAACTCCCGGCACTGGACAAATCGCGGAAGGCGGCTTTGAAGCTATGTACGCGCAAACTGTAGATCACGCGCTGCGCGGTATGGGCAGCGAAACATTTGAAGCGATTGATCTGCTGCGAAAAGCCGATCCAGCAAAATACAAGGCGGAAAACGGCGCGAACTACGGCAACAGCCGCCTCGGCCAAAGTCTGCAGCAAATCGGCCAGCTCTTGAAAGCCAACATCGGCACGGAAGTGTTGTTTGTGGATTGCGGCGGCTGGGACAATCACGTGAACGAGGGCGGTGTACAGGGTCAACTCTCGAATTTGCTGAAAGATCTGGGGCAGGGCATGGTGGCGTTTCACCATGACATGGGCGATCGTATGGAAAATATTGTGTTCGTGACCATGAGCGAATTCGGCCGCACCGTAAAAGAGAACGGCAACCGCGGCACGGACCACGGCCACGCGAACTGCATGTTCGTGATGGGTGGCGACGTGAAGGGCGGAAAAGTTTATGGCCGCTGGCCCGGCTTAGACGAAGGCCAGCTTAACGAGGGCCGCGATCTCGCACTGACTACGGACTTTCGTTCAGTACTTGGAGAAATTTTGCAGAAACACCTCGGCGTCCGCGATCTCGCTCCGGTCTTCCCCGGTTTCGACAACAACCCGCGCAGATTCACCGGGCTGATTCGCGGTTAGTCATCAGCAGGTGCCCAACCACGAGGTCCGGTTCTTCCAAGTTGTAGTAGCGCGAAAATCACGCACTGCGCAGGTTTTACCGGGGGAGAGGCGCGAGTCCAAGTCTAAGCCAGACTCGCGGGGTGCCGGCAAAGTCGCTACAAATTGCGGATCCAGATGTTGCGGTAACGGACTGGATGGTTGTGGTCCTGCAACGCAAGCGGGAGTTTGTCTGGGCCGGAGGTGTACGGCGGGCGGACGTGGTGGCCGGTGGGACCGGTGAGTTCGACGTTGTCCTGAGCTAAGACACCGTTGTGGATGACGGTGACGTGCGCGGGGCGCGCTAATTTTCCAGAGGCGTCGAAGCGCGGGCCGTGCCAGATGATGTCGTAAGTTTGCCATTCGCCCGGCGCGCGCGACGCGTTCACCAGCGGAGGATATTGGCCGTAGACCGCACCGGCTTGTCCGTCAGCGTAGGTTTTGCTGTTATAAGAATCGAGCACCTGAATTTCATAGAGGCCCATCAGGAAAACGCCGCTGTTGCCGCGGTCCTGATCTTCGCCTTTGGGAGGAGAAGGCTCGCGGAATTCAACGTGGAGCTGGCAATCGCCAAAAGATTCCTTGGTGTGGATTTCGCCGGTCTTGGGAGCGACTTCCATGTAGCCGTCAGCGACAGTCCATTTGGAAGGACTGCCGTCTTTGTGAACCCAGTGGGAAGAATCTTTTCCGTCGAAGAGAACGACGGCGTCGGAAGGCGGCTTGCCGGCAGTGTCTTGCGTGCTCGCCGTGCCAGAAGTGACGACCGGCGGATTCGGCCGGTTGCGGTCGTGAATCTCCCATTTGGGATCCACCTGCGCCTGACAAACCAGGGAACTGCCGAGTAAGACCGCTCCAGCCAAGAGATATTTCATGAGCACTGCTCCTTTCGCCGCAGCAAATTCTACTCCTGAATCAGCGGAAGCCAAGCGGGAGAGTTTTAGTTCGATTGCCGGGAAGCAAAACGTTGAGCCGAACCAAGAGTCATCTCTGGTGATGAATGACGGCTACAATCTTCCTGAGTGATGTGGCTTCACTACTTGCGTTAGAGGCTTCGGGAAGAGATCGGATTCCGCGATGAGCGTCAGAAAAAGCAAAAAGCGATTAAGCGACGAGAGCAGCGGGACGCTTTTTGACCTCGGAATGCCTACGAGCCAGAACGTTCAGCAGGAATCGATCGAGAAAGAGAGAACCGGGGAAACGTTGGTGGACCAGCCACGAGCCCAGGCCTTGGGCTCGAATATCGAATGGAAAGCGGGAGCGCAACTGGCCGAGCTGGGAATACTGGCTGGTACTTCGGCGTTTACTGCAGCGGGATGGGAAGGGACATTTTATCCGGTAGGGATGAAGGCAGCCGAGTATTTGCGTTTCTACGCGACGCGGTTTCGGACGGTGGAGGTGGACAGCACGTTTTACGGAACGCCGAAGCCGGAGCGAGTGCGCGCGTGGTATGACAGGACTCCGGCGAATTTTGTGTTTGCGGTGAAAGTGCCGCAGGCGATTACGCACGAAAAGGTACTGGTGGATTGCGACGCGGAAATGGACGAATTTCTGCAGACGATGGAACTTTTGAAGGAAAAGCTGGGGCCGATGCTGTTGCAGTTCGGTTATCTTGGCCCGAGCGTGATGAGGAATGGGGCGCAATTTCTGGCGCGGCTAGGACCGTTTTTGAAAAGGCTGACCGGAAGTGTTGGGTCGCCATACAGACCACGTCGATTTGTAGTCGAGATCCGGAACAAGGCTTGGCTGAACGAGCCGCTACTGTCGCTGTTGCGCGAACACGAAGTGGCGTTGGCGCTGACGGATCATGGGTGGATGCCGCGTCCGTGGGAAGTGGAGAAAGCGCTGGATCTGATTACGGCGGACTTTGCGTATGTGCGCTGGCTGGGCGATCGCAAGGGAATTGAGGAGATTACAACGCGCTGGGACAAAACGGTGGTGGACCGTCGGAATGATCTGCTGCATTGGGTGGAGATGTTTCGCGAATTGCGTCGGCGGAACTTGCAGGTGTATGCGTACGCGAACAATCACTATGCGGGGAATGGACCCGGAACGGTGAAATTATTTTGGGAGATGTACGAGGGCGCGAAGAGCGGCTAGATAAAAGAGGCCGGAGGGGGGGTGCTCCGGTCGGATAGGGAACGTAATTACTTGCAGGAATCGCTGACCATTTCGACCTTGGTGACACTGAGGTGGCCGTGTTCCTTGGCATCAGCGTCCACAGCGGACTTGGCCTTTTCCTTGGCTCCGTGCATATCGGGATGCCAGACTTCGCCGGTGACGGTTACGGTGTGACCGACGTGCGGCGAGAGCTTAACGGTTTTGCTCTTCACTTCCCAGGTGCTTCCATCGCTAGCAGTGACCTTGAATTCGCCGGCGCTGTCGCCTTTTGCAAGGCAGCCAGTGATGTTTCGCACTTCCGCGCTTTTGTCCTGCTTCGTAGTCTCCTGCGCCGTAAGAATCGGCGCGGCCGCGAGACAAGACACCGCTAGAAGATTGAATGCCCATTTCAGTTTCATGCTTCTCTCCTTAGCGGGCTCGTACCAATACGCGAACAGCTCCTGACGCTCCCGCTTTGACTTGAGTATTGGTAAGCGCGTGTGGGGAGGCTATAGGGTGAACTACCGAGCTACGGCAAGTTACCAGAATGCCTGTAGAATAGAGGTCAGCAGAGGCGGCAAGAAGTTTTTCGCGCGAAGCCTTCGTGTCACGGGATAACTACATGCAAAAGCACACTAGTCCGAACAATCTAAGCGAGCTGTGGGAAGAACACTGTAAGCACGAATTTGCTACGCACGACACGGAGGCGACGCTAGATACGATGGTGGAAGATGCGTATGTAAACCACGTGCCGGTGATGACTGGCGGCGTGGGCAAGCCGGCATTGCGCATATTTTATTCGAAGGATTTCATTCCAACCATGCCGCCGGACACCGCGCTGGAGCCAATTTCGCGGACTGCTGGGAAAGACCAACTGGTGGACGAAATGATTTTTTCATTTACGCATACGAAAGAGATGCCGTGGATGCTGCCGGGAGTGGCGCCGACGGGGAAGAAAGTGAGAATCGGGCTGGTAGCAATTGTGAAATTCCGCGAAGGCAAACTGGAGCACGAACATATTTACTGGGATCAGGCGTCTGTGTTGAAACAGATCGGGTTGCTGACGGACGAAACGTTGCCGGTTTTTGGAGTGGAGACGGCGACCAAGCTCACTGAATTACAGAACGCCGCCGGCAAGTCTGCCACGGCATAAGACCGAACGTTTTCGCCCGGCCGTGCAGACAGCCTACCTGCTGCTAGTCGATTGAGGTCAGGGATTTTACGTGAAGCTCGAGAGCTTGGTTGTATTGGCGCTCGATCTGGAGCTCGGTTTGCAGCTTCTTGATGAGCAGTTCGAGGCGCGAGATCTCGGTTTTTAGCTTCTGAATGTCGCCGGCGGAGGCTGGCGGACGGACCGGAGCCGGCGAAATGAAGTTAGGAGCTGGCGGCACGGAGGGAGTTGTCGAGGCTGGCGGTTGCGATTGCGGCGGGAAGGCGCTGGCCAAGCCTGTGGGCCAGGCGGATTCGCGGCGCGGCTCGGCAGCAGGAATTGCTCCCGCAAGCGGTGGCTGCGGAATATTAGCCGGTGCTTGAGGCGCAAACAGGTTGCTGAGCGGAGAGTGCGACGGAGCGCGCGGCGCTGGGGCGACCGACGCGGGCGCGGGTTGCGCGGATTTGGGTTCCAGAAAACTTTTTACGCGGGCGATCAGGTCGACCGGCTGGAACGGCTTGCGGATGAGTTCATCGGCGCCGACGGAAACGGCTTTGTCAGCGACATTCTTGTTGACCACACCGGACATTAATATGACGGGAGTGCGGCTGAAGCGTTCGTGCTGCTTGATCTGGCTGCAGACGGAGTAGCCGTCCTGATCGGGCATGATGACGTCGGTGATGACGGCGTCAGGCGGATTATGCTCGAACTGGGCGATGGCCGTGGCGGCGTCGCCGGCGGTGATGACGGTGATGTTCTCGCGGCGGAAAGCGATCTTGATGACTTCGCGCATGGTGGCGCTGTCGTCGATGAAGTAGACGGTGGGGGTGCGCTTCGTAGAAGCGCCTGCTTCGACAATGGGCGGAAAAGAGATGGTTTCACTCATGTGATGTCCTCGATGTCATTTCCGGCATAAGGAACAATGGAATAGTTGGCAAAAGATGGTTCAGCGGAAGAGCTGGACGTGGGCTCGGGCTGCTTCTCGTCAGGCGCTTCAACGGGCGCTGCAGTTTCGTAGAAGCAGCTTTCGCGAGCGTGTAGGGAATCTGTATTTTCAGATTCCGCAACGCAAGACGTGGAAACTTCGTCGGAAGCGGAGTTGTCCGGATTGTCGGAAACGGGACTGGAAGCAAACTCGTCGATGGCCGCGGCGATGGCCGCGCTTTCTTCGGAGGCAGAGGAATCGGCCAGTCCGAACAGGGGCGCAAAAGGAGAATCGGCAGGCGCAGCTCCCAGGTTGGTTTCCGTGTCTTGCTCGGATTCGTGTTTGGATTCGTCGATTTCGCGCATGGCGTCGAGCATGAGGTCAGTGGCGGAGCGAAGGACGGTATGCTTTGCGGAGGAGGAGCCGTAAACAAATTTGTAGATGCCCGAATTGTTGCGCATGCAGCTTTTCAGTATGTGGATGACGGCTTCGTCGCCGAAGAGCGAGGCGCATTCAGCGTGAGTGATGGTGCCAGCGTCAAAGAAAAGGAGAGCGTCGGTATCGCCGGAGTTGATATGGAGTGCGCCGGTCTGGTGGGCGTGGCCGAGCATTTGCATAACGCCGGGAAGATCGTGATGGGTAAGGCTGCCGCTAAGGCTGGTGTCGGACTGCGCAAGCATCTGCGTGGGCTGAAAGCCTTCAGCTTTGCTGATAATGATGTTGCGAACATGCGTCGCGATGGTGGCAGGCGGACGAGTGCGATCGATGTAGTCGTCGCATCCGGCCTGGAACGCTTCCATGAGTGCGCGCTGGCTGCCGTCGCCGAGAGCGATGATGGGAAGCGCGGCGTTTTTGACGTCAGCCCGAATCAAGCGGGCGATATCGAGTGCGCCCATTTCCCGCATATTAGTGGAGCAGACGATGGCGGTGGGCGGATCGTACTCGATGGTGGTGAGCGCGAAGGATGGCTGAGTGCTGCAGATGACTTCGAAACCTTCTTTTTTCAAGGCGTCGCTGACGCGCTTGGAAAAGTAGACGTTGGTGTCGATGAGCAGAATCTTTGCGGGGCGGCCGGCGAGAATCATGGCAAGGCCTCCGCGAAGTTGCGCGACGAAGCAGGCACGGACTGTTCGGCCGGACCAGGAGTTAAAACGGAAAGGTGAAGGACTTCGATGACTTCGCCGCCGTGAGAAAGCCAACCGGCCACGTGAGGCGAATCGTTCGGACCGGCTTCCATCATATCGGTGGTGATGAGTTCGCATTCGCCGCTGACGGGAATGGCGATCCAGTCGAACTGACCTGCAAATCTGCGCGTAGCGAGAAGAAAGAAGCGACGCGTGGTGAGTTTTTTGCCGTTGAGGCGATCAGCGATGTCGCTGATGGCAATCATGCGACCGCGACGAAGGATGACGCCTTCGACTTCGGGAGATTTGTGAGGAAAGCGAAAGATGCGGCTGGGCGCGACGAGTTCGGCTACTTGCGGAGCGGGCACGGCGAAGCGGCGCTCACCGAGACGGATAAGCACGAAGGACTGCGCGGTCTCGGGGGCACTGATTGGAGCGCTCATCGGAGTGGGGGTCATTGAACATGCGCTCCGGAGGTTTCGGCACCGATGGCGCGGGTGTCGGCCGCGAGTTGGGCGGACTCGAGGAGAGTGAGCTCTTCGAGCGAGAGAAAGCCGGCGGGTTGGACGACCGGAATAACGGTCTGGTCAAGAACGGTGAGGCCGCGGTACCAGTTGCGCTCTTCGCCTTGAAAAGCCAGGGAGAGCGACTGCAGCCGGGACATGGTGGTCATTTTCTCGATGCCGTCGATCAGAAGGGCGGTGCGCGTGCGACGAAGAAAAAAGACGAGAGATGCCGGCTGCGGTGAAAGACCGAAGTGGAGCGCGGCGTTGACGATGTAAAGAGTGCGATCGCCGCGGCGGATGCTGTGGCGGACTTTGCGGATGGTGGAATCGGGCAAGTCTTGCGCCATGCCGGCAATGTTGTCGACGCTGCGCACTTCCTGAACGGAAGCTGAAGAGATCGCAAACGTTTGTCCGCTCACTCGAAACAGGATGATTTGTTCGGTGCGCGGTTGCGGTGCGCGTGAAACGGAAGTGGCTTGCATCAGCGCACCCCCACCGGCGTGGCGCGCGCGATGGCGAGTACACGCTTTTCGATGGCGGCGTAGATGTCGTCAATGCCGAGGACGTGGTCGACGACATTGAGCTTGATCGCTTCGCCGGGCATGCCGAAAATGACGGAGGTGGCTTCGTCTTGCGCGATGACCAGGCCGCCAGCTCTTTTGATGGCTTTGGCGCCCTGCGCGCCGTCAGCGCCCATCCCGGTGAGAACTGCGCCGATGGAAAGCGCTCCCGCGAAAGCAGCGACAGTTTCCATGGTCACGTCAATGTTCGGAAGATAGCCGGCGATGCGGCCGGTGGCGCCGTCGAGTTGTATACGGCCGAGCGGATTGACTCTAAGGTGCTGACCGCCAGGGCAGATGTAGAAGGTGCCGGATTGCAAGGTTTCGCCGTGCTCGGCTTCCTTGACCGGAATCGAAGTGAATTCGGCAAGCTGTGCCGCGTATTGCGTGGTGAAAGACGCAGGCATGTGCTGGACGAGGATTACGGCGCCGGGAAATTCTTTGGTGAAGCCGGGAGCGAGGCGCATAACGGTGGCCGGTCCACCAGTGGACGCCGCGAGAACGACTACGGGAAAGCGCTGGTCGAGATTTGCGGAAACGCTGGGAGCTGCGGGCGCTGCGGGACGCGAAACGGGAGCGGATGTGGCTGAGCCTGATTGCAGAGTGGCCGCGAGACGAGAAGCGGTGCGAACGACACGGACCTTCGCGGCCATTTTCACTTTGCGAAGGAGCTCTTCGCGGACGCTTTGCATGTCGAGATCGATGGCACCACTGGGCTTGGCGACAAATTCGATGGCGCCGAGTTCAAGGGCTTTGAGCGTGCTGGACGCACCTTCTTTTGATTCGGAACTGACGACGACAATGGGACGCGGGTTGGTGGTCATGATCTGCGCAGTGGCTTGCAGACCATCCACGTGGGGCATGTTGATGTCCATGGTGATGACATCGGGTTTCAAGGATTCGGCGAGCGCGACGGCTTCACGGCCGTCTTTGGCGTGACCAGCGACCTGGAGTTGCGGGTCGGCGTTGAAAATATTTTCCAGGACTTTGCGCATGAAGGCAGAGTCGTCAACGATAAGTACGCGCGTTTTGTTGGAAGGGGTGGCCATGGCTGGTTTCGGGGCGTGGTCAGGCAACCGGTTGCGCGGCCTCCGTTCCAATAAGCTG
>Ga0075434_100006478_pt1 | contig 10732 bp, 7 predicted proteins | sample RhiMethybrSRZTD3_FD_75298 | JGI IMG/M metagenome (GOLD analysis project Ga0075434, IMG submission 75298) | Populus rhizosphere microbial communities from Tennessee, USA - Rhizosphere MetaG P. TD hybrid SRZTD3 | ecosystem: Host-associated > Plants > Roots > Rhizosphere > Soil | place: USA...
ATAGGTCGTGCCTTCCTTGAAGCGTGCGTACTTGAAGACTAAGTCGTCCTCAATACGGGTTGTATCTCCCGGAAACTTCTGAAGCAAATACGCCATCCAGAGATACCAGTGGCTGTACTCGAGGCCGACATCCCTTGTATCAAAGATAGGGAAATTCACGAGCGGCCGATCGTAGACGTTATTCCAAACTGGGCGACGGGCGTCCCTGAGCTGTGCTCCCAACATGTACTCAGCACCTTTCGAGAACATCTCGTTCGGGAAACCAGCGTTGCCTCCGTGGCCCGAGGATGAGTTGAATAGGTGCTGGCTCTCGTGATTGACGACCGCATTCTCGTCTTCGTTGGACGCATACCATGTCGCAACGGAGTCGCGCAGGATCGCATAGTAGTTCGGCCCAGTCCGGTACTCCCGATACACCGCGCCCGATTGGACGGCGTTGAAGTAGTACTCGCTGCAGGGAGCGGTGAGCGGAAAGTCCTCCTTCATGTCCGGATCATTGGTGTGTGCTGGGTAGAAGTCCCAGGTTCCGCCGTCCAGGGGATGGTTGAGGTAGACATCAATGTGATCCCGGTCCGACTGCTGCTGGTTACTCGATGGAAAGAAAATCATATTGGGACCGCCGAAGGACGCACTACCGTAATAGGCAGTCGAGTCGGCCGCATGGAAATAGTTGAAGTTCAGCTGCGTGTCAGTCCAATTGATGTGGAACTCGTTCTTGCCCGCTGAGTCGGGATGGTCGAGGGCCCGGAGGAAGCCACGCGGCTGCAGCCCGTTCATAAAGGGGTGATTAGCGAAGTATCCGCTGTATAGGAGATCGTAATCCACATCGATCAACCCGTCGGGTATGACATATCGGACGTACGAATCGAGACAGGTCTGCTGAGTTGTCGAGGGCGCCAGCAGTGTCCCCGAGGGATTGGGGCCACCTTGCTTTTTCTTCACGCACGCGTCGACTGGGTCATTGGGCCCGTAGGCACGAGATTTAGTAGGGGAGAGCATGATCAAAGTGGCAAAGAGGAAACACGCTAGAGATCGAGGGTATCTTCCGTCCATGGGATACCTTTCTTTTTGGAGGACTTGACCACCCTGCTATCGAACTAACACGATCTTCAGCACCCCCTCCTGAGTTTTGGGACCACGGACAAATAGGCGAACGAAGTACACGCCATTCGGTTGGGAAGCGCCGTCCGTCGATTGGCCGTCCCAGCGCACCGTAAACTCCCCATCACTTGTCGTCGCGAAGTCCGACGCGGTGAGTTTAAGTATCCGTACCAGGCGCCCATCCACCCCATAGATGTTTACGGCGAGCGGCTGATCGATGCCCAGAAGGCCCCTAAGCGCAATGCCTCCACCGGAGGGATTCGGACCGGCTGACACGAGGCGGCTCCGTGGCGGGAGCGCAGAAGAGAACACGGTGCGGGGACCAACCCAGGCCACTCCGCCACTCTGAATTGAAATCTGGAGCCAGTAGGAGTAGTAGCTGGCCCTGGAGATTGAGCGATCGATCGTTGATCCTGCCCGGGAGCGCTCGAAAGGAATCTGATATACCACGCGACTGTTCGCAGGAGGTTCGGGGAGATTGGACGCGGCAGAGGCGCGGTAAATGACCATCCGATCGATTTCGGCTCCCAACTCCTTGGCCCAGGAGAGTCTGATGCCACCGGGTATGGCCTCGGCGCCAAACTCCACAGAGGAGACCGACGTCGTGCCGGGAATCGAGTGAGTGGAGAGGATGTTCAATACGTAGGGCGGGGATTTTGGTTCTGCCATCCAGGTAACCCACGCGAACGACCCGCGGACGGCCACGTCCGGCCAGTTCACGTAAGTTGAATCGGCGAGACTTCCAACGACTTCTACCGGCGACCATGTGCTCCCGTCCCACGCCGTGGTGAGCACGTCATACCGCGTATAGTTTCTGAGGTTCGCCCTGACCCATACAGCCCGCGGGTACTCCCCAGGTGTACGGGAGACCGAGTTGTACACCTGAAGCGAGTCGTTGGACTGGATGGGGTCACTGATTCGCGTCGGTGGGTTCCAGGAGGTCCCGTTCCACCGGAGAGCCCAGATATCATCGCCTTTGTACGTGTTCGCTGGATCATCCCCGGCACACACGATCCATTTCGCGTCGTCTTTGTCTACCGTGAGACGGGGAAGCTTCGTCTCTGTTGGGAGCGGGATAATCTCGGGCAGAGTCCAAACCCCTGCCACCCTTCTGGAGAACTCCAACCTTTCGGGGATCGGGTAGGTCTCCTGGTGCGTCCACGCTGCCCAGGCTGTGCCGGCGGCATCGTGGGCGATGGTCGGCTGGTAACCGCTCGCCGACGGCAGGTCGAACCGCGTCGTGTCCCGGGCACCACCCGCGTGGTGGTAGACGATAATATCCCCCACGCTCTCTTTGATGAACCACGCTTCTGTAGCGCTCGCCGCGGCAAGATCGAAGTTGTCGTACCGGCCGCCATCCCGCCAAACCGTGTCTGGCCGGGACCACTCCGTCCCGAGCCAACGACTCGCGAGCCCAAGGTAGCCGCTCCCCTCTGTGCCGATTGCTCTCCAGAGAACCCAGAGTGTGCCGTTGGGGGCGGAGGATATCCTTGGGACATCGTCTGGAGTTGTGTTAGGAGGGTTTACTGTTTTCCGCGGCTCCCAGGAGCTACCGTTCCACCGGGAGTAAAAGACTTCCTTGTCTTTTTCAATAGGATCGTAGCTGTGCCAGACAACCCATGCGGTCCCGTCCGGGGTCACTGCGGGCTGGGGAAACCAGTCAGTTTCCGTCGTGTTGGGATCTATGTTGGAGATCGGTGCCCAAACCGTCGCCCAAGTGTTTGACGAGATCAGTTGGAGAAGAAGAATGATACAGATAGCGCTGAGAAAGAGTCTTCGTCTCACCTCGAGATCCCCCGCGCGAAAGGCAGTCGAGCAGCGGTGCGCAGCCGAGCTCTATATGGATAGTAGGGAACTCAGAATCGGTGGTGGTCAATCAGCGTGGTCGTGGGCAGGCGGGTCAAGCGTGATCGGGGCTCGCTTGCGGAGTTCAACGCCGATCCTACTCTAAAGTATATCCCATTTTGGTCAGGACGCAAGGCGAAACCCGCACCCGAGCGCGCTTGCACGATCGCATGGTAGCCCGGAAACGGGTGTCGCCCTAGCATGCGAGTTCACCAGCTCAGGCAATCGACCACACAATTTGTAGAGTTCCGACCACGTTGTATACCGAGTTCTTCGAATTGCCGCCCCACCGCCCCCGCGGTCAATCACTCTCATGCTCATAGCAAACTCCGCCCATCCGGGCACGCCTGGTTCGCGGTTTGGGGAGACCGCCAGTAGTCCTCTGGATGGAACGCACACCTAAGGGTTGTTTTGGAACCGACATTCGTCTTTCGTATAAAAGACGATCGTGGGCACAAGGATCTCGGCTTCTGGGACAAGTCAAGCTAACGAACCGGCGTCCAAGAGGCAGTTTTGGCGGCTAAAACAGGGGGGTCGCGTACCGGAGCGGATACCACGAACGCGGTAGCCGCGCGAACTCCTGGCGATTACGGCGAAATCGCGTCCGGCAGGATGCGTCATAGGGCTCCCCCGAGGGGCGAAAACTGCCGCATAGATGTACCTGGAGGCGGCTTTCGGAGGGCTTAACTGTACCTGGCGATGCCGCAAGGGTCGCATAACTGTACCCCTGTGAGGCCACACGGGGCCTTAATTGTACCTGGGACGGGACTGTGTCGGACCGCCGACGGTGTCGGCCCACTGATGCCCGGATTCCGTTTCCGTTTCTCCCCCATATATACTGGGAAACCAGAAACCGACCGGAAGGACGCGGGAGGTAGTGCCGAGCGAGCTGGATCCGGCTAAACTGGCAGCGAGACGCCATGACACGCACCCTCCTCATCTTCATGTCTCTTCTGCTCTGCTGTCCGCGCCATGCTCGCGGTAACGACGAGTTTGCGGACCCAGCTGTGCATTTTGTCCACATTCTATCCGCTCCCCTTCACGGCGAGCGCGCGGCCAAGAGGCTTAATGCTCGTGCTGACACGCCTCACCTGGCACCCGCTGGCGCGTTCGCCGATGACACGACGCTGAGCGAACCTGTGCGAGCGGCAATTCAGCGATCCGCCAGAGACCTGGGATCGTCGCAAGGGTCCTTACCGTTGCAGCTACTCATCCCGGGATACTTCAGCGCCGACGAGCTTCCCCCGCGGGCGGAGGGCGAATGGTACGCCATGACTGTTTCGGCCTCGAGCGCGTCCTTCGTCCCAGTCCGGGTCCACCTGCGCAAGATCAAGAATCCACGCCCGACTGGCGACCTTTCCATTCCCGGGGCGGCGGTCGAGACCGAGGCGCCGGACAGCGTCCTATTCTTGGTGCGCGGGAGACACTGGAGTCGCCGCAGTTCGGTTCCAACTTGGTTCATAGGTGACGCGATACTTTCTCCGGGAGACTCGATCTCCCTGAGTGGTCCGCGGGCAGGGCGATGGAGCGTCATTGCTTCGAAGCCGCAGCGGTTGCGGCATAGTGGCTCCTTCGGGTTCCAAATAGAAGTCCGCGACCGAGCGACCGGTCGATTCCAGTCCCTCGGTGGCTGGCCAGTTGGGCTGTCCCCGATTATCCGATGGGTCGGGGACCTGGATGGTGACGCGCGGGCTGATTTGTTCCTCTACGACCCTAGTCACGAATCGGGGGAACGAAACTGGGTCCTATACCTATCGGGACTGGCAAAAGGAAAATCACTTTTTGGCAAAGCAGCAGAGCTCTACACGTCTGGGTGCTAGCTCGTCGCCCCTGATGCGCCTCACTGCCAGCACGCCGTGAGTCTACGTGGCTCCACGAATCACCCGCTTGACTCCCCCGGGCACAGAGGGAACATGGACCTGCCGAAAGGAGGCCGCATGTACCCCAAATTCACCTCGCCCCGGACCCTCACGCCCCAGGAGCAGAAGCGGCTCCTCAGGGCCGTTCGCGCCCAGGGAGCCCAACGCGACCGAGCACTTCTCTCGTTGGCTCTCGGCACCGGCCTCAGGCTTCGCGAGCTCCGGGGGCTGAACGTGGGCGACGTCCGCGTCGGGCAGGCCGGGACCGCTTGGAAAGTCGTCCTGGATCCGGAGATCACCAAGGGGAAGCGTGGCGGCGTGGCCTACATCTCGGCCCGGGTCCGCCAGGAAATCCGCTCGTTCCTGAGCTGGAAGCGTAGGACAGGGGAGCCCACGGAGGCGCGGTCACCCCTGTTTCTCTCCCGCCATGGGCGCAGGGTCTCGCTCAGACGGATCCAATTCGTGTTTCGAGAGTGGCAGGCTGCGGCGGGATTCGAGACGGTCTATCCCTTCCACGCCCTTCGCCACTCGGCCATCACGAACGTCTACAGGGCAACGAAGGACCTCTACCTCACCCAGCGTTTCGCCCGACACTCCAGCCCACTTACCACGACAATCTACACGCATCCGACGGACGAGGAGCTCTACGAGGGCATTCGAGGGATCAAGAGGTAATCACGGAGTTCGTCACGGGCACTGCACCCCCGGTATTGGACGTGAGCTGGCGCCTATCCCCCGTCAGCGGATTCACGCGCCACAGAGTCCCATTGGCATAGACGCCACCCGAACACGTTTGGTCGAACCACTGATACCGAACATAGACGATGTCGTGGCCACTCGGACTCCAAGCAATCCCGCCACGCCAAAGAAGGCCGAGCCGGTCGCGGACGATGCTGGCGCTCGAAGCGCTCCTTCGAGGCATCGGGCGGCAGGTTCCCAACGAAGGGCCTCCCGCCTGGACCCATCATCAGGGGGAATTCCTCGACCAAGGTGCAGTGGGGACACTCGAATTCCAGCTTGTTCCAACGCCTCATGCGAATCGCGTTGTCGAATGAGATCGGATGGGTCGATTTACAGTACGGGGCAGAGCTTCACGCTGGGGCCGTCGTTCGCGGCGTGCTTACGCGCGGATAGTGTTGGTTCCATTCGCCCGAGAACATGGTGCCCGTCAAGACAACTCCCCATCACCGCGATTGCGTCGAGTCGGCCGGTATACTCGATTGCTCCCGACAGATGCGCTCCAACCAGGCGATGAAATCAGGCTCTGTCACGCGTGTGCCGAGATCCTGATGAGGCCAGAGGAAGACCAACTTGATCCTGTCCAGATATCTCCGACGCTCCAGTTCGGTGGTGAAGTTCCATCCCCGCGAGGTAGCCTCGTCTTCCGAGTCGGCCGATCGGACGACGTCGTAAAGCGGTTTCCGGGCCGGGCGTACCAAGTACTCTGGAAGGTCCCACGTCCTTGTGCTTTCGTTGAATTTCCTGGGGTACGTGCCTCCGGGCGGGTAGTCGACTTCCCATGAGTGGTCGCGCAGCGCCACCACGTGGTGCATCTGCAATGTAAGGATTGGGCCTCCGTTGCCACGGTGAACTACAGGGGTCGCAGATCCCGAGTCGGGCCATATCCCGAACGGACTCCAACCGCAGACCTGCGGAACGTGGTATCCCATTCCAATGTACGCGAACACCACATAGCGCCTCCCCTCTCGGAACCCGACACCTTCGCTCGTAATGAGCTCCTCATTGCCGACCCGCCCGCCCTCTTGAACCAAGATCAAGTCAGCTCTCGGGCCAGCGCCCTTGATATACCGAACTTGACTGAACTCGTATCGAGTGATGATCGTCGTATGCTTGGCGGTCCATGCGGATTCAAGCCTGTGCAGGGTTCCAACGAAGATGATATCCGCGGTTCTTATCTGCTCCTCGAAGGGAAACTCTGCGCATGAGGCGGAAGCGGAATCCGCTCCCACCGTCGAAATGGCGAGCGCGACAAACGCCGCGCAAATACAGTCGCGCATCTCACTCCCGCTTCGATGGGCGTGAGGTCACGGACCAGATGATGACGCTCACCCACGCGCATCGGGATCTGCTTCGTTCCATTCGGCACCTCGTATGCACTACGTTGTCCCAATAGATGCGCAGTTCGCTCCTACCTGCCGGCCAGCATGCGCGCCCGCGCAATCGCAGCTCTCACCCCCTTCTCCGCACCGCGCAAGACGCGAGAGCCAGAGAGCCAGAGAGGAAGAGAGCCGCATTGTGTCCGACAGTCCCACATGGGCGCAAGTTTTCCCAAACTGAGCCTCTGGTCAAAGCTGGGGCTGGCGGTGATCCGGCTCATCAAGAAGACGCCAAGTGACGCACGCGTCGCCACCTACACCAAAGCCCCGGCAGCTCTCGCCACCGGGGCCCCTATCTCCACCGCGAACCCACGAGTTCGCGTTTCAGTGATTTGGCTCCTGAGGTAGGATTCGAACCTACAACCCTCCGGTTAACAGCCGGATGCTCTACCATTGAGCTACTCAGGAATGGCAGTGAAGGGCGGGCGAAAGCGACCGGCGCGAAACCTCGGAAGCGGCACCCAACCTCTTGAAACCAAGCGTCTTATCGACCTGTGACCGTCGAACTAGAGCAACAAATTCTACCTGGACTGACCGCGCCGGGCAAGAACTTCCCCCGCCCCGTCCACGACCCGAAACGCGTGGATTCCCGATGGCGAAATCGGTCCCGCGGGGTGTAATACTTAACGTCCGTCCTCGGACGGCCGCAACAGCCATAACTACCTCAACGACCTCAACCCAATCATGGAGGATTCCAGCCATGGCCAACGTGAAACCGATTCCACCGGGCTATACCACCGTCACTCCCTCGATCACCGTGAGCGACGCCGCAAAGGCAATCGAGTTTTACAAGAAGGCGTTCGGCGCGGTCGAGAAAGGGCGTTTCAAGGGACCGGACGGCAAGATCATGCACGCGGAAATCGAGATCGGGAATTCCAAGTTCATGCTCAACGACGAAGTCATGGGCATGCGGTCACCTCAGTCGTTTGGCGGCTCGCCCGCTTCGTTCTATCTTTACTTTGAAGATGCTGACGCCGCATTCAAGAAGGCAATCGCCGCGGGCGGGAAGCAGTCCTTCCCCGTCTCGGACATGTTCTGGGGCGACCGGATGGGTAAATTCGAAGATCCGTTCGGCTTCCTCTGGAACGTGGCGTCCCATGTCAAGGACATGACACCCGAGGAGATGAAGAAGGCCGGAGAGGAATTCATGAAGCAGCAGATGGCGGGGGCGAAGTAAGGAGGGCGCCTCACACACCTGAATCACAGGCCCCGGCGCCCGTCTGCCGGGGCCGCTTCATTTCTGCGGGCTCCCCGGGCCCTCCTTCCACTCCATCCGTTTCGCCTCCGCGGGCTCCCGGAACGCCCACGTCTTGAGCGCGCGCGCGTAGTCGGTGCGCGCCGCCAGCGCGTCGTACGAGAAGAGCGCGATCCCGTCCACGCCAAGCTGACGCGCGCGACGAATCTTGTCCGCGGCATCGCGCGCGCTCTCGTTGTAGATCCCGATCCCCGCGTAGAGGTGATGCTCGGTGGGGATCGAGCGCGCCGCGGCGAGCTGCCGCACCACCGTGGTGGTGTTGGGCGAGTACGCCATCGGGATCGCCGCGTCCAAGAGCCCCGTACGAAGCCACGTGGGCCATTCTTGCAGGTACCGGTTGAGCGCCGCCGTCTGGTCCGCGATCACGGCTGCCGTGAGCTTGAGCTTTGGGTTGATCAAGTACAGGTCGTTCTTCACGTCGCGCACGAGCGCGGTCACCTGCTCTCGCTGCCACTGCATCCAGCGAGCGCGGAGATCGGTGATGCCCTCCGCGCCGACGACCGCGAGCGTCGTCGAATCGGGCGAGGTGATCCGCACCGGATCGACCCCGAACTCGCGCATGAACGCGGTTCGCGTGCCTGTGTCGTACCCCACGTCGGGCTCGGGATTCCGCACGTAGTCGAGATGGATCCCGTCGACGGGGTACCGGTTGACGATCTCACGGACAATCGCGCGCAGGTGCCTGCGGACCTCCGGATTTCCCGGCGCGAGGTACATCCCCTCGACGCGCTCCTCCTGGAATTCCTCGGGGACCATCTCGACGAGCTTCTTCCCGTCGGCCCGAACGGCGATCCATTCGGGATGCGCGTTCACGACGTGGAGCTGGGAGCGTGGAGGGTGCCCCGCCGACCACACGAGATACACGTTGATCCAGGCCTGCACCTCCAGCCCCTGCGCGTGGGCTCGCTCGATCATGCGCAGGAAGGGGTCGTATTCGCGCGGCATCGACTCCAGCTCCTCGCCGCGAGGCGCCAGGTCCGACTGATAGTAGGCGTCGCCGCGGCCCCGGATCTGGACGAGCAGCGTGTTCACGTTCATCTGGGTCGCGATCTCGACGACGCGATCCACGCTCCCGATGGAGTTGAGCGAGTAGCGCACGACCCAGAGGGCGCGGGTCTCCTCGCCGATGTCGCGTGAGGCCGCTTGGGCAGCGGCTGAGATGAACGCGGCGACGACCAGGGCGATGGCACCCACCAAAACGATCGGGCGGGATTGTCTCCCGCCCGTCCGTATCGATCCTACTGTTTGCGGCGCCACAGCGCTGCGATTCAGGCGCTACTCGCCCGACTTCCCTCGCTGCCGCGCGCGGGTCGGTGCCTTGCCGGTCTTGGGGGGTGCCACACCCTTGCCGGGGCGCTCGGGCTTCGCGGGGGCAGCCTTCCTCTTCTCCTTGGCTCCGCGGCCCCTCTTCTCCTCGACCGCGGTCCCGGCCGATCCACCGGCCGCGCCTTCCCCTTCCGCCGCCGCTTCCTTCGCCCCTTTGGCCCGTCCCGGCGCCAGTTTTCCGGCGGCCTTCGCGGCCTTGGACGCGGCTTCCTCTTCCTTGCGGAGCTTTTCCTTCAGCTCAGGGGACTTCACCAGCTCGAGGAGCGCCATCTCACCCGCGTCACCGAGCCGTCGGCCCAGCTTCAAGATGCGCGTATAGCCGCCGTTCCGGGTCTCGTACCAGGGCGCGACCGTATCGAACAGCTTCCGGACGTTGTCCTCCCCGTGGACGAACCGCGCCACGTGGCGGCGGGCCGAAAGATCGCCCCGCTTGGCGAACGTGATCATGCGTTCGCCGACACGGCGCGCTTCCTTCGCCTTGGCGAGCGTCGTCTCGATCCGCTCGTGCTCGATCAGGCTCGTCACGAGATTCCGGAGCAGCGCCCTCCGGTGCGAGTGGGTCCGGCTCAGCTTTCGATGGTCTTTGCGGTGGCGCATTAGGCAGCCTCGATTTTCTCTCCGAGTTTGTATTTCGAAACGTCCATCCCGAAATGAAGGCCCATGCCCGCCAGGATGTCCGCGATCTCCTTGAGCGACTTCCGGCCGAAATTGCGGTACTTGAGCATTTCCGGCTCCGACTTCTGCACGAGGTCGCCGATCGTCTTGATGTCGGCCGCCTTCAGGCAATTGGACGAACGCACCGAAAGCTCCAGCTCCTCGACGCTCCGCTCGAGCAGCGTCTTGATGCGCAGGAACTCCTCGTCCACTTCCTCTTCCACCTCTTCGACGATCTCCTCCTCGAAGTGCACGAAGAGGGCGAAGTGGTCTTTCAAGATTTTCGCCGCGTACGCGAGCGCGTCCGATGGGAGAACGCTCCCGTCGGTCCAGATTTCCAGAGTCAGCTTGTCGTAGTCGATGCGCTGGCCGATCCGGGTGTTCTCGACCTCGAAGTTGACCTTCGTGACCGGCGAGAAGAGCGAATCCACCGGGACGACTCCGATCGGGCGGTCGACCGTGGGCTGATTCTCCGCGGCCACGTAGCCACGCCCGGCCCCGATCTCGACCTCGGCGCGGAACTCGCCGTCCTTGTTCAGGGTCGCGATGTGAAGCTCGGGGTTCAGAAGCTCGAT
>Ga0075434_100006479_pt1 | contig 10731 bp, 7 predicted proteins | sample RhiMethybrSRZTD3_FD_75298 | JGI IMG/M metagenome (GOLD analysis project Ga0075434, IMG submission 75298) | Populus rhizosphere microbial communities from Tennessee, USA - Rhizosphere MetaG P. TD hybrid SRZTD3 | ecosystem: Host-associated > Plants > Roots > Rhizosphere > Soil | place: USA...
GACGCCGTCAACGTCACGTCGGCCTGCGCCCACGCCTTCCGAAAGCTCTCGTCCACCTGCGCGGCCTCGGCCGTCTTCCCTTGAGCGCGCAGGCTCGCCGCGAGCCCGTACAGCGACCAGCCGTTACCCGGATTTCTTCGAAGGTCCTCGCGGTAGACCTGCTCGGCCTCCCCGGGCCGGCCGGCCTGGAGCAGCACCGCCCCCAGGGACTGGCGCACCGGGAAGTACCACGGCGGCGGCTCCGTGAACCAGTGCGAGTCCTGCTCGGCGACGGCGGCGCGCAATAACCGTTCGGCGGTCGTGAAATCACCGGCCTTTGCGGCGATCTCGCCCGCCAGCAAGTTGGCCGCGAGCTGGAGCACGTTCTTCGCGCGGAAGAAGAACGCGACGGTGCGCTCCGGCGGCACCGACTGCAGGATGGCCTCGAGGGCGCGCAGCTCGCCCGCGGCGAGGTCCGCCTGCCCCTTGGCGTTGAACGCCCTGCCGCGCGCGTAGCGCCACACGCCCGACGTGTAGGTCCACTCGCTCGGCGGCGCCGGATAGGCGAGCACCTCGTCCCAACGCCCGAAGCGCACGAGCGCCACGATCGGCGCGACCGGCGCCGTCTCCATGTCCGGCATCTGCTTGATCATCTCCGCCGGAGCGTTCGAGGCAAATTCGCGCGCGGCGCGAACGGTCTCGGCGCTGCGCCCCTGCATGGCCGCCGACTGCCAGATGAAGTCGATGTTGTGCGGATAGTAGAGTCCGCGATAGATCGGGCTCGGCGTCGCCGTCTTGAAATACGCGCGGTCCGCGTCGGCCGCGGCCACGTTGACCGTCACGGCGTCGCCGTAGCGTCCCACCCGCCAGTAGATGTGCGCCGGCATGTGGACCAGGTGTCCCGCCCCCGGCATCAGCGGCCGCAGCCGGTCGGCGGCCGCCTCGGCGCGTCCGGGCTCGCGGCTCGCCTCGACGGCGTGGATATAGAGGTGGAGCGCGCCGGGGTGATTGGGGTTCCTGGCGATGACGCGCTCGAGCGTGACGACGATCTCCTCGGTGCCGGGCTGCGGTGCGCCGTCGGCGGTCCACAGATTCCACGGCCGCAGGTTCATCATCGAGTCGGCGAAGAATGTCGACGCCTCGAGGTCGTCGGGATACTGTCGCGCCGCCTCCCGCATCGCGTCGGCATACGCGCGGTCGAGCGTTTCGCGCTTGGCCGCGGGATCGCTCGAATGACGCTTCGCGAGGGCCTGGATCATCGCCCGCTCCGCCGGCTTCGCGCCGCCGGAGAGCCGCACGGCCTCCTGTGTGGCGGTCGCCGCCTTCTTTTCGCGTTCAGCGTTCGTGGGGTCGTTGTAGTTGGAGCCTTCCGTGATGGCGATGCCCCAGAAGCACATCGCGCACGAGGGGTCGAGGCGCGCGGCCTCGCGGAAGGCGCGCTGCGCCTCGTGATGATTGAACCCGTAGACGAGGCGCAGGCCCTGATCGAACCAGCGCTGAGCCTCGGCGGAATTGGTCGTGATCTTGTAGGAGTAGCTTCCCAAGGTGTCGTAGAGAACGGGGCGCGCGCCGTCGCCGCTCTGTGCGTGGGCCCCGTGCGCCGCGCTCTGCGCCGTGTCCGGGCCCTGCGCCGCGCAGCCGGTGAACAGGACAACCGCCGCGAACATCGCCATCAATCCATCGATGCGCATGTATGCTCCTCTCCTTTGATCGGCCTGTCGGGCATACGCACACACGATGCCATATCAGCGGGCGACTCAAATCATTGATTTGACGTTTCTTCGCGCTGAGCTCCGTCTCGAGAACGCGTCACCTCGACGACGCGATGCCCGAACGTTCGGGCGCATCGCCCCTGCCGGCCGCATGATTCAGCGGTAGGCGCAGGGCGGGACGGGAGTTCGAAACGGCGCCTGAGTCAGGTGCTCGCCGTGTGGGAAGAGCCGAAGCTGTCGCGGCTGCGGCGAGCTCGAGAGCCGACGATCGCGCAAGGTGAGGAACCATCCCGCCCTCACGACATCCACACCGGCCGCTCGAAGATCGCCCGACCACCGGATCACCGAACGACGCCGTCCGTCGACGAGGGCGCGCGCGGTCGCGGGGCCGATCCCGGGCACGCGCACCAGGCTCTCGTACGGCGCGCGCGAGACCTCGACCGGAAAGCGCTCGGGATGGGCGAGCGCCCACGCGGTCTTCGGATCGTCGTCGAGCGGCAGATTTCCGTCGGCGGTGAAGATCAGCTCGTCGTAGCCGAAGCCGTACTGGCGCACGAGATGCTCGGCCTGGTAGAGCCTCAGCTCTCGCTTCGCCGGCGTGGCGGGTCGGCTCTCGAACGGCGTGCCGACGACCGGCTGAAACGCGCTGAAGTGCGCGTGGTGGAGGAGCCGCCGCCGCTCGAGCTGCGTCACGACGCCGAGAATCTCGCGATCCTGCTCGCCCGCCGCGCCGACCACGAACTGAGTCGTCGTGCCGACCGCGGCGAACTTCGACGGAGGCCCGCCGCACTGCCGCTCGAGCATCAACCGCCCCGCCCGCTCGAGATTCGGCAGGAGATCGCCGGCGAAATCCTTCTCGCGGGCGAGGGCGCGGACGTACGCCGAGCCCGGCGCTTCGAGATTGACCGAGACACGGCTGGCGAGCCGCACCGCGGTCTCGACCTGGGCGGGCTCGGCGCCCGGAAGCAGCTTCAAATGGACATAGCCCTGAAAGTCCTCACGCCTACGCAGGAGCTCGACCGAGGCCAGCATACGGTCGGTCATCTTGGAAGGCCGCCCCGGGACGCCGGACGTGAGAAAGAGCCCATCGGCGAGACCGGCCCGGTGGGCGTCCATAAAGACCCGGGCAACCTCCTCCGGGCTCAGGTACGTCCGCCGAACCCTACCCCCACAAAAGGTCGGGCAGTAGCCGCACGACAGCGAGCACGCATTCGTCTGCATGACCCGCATGAGCCTGGTGGTGCCCCGGCCGGGGTAGCGAACCCTGGTGATGCCTACGGGGTCGCCAGGACGCATTAGCGAGCCCTGGGGGCCGTCCCGATCGGCTGACTCGGAGAGAACGGTGACTCGGGTCCTGAGGTCCATGACGAGATACTACTATACACACGACGAGTATTTCGGCAACCCGCCCCGCCCGGGGCGGTCTCAGCCCCGCCCGTCCGTAGCCGATCGCAGCTCCACGCCGCGAACTTGTACGGGGATCCGGATTCCCTCGGCGCCGAGCCGTCGAAGGATGCGCTTTCGGAGCTCGTGTTGGACGAGGAACTGGTCGGTGAACGACTTCACGTGACAGGCCAGGGTGAAATCGAGCGAGTACTCGCCGAAGCCGGGGATGAGCCGGGCCGTGGGCTCCGGCTCCGCGAGCAGCCCCGGCACGTGGCCTATGGCCTGCGCAGTTTCTTCGAGCAGAACTCGCTGCACCACGTCGGGATCGGCGCCGTAGTCGACGGAAATGCGGATCGGCAGCATCATGCGCGACTCGGGCATGTCGTAGTTGGTGATGGTCGATTCTGCGACGCGCTTGTTCGGGATCGTGACCACGATGTTCTGAAGCATCCGCACGCGCGTCGAGCGCCATCCGATGTCGACGACGTGGCCCTCGACGGAGTCAGCGACCCTCACGTAGTCGCCGACGCGTATCGGCTTGTCCGCGAGGATGTGCACGCCTGCGAAGAGATTCGAGAGCGTGTCCTGCAGCGCCAGCGCGACCGCCAGGCCGCCCACACCCAGCGCGGTGAGGATCGGCGTGATCTCAATACCGAGCGCGCCCAGCAGCACGAGCAACCCGATGATGAACACGACACCCCGAACGACCGATTGGCCGAGTCCGGTGATCGGACGCCCGAGGGCCCGGCGCTCGCTGGCGCCCTGCACGAGCGTCGTGAGCACGTTCGAGACCGTAATGGTCACGGAGAGAATCACCGCGACCTCGAGCACGAGGCCCACCTGGTGCGACAGGCGCTGAGGGAGGCTCTCGCTCTGGCGGGCGACCTCGTTGCCGGCCCAGATCCCGAGCACGATGGACCAGAGGATCGACGGAAGCCGGATGGCCTGAGCGAGCGAGTTCCAGCCGCCGGGCGAGACGGCCCATCGACGAAGCAGGAAGAGCTGCGCCGCGCGAAGCAACAACGCGATCAGCGTGGCGACGCCGAACGCAAAAGCCGGCCACGCGAGCTGCCGCATGGCGCTACATGCTATCGTAGTTGCGCCCATGAGTCAGCGCGGACTCTTCTACGGCTGGGTCGTCCTTTTCGCCGCCGCCACGGTGGTCGCATTCGGGCAAGGCTCGCTGTTCTCGCTCGGCGTGTTCCTCAAGCCGCTCGAGGACTCGATGCACTGGAGCCGCAGCTCCGTGTCCGTGACCGCGCTCATCAACTGGATGGCGATGGGAGTCGGCTCGTTCTTCTGGGGCGCCATCTCCGATCGCCTCGGCAGCCGCTTCGTGACGATCGCCGGCGGCCTGCTGCTGGGTCTCGGCCTGGTTCTGTCGAGCCAGGCGACGACGCTCTGGCATCTGCACGTGACATTCGGCTTCTGCGTGGGTTTCGCGGCGGGCGCCTTCCTGACACCGCTCTCGGCGACCGCGACGAAGTGGTTCACCAGCAATCGCGGGCTCGCGGTCGGCATCGTCTCCGCCGGCGGCGGCGCCGGGATGCTCCTGCTCTCGCCTCTGACCCGGTGGGTCACCTCGGCCTACGACTGGCGCGTCGCGATGATCGTGCTGGGCGACCTCGCCTGGCTGGTCGTGATCCCGGTCGCGCTCCTCATCAAGAACGCGCCCGCCGACATGGGCGCCGTCGCGCTCGGCGGCGCGGCCACGCGGCAGCGCGATTTCTCCACGCGCGAGGTGCTCCGCGCGCCGCAGTTCTGGGCGATCGCGCTCACGCACTTCGCCTGCTGCGCCGCCCACGCCGGCCCGATCTTCCACATGGTGACCCACGCGATGGATCAAGGCGTGGCCGCGATGGTCGCCGCGACCGTGCTCGGGGTGTCCGGGCTCTCGTCGATCGGCGGGCGCATCGCGTGCGGGATGATCGCCGACCGGTTCGGCGCCAAGCCCACCTTGCTCGTCGGCCTGGCGCTCCAGGCGGTCATGGTGTTTTCGTATCTCTTCACTCACGACGCCCTCGGCTTCTACGCCGCCGCGGTGCTGTTCGGCATCTCGTACGGCGGCGTGATGCCGCTCTACGCGCTCGTCACGCGCGAATACTTCGGCGAGAAGGTGATGGGAAGCGCGTACGGCGCGGTGTTCCTGATCTCGACGCTCGGGATGGGCCTCGGCTCGTGGGCCGGCGGCTACATCCACGACGCCTTCGGCACCTACGCCTGGCTCTTCATCAGCTCGGCCGCGATCGGCCTGATGGCGATGGTGCTCGCGCTGACCTTCCGGGCGCCCCGTGTAGTGTCCGTGGCCCGTCCGGCCACCGCCGGGGCTCGATAAACCGGCCCCTTGGCGCACGCGCGCCATTGGCGGTTGACACCCTGATGGGCCGATGATACAAAATCGTCGCTTTTCCGGGAGGTTTAGCGCACCCCTGCGTATCCCCGAGAATGATCATGGAGGATCGCCAATGGCGGCGAAGCGGATCAACAGAAGGCAATTCGTCAGGATCTCCGGTGCCGCGGCTGCGGTCGCCGGAACAGGCCTGGACGCAATCCTTTCGGCGCAGCGGGCGCCCGCATATGCGCAGGGAGCCAAGCTCCACCTGACGCGCTGGGTCGACTTCGTCCCCGCCGGCGACGAGGTGCTCGCCAAGCAGATGGTCGAGGCCGGCAAGGCGCTCGGCGCCGAGGTCACTCTGGAGCGCATCAACGCCAACGATCTGCAGCCGCGCATCACGGCCGCGGTGTCGTCGGGCAGCGGCCCCGACATCTTCCACATGCTTCACAACTGGTGCTATCTCTACGAGAACAGTCTGGTCGACGTGACCGACATCGCCGAGCCGATCGGGAAGGCTCAAGGCGGCTTCTATCAGCCGGTCGTCGACGCGACGAAGGTCGGCAAGGCATTCCGAGCGGTCCCGCACGCGATCGTCGGCGGCCAGATCGCGTATCGCAAGTCGCTCTTCGCCGAGGTCGGCGCGAAGGAGTTTCCGAAGACCTGGCAGGAATACCGCGAGGTCGGCAAGAAGCTCAAGGCCAAGGGGTTCCCGATCGGTCAGACGGCGGGTCACACCTTCGGCGATGCGCCGGGCTTCTGGTATCCGTACATGTGGTCGTGGGGCGGCAAGGAGGTCGAGAAGGACGGCAAGACCGTCGCGATCAACTCCAAGGAGACGGTCGAGTCGATCAAGTTCGCGACCGCCTTCTGGAAGGACGCGTGCGACGAGGGCGGGCTGGCGTGGGACGATGCCAGCAACAACCGCGCGTTCCTGTCCGGGAGCATCTCGGCCACCTTGAACGGCGCGTCGATCTACATCGAGTCGCTGCGGAACCCGGACAAGTACAAGACCGACAAAGGCGAGCAGATGAAGACCGACATCCTGCACGCCGGGAATCCGGCCGGTCCGAAAGGTCAGTTCCACTATCACGCGTCCTTCCATCACGGCATCATGAGTTACTCGAAGAATCAGAAGCTGGCGAAGGAGTTCATCAAGTGGCTCCACGCCAAGGAGCGCTTCGAGCCCTGGTTCCTCGCGGAGAAGGGATTCAGCGTGGGCGCCACCAAGATATGGGAAGAGCACGCGATGTGGAAAGACGATCCGGTGATGCTGCCGTACAGGACCGCGGCCCGGGCCTTCCAGCTCTTCGGGTTCGCAGGGCCGCCGAGCGCCAAGGCCAGCGAGGCCTACTCGAAGTACATCGTCGTCGACATGTACGCCAAGGCAATCCAGGGCACGTCCGCCGAGGACGCCGCCAAGTGGGCGGAGGGCGAGCTGAAGCGGATCTACGGATAGGACAAGGACACTCGTGGCGGCACGGGAACCACGGTCGATAGCGGGAGGCGCCGGCGGCGCGGCCGAAGCGGCTTCGCGTTTGACGGTGGCTCCCCGCGCCACGGCGCGCGCCGCATGGCTCGGCCAGGCGCTCGAAAACGAGCGGGTGCTCGGCTTCCTCCTGCTCTCGCCGACCGTGGTGCTGCTCGGACTGTTCATCGCGTACCCGTTCGTCAAGGGCGTGTGGATCAGCCTCACGAATGCGACCGTCGGCAATCCGGGCGCGTTCGTGGGGCTTCACAACTTCGAGAAGGTCTTCCACGACTCGATCTTTCGGCAGGCGACGTACAACACCTTCGTCTACACGGCGCTCGCGACGGTAGGCAAGCTCGCTCTCGGGATGTGGCTGGCGCTCCTGCTCAATCGCCACTTCCGCGCCAAGCGTCTCGTGCGCGCCTCGATGCTCTTGCCCTTCATCATCCCGACCGTCCTGTCGACCCTGGCCTGGAAGTGGATGTTCGATCCGACCTTCAGCGTGCTGAACTGGTCCCTCTATCACGCGGGCATCATCCAGACCCGGATCGGCTGGCTGACCGACCCCACGATGGCGCTCATGTCGGTGGTGGTCGTGAACATCTGGCGCGGCATGCCGTTCTACGCGATCTCCCTGCTGGCGGGGCTGCAAACGGTCAGTCCCGAGCTTCACGAAGCGGCCGCGATCGACGGCGCCAACGGCTGGCAGCGTTTCTGGCGGATCACCTGGCCGCTGGTCTTGCCGGTCACCATGGTGGTCACCTTGTTCTCCGTGATCCAGACCTTCGCCGACTTCCAGCTGGTCTACGCGCTGACCGGCGGCGGGCCGGCGAATTCGACCCATCTGTTCGCCACGTATGCCTATCAGGTCGGCATCGTCACCGGCCTGCTCGGTGAGGGCGCGGCCGCCTCGCTCGCGATGTTCCCGATGCTGTTCGTCATCGTCATCATCCAGCTCTGGTACATCCGTCGCGTGGAAGGCGCCTGATGGCCGGCCGAGGCGGCTCGGGTTCGGGAATGGTCGAGGGGGCGCTTTGGAAGAAGTGGCTGTATTTCTACATTCCGCTGTTCGTGTTCATGGTCGGGACGCTCTTTCCGTTCTACTGGATGCTCGTGACGGCGTTCCGTCCGGACGGCGAGCTCTACCGGCCGTGGCGGGCCGTCAACAACACGCCGTTCTGGACCACCCACCCGACGTACGAGCACTTCGTCTATCTGTTCCAGCAGACGATGTTCGGAACGTGGCTCTACAACACCATGTTCATCGCGGTCATCTCGACCGTGATCTCGATCTTCTGCGGGCTCCTCGCGGGCTATGCGCTCGCGCGGCTCCGGTTTCCGCTCGCCGGGTCGATCGGCACGAGCATCTTCGTCACGTACCTGGTGCCGCCGACTCTGCTCTTCATCCCGCTCGCCAACATCGTGCGCGACTTCCGTCTGGGCGACACGCCGTGGGCGCTGATCCTGACCTATCCAACGTTTCTGATCCCGTTCTGTACCTGGCTGCTGATGGGGTATTTCAAGACGATTCCGAAAGAGCTCGAGGAATGCGCGCGCATCGACGGCGCGTCGCGGATTCGCGCGATGGTCCAGATCGTCTTCCCGATCGCCACGCCGGGCATCCTGTCGGCGGGCATCTTCGCGTTCACCCTGTCGTGGAACGAGTTTCTCTATGCCCTTGTCTTCTTGTCTTCGCCGCAACAGAAGACGGTGCCGGTGGGGGTCTTGTCCGAGCTGATTCGCGGCGACGTGTTCTTCTGGGGCCCGCTCATGGCGGGCGCGCTCCTGGGGTCGGTCCCGGTGGCTCTCATCTACTCGTTCTTCGTTGAGCACTACGTGGCCGGCCTGACCGGCGCCGTGAAGGGCTGAGAGGACAAGGAGACAGCTATGGCTCAGGTGATGATGAAGGACCTGAACAAGAAGTACGACGAGGTTCACGCTGTCAAAGACGTGAACCTCCACATCCGGGACAAGGAATTCGTCGTGCTCGTCGGCCCGTCCGGGTGCGGCAAGTCGACGACGCTCCGGATGGTGGCGGGGCTGGAAGAAATCACTGCCGGCGAGATCACGATCGGCGACCGGATCGTCAACGATCTGCCGCCGAAGGACCGCGACATCGCGATGGTGTTCCAGAATTACGCGCTCTACCCGCACATGACCGTCTACGACAACATGGCCTTCGGGCTCAAGATGCGGAAGTTCCCCAAGCCCGAGATCGCCAAGCGGGTCGGGGAAGCGGCGGAGATCCTCGGTATCCAGGAGCTGCTCAAGCGCAAGCCGCGCCAGCTCTCCGGCGGCCAGCGGCAGCGCGTGGCGGTCGGCCGAGCGATCGTGCGCCATCCCCAGGTATTCCTCTTCGACGAGCCGCTGTCGAACCTGGACGCCAAGCTCCGCGTTCAGATGCGGGTCGAGCTCAAGCGCCTGCACGAACGTCTGGAGACGACGGCCATCTACGTCACCCACGACCAGGTCGAGGCGATGACGCTCGGCGACCGCGTCGTGGTCATGAAGGACGGCTGGATCCAGCAGGTCGGCGAGCCGCTCGAGCTGTACGGTCACCCGGCCAACCGGTTCGTGGCAGGCTTCATCGGCTCGCCGTCGATGAACTTTGTCGAGGTGACGGTGGCCGATGCGAACGGCGCCCTGTGGGCGGATACGCCGGGGCTCCGGGTGAAGGTGCCGCCGGCCAGCGCGGGTCGGCTCGGGGCGTACAAGGGCCAGCGCGTGACCTTGGGGATACGTCCGGAAGACCTGCGAGTGGCGACCGGCAGCGACTCGGCCGACTTCAGCTTCGACACGGTCGTCGAGGTCGTCGAGCCGCTGGGCTCGGAGATCCTGCTCGATCTCAAGGCCGGACCGAACGTCATCGTCGCGCGCGTCGACCCGACCGTGCGCGTGAAGCACCAGGACAAGCTACGGCTGTCGCTCCACCCGGAGCGCGTGCACTTCTTCGACAACAAGACCGAGCTGGCGATCTGACCGCCTAACGAGGAGTTGGTGGGGCGCGCCCGGGACACCCGGCTCGCATATCTGCTGCTGGCGCCGGCGCTCCTCCTGCTCCTGACGGCGCTCGCCTATCCGATCGGCTGGGAGGTCTGGACGAGCTTCACGGACCTCTCGCCGCTCAAGGACGCCACCGCGCACGTCGGGCTCACGAACTACAGTCGTCTTTTGGCCGGCGCCGACTTCTGGCAGGCCGCGTTCGTCACCGTCGGATACGCCGTGGTCACGAGCGCGGCGAAGCTCGCGCTCGGGCTCGGCTTCGCCCTCCTGCTCGCACGGCCGTTCCGCGGCCGAATCTTCGTCTTCCTGGCCGTCTTTCTCCCCTGGGCCTACCCCGCGGGCGTAAGCGTGATCGGCTGGTACTGGACCCTGAACCCCCCGACCACGACCTCCTATGCCCCGTTCATGGGACACCTGAAGTACGTGGTCGACGGCACCTTCGGTACCGGGGCCTGGGCGTTCGTCAGCGTCATCCTGTTCAACATCTGGCGCGGCAGCTCGTTCATCGGCGTACTCCTTCTCGCCGGCATCAACGCGGTCCCGCCCGAGCTGTTCGAGTGCGCCCTGCTGGAATCGAAAAGTCCATGGCGCCGCTTCTGGATGGTGACCGTACCGCTCCTCAAGCCGTTCCTCGCGCTGGCGGTGTTCCTGTCGCTCACCAGCGCCTTTGCCGACCTCGCCAACGTCTGGATGCTCACCGCCGGCCGCATCGTCTTCCCGATCATCGGCACTCAGGCGTACTTCCTCGCCATCAAGGCGGGTCAGTACGGACCCGCCTCGGCGCTCTCGCTGACCCTGGTCCCCGTCTTGCTCGGGATCCTCCTCGTTCTGTTCCGCGTCTTCGATCC
>Ga0075434_100006481_pt1 | contig 10730 bp, 4 predicted proteins | sample RhiMethybrSRZTD3_FD_75298 | JGI IMG/M metagenome (GOLD analysis project Ga0075434, IMG submission 75298) | Populus rhizosphere microbial communities from Tennessee, USA - Rhizosphere MetaG P. TD hybrid SRZTD3 | ecosystem: Host-associated > Plants > Roots > Rhizosphere > Soil | place: USA...
AGCTGCTCGCCGAGCCGGTCCCCTGGTTCCTGGTGGTGTCGGTCACCGAGAAGGCGCTCCCCACCGTGGCGCCCGCCGGGGGGTTGGAGATCGACGTCACGACCAGATCGGGTTTGGTCACCTGGATGGTCGACGTGGAGGCGAGGCAATTGTTCGTTTCGTCGCTTTCGAGCACCAGGGAAGTGTCGTCGGCGCAGGCCAGCACGTAGAAAGTGCCCGGCGCGGAAGCGGTCGGCACCGTGACGCTGATCGTTCCGGTGGAGGTTCCCCCCACGGCAAGGTTCCCCATCGCCCGCGCGCCGCTGAGCAGCGTGTCGGTGCCGTCCCTCGCCGAGTCGGCCGACAGATAGAAACGCGTGCTGGATCCTCCCGAAGCCCCGTTCCCCACGTTCTGCACCGTATCGGTCACTGAAAAGAAGGAGCCGGCCGCGATAGTCGCGGGTGGGTTGGAGACGGCCGTTTCCGTCAAATCGGGGCGGATGATCTGGGTCGTGGCCGACGACGCGGCACAGTTGTTGGTCTCGGAGCTTTCGAAGATTGCCTGCAGGTCGTCGGCGCAGGCCAGCAGATAAAACGTCCCCGCCGGGGCGCTGGAAGGCAGGCTGACCGCGGCGCTCCCCGCGAACGACGTGCCGGGCTCCATGGCAAGGACCGAGCGGGATCCTCCCAGGAGCAGGTCCTCCGCATCCCACGAGGCGTCCGACGAGAGGTAGTAGCGGGTGCTCGAAGCGGGGGCGGTTGCCAAGCCGATATTCTGTACCGTGTCGGTGGCGGTGAAGACGCTGCCGGGGTTGATCGTGGCAGGGGGGTTGTTGACGGAAGCCTCTTTCAGGTCGGGCTTCGCCACCACGATGCTCCCCGCCGCGGCGCGGCAGTTGTTGGCCTCATCATCCTCGACGTTGGCGGCGGTGTCGTCGGCGCAGGCCAGAAGGTGAAACGATCCTTCCGGGGCGCTTGCGGGGATCGTGACGGAGAGGGTCCCTGAATCCGCCGATCCTTGCGCCAAGGGTCCCACTGCGCGCGTCCCCGAGAGGATCGTATCGGTGCCATCCTTCACCGCATCGGCCGAAAGGTAATAACGGCTGATCGATCCGGAGGCCCCCGCCGCTCCCTGGTTCATCACCTGATCGGAGATGGAGAAACTCTGTCCGGCGGCGGCGTCGGCAGGAGGATCGGTCAGCGACATCGTCACCAGATCGGGCTTGGGTACGTAGGCACAGGTGGCCGTGGACCGCGGATTGGAGCCGCTGGTCAATCCATAACCCCCCGCGCCACAGCCGTTGCGGCCGCGCACCAGATACCAGTATCCGCTCCCCACGGCAGGGACCTCCGCGTCAGTGGCCGAGTTTGACGCGTTGCCGGTCACCAGGCACATCTCGGAGCCGCCGCTTCCCACCGGGAATTGGCCGAGGTTTCCGCGGACCAGATCGTAGAGGATGCCGGCTCCCGCCGAAGCGGCGGCCGAGCTCCAGGTGAGCGTCGCCCCATCGGATCCGAACGCCAGGCCTGACAGCTCACCCGGAATGGCGATGGAGGCGGCGCTGAAGGGGGCGCAGTCACAAAGATCGCCCGGGCCGTCGCCATCGCTGTCCAGCTGGGAAGGGTTGGAAACCGAAGGGCAGTTGTCGCAGCTCGAGCCGAGGAAATCGCCGTCACCATCCGGCGTCCCTTGGCAGCAGCTGTACTGAACCGGTGTCACCACCAGGGACCACGCATTCAGAGCGCCGGTGTCGAAGATGGCATTGTCGGCGACGAAGACTCTCCAGGCCCCCTTCGTGCCGGTGCCGCTGAAGTGGCTGAGCTGGCCGGTCGGATCGGGTGCGTCCCACGCGGGGGAGTTGAACACCGGCATCCAGGAGCCGGTGAAGGGAGCCTGGGTCGCTCCCGCGACCAGCAGGTCGTTGGTCGATGCGTCATCGAAGCGCGTATTGATGAAGCTGTCTCCGGCGTTGAGCCCCAGATCGCAGCCGTAACCGCTGATGCAGTCGTAGGGGCGGTAGACCACGTCCATGCCGAAGCCGGTGGGTCCCTTCAGCTCCACCGTCAAATCTCCCACCGCCGAGTGCGTCAGGCTGTCCAGACGGAAATCCAAATCCGCGATATCCAGGTCGGCGGCCACGTTGAAGAGGTCGGTGATTCCGGTGGGCGAGTCTTCCGGAATGCCCAGTCCACCTGGAATCGTGCGAGTCAGGATGACGGGAGCTCCCAATCCCACGGACTTGCCGAGACGTACGGCGAATTCCGTGCTCGAGGTACCCAGGGCACTCGTAATTTGGAGAGTGAACCGGAGGGATCCGCCGCAAGCCGCGCCCGCTCCCATCGTGATCGACACCGGATCTCCCGCAACCGTTCCCTGGGCCGGGATGGCTCCGAACGTGGCGGAAGCATCCCCGATGGAGACCCCCGGAGTGCTGCTGCTCAGGACCGCGGTGGCGGAGGGGACTCCCATGCCGCTGTTTCTCCAGGGGTTGGTCAGGGAGACGGTGAGCTGGACCGTCTCCCCGGGATCGATGAAGCCGTTGCCGTCGCCCGCGGCGTCGTTGACGGCGATGCTCGCCACTTCCAACGAGGGTGTCGCGAAGGATTCCTTGACTCCCACGTGGGCCGCTATCCCGAGCGAAGCTTCCGCACCGTACCCAAGACCTCGATCGGCGAAGCCGCCCCAGATGGCCTCCTCGTGTGCGCAGGCGAAGGCGGCGCAATCGGCGTCGAGGATGGCGTCCCGCGCATCGGTGAAGCTGGGATCGTTCGGCGTCATCTTCAATCCGTCGGTGACGATCTGCAGGGTCGTCTGGCTTCCGGCGGCGACGTCGCCTCCCGCCTGCGCGATGATTCGGCTGCGCACCTCCCAGAGCGTCAGGGCCCATATCTCCCCGATGTTGTGCACCTCGGCGGCGCCGTTACCCTGGAAGCCCAGCGGGCTGGGTGGGATGCCGCCGCTCATGCTGACCGAGGTGTCGTCCGAGTCGGCCCAGGTGAGGGGATTCACCGCGTTGTCGGTGCTGTACGGGAATTTCCTGACACCGTACACATAGTTGTCGTGAAACGTCCCCGAGATGCCATACAGCGCGTAGGCCCCGAATGGGTAGCGCCCGTCGGGATTGTCGGACGGCAGCGGGTTCAGCAGGGACAGGGCGTAGAAGTCGCTCCAGCCCTCGCCCATCCCGCCTCCGGGGATCCAGTTCAGCCCCGCCGCATCGCCGATGAGCCGGTTGCTCACGCCGTGCGTCAGCTCATGGAAGACGATGGCGGCATCCAGGCTGCCGTCCCGCATGGGGGAGGGACTGCTCCACAGGTACATGCGCATGATTCCGGGAGTGCCGTCGGGGCCGGGGGAGAAATTCGCATTGTTGGCGCTGCCGGCATCCGCGGCCTGCTGCGCCTCGGCATGCACCGGATCGGCTCCGGTCCCCCCCTTGCCGAAGTTGTTGCTCTGGAAGTTTCCAGCCCCTTCATTGAAGCCGAGGGCGTACAGCCGGTCGTGAAAATAGTTGGCGAGGTAGAAGAGGTTGGTCACGACGCCGCGCTGATAGCGGGCGAGAGCCGGGTCGTCGCCGGCGCCGGGATTGCCTGCAACCGGGGCCGGTGCGTAGCTGAAATCCCTCGGCGCGCTTCCGAGAAAGTCGCGGTTGCGTCCCTGCGCATCGGGATTTCCCAGCGGACGACCGTTGCTGTCCAGCGTCCCCGCGTCGGGGGCGTCGTCCCCGCCACGGTCGAGGTAGGCGTCGACATTGTTTCCCGTCGTGGTGCTGCCGCCGTCCGCGATCCAGCCGTTCGGGCTGGCGGTCAGGTTCTGCACCGAGAGCATCGACTCGGTGTTGCGGGCAATCTCCGGAAACTGTGTCCCGGCTCCGGGTGGAACAGTGACGGGCGAGGCCGGGGCGGGGCTGTCGGCGGGGAGCCCGCCCGATTGCGTGTAAACCGAGAACCTGGCCTGTTGAGTGGAGGCGTTGGTCCGGATGTTCTTGCGGTAGAGAAGTGTCCCGTGGCGGGCGTCCACCAGGAGGTACCAGTCGGCGTCGGAACGGGTGTTCAGGACCAGCGACCAGGCTGGGGCGACCACGCCGGGGGCCAGCGGGAAATAACTCAGGCTTCCCCGGACCGCGCGGGAAACTTCCGAATTCGCCACCAGCACTTCCCAGCTCCTGCCGTCGGGAGCCACCGTGGCGGTCTCCAGCCTGGCGCCTTCCGGATCCAGGCCGGCGGCAAGCATGGCCCGCCGGACCGCGGCAGCCGGATCCAGCAGACCGGACGATGGGGGAGTCCGCGAATCGATGCCCGGCAGAATCCGCCCGACGGTGCGCACCAGGCGCCCTTGCGAATCCACGAGCGCGCGCAGGTCTCCCTGAAATACCGGGACGCCGTCCAGAGATTGCCTCATCCGGACCAGCGTCAGGCCGCTTCCGGGACTGGGGCTTTCCCCAATTACTTGAAGCGAGTCCACATCCTGGGGCCTGATGCCGTAGACCTCGGCATGGGATCGGATGAAATCGATCGTCGCCTGGCGGGGCGAGCGGCCGGGCGCTGCGGTGCTCAGGAATCCCCGCCGGTTCCGGAGGATTTCGGCGCTGCCGGAGAGGGGGGAGAAGCGCGCCTCGATCCCCTCCTCGAGCGCGCGCATTCGATCCGCTTCCTGCTCCATGCTGCGCCGCCGCTGTCTCGCCGCCTGCGCCACTTTTTCCACGGAGCTGCCGGAGTATTTCTCGATGAGGGCGCCCAAGGCTCCTCGATCAAGAATCCGAATGTCGAAGTTTCCTGGGGCGATTCGTTTGGATTGCGGCTGTCCCGGAACAGGCGCGGGGGGCGTGGGTGCGGAAACTCCGCGCGCGGAGCCGGTGATGACGAGCAGTGTCGTCAAGGAGCCGGCAAGCAGACCTCTGCGCATCCCGCGTTCTCTCCCTTCCGGAACCCGAAGACAATTTCAGGGAATATCCGGTGAGGAGCCTGAGTCGTCAAGCAGCGTCGCGGCGGGAACTTGGAGCCGATCGTTCCCTGGGGTATGCCGCCTCGGAACTGTCCAGAAACGCGGCACGAAAAGGCGGATCTGGGGCGCCTCGGGGCTCCTCGATCAAGAGATGCAGAGCGCGGCGCCTAATGCGCGGTGGCGGCACCCGGCGCCGGAAGCACCTTGACGAACTTTTCGGACTTCTCGTCCCCCACGCTCAGCGTCACTTTGTAGTCGCCGGCGGGAACGAACGGCGTCTGGCCAAAGCCCTGATCGACATCGGAAAAGCGGTGTTTGGGATCCGCCTGCAGATCCCAGACGACCCGGTTCAGCCCGGCACGATTCGTTCCTTCCAGCTTGCGGATCACGAAGCCCGAGGGATCGGCAATCGACACGCTTGCCGGATCGTCCGAATCCTCTTTCAGCCAATAGTCGATCACGGCTCCCATGGGAGGGTTCTTGGCCCGGAAAATCGCCTGCCCCGATCCGTAGTCGCGCCCGAAATAGAGCCGCGGCGTGGCAGGAAGGATGTCGAGGAGCACGGCGCTCTTGCTGCGCGTGTCGGCGGTGAGCTGCGAGAAGAACGAGGCATCGTCCAGGATCCAGATGCTCCTCCCGTGGGTTCCGATCACCAGGTCCCTTTCCAGCGGGTGCATGATGATGTCGTCCACCGCCACCGGCGGCAGCGACTTGCCGTTCAAGCGCACCCAGTGCCTGCCGAGATCGAGGGTGGCGAAGATTCCGAACTCGGTGCCCGCATAGAGCACCCGGGGATTCAGCGGGTCCTCCAGGACGACTTTGACCGGGCCTCCCGCCGGGAGATCGCCGGTGATGTTGGTCCAGGTCCTCCCCAGGTCTTCGGTCCTGAGCACCAGCGGCTTGAAAACGTCGCTGCGATGGCCGTCCACCGCCACGCAGGCGGTCTTCGCATCCTTCCACGACGGCGCGATGCGCGCCACGTAGAGCCCCGCCACTTCCTTCGGGGTGACGTCGGCCCAGCTCTTGCCGTCATTGTCGGTGACGTGCACCAGCCCGTCGTCGGTCCCCGCCCAGAGCAGCCCCTTGGCCACCGGTGATTCGGTCAGGGAAACGACCGTGCCGTAAGTTTCCGCGTCGGATCCCACCGTCTGGATCTTGTCCGTCTCCCGGCGCGACAGGTCGCCGCTGATGGCTGACCACTGATCGCCTCGCTGGGTCAGCTTGAAGACGCGGTTGCCTCCCATGTAGAGGACGGTCGGATCGTGCGGCGATACCAGGTAGGGGGAGTTCCAGTTGAAGCGGAATCGCTCCTGCCCTTCCTTCGGCCCGGGCCGGATCAGCCTGGCCTCGTTGGTGTCCATACGCCGGCGCACCAGCTCGCCGCCCTGTCCGGTCACGTAGATCAGGTTCTTGTCGGTCGGGTCGAACGCCACCGTGAAGCCGTCGCTGCTCCCCACCGTCTTCCAGTCGGAGTTCAAGATGCCGTCCTTGGCCTCGTCGTCGGTCGTCCAGAGAGTCTGCGACGGCCCCATCCACGAGCCGTTGTCCTGAAGCCCTCCGGCAATCCGGTAGGGATCGGAATTATCCACGGCCACACGATAGAACTCCCCCACGGCGATGCGGTTCAGGTACTCCCAGTTCTCCGCCCGATCGTGGGAGACATAGACGCCCCCGTCGTTGCCGATTAGGATCTGATTCGGGTCGGCGGGATTGACCACGATGGCGTGGAAATCGACGTGCACATTGGGGCTTCCCGAGCGACGGAAGGTTTTACCCCCGTCATCGGAAATCGTCAGGTCCCAGCCGGGAAGGTAGACCCGCTGGTCGTTCTCCGGGTCCACCGCGACCCGAGAGAAATAGAAGCTGCGGAAATTGAAATTGCTCACGCGGGTCCAGGTGTCGCCGCGGTTCTCGCTGCGAAAAAGTCCGCCCTGGGTGGAGCGATCCTCGAACGGATCGCGCCCGGTGCCGCCGGCATCGCTTTCCACCACGGCATACAGGATGCTGGGCTTCTTGGGGAACACCGTCAGGCCAATCCGTCCGGTGCGGCCCGGGAGCCCCGAGGTGAGCTTCTTCCAGCTCTTTCCCGCATCATCGGAGCGGAAAATCCCACCCGATTCGCTGTTCCCGGTGAACGACCAGGCGGTGCGCCGCCGGGCGTACATCCCCGCATACACCGTATCGGGGTGGGAGGGGTCGAGGACCACGTCGCAGGCGCCCGTCTTGTCGTCGATCTTGAGGGAGTGCGACCATGTCTTTCCGCCGTCAGTGGTTTTGTAAATCCCGCGCTCCGGGTTGGCCCCCCACAGGTGCCCCAGGGCCGCCACGTAGCAGACATCGGGGTTGCGCGGATCCACCGCGAGGCGGGGAATGTCGTGCGTCTGTTCCAGTCCCAGGGGGACGAAGGTGGAGCCGGCGTCGGTGGAGCGGTACACCCCGTTGCCCCAGGAGGAGCTGTTCCGGCCGTTTCCCTCGCCCGTGCCGACCCAGACGATTTTCCCCTTGCCCGGATCAGGCTTGTCCTTGCCGGCGGCCGGCTTGTCGCCGGAGGGTTGTGAGGCCGTGGACACCTTCTTTTCCTGCGCCCAGCCCGGCCAGGAGGGAGGGGCATCCGCCACGGCGATCGAGCCGATGGAAAGCAGGGGAGACTTGTCGAATACCGGCGTCAGAGTCACGCCGAGGTTTTCCGTCTTGAATATGCCCCCGGTGCCGAAGCCGACGTAGAAGCTGGTGAGGCTGCCTGGAACCAGGGCGATGGCGGAGACTCTTCCTCCCATGTTGGCCGGTCCCACGCTTCTCCAGGAAAGGCCTGCGAGATCCTTGGCGCTCCATTCACGCGCAGCGTCGGCGGGCTTGCCGGACTTGGTGGCGGAGAGGGCCGGGAGTAATGCGGCGAGACAGCAGACCAGGAGCAGGGCGACCGGACGGAAGCGGGCTCTGGACACGGCGCGTCATCCTCATGCGATGGTTACGGTTTGCGGGAGTCTGCGAAACGCCGTGATTCTAGCCGAAACGGCGGTCGGCACAAAGCGGCTGTGCTAGAATTCAGCCCTTCAGAACCAGTCCTGCATCGGCAGCCATTTCATCGGGAGAAGCGCTCCATGAAGCATCGCGCCATGATTTCCATCCTGTTCCTCGCCGGCCTGGGGGTCGCGGGCGTCACCCGGGCGAGTGTCATGGAAACCCAGAAGAAGAACCAGGCCTACCTTGAAGCCGCGGCCAAGGAAGAGGGGGCCGTGAAGACCTCCTCAGGGCTCATCTACAAGGTCCTCACGCCCGGCACGGGGGAGAGCCCCAAGCTCACCGACACCGTGAAGGTCCACTATAAGGGCACCTTCATCGACGGGACCGAGTTCGACAGCTCCTACAAGCGGGGCGAGCCCACCGAGTTCCCGGTGACCAAGGTGATCAAGTGCTGGACGGAGGGGCTCCAGAAGATGAAGGTCGGAGAGAAAGCCCAGCTCGTCTGCCCTCCGGGCATCGCCTATGGCGACAAGGGAATGGGAGGCGTCGTCCCGCCGGGAGCCGTCCTCGTTTTCCAGATCGAATTGCTCGAAATCGTGAAATGACGCCGCGGGAATGATTCCCCGGCCTCCGGAGTTAGCCTCGCATGCCCCCGGGGCACGCCGTTCCGGGATTTACCTGGAGAAATCATGTTGAAGCTCCATAATTTCGACCGCTCGCCGTTCGGGTGGAAGGCCCGCATCGTCCTGGCTGAGAAGAAAGTCCCGTACGAAGTTGTCGTTCCGGAGAACAAGTCCGAAAGCGCCGCCTTCGGGAAACTGAATCCGTTCCGCATGACCCCGGTGCTCGAGCTTGAAGACGGCAGGACGATTTATGAGAGCACCGTCGTCAACGAGTACCTGGAAGAGGCCTACCCGACTCCCGCCATGCTCCCCAAGGATCCCTACGAGCGGGCCCGCGTCCGCATGCTGGAAGACACCACCGATCAGTATTTGATGCAGGCCCTGCGCGACCTTCGCAGCTCCCAGTACGAGTATGCCCCCCCCTTCCTGGTCCCGAAGAAAGTGGATCAGGTGGACCAAAAACTTCTCGAGGAATCGAAGAAAAAGGTTCACGAGCATCTGGCCCGCCTGGAGAAGGAGCTCACCGGACGCACCTGGTTCGGAGGCGAGCTATTTTCCCTGGCCGATGCGGCGCTCGTCGCGCCCCTCAACGGAAGTCTCCAGCTGATGGGAATTCTGCCCGATCCGAAGTACCCCAATCTCGCCGCCTGGTCCCGGCGCGTGTCGGAGCGGCCCTCGGTCATCGCCTCCGCTCCGAAGGAGCCGATGAAAATCAAAAAGGATTGATCGGCAGAATCGCCGCCTCCTACCGACAGGCCTTCGCCGGCCTGCCGCGAGCGGTCTGGCTGCTGAGCGCCGTCACCTTCGTCAATCGCAGCGGCACCATGGTGGTCCCTTTCCTGGTGCTCTACCTGACGAAGGCGATGGGCTACTCGGCCGCCGGCGCCGGGAGGATCCTGGGGCTGTATGGCCTCGGGGCGCTCACCGGGAGCTATGTGGGCGGTCGGCTCTCCGACCGGATCTCGCCGCAGCGCGTGCTCCTTCTCAGCCTGTCCCTGGGCGGGATGGTCTTCTTCCTGCTCGGCCAGATGCGCCACCCGCTCGCCATCGCGGCGGTCGTGTTCGCGCTGGCCGTGCTGTCGGAATCTTTTCGCCCCGCCCTGGCCACGGCGCTGGTGGAGGCTTCCGATCCCGCGACGCGCGGGCGGTCCTTCGTGCTCAATCGTCTGGCGATCAACCTGGGAATGAGCTTCGGCCCGGCGATCGGCGGGTTTCTGGCGCTGCACAATTATCACTGGCTGTTCTGGGTGGATGGTGCGACGTCGCTGCTCGCGGCCGCCGTCCTCGCGAAATCGATGCACGGCGCCCCGCGGCACCCGGAGCCCGAGTCGACTCCGGCGGCGACGGCACCATCCCCCTGGGCGGATGGTCCCTTCCTCGTGCTGCTGTTCCTGATGACCCTCTACGGCCTGGTCTTCTTTCAGCTCATCGGGGCCTTTCCCCTGACGCTGCGCGATCGCTTCGGCCTCGCGGAAAACTGGATTGGCATCAGCCTGGCGGTCAACACGCTGGTCATCGTCCTGTTCGAGATGGTCCTGGTGCATTCGCTGAGACGGCGCGACCCCTACCGCGTGATCGGTCTGGGCTCTCTTTTGATGTGCCTCGGATTCGCCCTGCTGCCGCTGGGAACGGGACGGCTGTTCGTGATCTTTACGGTGCTCGTCTGGACCCTGGGGGAGATGCTGTCACTCGCCCTGGTCTCCGGGGTCGTCGCCGGGCGCGCGGGGGAGGCGAGCCAGGGACGCTACATGGGCATGTACGCGGTCTCTTTCTCCTCGGCCTTCGTCCTCGCCCCACTCGGGGGCACCTGGGTCTACCAGCGTTTCGGAGCGGAGGCGCTGTGGTACGGCTGTGGGGTACTGGGCTTTATCTTGTGGGGAGCTTTCGCCATTCTAGGAAATTTTGCGGGAAGACGCGCGGCTCCCGTCGTGGAGGCACTTCCATGAAATCGAATCTCGTCTTGGCGCTCGGCTCTGTCCTGGCGCTTCTTCCTGCCCTGGCTCGGGCGGCTGGTGCATCGGCCGGCAGCGGTGCCGCGCGGCCGTTTGCCGTGGTGGAGCTGTTCACCTCCGAAGGCTGCTCGAGCTGTCCGGCGGCGGACAGGTTCCTGGCAAAGCTGGTCGCGGAGTCGCGGCAGAGCACAGGGGCCATCTATCCCCTGGCTTTTCACGTCGACTATTGGGACCGGCTGGGTTGGAAGGACCGCTTCAGCGATCCGG
>Ga0075434_100006483_pt1 | contig 10729 bp, 6 predicted proteins | sample RhiMethybrSRZTD3_FD_75298 | JGI IMG/M metagenome (GOLD analysis project Ga0075434, IMG submission 75298) | Populus rhizosphere microbial communities from Tennessee, USA - Rhizosphere MetaG P. TD hybrid SRZTD3 | ecosystem: Host-associated > Plants > Roots > Rhizosphere > Soil | place: USA...
AGCGCCAGACAGGTCGAGATGTACGACCCGAAGACGAAACAGATCACGATGATCGATACCTGTTTCGCCGCCGATCACAATCACTTCGACGACAACGACGCGATCGTGTTCGGCCAGAACAACGCCATCGGCTGGCTCGACACCGCGACGTTCGACAAAACGCACGATGCCGGCGCGTCGCAGGGATGGTGTCCGGTCGTGCTCGACACCAACGGCGACGGGACGATCACCGAGTGGACCGAGCCCAACCAACCGGTCGATCCGAAGAAAGATCATCGGATCAACTTCGGGTGTTACGGAGTCGCCATCAACCCAATCGACGGAAGCCTGTGGTGCTCGGGCATCGGCGTCAGGGACAAGACGCTCGTGCGCCTCGAGCGAGGATCGAATCCCCCGCAAACGTGCAAGGGGGAAGTCTACGTCCCGCCGCCCGACAAAATGCCGTTACCGGGTTCGGGTGGTGTGGCCATCGGCACGGACGGTCTCGTGTGGCAGAACTGGCGCGGCGCGCATCAGATGTTGAGCTTCGATCGCCGCAAATGCAAGGCGCTGAACCGACCCGACGCCACGGGGCAGCAGTGCCCGGAAGGCTGGACCGTGTACACGAAGCCCGGCCCGAGGTTCCAGGGCGCGGCGGACTATGCCAGCACGGACATGCTGTACATGACCGAGATCGATCGCGACAACACGCTCGGCCTCGGCAAGGACGTGGTGCTCTCGGGCGATGTCAACGCAGACTCATTCTTCGTCGTAATGCCGCAAGGCGAACGAACGACGACGTTGACGTTGCGCGTGCCGTACCCGTTGGGATTCGCCGCCCGTGCGGGATCGGGACGGATCGACGATCCGAACGCCGGCTGGAAGGGTCGCGGGTTCTGGTCGAGCTATTCGATGTACACGCCGTGGCATCAGGAAGGCGGGAAGGGCGCGAGACCAAAGGTGGTGAAGTTCCAAGTGCGGCCAGACCCCCTCGCGAAGTAGACCTGTCCCTTTTGAAAACCTCGTCGGCTCCGCTTGTCGGCGAGCCGGAACAGACTCTCTGCGCCGCCGCACCTGTTCGACGCCTGTAGCCGCGAAGAACCGATCGGTGCGCCGATGCGCGCCAGCCACGGATACGCGCCGGTTTTGTACACTGGGCGTGTCATGGTGCCAACTGAAGCCGACTTCGATCGGCTCGCCATCCGAACGGTGGTCGAGAACTGGGTGTTGTGGCGCGATTCCGGGGACTGGGAGCAGTTTGCGACCGTGTGGCACGACGACGCGCTGATGTCGGCGACCTGGTTCCAGGGTCCGGCGCGCGATTTCATCGCCGCGAGCCGCGCCGGGTTCGAGCGCGGCGTCAACATCCTGCACACGCTCGGCGGGTCGACCTGTGACGTCGCCGGACGCCGCGCGATCGCGCAGACGCGCATGAGCATCCTGCAACGAGCGGCGCTCGATGGCGTGACCGTCGACGTCGCCTGCACGGGGCGCTTCTACGACTTCTTCGAGCAGCGCGCCGGCCGGTGGGCGATCGTCCGGCGGCAGCCGATCTACGAAAAGGATCGGCTCGATCCGGTCGATCCATCCGTGCGCCTGACGCTCGACGCCGCACTGCTCGCGCGGTTTCCGGAGGGCTATCGCCACCTCGCCTACGTGCAGTCGAAGATCGGCTTCGCCGTCAGAGAGGGCCTGCCCGGCCTGCGCGGCGCGGCGGTGGAACGGCTGTACGCCGACGGACGCGGGTGGCTGACGGAAGGGACTCGGGGCTAGACGGCCGGGATTACGATGAGCGCGTCATCATCGGGAGCGCATATGCAGGACACGATCACGCGCCGCAGCACGACAGAAGACGACATCACCGCGGAAGTCCTGCGGCGATTCGAGGCGGCGGCCGACCCGCGGCTGCGTGAGATCATGGTCGCGCTGGTGCGGCACGTGCACGCCTTCGTCAAGGACGTGCAGCTCACCGAAGCCGAGTGGTTCGCCGCGATTCGATTTCTGACCGACACCGGTCAGATGTGCAGCGATCGGCGACAGGAATTCATCCTCCTCTCCGATACGCTCGGCGTATCGATGATCGTCGACCTGCTCAACCACCGGAAGCCGCGAGGCGCCACCGAATCGACGGTGTTCGGACCGTTCCACCGCGACGGCGCGCCCGAGCTGCCGCATGGCGGCAACATCGCGCCGCGCGAGGCGCGCGGCACGCCGATGATTGTCAGCGGGCGCGTGCTGGATCCCGCCGGGCGGCCGATCGCCGGCGCGCGGCTCGACGTCTGGCAGGCAGATTCGAGCGGCAGGTACGATTCGCAGTACGCCGACAACGACGAGCTCCACATGCGCGGGTGCTTCCGCACCGGCGCCGACGGCCGCTACCTGGTGCGGACCGTGCGGCCGGTCCATTACGCGATCCCCGACGACGGACCGGTCGGAAAAATGCTCCGAGCGACGAACCGGCATCCCTGGCGTCCGGCGCACATTCACTTCGTCGTCTCCGCCGACGGCTACGAGCCAGTCACGACGCACATCTTCGACGACAGCGATCCGTATCTCGATTCCGACGCGGTTTTTGCCGTGAAAGAATCGCTCGTCTGCGGTTTCGTGCATCACGAGACGAGAGACGAGACGTCGGCGCGGTTCGCCATCGAACCGCCGTTCGACAGCGTGGAATTCGACTTCGTCCTCGCGCCTCTCACCTGACCACGGGCCGAGAACGTCTTCGTCGCGGAATGGGAAACAGCGGGAACAGAGCGCTCGAAGGGACCTGAATCATGGCAGGGCAACCGGCGGCGCGGACACGACCGTTCACGGGCGACGAGTACCTCGAGAGCCTGCGCGACGGCCGCGAGATCTGGATCTACGGTGAGCGCGTCAAGGACGTGACGACGCATCCGGCGTTTCGCAACACGGCGCGGATGATCGCGCGGCTCTACGACGCGCTGCACGATCCGGCGCGGCAGGCGGTTCTCACCACCGCGACCGACACCGGCAGCGGCGGCTACACGCACCGCTTCTATCAAGGGTCGCGCGACGCCGATGCGCTCGTCGCCGCGCGCGACGCGATCGCCGAGTGGGCGCGGATCTCGTATGGATGGATCGGCCGCAGCCCGGATTACAAGGCCGCGTTCATGGCGACGCTGGGCGCCAACTCGGCCTTTTACGAGCCGTACGAGGCGAACGCGAAGCGCTGGTACGCCGAGGTGCAGGAGAAGGTCGCGTTCGTCAACCACGCGATCGTCAACCCGCCGGTCGACCGCGACCGTCCGCTCGACGACGTCAAGGACGTCTACATGCACGTCGTCGACGAGAGCGATGCCGGGCTGATCGTCAGCGGCGCGAAAGTGGTGGCGACCACCTCGACGCTCACCCACCTGAACTTCATCGCGAACAACGGCGCCCTGCCGATCAAGACGCGGCCCTTCGCGTTCGTCTGCATCGTCCCGACCGGTGCCCCGGGCGTGAAGCTGATGTGCCGTCCGTCGTACGCGATGACCGCGGAAGTCATGGGCACGCCATTCGACTACCCGCTCTCCAGCCGGATGGACGAGAACGATTCGATCCTCGTCTTCGACAGGGTGCTCGTGCCGTGGGAAAACGTCTTCGCCTACGGCGACATCGACAAGGTCAACAACTTCTTCCCGCGGTCTGGTTTTCTTCCGCGCTTCATGTTCCAGGGCTGCACGCGGTTCGCGGTGAAGCTCGATTTCCTGGCCGGGTTGCTGTTGAAGGCGGTCGAGGCGACCGGCGCCAAAGAGTTCCGCGGTATCCAGGCGCAGGCGGGCGAAGTCCTGGCGTGGCGGAACATGTTCTGGGCGCTGACCGACGCGATGGCCCGCAACCCGACGCCGTGGACGCCGGGCTACGTTCTCCCGAACGTCGACGCCGGCCTGGCCTATCGCGTGATGTCGAGCGTCGCCTACCCGAAGATCAAGGAGATCATCGAGAACGCGCTCGCCAGCGCGCTGATCTATCTGCCGTCGAGCGCGCTCGACTTCGACGTCCCCGAACTGCGTCCGTACATCGATCAATTCCTCCGCGGATCCGGCGGCTACTCCGCCGAAGATCGCGTCAAGCTGTTCAAGCTGCTGTGGGACGCGATCGGCACGGAGTTCGGCGGCCGCCACGAGCTCTACGAGCGCAACTATTTCGGCAACCACGAGAGCATCCGCTACGAGACGCTGATGGTCGCCGAGGCGAGCGGCGCGGCGGCGCGCTACAAAGGCTTCGCCGAGGCGTGCATGGCCGAGTACGACCTGCACGGCTGGACGGCGCCGGATCTGATCAACCCGACCGACGTCAGCGCGATCATGAGAAGGAACGCTGTCTGAGCACCTCAGACGTTGAACATACCCGTAGGTAGAGTTTTCGCTCTGGACAAGAACGCCCGTCGCTTACGACCACAGACCCATGACCGGCGTCCCCTTCACCAACTCGCGCGGCTGATTGAGGTGATTGCGGATCTCCATGTCGGGATCGATCCCGAGGGCGAAGTAGACCGTCGCGAGCAGGTCCGCCGGATGAACCGGCTTCTCTTTCGGCGACGACGCGGTGGCGTCGGATTCACCGTACTGTGCGCCGCGCGCGACACCGGCGCCCGCGACCACGGCGCTGTAGCAATACGGCCAGTGATCTCGGCCATCGGGCGCGTTGGAGTTGCCTGACGTCGACACGCCCAATCTCGGACTCCGGCCGAATTCGCCGACCGCGACCACGAGCGTTTCCTTCAAGAGACCGCGCTGATCCATGTCGTCGAGCAGCGCCGACAAGCCGCGATCGAGCTTCGGGCAATGCAGATTCTTCAACGGCCGGAAATTCGCGGCATGCGTGTCCCACGCGGTGGTCTCCGGATCGCCGTTGGCCACCGACGGCCAGTTCACCTGCACGAACTTCGTGCCCGCCTCGATCAACCGGCGCGCCATGAGCAGACTCTGACCGAACGTATGCAGACCGTACCGCTCGCGCATCGCCGCCGATTCTTTCTCCAGGTCCATCGCGTCGCGCGTCTTGCCCGAGAGCACCAGGTCGTACGCCTTGCCGTAGTATTCGTCCACGGCATAGTCGTTCAACGCTTTCTGCAGATCCGGCATCGAGCCGTTGATGCCTTTCAGCAGCTCGAAACGATCCTTCAAGCGCTCGGGCGGGATCTCTTTGCGCAGCGACAGATCCTCGAGCTTCACGGGCCTGGCCGGGTCCTGATACATGCGATACGGATCGTAGGCCTTGCCCAGGAATCCAGCGCTGCCGCCCTTGCCGATGATGCCGGATTCCTGCAGCGGACGCGGCAGCTCGACGAACGGCAGCACGGGATCGCCCGGCGGCTTCAGCTTCGACACCTGACTGCCGGCCGTGGGAAAGTCGGCCGGCGAGGGCGGCTCGAGCTGGCCGGACGGAGATACCTTGTCGGGCGCGTAGCCGGTCAGCATCTGATAGATCGCCGCGGTGTGGTTGAACAAGCCGTTCGGCGTGTAGCTCATCGACCGGATCAACGTCGCCTTGTCCAGATGGTCCGCCATCATCGGCATGTGCTCGCCGATCCACGTGCCGGGGATCTTCGTCTTGATCGGTTTGAACTCTCCTCGAATGTTCGACGGCGCGTCGGGCTTTGGATCCCAGATGTCGATGTGCGACGGCCCGCCCTGCAGGAAGATCATCACGACGTTCTTCGCCGACTGCCATCCGCGCGCGCCTGCGTACTTGCTCGCTGCGGCGGCCGCCTCCACGCGATCGCGCCAGAAGAAGAAATGCGGGAGGCTCAGCCCCATCAACCCGATGGAGCCGATGCGCAGCAGTTCGCGCCGTGTGGGCCCTTCGCAGTTGCACCCGCGATGTCCTTGAAGATTCAGCATGATCTTGCCCTGTCAGTAGATGTAGAGAAACGCCTTGCTGTTGAGGAGCGCCCACAGCAGATCCTGGGCGCGGCTGCCTCTCGCGCCGTTCGACACGTACGTCACGCCGCGCAGCTGTTCCTCACGAGTGGGGGCGCGGCCGAGCGCCGCGAGATAGAGCTCGTCGACGATCGCCTCGTCGTTCTTGCCGCTCAGGACCAACGCGGCGACCCGCCCGTTCGGATCGGCGATCGCATCGGAAATCGTCTTGCCGTTCACGAGGTTCAGCGCCTGCGGCAGGCTGAAATCGGATCGCCGCTCGCACTCGCACGACGATTCGCGCGGCGGGCGGCCGAACACGTCTAGAAATCCTTCTTTGCCGATGTGCGGATCGACGAGCTGCGATGCGGCCGTGTCCTCGGGCACGTCGGGGAAGTGCGCCCTCGCGCCCGCCGCAGACGAGACGGCGTCCATCAGCTCTTCCGCGGACAGACGCCGCGGGATCGCATGTGAGAAGTTGTCGCGATCGCCGGCGTTCCACTCGTTGGTCGCGATCGACGCCTGATAGGTCCGCGAATTGACGATGGTGCGCATCAGGTGGCGCAAATCGAAGTCGTGCGCCACGAAGTCCTTTTCGAGCGCGTCGAGGAGTGCGGGATTCGACGGCGGGTTAGACGCGCGGATGTCGTCCACCGGATCGATGATCCCCTTGCCCATGAAGTAGCTCCACATCCGGTTCGCCATCGCCTTGGCGAAGTACGGGTTGTCCTTCGACGTGATCCAGTCCGCCAGTGCGTCGCGCCGCCGCGGTCCGTCGGGAACAGGCACATCGCCGGATGCGACCATGAGCTGCGGCTTCACGACACGCCCGTCCCTGGGATGCTTCATCTCGTAATCGGCGCGCCGATCGAACACGATCTCTTCGCCCACTTCATATCCGGCGCGGATGCCGACCGCCGAGAAGAACGCGGACATCTGGTAGTACTGATCCTGCGTCCAGCGCTCGAACGGGTGATCGTGGCACTGCGCGCACACCATGCGGACGCCGAGAAAGACCTGCGTGGTCTTCTCCATCGCCGGCTTGGCGCCGCCGGTCACCCGGAAGTAATTCGCGGCGGGGTTGTCGTAGGAGCTGCCGCGCGCGGTCAACAGCTCGCGCACCAGCCGGTCGTATGGACGATTCGACGCGATCGCGTCGCGAATCCATTGCTGGAATTCGTACGCACCTTTCTCGCCGAGATATTTCCGGCTGCACTGCAGCAGGTCGCCCCACTTCACGGCCCAGTGATCGACGTATTCGGGGCTCGCGATGAGCTTGTCGATCGTCCTCGCGCGCTTCAGCCGCGACGGTCTGGGATCGGCGAGAAACGCGCGGACGCTCTCGGGCGAAGGCAGCCGGCCGGTCAGATCGAGCGACAGCCGCCGCAGAAACGTCGCATCGTCGGTTGCAGGCGACGGTTGAATCTTCAGCCGTTCGAGCTTGGCGTCGACAAGGCGGTCGACGAAGTCGTGTTGCGGCAGCGGCTTCCACACGAAGCCGGGCTTCGGATTCAACACGGTGACCGGAATCGCACTGAACTTGCCTTGATAGCGCACGAGCAGCGTTGCTTCGCCGACGCGCTCGCCGTGAACGATTGGTTTGTCGGATTCGATCGACGCGACATCGGGCACGGTCGATTCAATCATCGCGTCACGCGTCACATCGCGCGTCTGCTTGTCCTGGTAGCCGACCACGACCTTGAGCGCGGCCGTCTCGCCCGGTCTGGTCATGACGATCTCGTTGGGCTCGGCGCGCAGCTCGACCACGGTGTCCGTCGACGGATCGCCGTACGGGACGCCCTGCGCGATCCAGCCGTAGATCGTCTTGTAATAGTCGGAATCTTTCGCGAACCGCCGGCCCCCGCCGTGCGCGACCTCCTGCGACGGTTTCGCCAGCATCAGGCTCTTGCCGGGATCGGCGCGATTGAACCGGCGGCCCGCCAGATCGTAGAGCAGCGCCTCGTAATCGAAGCGCGCGTCGTATCCGCGCAGCGACAGCTTGAAGCCGTTCTTGCCCTTGGCCGCGCCGTGACAGGCGCCGGCCGTGCATCCGGCTTTGTTGAGAATCGGCGCGACGTCGCGGAGGAACGTCGCGCTCGGCGGCCCGGTCCGCTGTGCGATGAGCGGAGCGGCGGCCAAGACAACGACGCCCGCCGCTGCGCTAGCGGCGTGAAGGAGTTTCAACATTGGCGCCTCTGACCTCGTCGACCTTGACTGAAATCGGACGCGACACGATCTCTTCCTGCTCGGTGGGCGTGAGGTTCACTCGTCCCGTGACGTACACGTCGTAGTTCGACGGCCGTGTGAGCCTGGTCGTCGTGATCAGAAACGTGCCCGTGGACGGGTCCTTCGCGTCCACTTGCATGTCGATCACGCGGATGTCGGCGGCTCCCACCATTTCCGCGCTGACGGCTCGCGGCAGCGCTTGCGCCGCCTCTCGCGGCGTCCACTTCCATCGAAACTTGATCTGATCGCCTTCTTCCATTCGTGTGCGCTCGAGCATCGTCACCTCCAGCGTCGCGACACGCGGCCTGGTCGGCGCGGTGACGAGATCGAGTCCCAGCCACGGCGCGGTAAGCGTGCGTTGCCGGTCGACCGCCCCCTGGTCGATTGCGCCCGCGACGTTCACGATGATGCCCGGCCCTTCGGCCTTGCGCACGATCACGGAACCATCCGCCAGCTTCGCGACGCCTTCCACGATCAACTCGAGCGGCTCGAGCACCGCGCCCGGCTGGAATTGCTCGGCGGTGAGAATCAGGACGCCGCGGCTGTTGCGATTCTGCGGCGTCTCCTTGACGGGCTGCCCCGCCACGACGTAGCCGCCTTCCGCCCGCAATCCTTTCGGTGGATTGGCGACGCGCAATTGGATTTCGTCCTCGAACCCCTGCCGCTGCACCGTGACCGGAATCGCCACCGAACCGTTCGCGGGCACGTTCGCGAACGCCGAATTCAAGATCACGCGGAAGTCGTGCGCCGTTGGCTGGACGTTGAGTCGATAGGCGTACTCTCGGCCGCCGCGCAGCGCCAGGTCCTCGATCGTGACGGTGACTCGTTCGACACCAGCCGGCGGCTGCAGCCGCAGGATCGGATCGCCGGCCGTGCGGCTCTGATTGACGTTGTAGAGATCGTCGGCGAGCGGCTCGTCGCCCGATCGTCCGAGGACATTCCCCTTCTCGTCGCGCGCCGTGATCACCGCCATGAGCTTCGACGTGCCCAGCTCTCGAGCCTGGATGCGAAGCGTCATCGCGCGACCGGGCGGCACGCGCAGCGTGTAGCGATCGACCTGACCCGCTTCGGCGAGGCGTCCGTTGATGGTGATCGGCGCGCTCATCGCGGCATCGGCGGCCGGCGCCGTGACTTCCGGATCATCTCCTACGGCGAACGGCACCGGCAGCGCCGGACTGCCGGTCATGTTCACGAAAACCTGGTGGACGTTCGCGCCGGCGCTGCGCAAATCCACTTTGACGGTTTCCGCGCCAAGCGTCGTCTCGACCAGCTCTCCTCGCCGTCCGCCCAGAGGAAACACTTCGCGCGGATACGAGTACGCGCCGACCTTCAACCGATAGAAGTTGGCCGTCTGCGTGGAGAAGCGCGAGTCTCGCACGACGATCTGATACTCGCCGTCTCTTGGAAACGCGACGTCGACTCTCGCATCGAGTCCGAGGAGCGGCGCGTCCTCGCTTCGCGCGATCACCGCGCCGCTGGCATCGAGAATCTCGAGGAGCGGATCGATCGCCGATCCGCAGCGCCGCGCTTCCACTTCGACGACGCGCTTCTCGCCGGCCTTCGCGCGCAGACGGAAGATGTCGCGCTCCGGCCCGCGCAACGTGCCGTTCAGCGTGAACGGCGGCGCAGGCAGCACCTGCGCGGTCTCCGCCGTGTCGTTGGTGTTCGGCAGCGCGCCCGGTCGCGATTCGTCCTCGACGAGCTCCGGAAACACGCCGACGGTGAACAGTTGCGCATTCGAAATGCCGTCGCTCGTGACGACCCGGATCGAATAGACGCCGGCAGCGACATCGGCGGGGGGCTCGACGAGGAACGTCGCCGATCGCCCTTCGATCGGCATCGGAGCGCCCTGTAAGGTCTGCGGCGGTGCGGGCACGTCGGGCGTGAGCAGCGTGAACGACGCCGGCAGCGTCGAGCGAATCCTCGCGCCTTCACCGAGATTTCTGCCGACGACGGTCAATGTGAAAGGTTTGCCTTTCTGCGCGCCGCGCGGCTGCAGGTCGGTGATCACCGGCTGCGCGGAGACGCTCACCCCTGAAACGATGAACGCCCACAACATCATGACAGCCGGCTTGACAGTCATCGCTTCCCTTCCTCGAGCGGCACGGGCACGAAGCTCGTCTCCAACCTGCAGTCGTTGGCGCCGTACAACCGTACCTGCCCGTCGAATCCACCAGTCGCGAGGTGCATGCTGTCTGGAGAAAATGCGACGGTGTAGATGCCCGCCGTGTGTCCCTTGCACGATGCGAGCAGCGATCCCGTGTCGGCGTCATAGATGTTGACGCTCGGACCGGCGCCGGCGACCGCCACGCGCTTGCCGTCGCGCGACCAGTCGAGCGCGAAGATCGCGCCGTCTTGCGCATCGAGCTGGCGAATCAGCGACGCGTCTTCGCCGACTTTCATGTTGTGAGGACGATCCATGGCGTACATGTAGGGAATGCGATCCTCGCCGCCGATCACAATCGTGTCGGCGGTCGGATGGCGCGCCACGGCGGCGAGCTCGCCGTGCATCTGGTTGACGTTCTCGAGGAACTGCCCGGCGCCGGCGTCGATCAGCTTCGCGGCGCGGTCGCGGCCCACCGACACGAGCCGCTTCGAATCGATTCCAAACGTCGTCCCGAGCACCCAGTTCTCGTGCGTGCCGATCTTGTAGAGCT
>Ga0075434_100006485_pt1 | contig 10727 bp, 5 predicted proteins | sample RhiMethybrSRZTD3_FD_75298 | JGI IMG/M metagenome (GOLD analysis project Ga0075434, IMG submission 75298) | Populus rhizosphere microbial communities from Tennessee, USA - Rhizosphere MetaG P. TD hybrid SRZTD3 | ecosystem: Host-associated > Plants > Roots > Rhizosphere > Soil | place: USA...
CCGGAGACGAACCGGAATCAGTTCGGCGGCTCGATCGGCGGTCCGATTCAGAAGGACAAGGTGTTCTTCTTCGGCGACTACCAGGGGCTGCGCAGCAACGTCGGCGGCTCGCGTCTGCTGACGGTGCCGACCGCGGCGGCGCGCAACGGCGACTTCAGCGCGTACGGCGTCAACATTTACGACCCGCTGACCGGCGTGCCGGCGCAGCGGACGCAGTTCGCGAACAACGTCATTCCCGGGAGCCGGTTGTCGCCGCAGGCACAGAACATCCTGAAGTTGATCCCGATGCCGAATGCTCCGGGCGACGCCAATGGAACGATCAACAACTACGTCGCGGCCGGCAGCGAGCCGTTCGACGACGACACGTTCGATGGGCGAATCGACGATCGGATCAATGAGCGGTTGAATCTGTTCGGCCGCTACAGCTTCGCGGCGTTCGATCGCAACGGTCCGACCTCGTTCGGTCAGGGCGGCGGTCAGGAGCTCGTGTCGCTCGGCGGCGTGTCGAACGTCAAGAACCACAGCCTCGCGACCGGATTCGATCGAACGATCGGCAACAACATGTTCGCCGACTTCCGATTCGGCTGGTTCAAATACAAGGTGGACGTGCTGCCGTTCGACTTCGGCACGACGCCCGCGAAGGACGCCGGCATTCCCGGGCTGAATCTCGACAACGGGTTCACGTCGGGTCTCTTCGGCGGATTCATCGGCGAGGACAGCGACAGCCGCCGAATCCGGTTCGGATCCGGCCTCGGCGTCAATCGCTGCAACTGCCCGCTCAACGAAGACGAGAAGCAGATGCAGTTCGTCGGCAACCTCACGCGTCTCTTCGGGAACCACACCGCCAAATTCGGACTGGATATTCGTCGAGCCTGGAACCTGCGCGTGCCGAGCGATCAGCACCGCTCCGGCGAGCTGTCGTTCTCGAACAACCGCACGATCGGGCCGAACGGCGGCGGCCTCGCGCTCGCGTCGTTCATGCTCGGCGATGTCACGACGTTCAAACGCTACATCAGTCCGACGACCGACGCGTCCGAGCAGCAGTGGCGCACCGCGTACTACGCGCAGGACACGTGGCGCGCAAATTCGAAACTGACCATTAACTACGGCCTGCGTCTCGACATCATCAACCCGCAGACGGTCAACGATCCGCAGAAGGGCGGCTTCCTGTTGATGTCGGTGAACGATCAGCAGATCGACATCACGTCGCCCAACATCCGCGTGGCCGGCGTCGGCGGAATCGGTCTGAACGGCGGCGTGAAGAACACGTTCAACTGGGCGCCGCGCGTCGGCGTCGCGTATCAGCTGACGGACAAGACCGTCCTTCGCAGCGGCTACGGACGCAGCTACGACCTCGGCGTGTTCGGATCGGTGTTCGGCCACACGGTGACGCAGAACCTGCCGGTGCTGTCGGCGCAGAACCTGAACGCGCCGCAGAACTTCGACGCCGTGTTCAATCTGAAGGACGGGCCGTCACCGCCCGTGTTCCCCGCGGTTCCGACCAACGGGCTGCTGCCGCTCCCTGACGGCGTGTTCGCACGCGCGCTGCCCGACCAGCAGCGTCCGCCGACGGTCGATGCGTACAACGTCACGGTACAGCGTGAGCTCACGTCGGACATTTCGGTGGAAGTCGCGTACGTCGGCAACAGGGGCGCGCGTGTGTTCGTCGGCGACGGACCGGCCGTCAACGGAAATCAGCCGCGCCTCGACGGTTTCCCGAACGTCCCGACCGATTTGCGGAAGCCGTACTTCACGCGGTACGGCTGGACGCAGGGCATCGACGTGTTCTGCAACTGCGGCACGAACCGGTACGACGCGCTGCAGACGAAGCTGACGAAACGCTTCTCGAAGGGTTATTCGATCTTCCTGCAGTACACAGCGCAGCGCGAGCGTCAGCACGGCGGCGATCAGTTCTTCTATCTGCCGGATCTCGAGTACGGCCCGGCCGACTGGGATCGCGCGCACAACTTCTCGGTCGCCACGACGTACGAGCTGCCGATCTTCAAGGACAACAAGGTCCTGGGCGGCTGGCAGTTCAACCAGTCGACGATCATCCAGAGCGGACTGCCGTTCAACGTCACGTACCGCGACGCGGGCGCCGATCGCGACACGGGACCGAACCGTCCGGATCTCATCGGCGATGCAATGGCGGGCGGTGGCACGCAGGATCGCTGGTTCAACGTCACGCCGATTGGCAGCCCCGGCAGCGCGTTCGCACGCCCGGCGAAGGGGACGTTCGGCAACCTGCCGCGCAACGCGCTCACCGGTCCGGGCTACTGGCGCACGGATGCCTCGCTGTTCAAGCGGTTCTCGTTCGGCGGAGCGAGGTCGTTCGAGTTCCGCATTGAAGCCGTGAACATCTTCAATCACGTGAATCTCGGCAACCCGGACTCGGAGATCGGCGTGCCCGGCAACCTGAACCCGAACGCCGGCAAGATCACGTCAACCGCCTACGGAGGCACGGATCCTCAGCGGAACTTCCAGTTCGCGTTCAAGTACATCTTCTGAGGCGATACGCCTAACCGCGGAGACCGCTGAGACGGCGGAGAACGCAGAGACGACGGGCTCTGGGTTCTCCGCGGTTTTTGCGTACGGCGTTTATCGGACGCTGAGCGCGGCGCCGCCGCGCGCGCGGCCGCGCGGGGCGTTGAGGCCCGCAAGAAGATCGAGCACGGCCGCGTTCGTCCACCCGAAGCCGACCTCGTTCGAGGTGTAGCCGAACCGGAGCCCGGCGCCGAGGTCCGAGGAGCGCCGGACGAGATCGTACTTCTCGACGATCGTTCCGTGCGCGCCGAAGTCGTCGACGACGAGCGACACGAACTTGCGCGCGAGGCGATCTGCCGCGGCGTTGTATCCGTAGCGCCGCAGGCCGTCGACGGCGATCATCTGCAGCGGCGCCCACCCGTACGGCGCGTCCCATTGATTGCCGGTCGTCTGGGTGCTGGTGAGAAGCCCGCCGGGCGCCTCGAATTTCGAGAGGTTGGCGACGACGCGGCGCGCCTGATCCTGTGAGGCGATGCCGGCCCACAGCGGATAGAACGTCGTCGCGAACTCGTAGCGGCGGCGCCGCTTCGTCTCGAAGTTGTAGTCGAAGTAGAGTCCCGCATCCGGATCCCAGAGATATCTGTCGATCGATTCCTTCCGGCGCTGCGCTCTCGCCCGCCACTCGTTCGCAGCCGCCGCATTTCCGGCCATCGTGTGAATGCGCGCCGCATCGTCCTCCATGCGATAGAGCAGGACGTTCAGGCAGACGGGCGTGTAGTGGATGATGTCGACGCTGAACGGTCCGAAGCGGTTCGACGGATCGAATCCGGACTCGCGCATCGAGCGATCGCCCTTGTAAAAGAGATCGGTCAGCCGGTCGGCGGCGCGATCGTAGAACTGCGAGACGTCGTAATCGGTGACGTCGTGCGTGCGGAAGTACTCGCGCACGCGATCGTAGTGCGTGCGCCCCTGCGCGTCGCGCTCGTCGGCGAGCACCTCCGGCGCCGGCCCGTCGCCGAGATCGAAGTAGCGCGAGAGGCCGTTCGCCTCGACGAGATGCGGCGGCGAGGTCCAGAACGAGTAGTACCGATCGATTGCCGGCAGCGTGCTTCGAAGCCAGCGATCGTCGTGCGTTCGATCGTAGACGCCGAGAATCATCTCGGTGAGGAACGGCGGCTGCGAGCGCGTCAAAAAGTACGTGCGGTTCGCGTTCAGGATCATCCCGTAGTGCGCGATCTCGTACAGGAAGTTGTCGGCCATGTCGCGCGCGAGGGGCACTTCTCCGTCGCGAAGCAGCCCGCGCTCGATGAAGTAGCTGTCCCATCCGTACATCTCGTTGAAGCGTCCGCCGGGCACGACGTATCGATGCGGAAGATAGAGCAACCCGTGGTCGCGAATCTCGTCGCGCGACGCGGGCAACACGCGGATGTCGATGCGCCGCAGGTCGTCCGCCTTCAGCACGTCCTCGAGCGACCGCCTCACCGCATCGCGATCCTCGTCGCGCGCGATGTAGACCGGCCACGCTTCGTCCTGACCCCGGTGCATCTTCGGATCCGGCGCCGCCCGCGGCAGATCGCGCACCGACCGCGTCAGCATCGTCCAGGTCCGCTTGATGTATTGCCGGACCGCCTGAACCTGTTCCGCGCGAAGCGCCGGTGTGGAAGGAGCAGCCTGCCGCTGCAGCGCGACTCGTCCGCCATCAACGACAGGCGCAGACGTCGCCCAGATAGCGACCACAACCGCTGCGACGGCACCGAATCTCAATCTCTGCATGAGCGTCAATCGATATCTTTGTTCGTGTAGTCCTTCAACATCGTCGTCGCGGCCATGCTGATCAGCGCGCAGAAAAAAATGAACCACGCAATCGGCCAGCCCGACGCGTACGTGTTCAGCAACCACGTGGCGATGAGCGGCGACGGCCCGCCGGCGAAGACGGACGCCAGCTGATAGCCGAGCGATGCGCCGCTGTAGCGCAGCCGTCCAGTGAAGCACTCGGCGATCAGCGCCGCCTGCGGTCCGTACATGATGTCGTGCGGGATGAGCGACAGCAGCACGGCGATGAACACCAGCGCAGGCACCGTCGTGTTCAACAGCGCGAAGTAGATGAAGCCGAAGACCGCCGTGACGACGGCGCCGAGCATGTAGACGCGCTTGCGGCCGATGCGATCCGAGAGGTGACCGAACGTCGGGATCGAGACGAACGAGACGAGCGACGCGCACAACACCGCGAGCAGGAGAAAGTCACGATGGACGTGCAGCGTCCCCGTGCCGTACGCGAACACGAACGCGGTGAAGATGTAGAACGGCGCCTGCTCGCCCATGCGGCACAGTGCTGTCAGAATGATCTCCTTCGGCTGACGCCGGATCACTTCGAGGATCGGCGCGCGCTCGATCCGCTTCTCCGCGGCGAGGCGCGTGAACACCGGCGTCTCGAGAATGCCGAGTCGAATGTAGAAGCCGATGCCGACGAGCACGATGCTGAGCAGGAACGGAATCCGCCATCCCCACTCGAGAAACTGCGGACCGGAGATCCGGCTGAACGCGAGCACCGCGAGATTCGCGAGGAATAGTCCGGCGGGCACGCCGAACTGCGGCCACGACGCGATGAAGCCGCGGTGTTTCGCCGACCGCGCCCACTCCATCGAGAGCAGCACCGACCCGCCCCATTCGCCGCCGACGCCGACACCCTGCACGAACCGCAGGATCGTCAGGATGATCGCGCCCCAGACGCCGATGCGCTGATAGGTCGGCACCAGCGCGACGAGAAAGGTGGCGATCCCCATCAGCAGCAGCGACGCGATGAGCGTCGACTTGCGGCCGACGCGGTCGCCGTAGTGTCCGAAGATGGCCGCGCCGACCGGCCGCGCGACGAAGCCGACCGCGTAGATCGCGAACGCTTCGAGCGTGCCGACGAGCGGGTCGGACTTCGGGAAGTACAGGGGCGCGAAGACCAGGCCCGTGACCGTGCTGTAGAGGAAGAAGTCGTACCACTCGATTGCCGTGCCGACCGTGCTCGCCAGCACCGCGCGGCGCAGTTGCGTGCGGTGTTCTCGTTCAGACAGCGGCGCGGCGACCTGTGCTGAACTTATCAATGTGTGCGCTCCATTGACGCGTAGCCTAGCAGATGCGTCCGGTTCGCGGTGTTGCCGTGCAGAATCAGGCGGACACCGGTCGTGCAGCCGGAATTTTTCGGAGGTGTGACACATGCGCGCTCGAACTGCGGCCGCCGCCCTGCTGGTCGTGTGCTGGTCGCTCGCTGGCGCATGGCAGGAATCGATCTCGGCGTGGTCGATCGAATCAAGACCGAGGCGTTCTTTGCGATCTCTGCGATCTCTGCGATCTCTGCGGTCTCCGCGGTTGCTTTCCCGTGTCGCGTTTCGGCTTACCTTCCGGCGCCAGGTACTTTCGTCGTGACCGACGACGGTTTTGGCAACTCGCGCCGCGGCAGCCGCTCGGGACGGTTCGCGGTGGTCAAGCGCTCCGTCGCCCAACTCGCGGCGCGGTCGAACTCGCGCGAGCCGGTGAGCCGCGGACCGTAGACGTCGGTCAGATTGCGGACGTGTTCCATCACTTCCGATCGCGCAGATCTTTTGTTCAAAAGACTCCGCGTTCTCAGCGTCCTCTGCGGTTGCTTTTGCTCTAATGCGTCGAATCAAGTATCCGTACGCAGGCTCTTTCGGCCGCTCGTTGCGACTTGAGATAAAGTGGGCGCCTCACCTTTCTGGAGGCTCCGATGCCGCAGACCGCCGTCTCCGACGCCCTGAACGATCTCGCGACTCGTTTTTCTGGAGAGCTGCTGCAGCCGCTCGACGCGGGTTACGAGGACGCGCGGCGCGTCCACAACGGGCTCATCGACAAGCGACCGTTCCTGATCGCGCGCTGCCGCAACGCCGCTGATGTCGCCGACGCCGTTCGGCTCGCTCGCGAGTACAACCTCGAAGTCGCCATCAAGGGCGGCGGCCACAACGCAGCCGGCCGCGCGACGATCGACGGCGGCGTGATGATCGATCTCTCGCTGATGAAAGGCATTTACGTCGACTCCGAGGCGCACACCGCGCGCGTGCAGGGTGGCGGGACGTGGCGCGAATACAATCGCGAGACGCAGCTTCACGGTCTCGCGAGTACCGGCGGCGTCATCTCGACGACCGGCGTGGGAGGCCTCACGCTCGGCGGCGGACTCGGATGGCTGCAGTCGAAGTACGGTCTCGCTATCGACAACCTGCGGTCGGTGCAGCTCGTCCTCGCGGACGGCCGCGTCGTCACCGCAAGCGCGAACGAGAACGCGGATCTGTTCTGGGCGGTCCGCGGCGCCGGCGCAAACTTCGGCGTCGCGACGTCGCTCGAGTTCGACGTCCATTACGTCGGCCCGACGATCACGGGGGGATTGCTGCTGCATCCGGTCGCGCGCGCGCGCGACGTCCTGCGCTTCTTCCGCGACGCCACATCGTCGCTGCCCGACGAGTTGACGATCTTCGCGGGACTGCTGCATGGACCGGACGGGACGCCGCTCGCGGGATTGATCCCGAGCCACTGCGGCGATCCCGCGCACGCCGGGGCGTCACTCGAACCGCTGAAGCGATTCGGTCCGCCGGTGGTGGACAACGTCGGCCCGATGCCGTACACCGCAATCAACCAGATGCTCGATGGCGGCTTCCCGCGCGGAGCGCTCAACTACTGGAAATCGAGCTTTCTCTCCGCGCTGAGCGATGAGGCCATCGACACGATAGTGGACTGCTATTCGCGCGTGCCGTCACCGATGGCCGCGCTCATCCTCGAGCATGCGCACGGCGCGATGACGCGCATTGGTGTCAGCGACACCGCGTTCCCTCATCGCCGCACTGGATACAATCTGTTGTTCCTCACGCAATGGACGAACGCGTCGGACACGGATCGCTGCATCGCGTGGACGCGCGAGAGTTACGCGGCGATGCAGCCGTTTGTCGCGTCAGGACGATACGTGAATTACCTGGACGACGACGAGAGCGGCGATCCCGTGGCGCAGGCATACGGTCCGAACTACACGCGGCTCCGGCAGTTGAAAGCGAAGTACGATCCGACGAATTTCTTCCACATGAATCAGAACATCCGGCCGGCGTGAATCACGTCCGAAACGAGACGCGTTGCATTTGCGTCTTATGTGGATCGAAATGGAGGCCCGAATGAGACGTTCAGTCCTAATCGTTCTCGGCGTGTTGTCGCTTTCGATCGTCCCGTTCGCGCAACAGTCGAACGACGAAAGCTTGGATCGCGCGCTGGCCGCGGCGCCCCGTCAGATGAAAGACGGCGCGACGGTCGTCAAGTGGAAGGCCGACAATACTTATGAAACCTTGAGAAAAGGCACGAACCGTCTGGTGTGCTACGACCGATCGGGCGAGCCGGGTCGCCAGCCGTTTGCCGTGCAGTGCACCAGCATCGCGAATCTCGATCGCGTGGCCCAGAACCGGAAGTTCGAAGCCATGACCGACAAAGACGCGAGACAGAAGGCAATCGACGAGGCGGAGAAGGACGGAACGCGCGTGAAACCGGAATTCGGATCCGTGTGGCTCACGATGAACGGGCCGGACAAGGATCACGCCCGCATCCATACGACCGTTGCCGTGCCGGGCGCGACGAGCCAGTCGCTCGGCCTGCCGGACAATCCCAGACAAGGCGGCATCTGGATCATGAACGCGGGCACGTCGACCGCGCATCTCATGATTCCCGGCAGCTAGCGCGGTTTCCATTCGGGCGTAGCGAGGCGCTCTAAATATCGCTCGGCCTGCCGGACAATCCCAGACAAGGCGGCATCTGGATCATGAACGCGGGCACGTCGACCGCGCGTCTCATGATTCCAGGCAGCTAGCGCAGTTTCCAGATGCGTGTAGCGGGGCTGAAAGCCCCGCGCTACATCAACATGGAAAACGCGCTAGAAGTCGACGGGCTCAGGACGAGCGATGAGCCGCTACTCCTCGCGCAGTGCCACCATCGGATCCACTCGTGCGGCGCGCCGCGCGGGCAGCGAGCAGGCGGCGAGCGCGACGACGGCAAGAAGGACCCCGACAGCTGCGAACGTCAGCGGATCGTCCGGACGGATCCCGTAGACGAGACTGCTGACGGCTCGACCGAGAATCATGGCGGTCACGACGCCGGCGACGATTCCGGCGATCGAGACCGCCATGCCTTCCTTCACGATCAGCCGCACCACGCCGTCGGCTCGCGCGCCGAGCGCGATGCGCAATCCAATCTCACGTGTTCGCTGGTTCACCGAGTACGCCAGCACGCCGTAGATTCCAATCGCGGCAATCAGGACGGCGACCGCCGCGAACACGCCGACCAGCGCGGCACTGAGCCGCGGCTGCGTCGCCGAGTTCGATACCCACTCGTCCATCGTCCGGACCGTCGCGACCGGCAGTCCTGCGTCGAGCTCGCGAACTTTCTGGCGCACCATCGGCAACAGCGCTTCGGGCGACGAGTCGGTCCGCACGACGACATCCATCAGCGGCCAGACGCGCGCGGCCATCGGATAGTAGAGCGCGGGCGATTCCTGATTGAGCGTCGTGCTGCGCACGTCGCCGACTACGCCGACGACGGTGACCGCGCGCGAATCGGCGTTGCGGTGCAGTGTTCGCCCGATCGGATCCATGTCGCCCCAGAACTTGCGTGCGGTCGCCTGGCTGACGATCGTCACCAGCGGCGCGTTCGGACCGTCACGATCGGAGAAGTCACGACCGCGCAGCAGCGGGATCGACATCGTCCTGAAATATCCGGGACTGACGATGCGCCAATCGATTGGCACGGGTGTGTCGGGCGGCAGCGCCGACGGTCCGGACGTGACGACCGGCGACGTCGTGTAGTTGCCCTGTCCGAACGGGATGCCGCTCGAAACCGCCGCGCTCCGCACGCCGGGCACGGCCTGCAGCGAATCGAGCAACGCTCGATAGAACAACGGGGCTCTGTCGGTGAGCGGATAGGCTGCAGTCGGCGGCGCGAGCTGGAACGTGAGCAGTCCCTTCGTTTCGAATCCCAGCCGCGCGCGCTGCAGGTTGACGAAGGTTTGAATGAGGAGTCCTGCACCGATGAGCAGCACGGTCGCGAGCGCCAGCTCCGCCGCGGCGAGGCCGCTGCGCAGCCGCACGCGGCCGCGTCCCGCACCGCGCGCCGTCGTCTTGAGCATCTCGCTGACGTCGGTCCTCGCCGCGTACGACGCGGGAGCGATTCCGAACACGAGGCCGGTCGCGAGCGTCAGTCCGACGGCGAAGATCAGTACTGTCGCGTCGATGTGCACGTCTGGAATCGGCAGCAGGTTCGGCGGCAGCGACGCGTTGATCACCCGAACCGCCCATATGGCGGCAACGATTCCGGCTGCGCCGCCGATCGCGGACAGCGTGACGCTCTCCACGAGCAGTTGGTGAAGGAGCCGCGTGCGCGACGCGCCGAGTGCCGTGCGAACGGCGATTTCTTTCTCGCGTGCCGTCGCGCGCGCGAGCAGCAGGTTGGCGATGTTCGCGCACGCGATGAGCAGCACGAACCCGACCGCCGCGAGCAGGACGAGCAGCGACGTCTCGAGCTGCGCGCTGACGAACGTGTCGAAGAAGCTGAGGAGACGGATGCCCCAATCCCGGATCTCGGGATACGTGCGTCCCATCGCCGCGGCGACGGTGTCGCATTCGGCTTGCGCCGCCTGAATCGTGACGCCCGGCTTCAACCGGCCGGTCACGAAGATGACGTGATTGAGGCGGATTTCCTTCGCGGGATCGATCGTGAGCGGCACGTAGACGTCGCCGCCGGAGAACAGATTCAGCGCAGCGGGCGCGATGCCGACAACGGTCGTTCGCGCACCGTTGATCGTGATGGAATGGCCGACGATCGACGGATCGCGTCCGAACCGCCGCGCCCACACACGTTCGCCGATCATCGCCACTGCAGGAGCGCCGGGGTTCTCCTCCGCGTCGGTAAAGTTGCGTCCCGCAACCGGTGCGATGCCGAGCACGTTCAACAGCGCCGGGCTGATTCTGTTGCCGACCAACTGCTCCGGTTCTCCGCCGTCGCCGCTCAGATTGAAGCTCGCGAATCCAATGGCCGCGAGCTGTTCGAACGCGTGCGTCTGCTCGCGCCACGACACGAAGTTCAGGACCGACGCACCGAAGTTCGGCAGGTTGAGCCTGTCGTTCTTCTCGGCGACCTGCACGAGGCGGCTCGGATTGGCGAACGGCAACGGACGCAGCAGCACCGCGTTGACGACGCTGAACATCGCGGTGTTGGCG
>Ga0075434_100006486_pt1 | contig 10727 bp, 10 predicted proteins | sample RhiMethybrSRZTD3_FD_75298 | JGI IMG/M metagenome (GOLD analysis project Ga0075434, IMG submission 75298) | Populus rhizosphere microbial communities from Tennessee, USA - Rhizosphere MetaG P. TD hybrid SRZTD3 | ecosystem: Host-associated > Plants > Roots > Rhizosphere > Soil | place: USA...
CCGCGCCGAGCCGGACCAGCTCGGCGACCTCGTCGGTGGAGGTGGCGACGACCCGGTCGACGGCGCGGGCCAGCGCCCGCTCCATCCGGATCCGCACCGGCGGGCTGGTGTCGGCCCGGCCCTGGAACCGCCGCTTGGTGACGCCCAGCGCGTGGAAGGTCTGCACGACCGGCACGTTGACGTCACGGGTCGCCGACAGCGCGGCCAGCCCGGACATCCAGAAGTGCGCGTGCACCAGGTCGGGCGGGTCGGCGGCGATGCGGGTGGCGAGCTCCGAGCCGAGCTGGCCGACCAGCGGCAGCAGCTGGTCCCTCGGCACCCAGGTCGCGGGGCCGGCGTCGAGGTGCTCGACCACCACCCCGTCCGCCATCCGCACCCGGCCCGGGAGCTCGGCCGAGTCCCGTCGCGTGTAGACGGTGACGTCGTGGCCGGCCCGGCCGAACGCCCGGGCCAGCGACTCGACATGGACGTTCTGGCCGCCCGAGTCAACCCCTCCGATCGCAGCGAGTGGGCTGGCGTGCTCGGACACCATCGCGATCCTCATCGGGTCACCTCCTTGAGAAGTCGGTCCCAGTCGTGCAGGAAGCGGTCCAGGCCGTAGCGGGCGAGCGCGGCCTCCCGAGCCACCCGACCGGCCTCGGCCGCCTCGTCCGGATCGGACAGCAGGCGCCGCACGGCACCGGTCAACACGTCCATCCGGGTGGAGCAGGCGCCCGCGGCCGGTGGCACCGCCTCGACCGCCTCGGTGGTGGCCAGCGCCACCACCGGCATCCCCAGGTGCATGGCCTCGATCAGGGACAGGCCGAGGGACGTCCAGCGGAACGGGTGCACGTACACCCGCCGCCGGGCCAGCGCCGCGTGCAGCTCAGCCTGCGGCAGGTCGTACGCGGATACCCCGCGGACCCGGTCGGTGTTCATGCCGAACAGGTCGACCGGGGCGATCCGGGAGAACTCCGGGACCAGGTCGGCGCCGACCAGCCGGCCGCGGCGGGCCGGGTCGTTGACGACCACGCCGAGCCTGGCCAGCTCCCCGGTCCACAGTGGACCGGGGTCGACCACGCCGTGCTCGATCACCGTCGTCGGCGCCCGGCCGGAGTCCCACATCAGGGCGTTGAAGTGGGTGACGTGCACCAGCGGCAGGTCCGACCGGTCGGCCAGCGGGTGCCGGGTGTGCGGCACCTCGCCGCGCGGGCAGTCGTGCTCGAGGTAGACGGCCGGGACGCGGCGGTCGCCGAGCCAGCGCGCGGCCAGCTCCAGGTCGCGCGGGCGCTGCAGCACCACCACGTCGACCGGCTCGTCGGCCAGCTGCCCGGGCGTCACCTCGCGGACGCTGGCCGGCCAGTCGTACGTGTCGGGCCGGCCGAGCCCGTCCGGCCCGCGGTCCGGCACGACCGGGACGAGGTAGTCGTGCGGTCCCTGGACGAACGCGGTGCTCCAGGCACCGTGCACGTGCCAGTGCAAGATCCTCATGTCCCCCTCCGCTCGCGCCCGCTCACACCGACACCACCTTGTCCACGGCGGCGACCACGTCCTGCGGGGTCACCGAGTCAAGGCACGGGTGCCCGGGGACCGGGCAGACGGTGGCCCGGCTGTCCCGGCAGGGCGCGTCCTGGTCGCCGAGCAGCACGCAGGCCACCCCGTACGGGGCCCACCGGGCGGCCGGCACGACCGGGGCGAACAGCGACACGACCGGGGTGCCGACCGCCGCCGCGAGGTGCGCCGGGCCGGTGTTGCCGACCACGACGGCGTCCGCGCCGGCGAGCACCGCGGCCAGCTCGGCGAAGCCGGTGCGGCCGCCGAGGTCGGTGCCGGGGCCGGCCACCGCGGCGGTCAGCGCGGTCTCACCCGGACCGCCGGTGACGACGACCCGCCGGCCGGCGGCGGTCAGCTCCGCCACCGCGGCCGCGGCCCGTGCCGGCGACCAGGCGCGCGCCGGCACGGACGCGCCGGGGTGCACCACCACGTACGGTCCGGGGCCGGTCAGGTGCGACACCGGCGGCAGCGGCGTCCGGACCCGGAGCCGGCCGTCGTCGCCGGCCGGCAGGGCGAACCCGGCGGCGGCCACTGTGGACAGTGCGCGCTCCGGCTCGGACAGGTCGTCGTCGACCCGGTGCCGGACGTCGAGCAGCGAGCCCGGATAGTCCTCGCTCACCGCGGCGACGTACCCGACGCCGGCCAATCGCAGCAGCAGCGCCAGCGGCAGCGCGGACTGGTGGAACGAGGTGAGCACGACCGCGGCGGACACCCCGGCCGCGCGCACCGCGGCCACCAGACCGTCCACATCGGACGGATCGACGGGATCGGGCGACGGGTCGATCCACGGTGCCCGCCAGACCAGGGTCTCGGCGACGCCGGGCAGCAGGGCGGCGGCCTGCCGGCCGCGCGGGCCGACGAGCAGCACGACCTCGGCCGAGGCGGCGACCGCGCGGACGGCCGGGCCGGCCAGCAGGACGTCGCCGTCGCTGTCCAGCCGGGCCACCAGCACCCGGCTCACCGCCCGGCTCCGAGCATGTCCAGGGCGAGCTCGACCGCGGACGGCAGGTCCGTGGCGACCGCCGGCGCGGACCGGACCTCCTCGGGCCTGGTCACCGGCGTCGGCACCAGCACGGCGCGGGCGCCGGCCGCCCTGGCCGCGGCCAGGTCGGTGCCGATGTCGCCGATCACGACGCAGCGCGCGGCCGGTACGCCGAGCGCGGCGGCGGCGGCCAGCACCAGCCCGGGCGCGGGCTTGCGGCAGTCGCAGCCGTCCGCCGGTGCGTGCGGGCACAGCTGCCAGGTGTCGAACGGTCCGAGCAGCTCCTCGACCCGGTCGTTGACGCGGTCGACCTGGTCCCGGCTGAGCGTGCCGCGGCCGATCCCGGACTGGTTGGTCACCACGCCGACCGGCACGCCGATGGCGCGCAGCCGGGTCAGCGCGGCGAGCGCGCCCGGTACCGGGTCGACCAGCGCCGGATCGCCGTTGTAGGGGACATCGTGCACGAGCGTGCCGTCCCGGTCGAACAGCACCGCGACGCCGGGCGTGGGCAGCGGCCCGGCCCGGCGGGCGGCCAGCTCGCCGCGCAGCCGGTGCGCGACCGCCGCCGGCGGGATCGCCACCGACGTCGCCGCCATCGTCAGCACCTCGCCCGGCGTGCGCGGTCCGGGCAGGATCCGCGCCGCGGCGAACTCCACCGTCCCGGCCAGCCAGGCCGCCGCGCCGAGGCGGGCGACGACCGTCCTGCGCGCGAGAGCCCCGGCGAGCGCGGTGGCGGCGGCGAGCGCGGTGGCGGCGTGCCGCGGGAACCGGCCGCGGGGCGCACCCGCCCGCCGGCGCCAGTCCGAGCCGTGCAGCCGGCGCATCAGCGCGTCGTCCGCGTTGCCGGCCTGGGTCCGCACGGACACCCAGCGGGACGCCGGCCGCACCGGGTGGTCGACCACCCGAGCGCCCTGCACCAGCGACCAGCCGAACGCCTGCAGCCGCAGCGCCAGGTCGGCGTCCTCCCGGTAGGCCCGGCGAAACCGCTCGTCGAACCCGCCGGCCCGCACCAGCGCGGTCCGCCGGAACGCCATGTCCGCGGTCGCCCACCGTGCGTTCGCCAGACCGGCGGTCACCCGCTCCCAGTCGGTCGGCCGCCGCCCGGCCGGCAGCGGCACCCGTACCCGCCCCTGCGAGCCGGCCACCGACGGCGCCAGGCCGGCCAGGTCGGCGGCCAGGTCGCGGGCCCAGTCCGGACCTGGCCGCACGTCGTCGTCGAGGAAGGCGACCCACGGGCTGGCGGTCGCCCGCCAGCCGACGTTGCGGGCCGCCGCCGGGCCCCGCGCCGGCCCCGGCACCACCTGCAGCAGGTCCCAGGCCGGCAGGTCGAGCGGCCGGTCGGGGGTGGCCCGGTCGTCGACCACGACGACCACCGCGGGCGCCGGGCCGGTGCCGGCCCGCAGCGCGTCGAGCAGGACCCGCAGCGACGGCCGGCCGACAGTCGGGATCACCACCGAGTATGCCGGCGCGGTCACGAGAGCGGCCGCCGTACCAGGAACGGGCCGAGCACCAGCGCGTCGACCGGCGCCGAGCCGAACAGCTCGAGCGCGTCCCGCGGGTCGTCGACCATCGGCCGGCCCGCGGTGTTGAGCGACGTGTTCACCAGGCAGGGCAGCCCGGTCCGCCGCTCGAACGCGGCCAGCAGGGCGGCCACCGCCGGCTCCCGCTCGGGGTCGACGGTCTGCGCCCGCGCGGTGCCGTCCACGTGCACCACGGCCGGGATGCGGTCCCGCCAGTGCGGCCGGACCCGGTGCACGAACAGCATGTACGGCGAGGGCAGCGGGCCCTCGAAGACCTCGGCCGCCCGGTCCAGCCGGATCATCGGCGCGACCGGCCGGAACTGCTCGCGGCCCTTGACGTCGTTGAGCTTGGTCAGCGTCTCCCGCCGGCCCGGGCCGGCCAGCAGCGAGCGGTGCCCGAGCGCCCGCGGGCCGTACTCGGAGCGCCCCGCGAACCAGGCGACCACCCCGTCGCCGGCCAGCACCTCCGCCACCGCGTCGGCCAGGTCGGCCGGCCGCTCGTAGGGCCAGCGGGCGGTGTCCAGCCAGGCCGCGAGCTCGGCGTCGGTCCAGCCCCGGCCGAGGTCGGCGCCGGCCATCGGCGCGGCCCGCTCCCCCGCGGCCGCGGCGACGTGCAGCGCGCCGCCGAGGGCGGTGCCGGCGTCCCCGGCGGCCGGCTGCACCCAGACCGTCTCGAACGGTCCCTCCGCGGCCAGTCGGGAGTTGGCCACGCAGTTCAGCGCGACCCCGCCGGCCATGGTCAGCACCCGGTCCCCGGTCTGCTCGTGCAGCCAGCGGACCAGCTTCAGCAGCACCTCCTCCAGCCGCGCCTGCACGGACGCGGCCAGGTCGGCGTGCTCGGCGTCGAACTCGTCGCCGTGCTCCCGCCGCTTGGCCAGCGCGTCCCAGGCGACCGGGTCGGTGCGGAACCCGCCGTCGCCGGTGACCCGGACCGCCTCCCGCAGCACCGGCAGGTGCCGCGGCACCCCGTACGAGGCCAGCGCCATCACCTTGTACTCGTCGGACGAGCGCTGGAAGCCGAGGTGCTCGGTGACGTCCTCGTACAGCAGGCCGAGCGAGTGCGGCAGGCCCTGCGAGGCCAGCACGGTCAGTGACCCGTCGGCCGCGTACCGGCCGGCCAGGTGGGAGACCGCCTCGCCGCGACCGTCGAGCACCAGCACCGAGGACTCCGGGTGGGGCGCGGCCAGACCGGCCGACGCGGCGTGCGCGACGTGGTGCGGCACGTACCGGACCTGCCCCGGGTCGAGCCCGGGCAGCGCGCTGGCCAGGAACTGCGGCGCCCGCTGCGCGTACGTGGTGCGCAGGTGGTCCCACGGATCGGCGAGGCCGAGCTCCTCGGCCGGCCGGGCCAGCGCGGGGTCGAACGAGTAGGTCACCACGTCGACGTCGGCCGCGGTCAGCCCGCCCTCGGCGAGGCACCAGGCCGCCGACTGCTCCGGCAGCTCCCAGGCCGAGAACGGAACCGGGCGCTTTCCGTGCTTGCGCCGGCTGAAGCGCTCCTCCTCCGCCGCCGCGACGATCTCGCCGTCCACGACGAGCGCGGCCGCAGGGTCGTGATAGATCGCGTTGATGCCGAGCACCCGCACACAACACCTCCGAATCACGGCACGCTGCAGCTAACGCTCTGTGAGCAGTTGCCAGATGGTGGGGTGATGCCTGCGCCTTCAAGCACCGTCGGCAGGAAGCCTGCCCGGGGCGGTCCTCGGTCAAACGCCGTCAGGGGAGGAAACGCTACTCCGCGGAGTCGCTTCTGCCACCCGTACGGGGGACGCGGGAAGGAGGACGGCCCAGCTCCCGGGGACGATCGGGAGCTGGGCCGTGGTCGGTCGGCCGCAGGTGAATCAGTCTCGGCGACACCAGATCGACCGGCGCTGCGGGGCCTCGAGCCGGTCGACGATCGGGACCGCGTGCGACGGGACCACCTGCGACGGGACCACCTGCGACGGGACCACCTGCGACGTGACCACCTGCGACGGGACCACCGGCACGATCGCATGCCGGCGGACCCACCGCGCGCGGTCCGGCCGTGTCATCCCCGACTCCTGACGGTTAGGTGAAGATGCTGACGCCACCCGGGCCGACGAGCAGGCCGACCACGATCAGCACGATGCCGAACAGCAGCGAACCACGGACGATCTGGACGATCCCGGCGATGACCAGGATCACGGCGATGAGCCAGAGGATGAATGCCATGCCCTCGATGTCCCCTCGCCGCCGACTGTCCAAACAGGACACCAGGGGAAGTTCGACTACGGAGCGTTGACTACCGGCGACGCGACCGCGCGCTCTCCCGGTCGTTGGCCTTGGCGATCGCCTCGACCAGCTCGTCCTTGCTCATCCGGGACCGTCCGCGCACGTCGAGCCGCCTGGCGACGTCCATCAGGTGCGCCTTGGACGCGTTCGCGTCCACCCCACCGGCGGTCGCCCGGGACCGCCGCGAGGACGGCGCCGAGCGGGCCGCCTGCGGGTCGGAGGGACCCTTGCGCTCCTTCGGCTCCCAGTGGTCGCCGACCTTCTCGTACGAGTGCTTGAGGGCGGAGAACGCGGTGCGGTGCGCCCGCTCCCCCTCCCCGTACGTCTGCACGGCCGAGTCGTGCGTCTTCGCCCAGGTCTCCTGCGCCTTCTCCGGCGAGCGGCGCAGGGTGGACGGCAGTTCCTCCTTGGCGGGCATTCGTCGTCACCTCCGATCCGGTGGTGTACCCACAGACCGGCCGAGGGCACCGGTCGTCGACCGGTGCCCTCGGACCTGAGACTCCGTGCGCTCAGCGCTTGAACGCGTCGCCGACCTTGTCCGCGGCGTCCTTGACCTTCTCGCCGGCGTCCTTGACGTCGGCCTCGGTCTGCTGCCCGCGGCCCTCGTCGCGCAGCTCCTCGTTGTCGGTCGCCGCGCCGACCGCCTCCTTACCGCGCCCAGCAACCCGGTCAGCAGCGTTCTCCATCTTGTCCTCAGCACTCATACAGCCTCCATACCCATCCCCCACCCCTTGATGCCACGCCAGGCAAGCGGACCCCGATGGGACGTCCGGGACTCGGGGAAGACGGAAAGACGTCGGTCGACCGAGGCCAAAGCAACGCAGCCAGCACCCGCGCCACACACGGCCCGACGTAGTGGACTGGATGGGGCCCTCCGCCATCGGCGGGGCTCGTTGGAAGAGGTCGGTCGAGAACTCATCAGAGCAGACGAGCTGTCGCCCGGGGGTTACGGGGGCCGCCCCCCGACTGGACCTAGTCGTCGATTCCTTCGGAGCGGCCGAGCACGGGGGCGTCGTCGGCCGGGGTGAGCGGCAGGCGGACCAGGAACCAGGTGTCGCCGGGCCGGGACTCGACCCTGATGTCCCCGTGATGCTTCTTCACCACGATCCGCCAGGAGATGTCCAGCCCGAGCCCGGTGCCCTCACCGACGGGCTTGGTGGTGAAGAACGGCTCGAAGATCCGCCCGACGATCTCGTCCGGCACGCCGGGACCGGTGTCGCCGATCCCGATCACCGCGCAGTCGTCCTCGCGGTAGGTCCGGATCGTCAGCGTCCCCTCCCCACCCATCGCCTGCACGGCGTTGTCGATGAGGTTGGTCCAGACCTGGTTGAGCTCGGCCGCATACGCCGGCAGCGGCGGCAGCGACCGGTCGTACTCCTTGACGATCTTGATCTTGTCGCCGATCTTGCGGGCCAGCATGACCAGCGTCGAGTTGAGCAGCTCGTGCACGTCGATGACCTGGAACGGGGCCCGGTCCATCTGCGAATACTGCTTGGCGGCGCCGACGAGCGTGGACACCCTGGTGGTGGCGTCCTCGATCTCGTTCATCAGCATCTCGGTCTCGACCGTGTACGCCAGCCAGCGCACCGCGCTGTCGGTCGCCGTGCCGGGGCACTTGGCCATCGCGCGGGCCAGCCAGGCCGCATCGATCCCGCCGGCGACAAGGGTCGGGGCCAGGTCCCAACCGTTGCTGACGCCCTGCTCGTCCAGCCAGTCGCCGAGCTCGTCCTCCGCGTCGCTGGCCTCGATCGGGCCGAGCTTGGGCGCCTTGGCGAGCCGCTCGACCGCCTCCTCCTGCAGCTTGACCAGCCCGGGCAGCGCCACCGGGTCGATCGCGCCGCCGGCGAGCATGGCCAGCTTGTGCCGCATCCCGGCGATCCGCTCCCGCAGCGCGGCGGTGGCCCGGACCGCGGCCGCGGCCGGGTTGTTGAGCTCGTGGGTGAGCCCGGCCGACAGCGAGCCGAGCGCGAGCAGCCGCTCCCGCTCGTTGACCAGCCGCTGGCTGTTCTGCATTCCGAGGAAGATGCCGTCGAGCAGGTGGATCGCCATCGGGAACCAGCTGCGCACCGCCTGGCCCCACTCGTCCGCCGGCAGCTGGAAGATCCGCATGTCGGTGACCGCCTCGACGGTCGCCCCGTACGTCGGCTGGGCCCGGTCGGTGTTCAGGTAGGACTGGGTGGCGCCGAAGTAGGAGCCGACGTGGTCGGTCCGGTTGATCAGCACCCGCTCGCCGCCGGCCAGCCGGGACAGCGCGAGCGTGCCGGACAGGAGGACGAAGAAGCAGGTGGGCGGGTCGCCCTCGGCGACGACCGTCTCGCCGGCGGGAACCGTCCTGACCTCGCCGTGCTCGGTCAGCCAGTCCAGCTGCTCGTCGCTGAGCGACTCGAACAGGAACAGCTTCCGCAGCTCGTCGCGATCCAGCGTCTCTGTCATAGCTTCTCCAGGTACCGGTGCACCAGCGTGACCGCCATCGCGCCCTCGCCGACCGCGGACGCCACCCGCTTCACCGACTCGGCCCGCACGTCGCCGGCCACGAACACGCCGGGCACGCTGGCCTCCAGGTGGTACGGGTCGCGGTCCAGCGTCCAGCCGGGCGGCCGGTGGCCGTCGACGACCAGGTCGGGCCCGGTGAGCACGAAGCCGCGGGGGTCGCGGTCGAGGCAGCCGTCCAGCCAGTCGGTGCGCGGTGCCGCCCCGATGAACACGAACAACCAGGACGCGGGGACTGTTTCCGTCTCACCGGTCAGGTTGTTGCGCAGGGTCAGCAGCTCGAGGTGCTCGCCGCCGGTGCCCTCGACCACCTCGGTGCAGGTGCGCACCTCGATGTTGGGGACCCGCTCGATCTGGTCGATCAGGTAGCGGGACATGGACGAGTCCAGCGACTTGCCGCGGACCAGCAGCACGACCCGCCCGGCGTACCGGGCGAAGTACATCGCGGCCTGCCCGGCCGAATTGGCTCCGCCGACGATGTACACGTCCTGACTGCGGCAGGCGGGGCCTTCGGTCGTGGCGGCGCCGTAGAAGACACCGCGGCCGGACAGCTCGGACAGCCCGGGCGCCTCCAGCATCCGGTACGACACGCCGGTGGCGAGGATCACCGTGTGGCCGGCGATCTCGGTGCCGTCGTCGAACCGGGCGACCTTCGCGTTGCCGCGCTGCTCCAGCCGGACCACGTCGCGAGCGGTCAGCAGCTCGACCTCGAACTTCAGCGCCTGCCGGCGGGCCCGCTCGGTGAGCTGCTCGCCGGACACGCCGTCCGGGAAGCCGAGGTAGTTCTCGATCCGGCTGCTGGTGCCGGCCTGCCCACCGGTGGCCCGCCGCTCGACGAGCACCGTGCGCAGGCCCTCGGACCCGCCGTACACGGCCGCGCCGAGGCCGGCCGGGCCGCCGCCGATGACGATGAGGTCGTAGAAGTCGGTGGACGGGGTGGTGGCCAGGCCCACGTGCTGGGCCAGCTCGGCGTCGGACGGCTCGACCATCGCCGTGCCGTCCCCGGTGACGACCACCGGCAGCCGGTCGTCGTCGACGCCGGCGGCCGACAGCAGCCGCTGCGCCTCCGGGTCCTCGGCCAGATACCAGCGGAACGGCACGAGGTTGCGGGCCAGGAAGTCGCGCACCTCGTACGAACGGGCCGACCAGCGGTGTCCGATCACCCGGATCTCCCGTGGCGGCTGCCGGTCGGTCGCGGTCCACGCCTCCAGCAGTCCGTCGACCACCGGGTAGAGCTTCTCCTCCGGCGGGTCCCAGGGCTTGAGCAGGTAGTGGTCGAGGTCGACCACGTTGATGGCCTGGATCGCCGCGTCGGTGTCCGCGTAGGCGGTCAGCAGGATCCGGCGGGCGAGCGGGAACAGGTCCATCGCCTGCTCCAGGAACTCGATCCCGCTCATCCCGGGCATCCGGTAGTCGGCCAGCAGCACGGCGACCTGCTCGCCGCGCAGCTTGATCTCGCGCAGCGCCTCCAGCGCCTGCTGGCCGGACTCGGCCCGGACGATCCGGTAACCCTCGCCGTACTGCCGGCGCAGGTCGCGGGCGACGGCCCGGGACACGCTCGGGTCGTCGTCGACGGTCAGGATCGCCGGGCGGGCGACGCGGCCGGTGTCGGGAGCAGTCATGGTGACTTAGTCAATCAGCGTGGGCCGCCCGCGTCTTCCCTGAATGCTTCACCCCACGGCGAACGCGGCCAGCGACAGCCCCCAGGATGCGCCCTTCCGCGCCGTCCGGGGCTCTCCGGGGGTTTTGCGGGCGGGAGCCTTCTGACGCGTCACTCCCGCATCAGGATGGACTCCTCGAGGTCGAGCTCGCGCTGCACCCGGGCGAGCACCTGGTCGTCGATCTGGCCGCGGTCGCGCAGGTCGATGAACACGTCCCGCTCGGCGTCGATCATCGACCGGCGCAGCCGCCGGAACGAGACCGACGGCGGCTCGATCGCGACGCCGTCC
>Ga0075434_100006488_pt1 | contig 10726 bp, 7 predicted proteins | sample RhiMethybrSRZTD3_FD_75298 | JGI IMG/M metagenome (GOLD analysis project Ga0075434, IMG submission 75298) | Populus rhizosphere microbial communities from Tennessee, USA - Rhizosphere MetaG P. TD hybrid SRZTD3 | ecosystem: Host-associated > Plants > Roots > Rhizosphere > Soil | place: USA...
CTGAAGATCGGCTGCTCTTTAAAGAAGCCATGCGGGAGATCGGGCTTGCGACTCCGAAGAGTGAAGTTGTCAAGGACCTGCGGGAAGCGCAGCGCGTGAGTCAGGAGATCGGATTCCCGGCGGTCATTCGTCCGTCGTTCACTCTGGGCGGCACGGGCGGCGGCATTGCATTCAACAGCGAAGAATTTGATGAGATCGTGCAGCGTGGTCTGGATCTGAGCCCCATGCATCAGGTGCTGATCGAACAGTCGGTGATTGGGTGGAAGGAATTCGAACTGGAGGTGATGCGCGACCTTCGGGACAACGTCGTCATCATCTGCTCGATCGAAAATTTCGATCCGATGGGTGTTCACACAGGAGACTCCGTTACAGTTGCGCCTGCGCAGACACTCACCGACCGCGAATACCAACGCATGCGTGATGCCGCCGTGGCCGTTATCAGGCGAATCGGCGTCGAAACCGGTGGTTCGAATATTCAGTTCGCGGTCAATCCGAAAAATGGCGATCTTGTCGTCATCGAGATGAATCCGCGCGTGTCGCGAAGTTCTGCGCTGGCTTCGAAGGCAACAGGTTTCCCAATCGCAAAGATCGCGGCCAAGCTCGCTGTTGGATACACGCTCAACGAAATTCCGAACGACATCACGAAGAAGACTCCGGCTTCATTCGAACCGATGCTCGACTATGTCGTCGTCAAGATTCCGAAGTGGGCGTTCGAAAAATTCCCCGGTTCCGATCCGACTCTGGGAACTCAGATGAAATCGGTCGGAGAGGTCATGGCCATTGGCCGAACGTTCAAAGAGGCGTTTCTCAAAGCACTGCGGTCGCTGGAAACGGGGAAGGATCCAGGTACCGAAATCATCGATAAAGATCGGATCCGCGAGAAATTGATCACGCCTACGCCCGATCGAATCAATTATCTTCTGCACGCGATTTCGGATGGCGTTCCGTTATCAGAGTTGGTCGAGCTGACGCACATCGATCCGTGGTTCCTCAACGAGATGAAGGAAATTGCGGAGATGCGGAAAGAGGTTTCAACCTATAGTCTCGAAACGCTGCCGTCCGACCTTCTCCGCGAAGCGAAACGTTCCGGCTTTTCTGACGCCCGCCTTGCGCATCTTGTTGGAGCAAAGCCCCGTCAGGTCGCGGCGAAGCGTGGGGATTACGGCATCGTGCCTGTTTATAAACGCGTGGATACGTGTGCCGCAGAGTTTGAGTCGAACACGCCGTACCTGTATTCGACCTACGAAGACGAGGATGAGGCACAGCCAGGGAAGCTGAAGAAGGTCATGATCCTGGGCAGCGGCCCCAATCGAATCGGGCAGGGGATCGAATTCGATTACTGCTGCTGCCACGCATCGTTCGCCCTCAAGGAAGAGGGCTACGAAACGATCATGGTCAACTGCAATCCCGAAACGGTCTCGACCGATTACGACACTTCGGATCGTCTGTACTTCGAGCCACTCACGCTCGAGGACGTCCTGCACATCGTGCGCGAAGAGAAGCCCACCGGTGTGATTGTGCAGTTCGGAGGTCAGACTCCGTTGAATCTCGCGCTGGACCTTCAACACGCCGGCGTTCCTATTATCGGTACATCACCGGAATCGATCGACCTCGCCGAAGATCGAAAGCGGTTCGGACAGTTGATCAACCAGCTCGAAATACCGCAGCCGATGAACGGAACCGCAGTCACTCTCGAGGAAGCACGGGCGGTTGCGCGGCAGATCGGATATCCCATCCTCGTTCGTCCATCGTATGTGCTCGGTGGCCGCGCAATGGTGATCGTCTATGACGAATCGTCGCTCGACAACTACATGAAGGCCGCCGTAGAGGTATCGCGCGAACGGCCGATTCTCATCGATAAATTCCTGGAAGATGCCTACGAAGTCGATGTCGACGCGCTGTGCGACGACGAGCAAGTCGTCATCGGCGGCATCATGGAACACATCGAAGAGGCGGGGATACACTCCGGTGACAGCTCCTGTGTTCTGCCGACGTACCAGCTGAGCGAAGAGTTACGCGAGACGATCCGCCGGTATACCGTTCGGCTCGGCCGCGCGCTGAATGTTATCGGACTGATGAACGTTCAGTTTGCCGTTCATGCCGGAAAAGTTTATGTGCTCGAAGTGAATCCTCGAGCGTCCAGGACCGTCCCGTTTGTGAGCAAGGCGACAGGAGTACCGCTTGCGAAGGTTGCTGCGAAATTGATGATCGGTAAGAAACTCCGTGACTTCGGCCTGCCCTCCGAACTCAAGGTCGATCAGTACTACGTCAAGTCTCCGGTATTTCCATTCATCAAGTTTCATGGTGTCGATACGATTCTGGGACCGGAAATGAAGTCCACCGGCGAAGTGATGGGTGTCGACAATAGTTTTGGTAAAGCGTACGTGAAGGCGCAGATCAGTGCCGGTTCTGTTTTGCCAAAATCCGGCGTGGCCTTCATCAGCGTTAACCAGCACGACAAGAGCGTGATCACGAAGATTGCCGCCGACCTTGTAGAGCAGGGCTTCAAGATTGTGGCCACCCGGGGAACGGCGCAGGTCCTGAGGAGCAACGGTGTTGAATCCGAGACTGTATACAAGGTCAATGAAGGCCGGCCCAACATCGTGGATTACATCAAGAGTGGGAAGATCGATCTGATCATCAACACGCCTTCCGGCAAACAATCCTTCTTCGATGACAAGGCCATTCGGCGCGCTGCGATCAACTACGGTATACCGTGCATCACGACAATGCCCGGGGCTGCGGCTGCCGTAAACGGAATCCGGGCACTCCGCCGCGAGACCCTGGGCGTTCAATCCCTACAGGAATACCACTCGGCCCGACAATAACATTAGTAGAGTCAGTAAGTTAGCCTTATTGACTCGATCTAGACCCCACGTTAAATTCTCAGACCGCTAACTGAAGATTGGAGAAGGCATGCTGCGCGTACGTCTGCGCAATCAGTCCGGGTTCACTCTGATCGAGGTGATGATCGTCGCCACGATCGCCACCGTAATTACCGTTACGGCTATCCCCAACATCACGAATGCAATCGCAAACGCGAAGCTCCGCGCGAGCATGACCAGTCTTTCGGGTTTGTTGCAGAACACCCGAATGGTAGCCGTGAAGGAGAATCGGACGAAGACCGCGCGTTTTGAAGGCGGCACGACGACCCGCCTGATGGGCTACATACGTGACGCCGGTGATACGAGCACGCTCAGCACAATGGACTCTCAGGTTGAAATGGAGGCTCCGATCACAAAGTTGAGCACGCCTACCGGCCTGGGAGCACCTCCTGCAATCAGCACGACGGTGCTCGGTTTCACACCCCAGACCAGCGATCCTTCGTTTAATACGCGCGGGTTGCCGTGTTTGTACTCGGGCGGAACCTGTCCGACGAATTACGGATTTATTTATTACTTCAAAGACAACCGGACCTCAGGCATCGGCGGTTGGGCGGCAATCTCCCTTTCGCCGGCAGGCAGAATCAAGCGATGGTTTTGGAACGGATCAGCATGGACGGAATAACGGCGGAAAGAAAGAAGAGAGACCCGCAAGCGGGCATCACGATGATCGAGTTGATGATGGCCGGCGCGATTCTCGTTATTACTTCGTTGGGAATGGTCGGTCTGATCATCGGTTCGATTGCGACAAACAACCGAAATAAGATGGACAGCACCCAAAGCATGCTGTCGACGTCGATTCTCGAGGCGATCAATTCGACTTTTATCGGATCGGGAACGTCCACGCTGACCGATTGCGCGGGCACTACCTGGACCATCGACACGACAGTTCCAGTCGCAGGGTACGCCGGCGCCACTTTGAATGGCGCCATGATCGACTTCAGCCAGACCAGCCCACCAGCTGGTTACTACATGAACTATGTCTTGAACAGCCCTTGCACAAGCGTGGGTGCGGTGCAGGGCATTTACGACGTGCGATGGCATTTGGATCGTATCAGCGGCACGAACACATTTCTGCTGACGGTGAGTTCGAGGTTCAAAAATCATGCAGGAGGTGATCGGTTCTTTGCATTGCCGGTGACCCTGCGCGTCATGTCCGGCAACTAGGCACGATATATGGCGACGAAGAGAAGAACTACAAAATCGGTTGCGGCGGGTTTCTCCCTGATCGAAACCATGATCGTAATGGTGATCCTGCTGACATTGACGGCATCGATTTTTCAGATGATCAACACTTCCACTCAGCGTTCGTCGACAGAACAAACCAAACTCGACATGTTCCAGGAAGCACGAGAATTCATGGATCAGATGTCGCGCGATCTCCGTCAGGCAGGATATCCCAGCCCCCGTAATGTTGACCCATCTCTTATTACGCAGAGCCCGTTAAGAAACGACAAGGACGCCGCGGTCGGCGTTGTCAAGGTCGACACAGGAGATCTCTGGTTCGAAGGCGATATGGATGGAATGGGCGTCGTATCCGTGGTCAAGTACCATTACGACAGCAGTACAACCAACGGCTGTCCCTGTCTGAAACGCAGCCAATTACCGAAAGTCGACGGCGACGTTCTCACCGAAGGCGCTGGTGGTCAGACTCCTGCTTCGTATCAGGTCGAAGTGCAAGGAGTTCTGAGCTCGAACATCTTTTCTGCGTATAACAACGGAACGACTGTCGGTCTACCGGTGACTATAACCAGCGGCAGCGGCGCTACGATGGCCGCCACAGATACGATACAAGCCATCCTCACCCTTCAAGCCGCGACGGTCGATCCGCAAACGCGAAAGAAACCGGTCACGAGTCTTGTGACGACCGTGCGACTCAACAATTGTTCCCAGGCGGCAATCGGGTTCCAGACCAGTTGTCAATAGCAACACGGAAGGATGAATTGATGAATTGTCGAAACAGGAAAAACGAACGTGGAATAGCAATGCTCGTCGTTTTGTTTTCCGTTCTCCTTTTGAGCGTCATCGGATTGGGAATGATGTATTCGACGAACATGGAGAGCTCCATCAATTCCAATTATCGCGACAAGCAGACGGCGTTCTACGCGGCTCTCGCCGGCCTTCAGGAAGCTCGGGATCGTATCCAGCCCGCGACGCACAACATCGTCGCACCAACGCAGTTGCCTTCGACAAGTCTTGCCAACATCATTTACATCGTTTCGAATTACTCGACGGTCAAACCCTGGCTTATCAGCGGTTCGTACCCCGATACCGAACTCTGCCATGAAAACGTTCTCAGTATACCTGTCGGAACACCCGGGGTTCCGTGTACGGCGATTGCGTCCGGGACAAGCTGGTTCTCATACGTCGACGACAGCCAGAGTTCATCCGCTCCATGGAATCTAACCCATCCTCTCGACTTGAAGTGGGTACGAATCCAGCTCAAGGGAAATAACAACACACCTGTACCTGTAAATGGCGATCCCATGAACAGTGACCAGACGTGCTGGACGGGCACAAATCAGATGTCGACTCCCACCGGATACACCACGGGCTGTCATCCCGTCGGCCCGGTCACAGCTGTTTTCATGGTCACTTCAGGCACCGGCTATACTTCCGCGCCGACGGTTAGTTTTGCGGGCGGTGGCGGCACAGGTGCAACGGCGACGGCACACATGGCTGCCGAGCAAACGGGTTATATTTCCGCGATCACGCTGACCACGGGTGGTTCGGGCTACACCTCCCAGCCCACCATTACGATCACCGGCGGCGCTGGTTCCGGCGCCACAGCGACAGCTGTGCTCGGCACGACCGGTGTTGTGACGACAGATCCCGGTGTTGTAACCGCCATTAGTTTGGTGACCGGCGGTACTTACACAACTGCGCCGACCGTGACGCTCAGCGGTGGCGGCGGTGTAGGCGCAAGCGCTGTCGCGATTCTCGGAACGTCCGGTACGGTTGTCACGACCGGTTATGTCGACAGCATTGCGTCATGGACCGGCGGCACCGGTTATACCAGTGCTCCTACAATCAACTGGAGTGGCGGTGGCGGAGGAAGTGGCGCAGCCGCTACAGCGACACTGGGTACGACAGGAATCGTAAAAAGCATCGCGGTCACGAGCACTGGGACTCAATGCTATTCACAGGCTTCCGATGTTGTGATCACGTTCACCGGAGGTGGTGGTTCAGGAGCGGCGGCCACTGCGGTCCTGGACACAACTCGATCGTGCATCTTCTCGGTGAACATACCGTCGCCGACGCCGAAATGTACCCTCAAGTTAACGGGGTATGACCATCAGGACAACGTGACGTTCGCATCGGGCAATCAGAGCGGAACTGGAACTTTATATGTGTCCAGTGCCGACAACAAGTCGCCGGCCGGCTTCACCGTTGTCAATCCCGGTAACGGGTATTCGACTTCACCGATTGGTCCGACGAATATTCAACTCGCCTCGGGCAGTTGGAATGGTGGCGGAAATTGCTCTAATCTCCAGGGCACCATCACGACGGGTTATCACATCGCGTCTATAAATGTGACGAATAGCGGAACCGGATATACGTCGAACCCCACGATCACGATCAGCGGCGGTGTCGGAACGACGAGTCAGCCGAGCGCGACGGTCACGCGTGGTTTTCCGATTACTGCAATTACACTAACGTCGGGTGGAAGCGGGTATACATCAACGCCGACCATGAGCTTTACCGGAGGTGGCGGCAGCGGAGCCACAGCCACCGCACATATTACGACGACGAGCACAACGGTCTATCCGGTCGTCGCTGTTAACGTTACTGCCGGCGGAAGCGGATATACCACCGCACCCACAGTGATCTTCAGCGGAGGCGGCGGTTCGGGTGCCGTGGCTACCGCCAGTGTCTCCACATCAACGCAGACAACCTATTCCGTTGCGTCGGTGACGGTTAACACGGGTGGCATGAACTATAACCCGGCGAACCCACCAACAATCACGTTCAGCGGGGGCGGCGGTTCCGGAGCAGCAGGTATTCCGGTGTTTTCGACAATGCCCAGCGGCACCTATTTTGTCGACTATGTCACTGTTGACATGCACGGCACGGGCTACACGTCTAATCCCGCTGTAAACTTCACCGGCGGCGGAGGTGCGGGCGCTACAGCGGTCTCGCAGGTCAGCGGAGGAACGAAATTTGGACAGGTCTGGCTACTCACGTCGTTTGCCGAGACGATAACCGGAGCTCGTTCCATGTTGCAGATGGAGGTCGCCAGCCCAGTTATTGGATATGCACCGGGAGGTGCACTTACCCTCGACGGCCCGAACCCGACCATCGATGCAATGCCGAACTCAAGTCTGTTTTTCATCGACGGCCACGACACTAACAGCTGTAGTGGTACAGCGGAACCTCTCCATCCTGCGATTGACGGCTACGATGATCCGAACAATCCCACTCCAACAAGTTCGGTGGAGACGATCAAAGCTTCTCTCCCGAGGCCCGATCATTACATCGGCGCGGGCGGCACTCCTTCCGTCGAAAACGGTTATGCATCTATGGGCGAAACGATGACCACACCGACAGGGTTGAATGCCTTGATGGGTGCCATTTATAACACCACCGGCGCTGTCCACTATACGACGGCAAATTCAGGCTCTTTCAATCCCGCCGCCACGAACATCCATTCAGTCACGTACGTCGACGGGGACCTGACCCTGAATGGGAATGACACGGGCAACGGCATTCTCGTCGTAACCGGCGCCTTCAATATGGGCGGAAATATCAGTTGGAACGGTCTGATTTTTGTCGTCGGCAATGGCAACATGAATTATGGCGGAGGCGGTAACGGCCAGATCAACGGCAGTCTCTTCGTTGCGAAGATCTGGGACGACTACATGACCAAGAACCTGCTCAGCAACATGGGATCGCCGAGTTTCCATTGGAACGGCGGAGGCGGCAACGGCATTTACTACGATCATTGTCTCGCCACCGACCTCATGGCGGCGATTCCTTTCACTCCACCGCCGAGCACACTGCCACTGAAGATTCTCAGTCTCAGAATTCTTCCTTACTAGGAAATCGGGCGGCGCGGCGTATGCCGCGCCCCTCATGCTAGACTAACGCTCGCTGTGAGCGTGTCTGTCCGGGTCCCCTTACTCGACCTCAAAGCTCAATACGAAACAATCCGAGACGAAATTCGATCGGCTGTTGAACGTGTTCTCGAGTCCCAGAATTTCATTCTGGGGCCCGAGGTCGCCAGCCTGGAGTGCGAAGTCGCGAAATATTCGCAATGCAAATTCGGAATTGGAGTTTCGTCAGGGACCGATGCGCTGCTCGTCGCACTCATGGCAATTGGAGTGAAAACGGGCGACGAGGTAATAACGACGCCATATTCCTTCTTCGCAACTGCGGGTGTTATCGCCAGGATGGGTGCGGTCCCGATCTTCGCCGATATCGAGCCGGAAACGTTCAACATCGACCCGAACAAGATCGAGCCGAAAATATCTTCTCGCACCCGAGCATTGATTCCGGTTCACCTGTTTGGACGAATGGCGCGGATGGACGCGATCATGGAAGTTGCAAACCGTCACGGCATTCGCGTTATTGAGGACGCTGCGCAGGCCATCGGTTCGGAATGTCGCGGTCATCGCGCAGGATCGATGGGCCACCTCGGTTGTTTCAGTTTCTATCCAACGAAGAATCTCGGCGGATTCGGCGATGGTGGAATGGTAACAACGAACGACGAAGGTCTTGCAGACCGCGTGAGGATGCTACGCGTCCATGGATACCGCACGAAGTATCGAAACGCCGCCATTGGCGGGAACTTTCGTCTCGATGAGATTCAGGCCGCAATCCTTCGTGTCAAGCTGAAATACCTCGATCGATGGACTGAGGCGCGGCGGCGGAATGCGGCCCTATATCGGGATCTACTGCCGGCAGCCGTGTCAGCGCCTGAGGACGATCCCGAAGGCCGTCACATCTACAACCAGTTCGTTATTCGGTACAAACGTCGCGATGAACTGATGAAGTGGATCAACGATCGGGCTATCGGCTCTGAAATCTACTATCCGGTGCCGCTTCATCTCCAGGAATGCTTCAATTCTCTCGGCGGCAAACGCGGTGACTTTCCCGAAAGCGAGCGCGCGTCGAACGAAACACTCGCTCTGCCAATTTATCCGGAACTCAAAAAAGAAATGCTCGCACATGTTGCGGCGACCATCCGCGAATTCGAGGCGCGGTCGCGCTAAGACATCACGTCATTCAGTGTCCAGAAAAAACTCGCAGCAAATTTAAAAAGCTGTGGAAAACTCCCACCCCCACTTTCGATCCCTGTCCAAATATTCATTCGCACTGCAAAAATTTACAGATCTACGTGAAATCCAGATTCCATTCTTCGCAGCCACAGTCCATTCTCCGCGCGCGTGAGGAGGACAAAAAATAAAATGGCGCCGATCAAAGGGGGAACACATGAAAAAGTACAGAGTCAAGGGAACAACAGTGGTCGAGTACGGAATCATGTTGGCTCTAATCGCAATCATTATCGCCATTGCAAGTCCGAGCATTAGCAGCACGATTATTCACGTGTTTGATAGAGCGTCCACAGCTATGCAGTTCGGTGGAAGCCCTGGAGGCGGAGGTTCTGGTGGCGCTGGCGGAGGTTCTGGTGGCGGAGGCGGAGGCCAAGGCGGCGGTCAAGCAGGAGGGCAGGGCGGTAGCGGCCAGGGTGGAGGCCAAGGCGGCGGCGCAGGCCAGAGCGGCGGCCAGGGCGGCGGAGGGGGCCAAGGTGGCGGCCAGGGTGGACAAAGTGGCGGCGGAGGGGGCCAAGGTGGCGGCCAGGGCGGAGGTCAGCAAGGCGGCCAAGGCGGACCGTTGCACCCCTGAGCAGCGTTTAGCGGATCATCGAGAGCGGTGACGAACTCGGTCACCGCTTCATTTTCAATTTATGAATTCTGCTGTGTCGACAATTACGCAGACTACGGTCATCTGATCATCAGCCGTTCCCACGACGACTTCGCGTACGACGCCTGAGAAATGAACGTGGTCATTGAAATGGGCGGAACTGGCTCGTACCAGGGCGGAAAATCCGGCCGTAAAATGGTCCTTGCCCGTGTAGCGCCCGACGTAGAGCTTCACCTCGCGGTCACCCAATCGAATCATTCGCTCAGGAATGCTCATGTCGATGTACATCGTCTGTTTTGTTAGATCGGGCTTCATTCTTTTGTAATCTCCTTCCCAGGTGACACGCTGCCCGGCGAATACGGCCAGAGTAGATCGCCACGCCTGCCAATTTGTCGCGAGCAATCGCTGCAACTCCCGCACAAACGAGTCGTAAGAGGTCTTCCAGTCGGATGAGACTGGGCTCGCCCTTCCGGAGGACGACTCGTTGCGGGGAGTGATGCGCGGCCGAGCGCGTGCGCGTAACTCCGAGGACTTATCGAGCAGTTGCTTGCGATATTCAGGGGTGAGCGCGCGCGCGAGCAGACCCTCCGCCTCGAAGTAATAGTTTGCAGCACGTTCCAACTCGCCGGCTTCCTCGCATCGGCGCGCCTGGGTAATTGTCTGCCTGCCGTAAAGAAGATTTTGAGAACCGATCTGCTGCGCAACCGGCCATTGAAGCAAGTCTGGATCGGGCTTGAGCTGCATGCGTTCGGAAAACGCCGGACACCGTGCAGCCTCTAGAGCGGACGTCCAGCAGAGGGCGATTGCTGCAACAAACAAAGTGCGACATTTCAGCTGGATGAGATGATCTCGCATACCGTGCTCCGTGTTTTCAGTAAAGCCTTGACATGGGATTTTTCGCAGAGATTAAATGAACCGCACGATCGCTTGCAACAGTCATGATTTAAGAAAAATCGGAGCTCATCGGAGGTTTTGATCAA
>Ga0075434_100006492_pt1 | contig 10724 bp, 8 predicted proteins | sample RhiMethybrSRZTD3_FD_75298 | JGI IMG/M metagenome (GOLD analysis project Ga0075434, IMG submission 75298) | Populus rhizosphere microbial communities from Tennessee, USA - Rhizosphere MetaG P. TD hybrid SRZTD3 | ecosystem: Host-associated > Plants > Roots > Rhizosphere > Soil | place: USA...
TTGCTCTCCATGCTGCTACTCAAGCTAGGCGGCTCCTGGCTTCTACCGCCGCGGGACTTTTCTCACAAAAATGAGATTCACCCTATGGATCACGACAGTAATTCATCTGGACACACCAACAAAAAGACTTGACCCGTTTTGAGTTTTCCGGTTGTCGGCAACTAGGTAAAAATCGCACGCATCAAATAAGTGGCAGTCCGAAATTGTTCAAGCGTTACACCCTAAGCTGCCAAGTAGGTAGTCCAGTTCGCATCCATATTGATGGGTATGCTGTTACTGTTTGCTTCGTTCAGAAATTGCTGTGGGCGAACGTTACGGGCGATCAGCAGAGTTAGCGGCCACTAAACCATCGGTCTTGCATCTCGAATTGCACACACGCGGGACAAACTCCAAACGGCGGACAATCCTCAGTTTCCTCAAAGTGTACTGTCGGCCAATATTGGCATCTAGTACAGGAATGCCAGACTGATACCCCTATTTTTCGTCGGTAAGTTTTGCGATGCTCTGGGTGGGGTCCAAACATGATTGTCATCAACCAAGAAAGCAACTTGATGACCATATCGCTAATCATACGTAGAAAAGAAATTAGTTATAGGCAAATTCTTGGCGATTTCTCAGCGCTACTGGCAATCGAAGAGCCGTAGCGCATTGCCACCGAGAATCGCGTCTTGCGCCCTTGGCGAAACATCCTTGCGCGCTTTGATCACATCGACGGTGTGCGGCCAGCTGCCCATGGTGTCGGCATGAGGATAGTCGGTTCCCACCACCCAGCTAAGCTCGCCATAGCGTTCGACCAAGACACCAAGCAGGGTCTCGGTGGGCCGGATGGCAAAATAGAGCCTATTCATATACTCGAGCGGCTCGCGCTTGGGTCGCGCCTTGAAGCGATCGTAGTCTCCTTCGCCTTGATAAACGGCGGCGAGGCTATCCATTAAGTGCGGTACCTGGGTGCCGCCACCTTCCATAAAGCAGAAACGTAGCTTGGGGAAAGCGTCGAGAACGCCGCCGAACATGAGATTGGCCAGTGCAATGGAGTTTTCGATCGGGTTTCCCATAGCGCTCCAGAAGCCATAACCGCGGGTGGCGAAATGGCGCGTCAAGCGCCAGCCGCCGGCAATCGGACCGGTATTAACGGGATGCACGATAATCGGCAGGTTGAGATCCTCGGCCTTGCGGTAAAAAGGCCAGAGCTCTTCAACGTCAATGTCCTGGTCGTTGACAGAAGTGTAGACGACCGGCGCATGCAGACCCAGATCGCGAATGCAACGTTCGAGTTCCTCAGCCGCAAGTACAGCGTCCTGCAACGGCAACGTGACCAGACCGAAGAATTTGTCGGGAAATCGCTTCACGATGCGACCGATGGAGTTATTGTACGACCGGCACACGCTTAATGCCATTTTAGGATCGACGTCGTAGTAGAACGGTCCATTGTTGGGCACCAATACCTGCCTGTCGAACTTCGACATCGCCATATCGGCGACCCGCTGCGCCGGGTTGTCACCCGGAACCCGCGGGCGAGGATTAAACGTATTGGGAATATGGCGCGCATAGTCCGGAATACCTCGTTGCCGCGCTTCGTAGACCACTCGCACGCCTTTCTCGTCGGCAACCAACCGAGGCCCTTGAGCGCGAAACTCCGGCGCCACTTCATCAAAAGCATCATCCGGCAAAATGTGTGAATCGCAGTCCACGTAAAGCATAGCACCTCCGATCGCAATCAAAACGATTTAGGCTAACGCAGACAAAATCCTTACCGCCCCATGCCCAATTCCTTTCGCACTTTTTCGACGAAACTGTAGTCGATCACCTGGGCGGCGCTGACAGGCTCAGTAATTTTTGCGCTTTCGCGCTGCTGGTCGACCAGCGCCTGCAGCCCCACCATGTTGATCGACGCATCGCGCAGCATCGCCTTGGTCATGTAATCGTACATCTCGCTCGCCATCGGGCGGTTCTTGACACCCCAATTTTTCATAATGATGTCCAGGCTCGCTTCTTTGTTTTTACTCTCGGTAACAAACATCAATCCGCGCAGCGTGGCGCGGACCATGCGCTGGACCTCGTCGGGGTTTTCTTTGATTTTCTTCAATGAGGTGCCGAAGCCGTTTTGCGGGAACTCGATGTGATCTGCGGACAAGGCGAGCTCGTTAAATCCTTTCTGGCGCGCCAGGATGTTTTCCGGCACGGAGAGCATAGCCGCATCGATAACACCCGTTTCCAGGGCCGCGAGCCGGCCGGGTTCCGTCGCGATAAATACAATCGAATAGTCGCGGCCGAACTCGAAACCTTTTTTCCTCAGAATATGACGAGTGGCAAGGTCGGTGGTTGCGCTGGGAGAACTGACGCCGATTTTTCGGCCTTTGAGCTGCTGCAGATCTTTGATCTCCGGTTTCGCCATTAGGCCTTGCACTGGCGAGCGCATTGTGAAGATCACCGCCTTGATCGGCTGCCCACGCACCGCGGCGGCCACGACACCAGTGACGGCGCCGTTGTAATCGATATCGCCCGTCATCACAGCGGTGCTCGCAAGGTTGGCCGGCATGAGGATGAACTCGATTTCGATACCTTCCTCTCGGTAGTAGCTCTTGTCCTTGGCAGCGTAAAACGGCAGGTAAGTAACGTTCGCCGCTGGAATCGAAACCCGCACTTTCTTCACAGCCATCTGGGCCTCTGAATGAGTAGCAGCAGCGACGAGAAGAAGTGCCATCAGCGTCGCTGGTCCAGTGAGTCGTCGCAACGCAACGGGAGTAGTCATCTGCTTGCCCTCCAAATCTCTAGGCCTCTCGATCAGTTAATTTTCAGAATCTGTTTTCTCCGCGGCCGGCATATCCAGCCCCAGCAAGGCAACTTCCTTTCGCACTCAGCACGGCTCGGGTTTTCTCAATGATGGCCTGAAATTCTGGATCTGTAAACGTGACATCAAACGCCTTTCGCATCGCCGCCACCCCGTAGACCGGAACACCGGGAGGAAGTGTGAATAAGCGGGTTATGTCGTTGGGAATGATTGCAAGCAGGATGGACCGCGCCGCAGCTTTCTTGATTGTGCAACTCATTCGAGCGTTATTTATCACGCAGATAGAGGTAAAGAAAAGTGCGACTGACGGTGCAATACGACTAGGATTTGTGAAATAAGGACGGTGCAAGCTCGAGATAAGACTCAATCATCGTCGCTTCAAACGAACCCGACAATGTCATTGGATGATGAGAAATTTTTCAGGCGCTACGGGGAGAAGACACGAAATGGCTGTCACATGATTCGTATTACCCTGGCGGAACCGAAGTCTTGAGCACCAAAGTCGGTCTATCTATTGGTGCTGTAATAGGGTTCTCTTCCTCTATTGTGTGACAGGCTATCCGACTTTGGTCGCGCACGTTTGTTTGACCACTAAAATAAGGACACATTGCCGTGTCCACTGCGTATTGTGTTGAAGGAGATCAATTTGGTTCAATCGTGTAGAGCTAACCGTTCGCCGTGAGCCGCGTGTGGCTTGCGGCATGTCGGTCTCGATGGCGCGGTTGGGCGGCATTTCATTTACGACTGTCTGCCGCTAGTACCCACAGAAACGTTCGCCAATCAAAGTAAAGTGGTTTGATCGACAAAGGAGAACAGTGACTTTGCGACGTCAATTACTCGCAAGATATCGGCGCGCCTTCTCCATCTCGGGGCGCAGGTCGCCGGAGCCCGCCAGTTCAATCAGCTTGGAGAAGTAATCCCGCGCCTTGTCGCGGTTGCCGGACTGCGCCGCCGCCTGCGCCGCGCCGTATAGCCCGCGATACCGGTTCGGCTCGCGCTGCTGCGACGCTTCGTATTCCTTGAGCGCGTCGGTCGGGCGCTCCAGCTCCAGGAGCATGTCCCCGAGTAGCTCGCGCGCAGGCAGCAGGCGCCCGGGCGTGACGATGTTCTTCTCACTCTTGTCCTCGATGTCGGCGGCCTGGCGCATTAGGTCGAGCGCTTCGTCGCCGTTTTTCCGCGCGAGCGCGACCCACGCGACGGATGTGAGCCGCATCACCTCGACCTCGTTCGCCCAGTACTCGTTCTTCGCCGCCTTCAGCCGGTCCCGGAGCATCGCGATCATCTCGATGTCCTTTTGCGTGACGGCAGGATCGCCGCTCCTCGCCGCGCCGAGCGCGAGCGCGAAATGCGTCATCGCCTCGGTGAACGGAAAGTTGCTCGAGCTCGGCGCGAGCTTTGTCGCCGCGCGCCAATCGCCGCGCTCGAGAGCGTAGCGCGCCGGCATCGCCGCGAGCGCGTAGTACGCGGTCGCCCGCGCAGGGTTGATTCCGGTCAGCGTGCGCGCCTCGTCCCAGGTCTTGCGAGCGTCGCCGTCGCGCCCGAGCTGCAGGTAGGCGTAGGTCATGTAGTCCAGCGCGTGCAGCGCGTCGTCGGGGTCGTTGCTCTTCTTCGCGGCGTCGGCGGAGCGTCGGTTGGTCGCCGCCGAATCGGCCCAGGCACCGACGCGGGTGAAGATGTGCGAGGGCATATGCAGCGCGTGCGGCGCGTCGGGCGCGATCCGGGCGTAGAGTCGCGCGGCCGGCATGCCCTGCTGCGCGATCGGCGGCGCGTCGTAGCTATGGATCAGGTAATGCGCGACGCCGGGGTGATTCGGGTGCTTGGCGAACTGCTTCTCTAGGATCCCGGCGGCCTTGAGCCACGCGGAGTACGACTGGTCGGACGCGAGCTGCGTCCCCGCGAGGTACAGCGCGTAGAAGATCTGCGCCTCGTCGTCTTCCGGGTATTTCGCCGCGAGCGCCTCGTACGCCTTGGCGCGCGCGAGCTGGCGCGCGCGCTCAGGACGGTTGGCGAAGTCCTCGTAGTAGGCGGCCACCGCCTCGAGATAATCGCGCTCGCGCTCGGTCTTCGCGCCCATTTGCCGTCCCTTGTCGATCGCGGCCTGCGCCCGCGGCGCGTCCTTCGGCGAGGCGCCGATTCCCTGGAGCGGGTTCGACATCAGGATCGAAGCGAATCCCCAGGCCGCGATGGCGCAGGAATTGTCTTCCGCGGCGACCTCCTCGAAGGCCTTTTCAGCCGCGGAATAGTAGAACGAGTGCAGCATCGCCACGCCGCGCAGGAACTTCTCCTGCACCGCCGGGCTGCACGAGTTGGCAAACTCGACCTTTCCGAGCTGACTCCCCGACTGAGCGAAGGCGGCGCCCGCGGACGGCGAAAAGGCGATCAGGAACGCTGCGAGGTGAATACGCATTTTCATCTCTGTAACCCTCCTATTCAAAATTGTCCATGGCGGCCATACTTGCCGCCCAACGATTATCTAGTTCCGCATAATTCCAGCCTGCTTCTGTATATCACAACGCAGTCCATTAAAGTCAGAAACCGACGACGGAGGCCAGCAAATACCGAAAGATGTTTCTGTATATTTCTCTTTCAAACGCTGCTGTCGTTTCTTTGCGATAACGGCGGAAAATTCAGTTGCCTGACTCCCTCTCAGGATTGAACCGAATACCTCAATGCAATGATCATTGGTACTCCGTCTCACATGATTGTCTCAGAAGAACGGGTAGAGCAACGGTTGTGCCATGCGAGAACTGAAATCCGGACGTGTTATCCTCAGCAAATCAATATTACACGCAGTCACCAAGAAATAACCAAAGGAAGTTGGGGTCAAACGGAGTGCTCAAATAGATACGGGGAGTGTAAAAAAAGACACATCTCCCTTGGTCAAAACGGTCGAGAACACATGTGGAGTCTTTGTGGCTCTCTGGATAAAGCTCGGCGAGGTATGCACGATTTTACCGAGCGATTCGGGATTGTATCCAGATATTAGATACATTTAACTCAGATAGCGACGAAATGCTTCAGGATTAAACTATGTCGCTTCAATCTAATATCGAAGTTGCTAGCCGAGCTTTCGAACCGAAGTCTTGAGTACTAAAACCGGTCTATCTATTCTCTCTGCACTAGGGTTGTCTTCCTTGCGCGATGAACTACCGGAATTCAGATGCACAGGTGTTGAAACGATCGGCAGCCTTTGAAGAACTTTGGGCGTTAGCAGAGATTTAATTGAAGGAGACATACAGTTCAATCCTGGCTGTTAGCGGCCTAGAAACCGATCTGAAAAATCATCTTGCTCAAAAAACAAATTTACTTAATCACCCGATCCGCCCGCACTAACACGTTGGGCGGGATTGTCAGTCCTATCTGCTTGGCCGCCTTCAAATTGATGATGAACTCAAACTTTGTGGGTTGCTCCACCGGAAGATCGGCAGGTTTTGCGCCCTTCAAAATCTTGTCCACATGTAGCGGCGCGTCGGTACATGTCGGTAACGCTCGCGCTGTAGCTCATAAGACCCCCAGCCTCCACATATTCTGGAAAGGACAGTATCGCTGGGAGCCGGTTCTTTGCCGCGAAGTCTGCAATTTGTTTTCGCTGAGAATTGACGACCGGGCCCGTTAGCACGAGGACTGCCTCCGCACGCCCCTTAACCGCGGCTCGAAATGCAATCTCAAAATCCTTAGGACCTAGTACGTCTGGGTATTGAAGCTTCACTCCAAATCCCGCCGCAGGGGGTTCCACCTCGTTTAACAGCCGTGCGTTGGCCGTGTTGGTTGAACTTCCAAGAACGGCCACACGGGAGAGATTGGGGACAACCTCCCTCAGAATCTCCAGTTGCTTTCCGCTTATCTCCGGGGCAAGGGTCGCGAATCCTGTGACGTTTCCACCAGGGTGCGCAAGGCTAGCCACGAATCCCTGGCCGACAGGATCGATAGCCATCGGCATAACAATGGGAATCGTCTTTGTCGCTTGTTTGGCGGCACCGATTGCTCCTCCTCCCCCGCCCGCCACAATGACCTCTACCTTGAGACGCAGTAGCTCCGCCAAAAGGGTGGGGAGACGATCCAGTTTTCCCTCTGCGTGTCGATACTCAACGACAATGTTCTTCCCCTCCATGTACCCATGCTCTCGCAGACCCTGACGGAATGCGTCAATGCGCGCCGCGTTAGTGGAGGGGAAACCGCCGTCTATGTATCCTATCCGGGGGATTTTCGTTGGCTGCTGCGCCTCGGCGAGATGGACGGAAGCGAGAGCTAAAGCGATCAGTAAAACGACGACAGTTTTAGTACGCATACCGGCCCTGTTTACTGCGGTTCATTGCCGGTTGTCCAGAGCGTTTTTTCTTGCCCCTTGTTCATCGGATATGGCATTGCTGGCCACCGTGTCACTGATCGCGTCCCTGGTACTTTACTTAGAAAGCTGGTCGATCAAATCACTTGGTCTCATTACGTCTATGTTCAATTCCGTTCGGATCTTGCGTTTCCGAAATATGAAGTCGCTATCAATCGTAAGAAATACAGCGCAACCTGCCTTGACAGCCACCATTAAGTGGTGCGCATCCGTCTCATCGAGCCCAAGTGTTCTTAGCTTCGACCATACTGGATCATCCTCGATCAAGGGATAGTTTATGCAAGTATAGCGATCAATGTAGGAATGCATCCCAAGCAATTTCTGTCGTTCAATATATGGCACCTTTTTCAGAAGTAAGTATACGGTCTCAACAAATCTCTTCTGATCTGATTTGTATTTTTCAATTTCTCTAGCTGTAATTTCAGAAGTGCATAATTCGACGGTGCCTGTATCACTCGATTTTAGGAGTGTTAAAATCGAATCGGATTCGGTAGGTGTATCGTCTCTACCAATAGCGGATACTACTGAGTTATCCAAATAAATCTTCATGTTAAATCCTTCCCTTTTACAGCAGCGCTTTTGCAACGAGTCCTTACGTCGCCGTTTTAGCTTTCTTCCTGTTTAACTTCCCGAGCCTCCTTATCTCCCTCATCCCCAAAAACTTCGAACCGCCAAGGTAATAGCTGCCTACTTTTTGTAGACCTGGGGGAGTTCTTAAAGTAGATGATTTTTCTTCTTTAGTGCGCTATTTCGCAGTCCCGGACTGCTCGTTGCGAAGTATCCTTTGTACAGTCGCATCACTGTAACTTATTCTTGCCAGCTTCTATCAGAATGTGGGTCAGATCGTCTACGAGTGGGATAAGGCTGGATGAAGTTTCCATGTCGCGCTTTTCGTCCAGCCACTTGCACAGCTGCAGCAGTTCATCGTTGATTCGTAGCAGCTGCTTGAGGGTATAGTCGTCGATCATCATGAATGGAACTCCGTAGAGCGGCCACACCTATAGCGCCACCTAACACGTGGAGTCGAGGGTGCTAAACTACAACGTATGAAGTTTCGATTACTAGTCGTTGCGATGATGTTACTGGCGAGCTGTGCGCCGCCTTGGCATCCCCTCGGATCTTACGAACCTCAGAGCCAGCGTGACCATAACCGCGACTTGTACGAATGCGAGCGTGAGGCCACCTTTGCTGGCGGTGACAACAAACAGCAAGTCTTCGATAGCTGCATGAAGGCTAGGGGATACACTCCATCTACTGATCGGTTCGAGTGGCCCCATACCCAATAATGTACATTTACGCGAGGCCAGAGGAGCACTTTTTTTCTCACAGCAACTTTATCTGTAATCGTCACAGCAAGGACAACTGCCTGCTGCTTGGTATCTCGCCGTATGAGACACGTCGGATACATTCCGGCCCATCGTACTTTGCTGCTCATTCGCGTACCATCAAGATTTCTAGAACAATTCTGACCACTATACCCACTGAAAAGATTAGAAGCATCTCGTTCATGTGCAGGGTATCCTCAATTGAATTTTGTTTCGGCAGGGAGCGCAAAACGCATACCTGCCGAAAATCTGAAAGTCTGCGCTGTTACCGGGGATCTTCCAGATAATTTGGCGCAACTAGGCACCCCGTCGTGTCACATTGTCAACGATTGCGCTGATCCAATAAGCAAGCACAATGGCGTTTATAGAATGTTGACGGCACGCGCGGCTAGGAGCGCGATGATCAGCAGTGAGAGCAGCGATTGTAACATCATCAGGACTTTCGCCCATCGCTCCAGCACAGGTACATCGGTCGGCGAAAAGGCAGTGCTCGTGTTGAAGGCCAGAAACAAGTAATCAACGAAATTCGGCGACCAATCCTCCTGGCTCGCTTCCTTCAGCGCCTCTTCGGTCATCGTCATCTGCGGAAAGAGGAAGGCCCCATCGCAATGTCCTGCGCGCTTGTCCCGTTGGTTCGGCCCCCCGGCGTCGAGTCGCCAGTACCATAAAGCAAAAACCAAAATATTAGTGATCCAAAGGGATGCTGCTGAGACCAATAGCTGCAGTGGTGTTTCCTTGTGCGTGGGCAAAGCTCCGACCAGGAGGGTTACGGAAATGATCAATCCAGCGGTGAGCACTCCCTCTACGGCAAACCCCAAAAGGGTATTCAACCGATGTCTGCCGGTATGATGAGAGATGACGCCTGGAATCAGCAAACCCAGGACGAGAGAAGGGAAGATCCAGCGCGGCCCGAAGGTAAGTCGAACTGGTAACGCTGTGTAGAGCCCGCCCACCGCCAGAACGGCAATGGCAGCAGGCCAGCGCGGTTCGGGATCATAATTCTCGGCGGCGGTTTCCGCGCGCCACAGCATTTCCACGATGTCTTTTACCATGATCACATCTGGTGTTTGAAACCGATGCCGAAATCTTCAGGCCACTTACGCGATCGGAGCCCTATTTACTGCTCTCTTTTTCAAGCCGCTCGCCGTATCGCCTCATCACGTCACCCATCTTGGTCATTTCCTCCCCACGAATCCGCATCATCTCTCCATGCATCTGCATCATCATACCGGCCAGTTTGGGATTATCTCTCAGCGCTTGCAACATCATCGCCATTCCTCCTGGCCCCATCATTCCTCCCATCGGACCACCTGGCATAGGCATAGGCGGCCTCCCTGGCAGTGTTCTCGGAGCCTTCTCCGGTTCATGTTCCTGGGAATAAGCGAGTTCGCCAGAAAGAACGAATAGCAAGCCAATGGCAACTACACAAAACCCTTTTTTCATTGAACTGCCCTCCCTTGGGGAAGATATCAGATTACTGCAGTGTGCCGAAAGGTAAGGAAGGGACTGTCCGCCTTTGCGCGAGGGTTTATATTCTGACATTCGTATTTCGTCAGTCGTATACCTCAGACAATGGGTCTCTTCGTAATTCGTAAGTTCTTTGCTATTAGCCATGCCGCTTTTTCCTTTATAAGCCTTTACGAAATACGAAACCAAATGACGAGGTCACGCTGGGCTACGAATTACGTAGGCCCATGGACGAAACAATAAAACCCGGTACCTCGTGGGAAAAACACCTGCCCCGCCAGAACTGGAATTGGCCTTATTTACAATAGCGATTATGTCTTACGAGCGGGACCAACCTGCAGTCAGGGTCGGTCGAAACTAGGCGAGCTGTTGGCGTCGCAGCAAACGCACAGAAAATAGGCGGACAATGTTGAGGTTGAAACTGGAACTGAAGGAAAAATCACTCCAGTTTCGCCTACGGGCGCGTCCTCCCGACAAGAGGATTTTCAGTCCTCTGACTGTAGCGGGACTATGTGTCACTATCGGTCGCTATTCCGTTCAAGCGTTTAACGGCGATTCCAGCCGGTCGATCTTACCGATTCGAACACATAGTGGCATATAGTCCTGGCAAAGTTGTGGCAAAGTAGGTTACATCGCCGACCTAAAGCTGACGGCGAAAATGCGACGCACAAGCAGGCCAGCCCGAAGTGATTAAAAAAAATTCTTCAACATCTAGGCCTACGGGAAGAGTTCATGCCCATCCTGGGAGAAATCCTTTGGTCAAAGAGATTACCTTCGATCCATCCTACAGTCAGCT
>Ga0075434_100006495_pt1 | contig 10723 bp, 8 predicted proteins | sample RhiMethybrSRZTD3_FD_75298 | JGI IMG/M metagenome (GOLD analysis project Ga0075434, IMG submission 75298) | Populus rhizosphere microbial communities from Tennessee, USA - Rhizosphere MetaG P. TD hybrid SRZTD3 | ecosystem: Host-associated > Plants > Roots > Rhizosphere > Soil | place: USA...
ACCTCGACGCTGTCACACGAGCTGCGCACGCCGCTCACCTCGATCATCGGCTCGCTGCAGCTGATCAACGCCGGCGTGCTGGGCGAGGTGCCCAAGGACGTGACCGAGCTCACCGACGTCGCCGAGCGCAACGGCCAGCGCCTGCTCGACCTGATCAACGACATCCTCGACATCGAGAAGATCGAGTCGGGCAAGCTGACGCTCGCCCCCGAGGTGATCCGAGTCGACGAGCTGGTGCGCGAGGCGGTGGTGCTCAACAAGGGCTTCGGCGACCGCTTCAAGGTGCGCTTCGAGCCGCGCGGCGCGCTGTCGGAGGCCCGGGTCAACGCCGACCGCAAGCGCCTGCTGCAGGTGATGACCAACTTGCTCTCCAATGCCGCCAAGTTCTCGCCCGAGGGCGACGTGGTCGAGATCAGCGCCGAATCGCGCGACGGCAGCCTGCGCATCGGCGTGCACGACCGCGGCCCGGGCATCCCCGAGGGCTTCCGCTCGCGCATGTTCGGCCGCTTCAACCAGGCCGACTCGACGACCTCGCGCCAGAAGGGCGGCACCGGCCTCGGCCTCGCCATCTGCAAGCGCCTGATCGAGATGATGCAGGGCCACATCGGCTTCGAGGACCGCCCCGGCGGCGGCACTACCTTCTGGTTCGAACTGCCATGCCTGAACGACCGCTAGTCCGCATCTGCTACGTCGAAGACGACGAGGACATCCAGCGCATCGTGCGCATGTCCCTCGAGCGCATCGGCAAGATGACCGTGGAGATCGTCACCGATCCGATGCGCGCGATCGAGGCGATGGGCGCGTTCAAGCCCGACCTGGTGATGCTCGACTGGATGATGCCGGGGATGGACGGCCCGACGTTGTACCGCAAGATGAAGGAACTGCCGGCGACGCAGGCGCTGCCGGTGGTGTTCATCACCGCCAAGGCGGCGCAGCGCGACCTGGACGAGCTGAAGGCGCTCGGCGCTGCCGGCGCGATCTCCAAGCCTTTTTCGCCGAAAGACCTGCCCGAGCAGCTCAGGGCGATCTGGAAGAAGCTGCCCTGAAGTCGCGCTTTACTGCCTAATGTAGTTTCTGCGTCTTGTCGGCTGCGGCCGGCGGCTCGAACTTGCGCGAGAGAAACCCGATCACCTCGTCGGCGTTGCGGAAGCGCGCGTCGCGGTCCTTCTCCAGCAGCTTGTCGAGCAGCCGCTGGTAGACGGCGAGGCCCTCGGGCAGCGGCGGCGGCGCCGTGTTGATGTGCTGCAGCGCCACCTCCATCGCGGTCTCGCCCTCGAAAAGGTGCCGGCCGGTGAGCATCTGGAAGAGCAGCACGCCGGCGCTGTAGATGTCGGTGCGCAGGTCGAGCGCGCGGCCCTGCACCTGCTCCGGGCTCATGTAGCGAGGCGTGCCGAGCACCTCGCCGGCATGCGTGCGCTCGACCGCCGAGTCGATGTGCTTGGCGATGCCGAAGTCGACCACCGCCAGGCTGCCGTCCTCGCGGAACATCAGGTTCTGCGGCTTGAGGTCGCGGTGCAGGATGCCCTTCTCGTGGATCTCGCCCAGCGCGAACATCAGCTCGCGGAACAGGCGCAGCGCCTCGGCCGGGTCGATCGCCTTGCCGCCCAGGCGCTTGTTCAGGTCGCCGCCCTCGAAGAACTCCATCACCAGGTAGGCGTGGTCCTCGGAGTTGCCGTGGCCGAGGATGTGCGCCACGTGGCGGCTCTGGATGCGCTCGACCAGCGCGTACTCCTCCATGAAGCGCGCCAGCGCGCGCCGGTCGGAGACGATCTCGCGCCGCAGGATCTTCACCACCAGCGGCTCGTCGTCGCCTTCGCGCGAGGCGAGATAGACGCGCGCCGTGCCGCCCTCGCCGATCAGCCGCAGCACCTTGATGCCGGGAATGCGGATCTTCGCGCCGAGGTTGTGGCCTTCCATGCGCGAGGCGAGCTCGGGCGACACCGTCCTCTCGCGCGCATCCGCGGTCAGCTCGCGCAGCGAGGTAAGGAGCTTCTCGCGCGTCAGCTCCTGCTTGCGCTGGTAGTCGTCGGCGCCGGCCTTCATCGCGCGCACGGCGATGATCTCGTTGCCCGCCCCGGTGAGGAACAGCACCTTCGGGCAGTCGGCGCGGGTCTTCAGCTTCTGCAGCCATTCCAGCCCGTCGCCGCGGCCGAGCATGTAGTCCAGGATCAGCGCGTCGTACGAGCCGAGCGGGAAGTCCGCGCCGGGAAACGAGCGGTCGAGCGGGTCGTACTCGTCGATCACCGCGTCCTGCCAGCGCTGGCGGATGTAGTGCGCGAGCAGCCCGCGCAGGTCCGGATCGTCGTCGATGATGAGGACGCGCACGGCTAGAGCGTGACCGCGTAGACGTCGACCGGCTCGCCGCGCCCGCGCAGCGCGAGCCGTCCGCGCGGCCGTGCACCGGTCTCGCCCAGCGCGCCGATCACCGCGCCCGAGGCGAGCAGCTCGCCGGGCTGCGCCATGTCGACCAGGCGCGCGGCGATGTTCACAGCGTCGCCGATGATGGTGTAGCTCATGTAGTGCGGCGAGCCCACGTTGCCGAAGATCGCCTCGCCCGAGGCCATGCCGAAGCCGATCCCCGTCGCGAGGCCACCGCGCGCCGTCCAGCGCGCGAGCACCGGTGCGACGCTCTTCGCCATGTCGTGCGCGGCGCGCCAGGCGCGGGCCGGCGCGTCCGGCTGGGGAAACGGCACGTTGAAGCCGACCAGGAGATTGTCGCCCGCCATGCTGAAGATGGTACCTTCGTGGCGGTACGCCGCCTCGGTCATCACCGCGAAATACTCGTTCAGGAGCGCGACCACGCCGTCGACCTCGGTGCGCTCGGTCAGGCGGGTGAAGCCGCGCAGGTCCGCGAACAGCGCGACCACGTTCACCCGCTGGGGTCCGCGCCGGAAGGGCGTGCCCTCCTCTGCCATCTCCTCGATGACGCGCTCCGCAAGCTTCGGCGACAGGTAGCGCGCCAGCGCGCGCAGCAGCGACTTCTTGTGCTCCACCTCGGCCGCCAGGCGGCGCGCCTCGAGCTCGCGCCGGGTCTCGTGCAGGCGGCGCAGGGTCTGCACGCGCGCGAGCAGCTCCTCGCGCCGCACGGGCTTGGACAGGAAGTCGTCGGCGCCGGCGCGGATGCCGCGCACGCGGCTGTCATGGTCTTCGAGCGCCGTGACCAGCACGATCGGCACCATCGCCGTCGCCGGCTCGGCCTTCAGGCGCTCGCACAGCGCGAAGCCGTCGAGGCCCGGCAGCAGCACGTCCAGGAGGATCAGGTCGGGCGGCGCGGCCAGCGCGCGCACCAGGGCGGCGTCGCCGTCGGCGACCGTTTCTGCGCGCATTCCCTCGGCATGGATCAGGCGCTCGAGGATCGACAGCATGTCCGGGTCGTCATCGACCACCAGGACCCGGAAGTTACTGCCCACCGATTCATCCGCGCTCATTCATACGCGATGGTGACTTTGGCGAGGTAGTCGGCGTACTCGGCGATGCGCGCCTCGAGCCCGGCGCGGTCGCCGGTGCGCGCGCCGTCCTCGATATGCTTGCCCAGGGTCGACACCAGGTCGAAGCCGTAGGAGTGGCCGACGCCCTTCATGCGGTGGCCGAGCTGGCGCAGCTGGTCGAAGTCGGCGGCCGCGAGCGCGATGCGCAGGTTGCCGAGCTCTTTCTGCCGGTTGCTCATGAAGACCGGGATCAGGTCTTCAAGGTCGCGCGCCACGACGACCTTGTAGGCGTCCTTATTCATTTAGTCCGATTATAGGCGGCGGGGGCTTCCCGGCCCGGGTCAGGCTTTGTCAGACAGGGCCGCGTGCGCTCGCAGCAGGTGCGGATGCAGGGTGAGCGCGGCGGCGAACGCGTAGCGCGCATCGCCGCGCGCGCCCTCCCCGAGGCGGATCTCGGCGAAGTGCAGCATCGCCGCGAAGTGGCGCGGCTCGAGCTCGAGCGTGCGGCGCAGATCGTGCAGGCACTCGGCGTCGCGCCCGAGCAGGTAGTAGAGCGCGGCGCGCTTGTGCCAGGCCTCGGCGTAGAGCGGCGCGGCCCGCAGCAGGAGGCTCAGGCGCGTCTCGGCGATGTCGTAGCGCCGCGCCGCGATGTCGCGCGTCGCGGCGTCGAGCGCCTCGGCGGCGGCGCGATGCGGGTGGTGCATCCACGCGTCCCAGATGCGCTCCTCGGTGGCGCCCGCCTCGGCGCTGGCGCAGCGCGCGAGGCGCCGGAACAGCTCGTCGAGCAAGGGCAGGTCTCGCGCCGGGCGCCGTTCGCGCCTCGCGGCGATCAGGCTGAGGATCGCGGCCGCAGGTCTCACGCCGGAATAGCTTAATGGAAATCGCGCGAGGCCGTTTCTAGCCCGCCCAGCAGGGCGCTGTAGTCCGTCAGGCGCCGCGCGACGAGATGCACCACGTCGGCGTCGCGCTCGATCGCGCCGTGCACGCCGAGCAGGCGCGCGCCGAGCAGCTCGCGGCGCTGGCGCTCGACCAGGCTCGACCACACCACCACGTTGACGTTGCCGGTCTCGTCCTCGAGCGTCACGAAGATCACGCCGCTCGCCGTGTCGGGGCGCTGGCGGCAGGTGACGATGCCGGCGACGCTCGCCTTCTCGCCGTGCCTGAGCTCGCGCAACGCCTGCGCAGCGAGCAACCCCAATTTTTTCAATCTGCTTCTCAAAAGCGCGAGGGGATGCCGCCCGAGGGTGAGTCCCAGGCTGGCGTAGTCCGCGGCGATGTCCTGGCCCTCGCGCGGCGCCGGAAGATCGGGCGTTCTCTCCGGCGCCGGAGCATCCAGCGGCGCGCTGCGCGGCGCGCCGGCTGCGGCCCAGTGCGCGAGGCGCCGATGCCCTGCGAGCGAGCGCAGCGCGCCCGCCGCGGCGAGGCAGCGGAGATTCTTCCGGTCGAGCTTCAGCTCGTGCACGGCGCCATAGGGCGCGCCGGCGGCGATGCGCCGGCCCTCGGCCTGCGCCAGGCCGCCGACCATGCGCAGCCCGAGACGCAGCGAGCCGCGCTCGAGCGTGCAGTCCCACTGGCTCGCGTTGACGTCGGGCGGCAGGAGCTCGACGCCGTGGCGGCGCGCATCCTGCGTGAGCTGCGCCGGCGCGTAGAAGCCCATCGGCTGGCTGTTGAGCAGCGCCGCGCAGAACGCCGCCGGATGGTGGCGCTTGAGCCACGCCGAGACGTAGACCAGGAGCGCGAAGCTCGCCGAATGCGACTCGGGAAAGCCGTACTCGCCGAAGCCGAGGATCTGGCGATAGAGCGCATCGGCGAAGTCCTCGCCGTAGCCGTTGGCCTTCATGCCCTGCTTCAGCTTGGCCTCGAACGGCTCGAGGCCGCCGCGCTTCTTCCATGCCGCCATCGCACGGCGCAGGCGATCGGCCTCGCCGGGCGTGAAGCCCGCGGCGACCATCGCGAGCTGCATCACCTGCTCCTGGAAGATGGGCACGCCGAGCGTGCGGCCGAGCACGGCCTTCACTGCCTCGCTCGGATAAGTGACCGGCTCCTCGCCGCGCCGGCGCCGCAGGTACGGATGCACCATGCCGCCCTGGATCGGGCCGGGGCGCACGATCGCCACCTCGATCACCAGGTCGTAGAAGCTCGCCGGCCTGAGGCGCGGCAGCATGCTCATCTGCGCGCGCGACTCGATCTGGAACACGCCCACCGTGTCGGCCTGCCGGATCATGGCGTAGGTGGCCGGATCCTCGGGCGGCACCTGGTGCATCTTCAGGCCGACGAGATCGAGGCACTTGCGGATCGCGGTGAGCATGCCGAGGGCGAGCACGTCGACCTTCAGCAGGCCGAGCGCCTCGAGGTCGTCCTTGTCCCACTGGATCACGGTGCGCTCGGGCATCGCCGCGTTTTCCACCGGCACCAGCTCGGGCAGCGGCCCGCGCGAGATGACGAAGCCGCCGGGATGCTGCGACAGGTGGCGCGGGAAGCCGCGCAGCAGCTGCGCGAAGCGCAGCCAGCGGCTCGACGCCGGGATCTCGCGGTCCCAGAAGGCGAAGCCCTTGGCCACGCGGTCGATCTCGCCGGGCGGCACGCCGAGCGCCTTGCCGACGTCGCGCACCGCGCTCTTCGGCCGGTAGCAGATCACCACCGCCGCGAGCGCGGCGCGGCCGCGGCCGTACTTGCCGTAGACGTACTGGATCACCTCCTCGCGCCGCTCGTGCTCGAAGTCGACGTCGATGTCGGGCGGCTCGTTGCGCTCGCGAGAGACGAAGCGCTCGAACAGCATGCTCATGCGCGCCGGATCGACCTCGGTGATGCCGAGCGCGTAGCACACCACCGAGTTGGCCGCCGAGCCGCGCCCCTGGCAGAGGATGCCGCGCGAGCGCGCGAAGCGAACCACGTCGTGCACCGTGAGGAAGAACGGCTCGTAGCCGAGCTCGGCGACGAGCGCGAGCTCGTGGGCCGCCGTGGCGCGCGCCTTTTCAGGCACGCCGGCCGGAAAGCGCCACGCCAGGCCGTCGGCGGCGAGCCGCGCTAGCCAGCTCGCCGGCGTATGCCCGGCGGGCACGAGCTCCGCCGGATACTCGTAGCGCAGCTCGCCCAGCGAGAAGTCGCAGCGCTCGGCGATGGCGACGCTTTCCTCCATCAGCTCTCTTGGGTAAATCTGCGCCAGGCGCACGCGCAGGCGCAGGCTGCGCTCGGCGTTGGCATGCAGCGCCTGGCCGCATTCCGCCACCGGCCTGCCCAGGCGCACCGCGGTGAGGATGTCGTGCAGCGGCTTGCGCGAGCGCAGATGCATGTGCACGTCTCCGGCCGCCACCAGGGGTAATCCGCACCGGGCAGCGACCTCGCGCAACTCGCCGAGCTTCGAACGATCGTTGGGCCCGCAATGCAGCTCGGCGGCGATCCAGGCGCTGCCGGCGAAGCGCTCGGCGATCCAGCGCCCGCGCGACACGTCGGTGCCGGGCACCCACAGCACCAGCGCGCGGGTTCCGGCGAGCGTTTCAACATCCGAAAGCGAAAGCGCATAAGCGCCTTTCTTGCTCCGGCGCCGGCCCGCGGTGATGAGCGACGAGATCGCCCCGTACGAGCGCCGGTCGGTGGCGAGCAGGACCAGCCTCTCCTTTTCCACGGTGATTTCGGTGCCATGGATCAGCTTCAGGCCGCGCTCCTGCGCGGCGAAATGCGCGCGCACGCTGCCCGCGAGCGAGCACTCGTCGGTCAGCGCGAGCGCCGCGTAGCCGAGGGCGTGCGCGCGCGCCACGAGCTCCTCGGGGTGCGACGCGCCGCGCAGGAAGGTGAAGTTGGAGAGGCAGTGCAGCTCGGCGTAGTCAGGCAAACCAGCCATGCAGCCTCCACTCGCCGTCTTCCCGGTAGACCCAGGCGAGCGATTCGCCGAGCCTGGCGACGAAGTAGTCGCGCCGCGCCTCGTCGCCGTCCCACCAGCCGCACTCGATCCGCTCCGGGCCGGCGAGAAGCTGCAATTTCGCCTCCTCTACCGGGAGGGCCTGATGCAGGAGCCATGAAGGCCGGGGCCCGGGCGGGGTGAACTCGCGCGGGTCCCAGTCGCCGGGCTCGACGCGCCGCCAGGCGTGCTCGGGGCGGTGGTCGGGCACGCAGCTGATGCCGTGCACCGCGTCGCGCCCCAGGCGCGCCTGCAGCCGCTCGACGAGCCGCGCCCAGTCCTCGGCCTCGGCGGCGGCGTCGCCGAACAGGCTGCCGCTCGGCGGCGCGAGCGGCGTGAAATCCTCCGCCTCGAGCGCGATCGCCTCGACCGGCTGCGCCAGCTCGAGCGCCGCCAGCCGCTCGCGCAGGAGCTGCGACAGGCGCTCGGCATCGCGCGCCGGGCTCGCCAGCTGCACTTCGACCCCGCTGGCGGCGCCGCGGCGGTGCTGCAGGCGCAGGCGGAAGGCGCGCACCCCCGCCTGCCGCGCGGCGAGCAGCCCGGCGAGCTGCACGAGGAGGCGCCGCGCCGCGAACATCAGCGCCCCGGCTTCGGCCACCTCGGCCGGCAGCTCGAGCGCCGCGGAAAAGCGCGGCGGCGGCGCGAAGAATTCATGCGCCTCGGGCAGCCGGCCGCACGCCCGGTCGAGCGCGTCGATGAGCACCGGCCCGCAGCGCCGCGCCAGGCCTTCGCGCGGCAGAGCGAGCAGCCCGCCCACGGTGGCGACGCCGATCTGGCGGAAAAACTCGGCGTCGCCGCCGGTCACGCCCGCCGGCAGATCCTCGAGCCGCGCGCCGCCACCGCGTGCACGCCACAGCGCAGCGCGGCAGGTGGGTGCCGTTGCCAGCAGGGCTTCGAAACCCATCTCGGCCAAGCCTGCGCACAGCGTTTTCTTCAACTTCGGCAGGCCTTCGAAATAGCGCAGGCTCGCCTCGACCTCTAGCGCGAGCGCCTGCGGGGGCTCGACGACAACCTTAGGCGTGAACTGGCAGGCCCAGGCGGCGATCGGCTCGAGCGCCGCCGGCGGCAGGCTGCGGAACTGCAGCGCGACCCAAAGCATGAAACGGTCTTTCCAGGTAAAGCGCGCGAGCGAGAGGCGAGCCGCGGCGCTTGACGATGCGCACCGCGAGCCCCGCGGGCACGGCTTCGAGCGCGAGGCGCAGGCACGCGGGTGAGGATTCGGCCGCCGCCGCGGGCGGACGGCAGAGCCAGGCCGTGGCACGCCCGGCCTCGGCCGCAACGGCGAGGCGCTGCAGCTCGGCGTAGCGCGGCCGCGCAAGCCATGCGAGCAAAGCCGTGCAGCACGTCGAGCGCAACGCCTGCTCAGCTGTCCAGAGCGCCTCTCTTCCTTGAGCATGAACGACCAAGACCCGTGTCAGATCCACCCCGGCGGCGGCGAGCGCGGGCGCATAGGGCACGTGCGGCGGCGCGAGGCAGACGACGGGCTTGCCCGTCGCGGTGAGCCGCGCCAGCGCCGGCAGGACGAGCGCGAGCTCGCCGATGCCGGCCGCGGAGGGCAGGAGCTCGGTCAGCGCCCCGCCCGGCCAGCCGCCGCCCGGCAGCTCGGCGTCTAGCGCGGGGAACCCCGTGGCGAGCGCCGCCGGGGCCTGCGCGAGCGCGGCGCCGCGCCAGACCGGGTGCCGCTCAAGAAGGTGCTGCAGCGCTTCTGCGCCCATACTGTATTTTCATACAGTATCAGCGGCCGGGCAAGGGGGTCAGCGCCCCGTCTTCAGCTTGCGCAGCTGCGCCTGGTAGGCCGACATGAAGTCGCGGCCGAAGACCTTGCTGAAGTCCTCGCGCGCCTCGTGCGAGAGCTTCTCCTGCTGCGCGAGGAACATGTCCCAGAGCTTGCCTTTCTTCGAGGCGAGCGAGAACCCGCCGCCCTGCTTCTCCAGCGCCTTCTCGATCGCCTGCGGGTCGAACTTGCGCAGCGCGCCGAGGATCGCGGCGCGCATCCCGGTCATCAGCGCGAGCTCGTGCGCGCGCAGGTCCTCGCACGCGTCGCCAATCGCCTGCACCGGCTCGAGGAAGCTCCCGGTCTTGTCGGGCGTATCGAAGATGAAGGTCATCGCCTCGTTCGGGTCGGACATCAGCTTGAGCGGGTTGTTGTCGCGCGCCGCGACCATGGTCCGCTCCTCGGCCTGGAACTCCTTGCGCATCTCGGCGCGCGCGATGAGCAGCATCATCAGCCCCTCGATCGCGGCGCGCAGGATGGCGCCCGAGTCGCGCAGCAGCCGCTCGGCCTCGGCCGGGCCCACGTCCTTTTGCGGCAGCCCCGCGCCGTCGAGGAACGCGCGCAGCGCCACCGTCATCGAGGCGGCGGGGGGCACCGGCGCCGTGACGTCGGGCGCGCGGGGTCTCTCGGCGGGCCGCGGTGGCTTGGTGAGCTCGGCGGCGGGCGCCCTGGGCGGCGCGGGCGGCGGCGGCAGCTTGACCGCGGGACCCATGTAAGTCGGCTCTACGCCGCCGACGAAGGTCGGCTCATCGAAGATGCCCGGCTCGGGCGGCGGGATGTCCGCCACCGGCGCGGTTTCGACGGGCGGGGGCGGCGGAGCGGCACGCGGCTCGGGGAACACCACCTGCACCTCGAACTCGCCCATCTCGAAGCTGTCGCCCGACTTGAGCGTCAGACGGGTTCCCGGGCCATAGCGGCGGCCCTTCACCAGGACCGGGTTGACCTTGGACACCACCTCCATCCAGTAGGCGCCGTCCTGCTCCTCCACCTCGACGTGTACGCGCGAGATGTGCTTGAGCGGATCGTCGAGCGCAACGGTGCAGCCGGCGTCCCGGCCGATGGTGATCGGCAGGTCGTCGATTTCGCGCGTCTGGAACAGCGTCGGCCGGCCGCCGTGCTTGGTGAAGATCTTGACGGTGACCGGCATCAGCCCGCCGCGCGGACGTCGCGCCGGCCCCAGCCGTGCTCAACCCACTTGCCGTCCATCATGGCGCAGTATTGTTCCGGGAAAGGCAGCGCTTCGCAAAGCAGCATGCAACGGTCGAAGAGCTCCGACGCCTCGGCCAGCCAGGCCGCGCAGGGCTCGGCAAGGCGCGCGGCGAGCGCGGCCAGCCCCTCCCCCGGCGCCTGCTCGCGCGGCTCGAGGGGCGCCCAGAGCATCTGCGGCTTCGCGCTGCGGATCGGCATCGTCTCATCGACGCCCTTCGAATGGCGCACCCACTCCGGCCGGAAGTGCCGCTGGGCGATCGCGGCGTCGATTGCCGCCGAGTCGGCCGCCGGCGCGATCGCCGAGAGCGCCAGGCCCTCGATCTCGTCGAACCAGCCTTGCGCCGCGAGCAGCGTCCCGGCCACGTCGAGGCTCGCCGAAGGCAGCGCCGCCGCCACCGCGAGCGGGAAATAGCG
>Ga0075434_100006496_pt1 | contig 10722 bp, 8 predicted proteins | sample RhiMethybrSRZTD3_FD_75298 | JGI IMG/M metagenome (GOLD analysis project Ga0075434, IMG submission 75298) | Populus rhizosphere microbial communities from Tennessee, USA - Rhizosphere MetaG P. TD hybrid SRZTD3 | ecosystem: Host-associated > Plants > Roots > Rhizosphere > Soil | place: USA...
TGCGACGAAGCCATCTCGTCGCTTGGCGCCGAACGCGCGCAGATCGGTGCGGAGCTCGGACGGGTTCAGGAAATCCTTGCCGTTGCCGTGCGGCCTCCGACGCCTCCGGCGGGCGAAGAGCCAATCGTGCCGATCGAGTCGCTGGCTCCGCCGGTTCCCGTGGAGCTGCCACCGGTGGTGGTGCCTCAGGCCGTGCAGCCTGCCGCGCAGCCCATTCCAAAGCCGGCGCCGCCTCCGCCGCCTGTCGTGAGCCGTCCCGCTCCGGTGTCGGCCTTCGACGAGCTCGCGTTCCTGCAGTCGGTTGTCGACAAGCCCGCTTCCGGAATGCCGGCCGACGTAGCGCACGCCGCGCCCGACCCCCGCGCGAACCAGCGCCCCGAGAGTCGTCCCGCACCAGCGCCCATTCGCGCCGCCATGATCGATCCGGCGGACGTCGAGGTGCCGGTTGCCGCGAATGCCGGCTCGTCGCGTCGCAACGTCGCGCCCACGCCGGTCCTGACATCCACGCCGCTCGTGGAGAAGGAGATCCAGGAACCGAATTCGCAGCTCACGCCGGGAAGCATCCCTGCCTTTCTCAAGGACGTCCCGACCGAACAGATCAAGACGCTCAAGTGCCAGGAGTGTGGGACGATGAACTACCCCACCGAGTGGTACTGCGAGCGCTGCGGCGGAGAGCTCGCCGCGATGTAGAGCGGGCCGCCGGAGAAAGCGAACGACCGGGGTCAGATCAATCGATCTGACCCCGGTCGTTTTTCTACCACGGAAAGGAACGCTGGCCGAGCGGCGTTAGGCCTTGGCGCTCGTAGCCAACCGACTCTTGTGACGGGCCGCGGCGTTCGAGTGAATGATGCCCTTTCGCGCGGCGCGGTCGAGCAGGCTCACGGCCTTGAGGCGGTCATCGGCAGTGGCAGTCGGCGCCTTCGCCCTCTTGAGCGCCGTACGGAGCGCGGACCGCTGCGCGCGATTGCGCACCGTGGCTGCGCGAGCCTTTCGCATGTTCTTCTTCGCGGACGCGATATTCGGCACGTCGGGTTCTCCAGAATTCCTGAATCGAGGTTCGAAAGTAGAGCCAAGAACCTTACCCGTGACATCCACCGATGTCAAGGCGGCGCAGTTAGTTGGACCGATCAAAGGGGTCAGAGTCATTTGATCTGGCACTCGCGCCAGATCGTGCGCGCCGTCGCGAAAAACACTATTCGATGCGGCGCGATGCTTCGCGTCGATTGGCGAAATCACATGCGAGCACGCGGCATTTTTTTGCTTTGACTCAGGCGTGTGGTGCCACTAGCTTTGCGCCGTGCCGTCCGTCGTAGCGAGCCCATGGACATCGACACGCTAGTCGAGCCAGCCCTAACGGGTCAGCTCGATTTCGACGCCCCCGTCGAGCCCCGAAGGCTCGAGGTGGCGTCCGATGTCGTGACTCCGTTCGTGATCGAGCTGTCGCATTTCAGCGGTCCGCTCGATCTCCTGCTGTCGCTGATTCGCGACGAACAGGTCGACATCTACGACATTCCGATCGCGCGCATCGCGGAACAGTTCCTCGCGCGCATCCACGTCATGCAGCTCGACCAGGCGGCCGACTACCTCGAGATGGCCGCGCGGCTGCTCCGCATCAAGGCGCAGATGCTGCTCCCTCGCAACGAGCTCGACGATGCGTGGGAAGACCCGCGCGCGGAGCTTGTGCGACGGCTTCTCGAATATCAGCAGATGCGCGAGGTCGTCGACGTTCTGGAGCGACTCGGCGAGGAGCGTCGCGGTCGATTTGCGCGGGCCTACGTGCCGCAGCAGATCGCGCCGCCAACAGCGCCGCTCGCGCTCTCGCTGTCCGAGCTCCTTGCCGCGATCGATCGTGTGTTGCGCGTCGCGCGCGAACCGATCATCCACGACGTCATCGCGCGCCCACTCGACGTCGACGGCGCAATCGCGACCGTACGGGCCGTCCTTGCCCTGCGCGCGACCGCGTGCTGGCGCGACGTATGCCCGCCGACATCGCAGCCGTGGCAAGTGCTCTCGGCGCTGCTCGCGCTGCTCGAGCTCGCGCGCCGCGGCGAGCTCCGGCTCGCACAGCTCGCCCCCTTTGCCTCTGTTTTGATCAGTCGTGAATCCTCTAGCCAGGCTGCTTGAAGCCGCGCTTTTCGCGAGCGCGCGCCCGATCCCGCTCGACGAGCTGGCCTCTCTTGATCCGGACGCGTCGCCAGCGGCCCTGCAGTCCGCCCTCGATGAGCTGCGCGAGACATACGACACCGCGGGGCACGGCGTGGAGCTCGTGGAAGTGGGCGGTGGCTGGCAGATCCTAACGAGAGCCGAGTACACCGAGGCGATCGAGCGCGCGCAGCTGGCCGCACGCCCTCACCGCCTCTCGGGTGCGTCGCTCGAAACGTTGGCGATCATCGCGTATCGCCAGCCCATCGGTCGAGCGGAGATCGAGGAGATTCGCGGCGTTGCCGTCGGAAGCGTGCTCAAGTCGCTGCTTGAGCGTGGCCTCATCGACGTTGTCGGGCGCGCCGAGGGTATCGGCCGTCCGCTGCTGTACGGCACGACGCCGATCTTCCTCGAACACTTCGCGCTGCGACACCTCGAGGAGTTACCGCGCGGCGACGAGCTGGCAATCGCGCTCCGGAGCACGACTCCGACCGAACCGGCACCCGAGGCGGCGCCGACGTCGTGAGCGGCGAACCGATGCGAATTCACCGCGCCCTCGCGCGGGCGGGTGTCGCGTCGCGGCGAAGAGCCGAGGAGCTCGTTGCGGCGGGCCGAGTGCACGTAAACGGCGTCGTCGCGCGTACGGGACAGTCGGTGGACCCGGCTGTCGATCGGATCACCGTCGATGGGCGCGAGCTCGGTCGGCCGGCGAGCTCGTTCGAGTGGGTTGTGCTGAACAAGCCATCCGGCGTCGTAACCACGAAGTCGGACCCCGAAGGGCGCCGCACCGTTTTCGAACTGGTGCCGAGCATACCCGGGCTCACCTACGTCGGTCGACTCGACTACCTCACCGAGGGAGTTTTGTTGCTCACGACCGACGGCGAGGCGGCGCACATTCTCACGCACCCAAGCTCCGAGGTCGAGCGTACGTACGTCGCGACCGTGCGTGGGGACGTTCGGTTCGCGGTCGCCGCCGCACGACGCGGTGTCGAGCTCGATGACGGGCTGGTCCGGCCACGTGCGGTCGAAGCGCGGCCGCTCGGTAACCGCACATCGGAATTCGAGATCACCATCGCCGAAGGGCGCAATCGCGAGGTTCGACGCTTCTGTGAAGCGGTCGGCCTCGAGGTCGAACGTCTCGTGCGCGTTCGGTTCGGTCCCGTCGTGCTCGGTCGTCTCGAATCCGGCGCGACCAGACCGCTCTCGATTCGCGAACAGCACGAACTGGCGCGCCTGCTGGGCCGCCCGCTCGCCCGGAACGCACGGCCTGAGCGCCCTCGACGAAGCGACCGGCGTCAGGACCGGCCGAAGCGTGACGCATCGCATGAACGAAGACCCAGGAAGCCCCGTTCATCTGGGTGACGTGACCCGCGGAGCCGAATCGCTGGTTTCGTGTATACTCTCCAGACCGGACTGAGAGATAACTGGCGACACACCCAGCCCGGTCCCGAACTTGAAACGGCGAGCTCGAGCGGCGAACGGGCGCTGCATCGAGCTCACTATCCTCGGAGCGTGCGCGTGGCAACACAGGTCTCCTCGCAGGCGGACATGGCGCTGGTGCAGGGCGTGCTGCGTCAGGTCGGGCGTCGCGTCGTCGGACAGGAGTACATGGTCGAGCGACTCCTCATCAGCATACTCACCGGTGGCCACGTGCTCCTGGAGGGCGTGCCCGGGCTTGCGAAGACCCTGACGGTTCGAACGCTGGCCGAGACCATCGACACGACGTTCCATCGCATTCAGTTCACGCCCGACCTGCTGCCTGCCGACGTGTTAGGCACCCAGGTGTTCGACCAGTCGACGGGCCAGTTTTCGGTGAAGAAGGGGCCCATCTTCGCCAACATCATTCTCGCCGATGAGATCAACCGCGCGCCGGCAAAGGTCCAGGCAGCGCTTCTCGAGGCCATGCAGGAGAAACAGGTCACGCTCGGCGGCCAGACGTTCGTGCTCGAGGAGCCGTTTCTCGTCCTGGCGACTCAGAACCCGATCGAACAGGAAGGGACGTACCCGCTCCCCGAAGCGCAGGTCGACCGGTTCATGCTCAAGCTTCGCGTCGGCTATCCGTCGCGGGACGAGGAGAAGGAGATCATGCGGCGCATGGCCGGCGGCGACCCGATCGCGGTGCAGCACGCGGCGTCTCCGGTAACGATCATGGAGGCCCGCCACCGCATTGCCGATCTGTACATGGACGAGCGGATCGTGGACTACATCGTCGAGATCGTCCACGCGACGCGCTCGCCCGCCGAGTCGGGCATGAAGGATCTCGTTCCGCTGATCGAGTTCGGCGCGAGCCCGCGCGCGACGATCGCGCTCGCGCAGGCGTCGCGGGCCCACGCGTTCCTGCGTGGCCGGACGTTCGTGACCCCGGAGGACGTGAAGTCGATTGCACCTGACGTCCTCCGTCATCGCGTGCTGACGACCTACGAGGCCGAGGCGGAGGAAGTCACCAGCGACACGATCGTGGCGAGGATTCTCTCGACGATCGAAAGCCCGTGAGCCGGGAATTGGGAAATCGGGAATCGGGAATGGGAAATCGGGAATCGGGAAACGGAAAGCGCGACCCCGAGAAGGCTTCGTCGGTCGCGTTCGAGACTCCGGCGCGTGCGCGCCATGCCCTTCGTACGCCGCCGGCACCGCCGTCTGCTATCCGTTCCCGGTTCCCCGTTCCCGGTTCCCGCCATCACGTCGAGCCTGACGCGGCTCGACAACGAATCACCGTCGGTGTTCCGCCGGAAGTCCTCCGCCAGGTCAAGCTGATCGAGCTTCGAACCCGCGGACTGGTGAACTCGCTCTTCAGCGGCGAATACCGTTCCGTGTTCAAAGGGCAGGGTATGGAGTTCGCCGAGGTGCGCGAGTACCTGCCTGGCGACGAGGTGCGCTCCATCGACTGGAACGTGACGGCGCGAATGCGGCGGCCGTTCGTCAAGCGCTACATCGAGGAGCGCGAGCTCACCGTGATGCTCGCGGTGGATCTCTCCGGGTCCGAGCGGTTCGGTACCGTTAGGCGGTTCAAGAGCGAGCTCGCCACCGAGCTCGGTGCCGTGCTCGCGATGTCGGCCGTTCGAAACAACGATCGCGTCGGCATCATGCTCTTCACCGATCGTGTCGAGCACGTGGTACCACCCGCCAAGGGACGCCGTCACGTGTTGCGAGTCATCCGCGACCTGCTGGTGCACGAGCCGGAGGGTCGGGGGACCGACATTGCCGGCGCGCTCGAGTACCTGCGCGGGATGCTGCGCCAGAAGGCCATCGTCTTTCTCGTCTCCGACTTCTTCAGCCAGCAGCTCGAGCGGCCGCTGAAGCTCGCAGCGCAGCGGCACGACCTCGTCGCCGTGACCGTCGAGGACCCGAGCGAGGAGACACTTCCCGACATCGGGCTCGCGCGACTCGTCGATCCGGAGACCGGTGCCACGATCGATGTGGACACGAGCGATCGCCGGGTACGCGAAGGGTACGCCCGGATGGTGGGTGAGCAGCGCGAAGGTCGGCGCCACCTGCTGCGCCGCCTCGCCATCGACGAGATCGTCATGCGCACCGACGGCGGATACGTGGAGCCGCTGATGCGCTTTTTCCGGTCGCGCGAAACCCGGAGCCGGCGCCGGTGATGCGCGCACTGCTGCCGCTCGCGCTGGCGCTGTTGCAGCGGCCGGCGCAGCCGACTCCGCCGCAATCGGCGCAGCCGGGCGTCGCCGTGCAGATGGGCTTCTCCATCGAGCCCGACACGGTGACCGTCGGCGATCCGTTCCGCCTAACGGTGCGCATTCGCGCGCCGCGGGGTGCTTCCATCGAGTTCCCGGCGGGCCCCGACTCGGGCGCCGCCGTCGAGGCGCTCGATCCGCGACAGGAACGCCAGGGCCCGGACACCACAGCACTCGATGTCACGGCAACGTGGCGGATCGCGGCGTGGGACACGGGTAACCTTCCTCTCCGTTTTGGCGACATCGTCGTGAAGCTCGATGCTCGCGAGCGGCGCATCCCGCTTAGCGCGCTCACGATCCACGTGAAGAGCGTGTTGCCGGCCGATACCGCCCAGCGCATACCGAAACCGCAGCGCGCCTTGTTCGAGTTTGGACTTCCGTGGTGGTACTGGCTGCTCGCCGCGCTGGCTGTGATCGGGCTCATTGGGCTGTTCTGGTGGTGGTGGCGTCGGCGGCGACGGCGCAAACAGGATCAGGTGGACGACCCGTTCGCCGATGCGGAGACCGAGTTCGAACGCGTGGAGCGACTCGGTCTCGTGGAAGCCGGCGAGCGCGGTCGCTACGTCGCGCTGATGGTCGAGATACTGAGGATGTATCTCTCGCGCAGCATTCCCGACGCGCATCCGTCGCGCACGACCAACGAGCTCTTGATCTCGGTGCGGGACAACCGACTCGTGCCGGTGAACCGTCTGGCGCTGGTGCTCGCCGACGCCGATCTCGTAAAGTTCGCGCGCCGCGCCACGTCGGCCGAGCGGGCGCGAGAGCTCGGGGCGGAGGCGCGAGGCATCGTGGCCGCGGTGCATGCAGCGGAAATCAAGGCGGCCGAGGAAGCGCAGCGTGCGGCGGAGGCGATGCCCAAGGAGCGAGCGGCATGAGGCCCGCGCTCGACCACCCGTTGCTGCTCGCTCTCGCGATGCTGCTCCCGATCGCGGTGATCGCGCTCGTCATCGGCGGCTACCGGCGACGCCGCGCGAGACTGCAGCGACTGGGCACGCCCTCCATGATCAACCGACTCGTACCGCCTAACGCTGTCGTGGCGCCTGGCTGGCGCGCCACGCGGCTCGCGCTTGCCGCCTCCCTTGCCGGGATCGCGATCGCTGGTCCGCGCTGGGGCATCGAGCGCACCGTGGTTCGAGGTGAGGGCGTGGATATCGTGCTCGCGGTCGACGCGTCGCTGTCGATGATGGCCACCGACGAGCGTCCGAACCGGCTCGAAAAGGTGAAGCAGGAGATCCGGCGGCTCCGCGCGGCGTCGCCGAGCGATCGCTTCGCGCTGCTGGCCTTCGCGGGGCGGAGCTACATCCTCACTCCGCTCACGGTCGACGATGCCGCGCTCGATCTCTTCCTCGACAACCTCGATCCCTCCGTCGTAGGCCAGGCCGGCAGCTCGCTCGCGCGCGCGATTCGGCAAGGCACCGACCTCCTCGTGGCGACAAAGGGCGGGAGCGACCGCGCCGTCGTGATCTTCAGCGATGGCGAAGCCTTCGAGCCTCCCGAAGACGTCGTGGAAGCGTCGAAGGCGGCCGGCGAAGCTGGAGTGAGCCTCGTAACCGTAGGCTTCGGCACGCCGGCGGGCGCGACCATTCCGATCCGCGAGGGAAACGCTGTCGTGGAAAAGAAGGATCCCGAAGGCAACATCGTGGTCACGAAGTATCATCCGGAATTGCTGCGCGCCGCGGCTCAAGCGGCGAATGGCACGTTCATCGATGCTGCCGAAAGCGACAAGGCAGCGAAGGTGAGACGCGCGTTGGTGCAGCTGCGCGGCGTCCAACGGGCGGTCGAGGCAGGCCGTACGCAAACACCACGCTTTCAACTCTTCCTGATTCCCGCCGTGCTCCTATTGCTGCTCGACACGGCTCTCGCTGAGCGTCGCGGACGGCGGCGCCGTTCCGCTGCGGCCGCCGCCACTGCCGCGAGCGTCGTGCTCGCTGCCGCGATGTCCTTCGTGCCGATCCGCGCCGCGCGTGCCGACGACGTTCGAGACGCCGCTCGCGAATACGCCGCCAAGCGCTACATGCGCGCAGCCGCGCTGTACCGTCGCGCGCTCGAGCGCGGCGACAAGCGACCCGAGGTGCTGTACAACCTCGGCACGTCACTGCTGGCCGCAGACTCGCTCGCGTCAGCGATCGAGGTGCTCGAGCGCGCAGCCAAGGCCGCCGACCCGGAAGTGAAATTCCGCTCGATGTTCAACCTCGGCCTCGCGCACCTGAAGCGCGGCCTGGCGGCGAAGGGCGATTCGGCAACACCGTCGCTCGACGCCGCGCTCGAGACGTACAAGCGCACGCTACTCATGAGGTCCGCTGACGGCGACGCAAAATGGAATTACGAGCTCGCCCTTCGGAAGAAGCAGCAGCAGAGCGGCGGTGGTGGTGGCGGCGGTGGGGGAGGTGGAGGCGGAGGCGGCAGCCAGAACCAGCCCAGTCCTCCGCGTCAGCCACAGGCCGAGAAGCCAAGCGGCGGCCTGGGCAATCAGCAGGCGGAGCAGTTGCTGAACAGTGCCGAGCGTGAGGAACGGAACGTTCAGGCCAGGAAGCAGCAGCAGAATCGTCCGCAACCTCCACCAGGCGGCAAGGACTGGTGATTGCGTCGCTCGCTGGTATCGCCTTCCAGATCGTCGTCACCGTTGCCGCGCCGGAAACCATCACAGTCCGGCAGCCGGCGACGTTGACGGTGCGAGCTATGGTCCGCGGTCCGGTCGCGCCGACGATTCATGCGCCGCGATTCGCGCCGCTGAGCGGCATCCGGGTCGAAGAAGCCACGCGCGTGGACGGCGGCTCGATCTCGCAGGCGATCGTCGAACACAAGTATCTCGTGATCGCGCAGCGGGCCGGTACCGTCGTCCTGCCCCCCATCGAAGCAAACGTCGGGCCCATGACCGGCCGGTCGGACCCGGTACGCCTAACGATCATCAACGCGCCGCCGGTTCAGGTGCCGGCGGTCGTGTCTCGATCCCGGCTCGATCCGGCGGACGGCGTCAACTTCCATGCGCTAGTCACGCCGGACACGGTGTACGTCGGTGAACAGGCGACGTACCAGGTCGGTGTGTTTCTGAACGACGACGTCCGCTACCGTCTCCGCCGAAACCCGGAGTTCATACCGCCGGAGCTGCGCTCGATGCTGGCGTACGACCTTTCCGCCCCGAGGTCGTTCGTCTCGAAGCGGGTCATCGACGGCCGCCACTACGAAGTGCACGTCTTCCAGCGTGCGCTCTTTCCGCTGACGGCCGGGCGCTACGAGATACCAGCCGCGCGGCTCAACTACTCGCTGCCGCTCAGCGCGAGTTTTTTCAGCCGGGAAGAGAGCCACCAGCTGAAGTCGGAGACCGTGCCGCTCGTCGTCATCGAACCGCCGCAGGCCGGGCGCCCGCCGGACTACGGCGGGGCGGTGGGGCGACTCTCGCTCGAGGCGCACGTCGATAGCGGGATCGCGAAGGTGGGTGACCCACTCGTTCTCACGGTGCGCGTAGCCGGCGACGGCAACGTCAGCTTCTTCCCACGACCCGAAGTGCGCGTGCCGTGGGGCCAGCTCGTGCCCGCGGAGGAACGGGTGCAGCTCGACTCGAGCGCAACGGTGGTGCGCGGGGCGAAGGAGTTCGACTGGGTCATCACACCGGCGCGAAGCGGCGAGGTCGAAGTTCCGCAGATTCGATATCCATACTTCAATCCGTACACCGAGCGTTACGAGCTGGCCATGACGACGCCTCAGCGCGTCTCCGTCGCGCCGGGAACGCTGGTAAGTGTGGACTCGGCCGACTCGGCGCGGCCGGTCTTGCCGTTGCGCCGCGTTATGCTCGCCGAGCCGCAGGCACCCTTGTCGAGGACGCGCGGCTTCTGGCTCGCAATGCTCGTCGCGCCGGTTCCGGCGGCGTTGGCGCTCGCTGTCCGGCGCCCTCGCACTCGGCGCGTACCGACGGCGGCGGCACGCTTGCGGAAGTTGGGCCGGCACCAAACTCCCGGAGCGGTGTCGGTCGACGCCGCCGTACTGCGGCGTACGTACGCCGCGGCCCTCGCAGAGCGCATCGGCGTTGCCGCCGCGGAGCTGGCGGACCGTCGCGCGCTCGTGCGCGCGCTCAGGCGGAGCGGAGTCACCGCAGAAGCCGCGAGCGCCGCGGAGGATCTGCTCGGCCAGCTCGACTCCGCCGTGTACTCCGGCTCCAGCGCGAGCATCCAGGACGGAGCGAGGCGCGCGATCGATGTCTTGCGTCGCGTCAACGAGGAAGCGAGGCCGCGCATCATACCGCGCTCGTCTCGCTCGCTCGCCTCGCTGGCCATGCTGGGTCTGTCGCTTGGCGTCTCGCAGTCGGAGCCCACGGCGCGCGAATCCTTCGACCACGGGACGCGTGAATACGAAGCGCGACGCTTTGCGAGAGCCGAACGGTTCTTCGCCGAGGCGGCTCGCGCCGAACCGACTTCGAGCGACGCGTGGGCGAACTTCGGCACTGCCGCGTGGGCGGCTCGCGATACCGCCGCCGCTGCCATTGGCTGGCAGCGTGCTCTGCGACTCGATCCGCTGGCGGGAGACGTCAGGTCACGGCTCGACCTCACGCCGGGGTTCGGGGGCAGCGCGCTGGCGAGCGTTCCTCCGCTGACGGAGTCCACCGCAGCGGCCGTAGGCGGCGGTGCCTGGCTACTCGCGTGGTTGGTGATGGCGGTCGGTGTCTGGCGCCGGAAAGCCGCGTTCCGCTACGCGGCCTACGCGCTCGGCATCGTCGCGGTGGCCAGTGCCGCCGCAGGCGTACGAGTCCGTGAGGCGTTCGACGCGCGCCGCCTCGCCGTCGTTGTCGAGGCGGATCGCTTGCGCTCGCTGCCCGTGCTCGGGAGCGAGGCTGGCGCCCCTGCGCTCATGGGCGAAGTTGCGCGTACGATCCGCGAGGAGGGCGTGTGGT
>Ga0075434_100006497_pt1 | contig 10722 bp, 8 predicted proteins | sample RhiMethybrSRZTD3_FD_75298 | JGI IMG/M metagenome (GOLD analysis project Ga0075434, IMG submission 75298) | Populus rhizosphere microbial communities from Tennessee, USA - Rhizosphere MetaG P. TD hybrid SRZTD3 | ecosystem: Host-associated > Plants > Roots > Rhizosphere > Soil | place: USA...
CGCCGGCGTTTGTCCCTGCCCGCTTGCAGACGAGCAGACCGCGCTCGCGGCGGTCATCGAAATGAGGAAAACTTTGTCTGTTATCCGTAGCATGGCGGGCTCCTCTCGTGGAGGCGTCAGCGCGCTTCCTGAATAGCCCACGCCGTCCGCCGACGGCAAGAGGCGGCGACGCTAAGCGGCGGCAGCGATTGTGCGCGTGCCGATGGCGCGCACGAACGCGTCGTAGACCTCGGCCCGCCACCACGGCCGGCACTGGCGCATTTCAGCGAGCGCCTGCTCGTGCGTCATGGCGGGGCGATAACTCCGCGTCGTGGTCAGCGCGTCGTACACGTCCACGATCCCGATGATCTGAGCGGCGACGGGGATTTCGTCGCCGCGCAGCCGGTCCGGGTATCCGGTGCCGTCCTGTTTTTCATGGTGCCAGCGGATGATGGGCCGGATGTCCCAGGGAAACTCGATCGCCGCGAGCAGCTCGATGCCCCAGATGGGATGCATCTTGATCACGTCGAACTCTTCGGGCGTGAGCCGGCCGGGCTTGTTGAGGATTTCGTGCGGCACCCGGATCTTGCCTACGTCGTGCAGGTAGGCCCCGACGCGGATGGTGGTGCGCTCGTGATCGTCGAGGCCAAGCATCGCGGCCACCTGCACGGCATACTCGGCGACACGCTCGCAATGCCCGAACGTGTAACTATCGGACGACTCGATCGACTGCCCCCAGTCCCGGACCAGAGCGAGATACGTCTCTTCGAGACGCGCCCGGCGACCGGACACGTCGCCCAGCTCGACTCGCGCGTCGATGCGGTGGAACAGCCGGTACGCGGTATTGAGGAGGACCAGCGCTTCCTGGTTGCGGCCCATCACCTGATACAAGAGGGCCAGCTCCCGCGACGCTTCCGCCTCGCTCAGCACCGAGCCGGTCCGCGACGACAGCTCGATCGCCGCTTTGAGCCGGGCCTCCGCGAGCGCCGGACGGCCCGTTTCCCGGTACACCGTCCCGATCACCCGGTAGGCGTCGGCTTTGTCGAGCAGCGTGCCCAGCTGATCGAACATGGCGAGCGCCGATTCCGCGCCGCTCATGGCCTGCTCGAACCGCTGCTTGGCCACGTGGACTTCGGCGTGATTCAGGAAACAGAGTCCTTGCAGCCGGAGGTCGCCCGTTGCCCGCGCGATGGCCAGGCTCTGCTCGAAGTAGTGATCGGCGTCGTCCCAGCGGCTACGGTCGGCGCTGATCATGCCCAGATTGTGGAACGCAATCGCGCATCCCGGCTCGTTGCGGGCCGCCTGATACGCCTGGAGCGAGCGCTGATAGTGCTCGAGCGCCGCATCCAGGTCGCCGCGCACGTTGGCGACGATGCCGAGGTTTTGCTCGAGTCGCGCCGAAAGCTCGGGACTGCTGCCCCCGAGCGCCAACGCGCGCTGAAACGCCATCGCGGCGGCCAGGAGATCGCCGCTTTCCAGCTCGAATCCCCCGACGACGTTCAGAGCCTCGCCGCCGAGCACATCATCTCCGGCGGCGGACGCCACCTCGAAGCTGCGGTGCGCCGCGGCGTGCGCCGCTTCCCGCTCGTTGCGATGATGGTGCAACACGGCCAGCCGGCGCAGCGCCTCCGCCTGGACCGCCCATTTGTTGTGCCGCTCGGCCTCGACGATGGCCGATTGGTAGCCCTGCATCGCCTCCGTGACGCAGCCGGACCGCTCGTAGCCGCGGGCCTGATGAAGCAGGTCCGCGGGACGGCACGACGACGTGGCGGGGGTTGGACGCACCGGATCTACCAGGCCACCGCGTAACGGGAGAAGTGCCGCAGCTGCCCGGTTACGTTCTTCTGAAGCAGGTTGTCCAGGGAGAGCAGATACGACAGGATCTGGAGTCCTTCGGTCGTATATGCGATCCGCTTCGGGAGAATGCGGCCGAGCAAGTTGCAGTTCGCGTAGCTCATCGTGAGCGACGCGCCGGCGCCGCCGAATTGCAACCCCTCGGGATACAGCCGGACGGAATTCACGACGTCCGACGGCGCCTCGGCCCGAATCGTAACGGTCTGGCTCAGCGCTCCAGCCGGAATCCGCAGTGTGTGCGGCCCGACTTGCAGGCTCCCGCCCGCCGGACCAATCGCTTTCGAGGCGGTGGCGTAGGGCAGCGGCGTACACTTGAGCAACCCGACCCCGCTCAACAGGTCGCCAATGAGGAGCGGCGACGGGCTGGGCGTCGGTGACGCAGTAGGCAAATTGTCGCCGCAGCTCAGGCCGGCAAACGACACCAGCACGGCTACGAGCACGGCCGACATAAAGCGACGCAACTTCATACCAGAACTCCTTTTAGGGCGTTACACCCCGCAGAATCGCGGCAGCGTGAAATGGGCGCGCGAGAGGGGAATGGCAATCCGAGTGCCAGCGGTTTTCGGGCTGTTGGTGATGCGCGACACTCGCCGATTGTGAAGGTCGTGTCGGGCCATGCCCGACGGGGTGTTTCGTTTCGAACAGCTGGGGAATCCGAGCGATAGGGGGTGTGGCGAGCAAGCCACACGACGGCCGGTGGCCTGTCTGTCAATCTCCGGCCGGGAAGGTCACCTCGGCTTGAGGGTCGAGCGCGTCTCGCAAGGCATCACCGATGGCATTTAATGCCATCACCGTGAGCGCGATCGCGAGGCCGGGAAACAAGGACGTCCACGGCGCGGTGGTGATTTGATCCCGGCCTTCGGCGATCATGTTGCCCCAGCTCGGAGCCGGCGGCGCGACCCCGACACCCAGGAAGGAGAGTCCGGCTTCGAGCAACATCATGTGGCCGATGCCCAGGGCGGCCGAGATGATCAACGGAGCGAGCGCGTTGGGCAGAATGTGGCGGGTGATGATGCGCCACGATCGCGCGCCGACGGCGCGAGCGGCCTCGGTGAAGGGGCGTTCGCGTAACGACAGCACTTCCCCTCGCACGAGCCGGCTGGTCGCGAACCAGCCGGTGAGGCCCAGCAGCAGAATCAGGGATGCCGTGCCCAGACGCTCCCAAAGAACGATGGCCAGCAGCACGATGAAGATGCGCGGGATCGAGAGGCCCACGTCCACCAACCGCATCAACACGGCGTCGGTCCAGCCGCGGAAGTATCCGGCGACTGCACCCACCAGCCCGCCCAGTCCGACGGCGACTGCCATCCCCAGCGTTCCGATGCCGAGCGACACCTGCGCCCCGAACAGGAGTCGACTCCAGATATCACGGCTGTACACGTCGGTCCCCAGCAGGAACAGCCAGCTGGGCGGATGGTTTTGCAGCGCGACGATGTCCAGCTGGCGCGACGGCGAATAGGGTGCGAGCAGCGGGGCGAACACGGCTGCCGTCGCGAAGAACACGAGCACAGCGACGCCGGCCGTGGACGTCGGGTGCCGAAAGAACCGGCGCCAGGCTTCCCCATGCGGCCCGCGCGCGGCGCGCCGGCACCAGGAGACGACCGTGGTGGTCCAGATCACGGCGGCCAGGAGGCCGAGCCACGTGATCACCGTCATGCGGTGAGCCGGACGCGGGGGTCCGCGAGTGCCGTCAACACGTCGGCGACCAGGCTGCCGAGAACGACGGCGACGCTCGCGAGCAGAGTCGCGGCGAGCACGAGGGGATAATCGCGGGCCGCGATGGCGTCGGTCGCCAGTTTGCCGAGACCCGGCCAGGCGAACACGGTCTCGATCAGCACGGCGCCGGTGAGCAGGAACGGCAACGCGAGGCCAAGCAATGCGATCACGGGGAGCAGCGCATCGCGCAGTGCGTGTCGCACCAGCACGGCCGACTGGGTCAGTCCCTTGGCACGGGCCGTCCGGATAAAATCCTGCCCCAGGACTTCGAGCAGCGCGGCGCGTTGAAACCGCGCCGTGCCGGCGGCTCCGATAACGCCGAGCGTGAGGGCCGGCAGGGCGAGGTGCTTCAGGCGATCGAAAAGCCTGCCGAAGAAGGACAGGTAGGGGTAGAGCACGACATCGGTCTCGCCTCCCACGGGGAGCCAGTGCAGCCACTGGCCGAACACGAGCAGCAGCACGAGGCCGAGCCAGAAGACCGGCAACGAATAGAGGAACAGGGTGGCGCTGGTCAGCGCGGCGTCCGAGCGGCGGCGCGCCCGCGCGGCCTGGAATACGCCGAGCGCGATCCCCAGGAGGAAATCGATCACGAGCGCCGCGCCGGCGAGACGGACGGTACTGGGGATCGCGCTCGCGATCGCCTGTGACACCGGACGCCGCTGGCTGAACGACTCGCCCAGATCGCCATGGGCGAGGGCGGCGAGGTAGCGGACGTACTGTTCCGGCAACGGCCGATCGAGTCCGAACTCGGCGCGCAGGCGCGCGACGGCGGCGGGATTGATGGGGCGCCCTTCCTCCGGCAGGAAGGGCGTGCCCGGGGCCAGATGGATGGCGATGAATGCGAAGGAAACGACGGCCAGTACGATGGCGAACGCGGCGGCAAGCCGCCGCAACAGCCAGGCCGTCACCTAGTGCCCGACGCGGTCCCGCTCGTTGAGCTGGTCCGGTGGTATGCGCCAGTTACGGACCAGCGCCAGCCACGAATCCGGTCGCACCTGGACGTCGGTCACGCGCTTGTCGACCGCCGCTACGTTGTCGAGCGCGTACAGCATGATTCCCGGCGCGTCCCGGTCCAGCGTTGCAAACGCCGCTACCCAGTCGGCCCGGGCCGCGGACGGGTCCGGTGCCTTCGCGGCGGCGGCGACGTAGCGGTCGAATGTCGCATTGGCGTAGTGACCGTAGTTGGATCCACCCGCCGAGCCCCAGATCTGCGGCACACCGCTCGAGGGCGTGGGATCGGTCTGCCAGGACTCGAGGGCGGCGTCGAATGTCCCGGCGTGCTCGTGTTCGCTCAGGGCGGCGTTGTCCATCTCGTCGATCACCAGCTCGGCGCCCACGGCCCGCAGCTGCTCCTGGAGCAGCCTCGCGTACTGCTTCCGGCCGGCGCTCGTCGTCGGAACGGCGACATGGAAGCTCAGGCGCACGCCGGCGCGGTCTCGGATACCGTCGCCATTCGTGTCGCGCCATCCCCGCATCGTCAGCAGCTGAGACGCCTGGGTCGTGTCGAACGGCGGTGGTGCCAGGCCCGGAATATCCCACAGCCAGGTCCACATCTGGGCAATCGGTCCGGGAGGGACCTTGGCGTGTCCGGCATACACGCTCTGCACCATGCTCGCCCGATCGGTCGCGAGCACCAGGGCGCGGCGCACATCCGGATCCGCGAACAACGGATGCGGGCGCGTCGCATTGCCGTTGGCCCGCAGATTGAAGCGCATGAACGTGTACGTCCCCCCCGCGTAGGGGTACAGCGCCAGATGCGGCGTCGCCTCGGCGCGCTGGATATTGGGCGGACTCACCAGCACCTCGATCGCATCCGCGTCGCCGGCGATCACCTGCGTCACGGCGACGGGAAGATCCGTCGCGAAGCGCCAGATCAGACGCCGCAGGTGGGGACGACCCAGGAAAAACCCGGAATCGGCGACCAGCTCGACGCTCTGACCGGGAACCATGCGCAAGAAACGGTACGGCCCGTTGCCGATGGGCGAGCGGCCGAACGGCGTCGTGCGCCATTCGGCGCGCGGCACATTGCGCAGCACGTGCTCTGGCAGAATGCGCATGTGGAACGTCGCATCGAAGAACGCTTCGGGATACCGGTCCTTGAATTTGAAAACCGCCGTGAGCGAATCCAGGGCGGTGACCGACGCGATGTGCGACAGCGTGGTCATATCCGCGGAAGAGACGAGCGTGTCGACATAGGACTCGTACGTGAACTGCACGTCGGTGGCGGTGACGGGGGGGCCGTCCTGCCAGCGTGCCCGGGGATCGAGATGGAATGTGAGGGTGAGGGGATCTGTCCATTCCCAGGAGCGCGCCAGCTGGGGCACGAAGCCGGAATCGCCGATCGTGGACGCGCCCGCTTTGAGGTCCGCCAGGCGGAGGAATATCTGATCGAAGATGTCACGCTCGGCGGCGGCGTCGCTGAGCGGCGGGAGCAGCGTGGTAATGCTGCCCGTGGCCGTGACCACGAGAGTTCCGCAGTACTCGTCGCGGCAACCGCCACGGCGAGTGCACGCGATAGCGGCGAGTAAGCTGAGCGTGAGAGCGACAGCCGAGGACTGCGAGCGGGTGGCGAGCATGCCCAAAGATTTCACTGGGTCGCTAGCGGCGCCAGTCTAGCAACGCCAGGTCCAGGCAGGATCTTTGAAGGCGGTAGAAGCGGTAGAAGACGGGAGGGGGCGGTAGGGGACGGTAGGGGTGAGTTCGGGCGCCCAGGTGGCGACGATGGCCGTTGACACCTCATCGAACGTTACCGATCGGCCAAGAACCGCGGACAACGACGTGCTGGAGCCGTTGGCTGAGGGCTGATAGCTGATAGCTGATAGCACATCCTGCGATCCGTCCAGCAGAATCGATCCATGCTGCAAGAACGCCCTGCCGTGCCGCACCTGGGCCGAGCCGATCACTTTCTTCCCATTGACGAGCACCTCCCCGCCGACCGGCGTGGCGAAACAGGCCCCCGCCCCGGCGCCGGGCCCCACCGCGCCGTCACGGCCGGGGGCGAGCGTCGCGTCGACGCCGAGGCGCTTGAGGGCACCGGCGAGCCGCGCGTGGATCGTTTGGTAGCTCTCCCGCAGGGAGCCGAACGCCTCGACCGGGGCGGCGACCGCGTAAGTGACTTCGTGCTCGTGCCAGACCGCGCGGCCGCCGGTGGGGCGCCGGACGACGTCGAACCCGTGCCGCTCGATCGCGGCGCGATCGTAGCGGGCCCGCGCCGGCTCGTTGCGTCCGAACGAGAGGCAGGCGGGGGAGAACCGGTACAACCGCAGGAACGCGTCGCCGGACTGATCGGCCTCGTGCAACAGGGCGTCGTCGATGGCCATGTTCTGCGCGCCCGAGCACCCGGCCGGCTGGAGCATGAGATGCCAATCCATATGGGCCGTCAGACCGTCGCGTACGCCTCGATCGGCGGGCAGACACAGACCAGATTGCGATCCCCGTACGCGCCATCCACGCGTCCCACGGCGGGCCAGATCTTGTGCTCGCGCGTGGCCGGGGAGGGGAATCCCGCCCGCTCCCGGGAATAGGGTCGATCCCACCCGTCGGCCAGCAGGTCGGCGAGCGTGTGCGGCGCGTTGGTCAGCAGGTTGTTCTCGCGGTCGGCACGGCCCTGCTCGATTTCCCGGATCTCCTCGCGGATCGCGATCATGGCGTCGCAGAAGCGATCCAGCTCCTGCTTCGATTCGCTCTCGGTCGGCTCGATCATCAGCGTGCCCGCTACGGGGAAGGAGACCGTGGGCGGGTGAAATCCGTAGTCGATGATCCGCTTGGCGATGTCCTCGACTTCGATGCCGGCGGACGCCTTGAAGGGCCGCGTGTCGATGATGCATTCGTGGGCGATGAGCCCGTGCGCGCCCGAGTACAGCAGGTCGTAATGGCCGGCGAGCCGGCGCGCGATGTAGTTCGCGTTGAGGATCGCCACCTTGGTGGCGTCGACTAACCCCTCCTGGCCCATGAGGGAGATGTACGCCCACGAGATCGTCAGGATCGCCGCGCTGCCCCAGGGCGCGGCGGAGATCGTGCCGCACGACTGGGCGTGGCCGAGTGGTACCACCGGATGATCCGGCAGGAACGGCACCAGATGGCGGGCCACACCGATCGGCCCCATGCCCGGGCCGCCGCCGCCGTGCGGGATGCAGAACGTCTTGTGCAGGTTGAGGTGGCACACATCGGCGCCGATGTCCGCCGGCCGGCAGAGACCGACCTGGGCGTTCAGGTTGGCGCCGTCCATGTACACCTGCCCGCCGTGGTCGTGGACGATGCGGCACACCTCCCGGATCGTGGCCTCGAACACGCCGTGCGTCGACGGATACGTCACCATCAGCGCGGCGAGCGTGTCGGCGTGCTGCGCGGCTTTGGCGCGCAAGTCGGGGAGATCGATGTTGCCCTGGGCGTCGGTTTTGACGACCACGACCTGCATGCCGGCCATCACGGCGCTGGCGGGGTTGGTGCCGTGCGCCGACTGCGGAATGAGGCAGGTGGTGCGCCTGGTATCGCCGCGCGCCCGATGGTGGGCGCGGATCACGAGCAGTCCCGCGAACTCCCCCTGCGACCCGGCGTTGGGTTGCAGCGATACGGCGGCGAACCCGGTGATTTCCGCGAGCTGGTCCTCGAGCTGGCGGAACAGCATCTGATAGCCTTGCGTCTGCGACAGGGGGGCGAACGGATGCAGCCGGTTGAATTCGCGCCACGAGACGGGGACCATTTCGGTCGTGGCGTTGAGCTTCAAGGTGCACGACCCGAGCGGAATCATCGCCGACGTCAGCGACAGGTCCCGCGCCTCCAGCCGCTTCAGGTAGCGCAGCATCTCCGTTTCCGAGCGGTAGCGGTGGAACACGGGATGCGTGAGGTAGCCGCTGCGCCGCTGCAGCGCGGCCGGGATGGTCGTCTCGACCCGGGCGGCCGCTGCATCGGCCATGTAGGGCAACGTCTGGTCCAGTGAGAAAACCGCGATCAAATCCGAGAGGTCGTTCAAGGTGACGGTCTCGTCCAGCGCGACGACGATCCGGTCCGCACCGAGCGCCCTCAGGTTGATCCGGCGTCCCCAAGCCGCGTCCTGCAGCCGCGGCAACGCCCACGGCTCGACCTTGACGCACACGGTGTCGAAGTACGCCTCGTGGTCGAGCCGGTACCCCATGCGCTGCAGTGCTTTGGCCAGGAGGGTCGCGAAGCCGTGCACGCGCTCGGCGATACGCCGCAGCCCCTCCGGACCGTGGTACACGGCGTACATCCCCGCCATGACGGCCAGCAGGACCTGGGCCGTGCAGATGTTGCTCGTCGCTTTCTCGCGCCGGATGTGCTGCTCGCGCGTCTGCAGCGCCATCCGCAACGCGGGGCGCCCGGCCCGGTCCTTGGAGACGCCGATGATGCGGCCGGGCAGATGCCGTTTGTGCGCCTCGCGCGTCGCGAAGAACGCGGCGTGCGGGCCACCGTAGGCCATGGGAACCCCGAACCGCTGGCTGTTCCCGACGGCCATGTCGGCTCCCCACTCACCCGGCGGCACGAGCAGTGTCAGCGCGAGCAAATCGGTCGCCGCGGTGACGAGCGCGCCCACCGCGTGCGCGCGCTCGCACAGCGCCCGGAAATCGCGCAACCGGCCGTCCGTGCCCGGATACTGCACCAGGGCGCCGATGACTCCGTCGCCGAAACGAAATTGCCCCGGTTCGCCCACGATGATCTCGATGCCCCGCGCTTCGGCCCGCGTGCGAACCACCGCGATCGTCTGCGGATGGCATTGCTCGTCGATGCAGTACACCGGGCGCCCTTTCCCTCCGGCCACGGCCTCGGTGACGTGCATCGCCTCGGCGGCGGCGGTGGCCTCGTCGAGCAGCGACGCATTGGCCACCTCGAGCCCGGTCAGGTCCGCGACCACCGTCTGGAAATTCAACAGCGCCTCGAGCCGTCCCTGGGCGATCTCCGCCTGGTACGGCGTGTAGGCCGTGTACCAGCCGGGATTCTCCAGCACGTTGCGCTGGATGACCTGGGGCGTGAAGCAGGCGTGATAGCCCATGCCGAGGTAGGACCGGAACGGCTGGTTCTGACTCGCGATGCGGCGCAGCGCCTGCAGCACCTCGCGCTCGTCCCGGCCGGGCGGCAGTGCGAGCGGGCGGCGCAGCCGGATGTCGGCCGGCACCACGGCGTCGATGAACGCGTCCAGCGAATCGTAGCCCAGGAACGCGAGCATCTCCTGCTGCTCATCGGGACGCGGCCCGATGTGGCGGAGACGGAAGACGTCGGGATGAACGAGGTCGGCGGTGCGGGGCATGAACTTCAGGGGTTAGGGGTCAGGAGTCAGGGGTGCCTAGGGCAGTGAATGTGACTCGCCCGGGTTCAGGATCACGACCTCCGCCCGGTCCCCGACCTGGCGACGGAACTGCTCCGGGTCGGCTGCGATCACGTCCCATGTATTGTAATGCATGGGGATCACCGTGCGCGGTTTCACGAATTCCACCGCCCGGACCGCATCCTCCACCCCCATGGTGTAATTGTCGCCGATGGGGACGCACATCACGTCCACCCGTCCTGCCAGCAGCTGCATCTCCAGGGTCAACCCGGTGTCGCCGGTGTGATACAGCGTCTTGCCGGCCATCGTGACGACCACGCCGCAGGCGCTCGTGGTGTGCGTGCCGTCGTCGCCATCCACGCCCCCGCCGTGAAACGCGGGGACGAGCTTTACGGTGCCGAATGGGAAACGATGGCTGCCCCCGATATGCATGGCGTGCACCGTGGCCCCGCGCGCGTCGCAAAACCGGGCCAGCTCGTAGGTCGTGACGATCGTGGCGGCGTGCCGCTTCGACAGGGGGATGGCGTCGCCCAGGTGATCCCCGTGACCGTGGGACAAGAGAATGGCGTCGAGGTTGGCGATCTTTTCCGCGGGAACATCGGCCTTCGGATTGCCGGTGAAAAATGGGTCGATGAGAATCCGTTTCCCGTCACCTGTCACTTCGAAACATGCGTGGCCGTGGAACGTGACCCTCACTTGCCTCCAACATGTTTCTCGTACGCCCCCGCATCGAGCAGACCGTTCACGTCAGCCGGGTTTTTGAGCTTCATCTTGACCATCCACCCGCCATTGTACGGATCGCGGTTCACGAGGGCGGGATCGCCTTCCAGCGCGCCGTTCGTCTCGACCACCGTCCCGGCCACCGGGCTATACAGCTCGGACACGGCCTTCAC
>Ga0075434_100006499_pt1 | contig 10722 bp, 9 predicted proteins | sample RhiMethybrSRZTD3_FD_75298 | JGI IMG/M metagenome (GOLD analysis project Ga0075434, IMG submission 75298) | Populus rhizosphere microbial communities from Tennessee, USA - Rhizosphere MetaG P. TD hybrid SRZTD3 | ecosystem: Host-associated > Plants > Roots > Rhizosphere > Soil | place: USA...
CTCTCCTGGTGACTATCATTCCGAACGGAGTCTGCGGAGCGAGGAAATCTGCTTTTGCATCTCGCTACGCCAGAACGTCGCGACGCAACAAATCTTTTGCGGACTCGCGTTTGCGGATCACCCGGGCGCGCTTCCCTTCCACCAGCACTTCCGCGGGACGCCTTCGCGCATTGTAGTTCGACGCCTGCGACATCCCGTAAGCGCCGGCAGCCCAGATGGCCAATACGTCTCCGGCTTGTACATTGCCCAGCGGCCAGTCACGGAGAAAACAATCGCCTGTTTCACAGACCGGACCAACAACGTCAACGGGAGCGCCGCCGCCCGTTTCGTCCCTCGCGCGTCTCACGCGCGTGATCGGGTGCACGGCGCCGTACAATGCTGGCCGCAGCAGATCGTTCATCGCCGAATCTACCACCACAAACGATTTGTCGCGGTTTTTCTTGGTGTAAATCACGCGAGTCAGCAAAACTCCCGCCGGCGCAATAATCGTTCTTCCCGGCTCCAGCAACAGGTGTAAACCGAGCGGTTTTGCAAAACGCGCGACCAACCGCGCGTAATCAATGCGCGACGGCGGTTTCTGGTCCGTGTAGCGGACGCCAAGCCCCCCGCCAAAATCCAGATATTTCAGCGTGACCCCAAGTTCGCGTAGTTCCCGAACATAGCCCGCTAATCTTCCCAAAGCTTGCTGAAATGGCTGCATAGAAGTGATCTGCGAACCAATATGAGCGCTGATGCCGTTCCAGCGTAGCCATTTCGATGCGCTATGTTTGAGATAGAGTTCGCGAGCGGCGGTCCAATCCAAACCAAATTTGTGCTGGTGGTGCCCGGTAGAAATGTGCGGATGGCCGCCAGCAATCACATCGGGATTGACACGAATCGACACGTTCGGCAAATCAACGCTTTTGTTTTTACCGGATTCTTGCAAAAGAACTTCAAGTTCGGCTTCGGATTCGATGTTGAAAAGCAGGATTCCCCGCTTAATGTCTTTACGGTGGCCACGATAGCGCAACGCCAAGTGAATCTCCTCGCGCGTCTTGCCAACTCCGGAGAAGACGATTTTGTCGCCGGAGATGCCAAGGTGCGCTAGATGCTCCAGTTCGCCGCCGGAAACGACATCGAAGCCGCTGCCAAGATCAGCGAGCGTTTTGAAAATAGTGAGATTGCCGTTGGATTTCGCGGCAAAGCACAGCGTGTGCGGCAGCCGACCGAGTCCTTGTTTCAACTCCCCGAACGCATTTGTAATCGCAGCGCGGCTATAAAGATACGTCGGTGTGCCGAACTTACCTGCTGCTTCCAGCAGCGAGATACCTTCGCAAAACACCTCTTCGGCGGATCGATTTGCGGACTTCTTCCATCCGAATTGCGGCGTAAATTCTGCCGGATCAACAAACTTCATCTTTTGCGAAGCAACCAGGGTTGAAGCGCTCATCGGGCCTTGAGCACCACCAGAGTACGATCGTCGGAAAGCGGCGCGTTCTGCGCGAACCAATCCACTTCGTTCAGAATCAGATCGGAAAGTTCCGTGGCGGTCCGTTCGTGATGAGTCTCAATTAACTTGCGTAGGCGCTCAGTGCCAAACAATTGGCCTTCGCTATTCATCGTTTCGGCGATACCGTCCGAGTGGAAAACCACGATGTCGCCGGGTTCGAGCGTGACGCTCCATTCGTCGTAACTGGTTTCCTCGAAAATGCCGAGCGGAAAACCTGTGAGTTCAATCTTGCCGCAACGGCCGTCCTTATAAAGTAGCGGCTGCGATTGCCCGGCGTTAGCGACGCGGAATTTGCGGCGGCCCTTCTGCCAAGTAGCGAAGCACGCGGTCATGAAGCGGCCCTCGATGCGGCGCTCGCCGACGAGTTGGTTCATCTGGCGCAGCATTTCCGCCGGCTGCAACTTTTGCGGCGCAAGGCTGCGCATAATCCCGATGGCAACTGCGCCGTAGAGCGCGGCGGCAGTGCCCTTTCCACTGACATCCGCCAACGCGACGCCGAGCTGCTGCGGGCCATAGCGCAGAAATTCGTAGAGGTCGCCGCACACTTCGCGCGCGGAAAGATAACGTGCGGCCATATCGAGCTCGTAGTCCTCGGCGGGAACAGGTCGAATCAATGCACCTTGAATACGCTTGGCGGCCTGCAGATCGCGTTCGAGACGCGCTTCATCCCGTGCGACTTGTTCATAGAGGCGCGCATTTTCCAGGGACACCGCGAGATTCGCGGCGAGAATTGAAAGCGTCTGCAGGTGCTCTTCGCGAAACGCGTTCAGTTGCGGGCTTTCCAGATCCAGGACGCCAATGATTTTGCCCTTGTGCTGCATGGGGAGCGCGAGTTCCGAGCGAGTCTCCGGGTTCACCATCAGATAGCGCGGATCGACGGTCACATCCGGAACGAGCACCGCCTCGCGCAAGGTTGCGGCGGCGCCGACGATGCCTTCGCTGGCGGCCACGCGGAGTTTCCCCTGCACACGTTGGCCGTGCTTTACGTCAAGACGATGGCGAAAGATTTTCTGCTCTTCGTCATAGAGCATGATGCTGAGAATCTGATAGTCGATGACGCGTTTCACTTGCTCGGCGGCGCGGCGCAGAAGCTCCTCGACATCGAGGATGGAGCTCATTTCGCGGCTGACTTCGTTAAGCAGGAGCAGTGTGTTGGCTTGCGTATTGGCACGCTCATAGAGGCGCGCATTTTCGATGGCGACTGCCAGGCGGCTGCCCAGCAACGTCAGGATGCTTTGCTGATCGGGAGTGAAATAATCGGGCCGATTGCTTTGAATATCGAGAACGCCGATGCATTTGCCCTGAATCATCAGCGGGACGGCCAGTTCGGAGCGCACGCTGTCAATCGCATTGATGTAGCGCGGGTCGTTGGAAACATCGCTTACGCGGACGGAGTGGCCGGTCGCGGCAGCCGTTCCGGTAATTCCCTGTCCGACTGGAATGCGCAGATTTTCCGCCAGATCGCGTGGATAGCCGATGGCAAAGCGATGTTTCAGAGCGCCCTCGTCAATTAGGAGGACACCGAAGATTTCGTAGTCGATATGCTTCTTGATAAGTGCGGCGGTGCGGGAAAGCACCTCGTCAAGGTCTAGGGAAGCGTTGACCTCCTCGCCGATTTCGGCAAGAGTGGCGAGGACTTCCGCGGAAATCTCACCCTGGGGAACGACTTTTACGGGTACGGATGTTTCGGACGGATTCATCTATTCCTATTATAGCAGCCGGGCGATGAAGCAATTTTCAGCAAAATGGATGAATTCTAGTGAGAGCTGTCTGTTAGCGAAAGAACTCCGACGTCGGGCAGATTGCGATAGCGCTCGGCGTAATCAAGGCCGTAGCCGACGACGAATTCGTCGGGAATGACGAAGCCGGTGTAGTCCGCGCGAACGTCAGCAATGCGGCGCTCTTTTTTGTCGAGCAGCACGGCAACTTTGAGACTTTTGGGTTTGCGCTGCTGTAGCACGCGAAGCAGGTACTGCAGGGTCAAACCAGTATCGAGAATATCTTCGACGACGATGACGACTTTGCCTTCGATACTGGAGTCCAGGTCCTTGTTGAGTTTGACCTGGCCGGAAGACCTGGTGTCCTTGCCATAGCTGGAAACGGCAATGAAATCGAAGGTGACCTCGCCAGGTATCTGGCGAGCGAGATCGGCGAGAAACAACACGGCCCCTTTCAGCACGCCAACGAGCAGGAGCGGCTCGCCGGGGAAATCGGCGCGGATCCGCTTGCCCATTTCGCGAATCTTCTCCTGGATATCGGCGCTGGTAATCAGCGGACGAACGTATTCTCGATGCTGCGCGGAAGCTTCGCCGTGCTTGCTGGCCAGTGCGCTTTTCTTCCCCATTTGCTCCTCTGCTCCCGCCTGACTTTATCGCAGCAACGAATCCGCGGCAAGCTGGGTCGATTTGCCCGCGCTTCTCGGCGGTTAGCAAATCGTTCGTATCGGCGAAATTCGACACATTCTGCCCGTAGTCGTCGCGGCAGATCCAGATTGGAGCGCGGCTGCTGTTCTAGCCACAAAATACGATCAGTAGAAGAGCGGCTGAGTTTTCGGCCGCTCTTTTTTTGTGAAAGACGACGGGAGCTACTCACTCCAATCGGCCAGAAAAATGTTCGTTTCGTGCGGTTCTGTGCCGTTCCGGTTGGAGGCCCAGACGAGGCGCTTGCCATCGGAAGTGAACATGGGAAAGCCGTCGAAGTCGGGATGGAGCGTGATGCGCTGCTGGCCGGAGCCGTCTTCGTTAATGACGTAGAGATCGAAATCGCGTCCGTTTTTGGGGTCAGCTTGATTGGATGCAAAGATGATGCGCTTCCCGTCGGGCAACCAGTACGGGCCGAAATTCGCCGCGCCGTTGTGCGTGACCTGATGCTTGTTGCGGCCGTCGGCGTTCATCACCCAGATTTCGAGATTGCCCGGACGAATCAAGCCTTTGCCTAGCAAGTCTTTGTAGTCGGCGATTTGTTCCGGCGTCTGCGGATGCTCGGCCCGGTATACGATCTTTTTGCCGTCATAGGACCAGAAAGGGCCGCCGTCGTAACCGAGTTCGTGAGTAAGCTGCCTCGCGTTTTTGCCATCGGCGTCCATGGTGTAGATGTCGAGGTCGCCATAGCGCGTGGAAGTGAAGACGATGTGCTTGCCGTCGCGCGCTATGGTGGCCTCGGCGTTGTAGCCTGGCGCGTCGGTGAGGAGCTTCAAGTCGCTGCCGTCTGGCTTGGCGGTGTAGATACGATAGGTATTGTAGATGGGCCAGACGTAGCCGCGAGAATAATCGGGCTTGGGCGGGCATTCGACGCTGGCAGCGTGCGTGGACGAAAAAAGAATGCGATTGCCGGAAGGAAAGAAATAGCTGCAAGTGGTGCGGCCTTTCCCGGTGCTAAGCAATTTCGGAATGGCAGTTTTTGCATCGGACGCGTCCACGGCGATTGAGTAAATCTGATCGCAGGGGACGCCAGCACCTTGATGCTGAAAAATAAGTTGCTTGTCGTCAGCGGAAAAGTAGGCTTCGGCATTTTGGCCACCGAAGGTAAGCTGCCGTACGTTTTTGAGATGTTTTTGCTCTTCTGGCGTGGTGAGCGAAGTATCGGCCGGGGTTTGAACACGAGCGGGCGCGGGCGGCTGCGAATGCAGCACCACAGCAGCTATCGAGCCGAAAACGATTGTGAGCAAGGCAAGAAACAAGATCCCGCGCATTTGTGGAGTCCTACTTTCGCTGTTCGAGAGTGACAGAAACTTTGAGCGGCTGGCCGTTGCGGAGCACGGTCACTTCGACGATGTCGCCAACCTTACTGCGGCGGAGGGCGTCGGTGAAATCATAAAGATTATCGATGGGTTTGTCCCCGAAGTGGACGAGCACATCGCCGGCCTGGAGGCCTGCTTTTGCCGCTGGCGAGCCGGGGCGAACGTCGGAGAAGCGGACGCCGGGTTCCGTCTGGCCAAAATCGGGGACGGAACCGAAGTAAGGTCCATAACCGCCGCCGCTGGAGACGCCACTAGAGTGAGGATTTTCGACCACGGCGACGAATTTTGGTTTTTCCGCAGCGTCGGCGAGTTCAATGCTGAGCCTTGAAACCAGATTCAGGAGTTGCGTGGCCGACGCAGCGTTGATTTTGTCCCAGGTGTCGGAAGGCTTGTGATAGTCGGCGTGCAAGCCAGAAAAAAAGAATAGAACAGGTATTTTTTTGGTGACGAAAGAAGTGTGGTCGCTGGAAGAGTAGCCGCCTTCGGAATATTCGAAATGGAAGCTGCCACCTTTGGCCGCGTCTTCGACGGTGGACTTGAAGGTCGTGCCCGTGCCGACGCCGCCGATAAAAACTTTGTCGTCCTTAATGCGGCCGATCATGTCCATATTGAGCATGGCGACCGCTTTATCGAGCGGCCGAGTCGGTTCCTTGACCCATTCGGCCGACCCGAGGAGGCCGAGCTCTTCTCCCGCAAAATTGGCGAACAAGATGCCGCGATCGAGTTTGCCGGCGAGCGGCGCGAAAATGCGCGCGAGCTCGAGGACGCCGGCGGTGCCCGAAGCGTTGTCGTCGGCGCCGGGATGAATTTCGCCAATTTGCGAAGGCGCGAGGGAATGCGAATCTCCTTTGCCGAGGTGGTCGTAGTGCGCGCCAACAACGACGTATTCGTCGGATTTCCCGGGCAGATAAGCAAGGACGTTGTTGACCGTGGCGCGAAGGGTTTCGATTTTCAGCGTGACATCGACAGTAGAATCGAGGGGAATGGAGAGGCCAGAGCTTTTTTCTTTTTCGATGGAGTCCTGCAACTCTGCGGTAGTGAGGCCGGTGGGCCGGAGCCATTCATCGGCGATGGGCGTTTTGACCTGCAGACAGAGAATGCCCGCTTCTTCCGGGCCTTCGGCGTCGCCGAACGGAAGCAATTCGTCCGATTCTCCATGAGGAAGCTTGCCGTTGGCGACAATCAGAGCCGTGGCGCCGTGATTTTTGGCGTTGATGGCTTTGGTGATGAGCGATGCGTGTGTGGTGTGGCCACCGGCGGACGCTTTTTGGGCGAGGGCTTCGGGCTCACCGCGGAGAACGAGGACGACTTTGTCGCGCACGTCCGCGTCGTGAAAATCGTCGTAGCCGAATTCAGGTGCCGTGATGCCATATCCTGCAAAAACCACATAAGCTTTGGCGTTGCCAGTGGCGGAAAAGTTCAGCGGGGTAAAGTCGTCACGAACAGCGTAGGATTCGACCTTTCCACCGTTAGCGTGTCCGGACATTTTTGTGCCGCCCTGGATTTTGCGGCCGGTGACAACGCGAAAAGACTGGAGATAGCTTTTGCTGCCGGCCGGCTCGAGGCCGAGGGATTTGTAGCGTTCGACAATGAGATGTTCGGCGAGCGTGAGGCCCTTAGTGCCGTCGCCCCGACCTTCCATTTCAGGCGAAGACAGGGACTTGACGTCGTCAAGATACTTGGCCGAATCGGCGGAAGCCGTAGATGGCGCGGATTGCGCGAGCAGCGATTGCGGCGCCAGATAAATCGCCGAGGCCGCGGCTGCCACGGCAAAAAGCGAGGTGCGGGTGGCAAGTTTGCGGAGCGAGCCGGGAGTGGCGATAAAGTTCAGCATTCTATGGAGATTCCAATGAAATTTGGCGATGATGACGACGGAAATCATAGCAAACTCGCGGGGAGAAAGCGGGCAGAATGACGGAGACAAGACACCCCGAACGATGGCTCCGCGGAACGCTGGGCGAGGTTAGGTCGGTAGCCAGGGCGGTATTGCACGCGCTGCAGCTTGCGGAAGAAGACCTGGAAAAATGGTGCGCCGCGCTGAGCGACGCGCAACTGAATGCCCGGCCCGGCGGACTAGCGTCGGTCGCGTTTCAAATCCGGCATATGGCGCGAAGCGTTGACCGGCTGCTGACGTATGCGGAAGGCAGGCAGCTCAGCACGGCACAGATTGAAGAATTGAGAACTGAGATGGAACCCAGTGCCCAGGCGGCGGAAATCTTCTCAGAGCTAAGAGTACAGTTGCGGCGTGCGGAGCAAAGGATTCGCGCCCTTGCCGCGACAGAAGATCTGGAAGCGGCCCGAGCGGTGGGGCGAAGAGCGCTGCCAACGACAGTCGGCGGCCTACTGGTTCACGTGGCGGACCATACACAACGCCACACCGGCCAGGCGATCACGACGGCAAAGATGGCAAAGGCGCTCGCCGCGGAAAGACGCGCATGACGCCGCGAAGATTGGCAGCGATTCGGGTATACTCCGGCGACCATGTTTTTTGAATCGGCCAAGAGCATCCTGCTCATTGTGAGCGCGCTATTCCCGGTGGTGAACCCCATCGGCGGAAGCCCCGTATTTCTGCTGCTGACGCAGGAATACGCGACACAAGAGCGCAAGCTGCTGGCGCGGCACGTGGCCATCAACAGTTTTATTCTGCTGATCGTGTCGTTCGTGGTGGGTATGCACATCCTTTCGTTTTTCGGAATTTCGCTGCCGGTGGTGCAGGTGGGCGGCGGGCTGGTCGTGGTATCCACGGGCTGGGCGATGCTGACGCGCAGCGACCCGGGCGCAGGCGGGGACCGCAGCCAGATGCACCAGACAGTGGACGTAAACCAACTGTTTGAAAAGGCGTTTTATCCGCTGACCCTGCCGCTGACGGTGGGACCCGGCTCGATCTCCATTGCGATTACGCTGGGCGCCAACGAACCGCGGCACCTGGGAGCGAACGTGTGGGCAATTTTGTTGGCGGCGATGGCGTCCGCGCTGATCGCGCTGAGTGTGTACCTGTGTTACGGATACGCGGATCGGTTGGCAGCGGCAGTGGGGCCGAGCGGGATGAACGTGATCCTGCGGCTGTCGTCGTTTCTGCTGATGTGCATCGGCGTGCAGATTTTGTGGAATGGCGTAAGCGCGCTGGTGCGTACGCTGCGCGTTTAGGCCGCGCACTTGCGCTGGCGGAAGCCTCGCACATGTAGCGCAAAAAGATGGCGCCAGCCCCTCACGCGCGCTCCTGCGTGTATCATTAAGATAGAATCCCTGCGGACTGCAATGTGCCGCACTGACAGCAGCGAATTCCCAATGGCTGAAATCATTACTCTTCGCGAAGCAGTTGCCGCTCTGGTGCGCGATGGCGATACCGTCGCTATGGAAGGCTTCACTCACCTGATCCCCTTTGCCGCCGGACACGAAGTCATCCGTCAGCGTCGTAAGCAGCTCACTCTGGTCCGCCTGACGCCCGATGTGATCTACGACCAGCTCATCGGCGCCGGCTGCGCAAAAAAATTGATTTTCTCCTGGGGCGGCAATCCCGGCGTGGGTTCCCTGCACCGTTTGCGCGACGCCGTAGAGCGCGATTGGCCGGCGCCCCTCGAAATCCAGGAACACGGTCACGGCGACCTATCCAACGCTTACGTCGCCGGAGCGGCCAACCTTCCTTTCGCCGTCATTCGCGCCTATGCCGGTTCCGATTTGCCCAATCACAACGACAAAATCAAATTCATCGAATGCCCATTCACAGGAGAAACTCTCGCCGCCGTCCCTGCGATCAATCCCGATGTCACCATCATTCATGCGCAGAAAGCCGATCGCAAAGGTAACGTCCTGCTTTGGGGAATTCTCGGCGTGCAAAAAGAAGCGGTACTCGCTGCGAAAAAAGCCATTGTCACCGTCGAAGAAATCGTCGACGACCTGAAAGCCTGGCCCAACGCCTGCATTCTCCCTGCTTGGACGCTTGCCGCCGTCTGCTGCGTTCCCGGCGGCGCTTTCCCTTCTTACGCGCACGGCTACTACGAACGCGACAATCGCTTCTATCAGGCTTGGGATGCCATTTCCCGCGAGCGCGAAATTTTTCAGAATTGGATCAAAACGCACATCCTGAACACGCTGGACTTCAGCGAGTTTCGCCGTGTTCTCGCCGAATCCGCCGCCGTGGGTGTCCGGCAATGACCGCTGCCCAGCCTGCATATACCACCAACGAAATCATGACCGTCGCCGCCGCGCGCCTTCTCAAGAACGGCGCGGTCTGCTTCGTCGGTATTGGGCTTCCCTCCACCGCAGCGAATCTCGCGCGCCTCACTCACGCACCCGACATCGTCCTCATCTATGAATCCGGCCCCATCGGCGCCAAACCTCCCGTTCTTCCGCTTTCCATTGGCGACGGCAACCTCGCCGAAACTGCTGACACCGTTGTCTCCACGCCCGAAATTTTTCGGTACTGGCTGCAGGGCGGCCGTGTGGACGTCGGCTTCCTTGGCGCCGCGCAAATCGATCGCTTCGCCAACATCAACACCACGGTGATCGGCGATTACAAAAGGCCTGCCACGCGCCTTCCCGGAGCGGGCGGCGCTCCCGAAATCGCCAGTTGTGCGAGTGAAGTCGTGCTCCTACTCAAGCAATCCGCTCGCGCCTTCGTCAAAAAACTCGACTTCGTCACCTCCGTCGGTCATCTCGATGGCGGCGACGCGCGCAAACGGCTTGGCCTTCCCGGCAAGGGTCCCGTCGCGGTTGTCACTGATCTTTGTTTGATGGAACCTGATCCTTCCAGTAAAGAACTCACGGTCACCCATCTCCATCCCGGCATCACCCGCGAGGAAGTCACCAAGGCCACCGGCTGGGAGATTCGTTTCGCCGGCACGCTGACAGAGACTCCTGCCCCGACTAGCATCGAACTTGAAACGCTGCGAGACCTTGAACGACGCACCAAACTCGCGCACGGCAATGTGGTGGCGACCTCAACATGAAGACAGTTCTGATTTGCGACGCGATCCGTACACCGATAGGCCGCTATGGCGGCGCTCTTTCGTCCGTTCGTACTGACGATCTCGCCGCAATCCCGCTGAGCGCCCTCATGAAAAGAAATCCCGCGGCGGACTGGCAGCAACTCGACGAAATTATCCTCGGCTGCGCCAATCAAGCCGGCGAAGACAATCGCAACGTCGCCCGCATGGCTCTGCTTCTGGCCGGACTTCCCCACAACGTTCCGGGCTCCACGGTCAACCGCCTCTGTGCTTCCGGCATGGAAGCCATCGGTACGGCGGCGCGGGCGATCGCCGCCGGCGAATACGATTTCGCCATTGCCGGTGGCGTCGAGTCCATGTCGCGCGCTCCATTCGTTATGGGCAAAGCCGATTCCGCCTTTTCGCGTTCGGCCGACATTTACGACACCACGATCGGCTGGCGCTTCATTAACCCGCTAATGAAAAAGCAATACGGCGTAGATTCCATGCCCGAGACTGGCGAAAACGTCGCCGAGCAATTCCGCATTAGCCGCGAAGATCAGGATACC
>Ga0075434_100006500_pt1 | contig 10722 bp, 8 predicted proteins | sample RhiMethybrSRZTD3_FD_75298 | JGI IMG/M metagenome (GOLD analysis project Ga0075434, IMG submission 75298) | Populus rhizosphere microbial communities from Tennessee, USA - Rhizosphere MetaG P. TD hybrid SRZTD3 | ecosystem: Host-associated > Plants > Roots > Rhizosphere > Soil | place: USA...
CTGCGCAATCCCGGCCTCGGCGGCGCCTACGCGATCACGTCGTCGCTGTTCGCGGGCCTGCAGGTGATCCTGCCCGGCGAGGCGGCGCCCAGCCACCACCACACGCCGGCCGCGCTGCGCCTGATCGTCGAGGGCCGCGGCGCCTACACGACGGTGGAGGGCGTGAAGTGCGCGATGGAGCCGGGCGATCTCATCATCACGCCGCCCATGCGCTGGCACGATCACGGCCACGAGGGTAGCGAGCCGGTCATCTGGCTCGACGGCCTCGACATCCCGCTGGTGCGCCACTTCGACGCCGCCTGGGCCTCGAAGATGCGCCCTGCCCAGCCGCCGGCCACGCCCACCGATCCCTCGCAGGACGAGTTGACCGCGTCCGGCCTGGTCCCGCGTCAGTCGAAGTACCCGCGCACCGGCTTCCCCCAGGTGCGCTGGCCGTGGACCACCGTGCGCGCGGCGCTCGAGCGCCTGGCCGCCACCACGCCTGCCGGCCAGCCCGTCAGCCTGCGCTACGTCGACCCGACCAGCGGCGCGGCGCCCATGCCCACGATGGGCGCCGAGGCCCACTGGCTGCGCCCTGGCGAGCGCACGCCGGCCGAGCGCCGGACCTCGAGCGGAATCTTCCACGTGATCGAGGGCCGGGGGCAGAGCCGGATCGGGGACGCGAACCTGGCGTGGGAAAAGGGCGATACCTTCGTCGCGCCGCCCTGGCACTGGGTCTCCCACGAGGCCCGCGAGGCCACCGCCTGCCTGTTCTCCTTCAGCGACGAGCCCGCGCTCCGCGCGCTCGGGCTCTACCAGGAGGAAGCCGCCGCTTCCTGACGTCCCCGCGGGGACGTCGTCGTTGACACGCCCGCCTCGAGATCGGTAGTTTGCTCGGGTCTCTTACGTTGGTATGCCGGTGCTCCCGGCGACTCGTGAGCCTCGAGGGGCCGCATGTTCCGACCGGTTGGCGTCGTCGCCGCACTGCTGTGCGTGCTCACCGTAGTTCCCGCCGCCGCGCAGAGCAACATCGCGCCGCCCGGGTGGACGCCGGTTGGGCCCTCGGCGGATCCGAAGGGCGTGACCGGCGGCAACGCCAACATCAACGACGCGGTCCAGGGCAGCGAGCGCAGCGTGTCCGTCGGCATCGGGGCCGGCGCGGCCGCCGGCGCGATCGTCGTGTATCGCCAGAGCAACCCGAGCACGAACAAGCTGGAACTCCTCGTCAAGCGGTTCAACGCGAACACGAGCGTGTATGAGCAGATGGGTGGCGCGCTGAACACCACGGACGGCAATGTGTCCGAGCCGAAGCTGAAGGTAAGCGCCGCGGGCGACATCTTCGTGGCATGGCGCCAGGTGGTCGAGTTCGGCCACTTCGCGCTCTACCTCTCGAGGTGGAGTGGGGCGGCCTGGGTGCCGTTGGCCGGCGCCGACCCGGACGGCCGCGTGACGACTGCCGCCGACGTCCCGAACACGATCAAGGACTTCGATGTCGTGCTCGACGCCGACGGCCACCCGATCCTGGCGTTTCAGACGCCTGCGACGGCGACCTGCACCTTCGACGAAGATCCCGCACCGGCCTGCTCCGATCAGATCTACGTCATGAGCTGTGATGTCAACACGGGCTGCGGTTTCCACGGCGGCGGCCCCAACGACGGTGGCGGCGCCAGCAATGCGAAGTCGTTCATGTTCCCGCTCGACGCCCCGACGTTCACCGCGTTCCACGGTGCGGTCGGCCCCGGCGTGGCGAGTGATCCGAGCGGCCATCCCGTCGTCACGTTCTTCTACACGAACGTGTTCGATACTTCGCCTGCCGGCTTCCAGAACAACCAGGACGACGTGTACGTGAAACGCTGGGATGGCACCAAGTGGGTGGCCGTCGGCCCCGCCGTTCCCGAGCCGGGCAGCACCGAATCGCTCGGCGCCGCCGGCGGCATCAGCGCGACCAATGCGTTCGGCACGAAGAGCGGCTTCGGTGGAGCGCGCACCACGAAGGCGCCGCCTTCCCTCGCGGTCGATCAGGCCAACGGCGACATCCTCCTCGCCTGGGGCGAGGGCGGCGGCAACACCAATGATGCCGGTGACCCCTTCACCTGGATCCGGGTGGCCCTCTTCGACGGTAACGACTGGTTCGAGCTCGGGCCTCCGGCTGTTGCCGACTTCAATGGGACGGCGAGCAACTTCTTCCCATCTGTGGGGTTCTACGGGGACCTGGGGACCCCGATGGTCCTGTGGCAGCACTACACCAATAACCTCGTGAACGTCGTTTCATCGATCTACGCGCGGCAGTTCCAGAATGATTCCACGTGGGGCGAGATGGGGCTGGGGTCCGCGACGGCGGCCGGCGGCGGCGTCGGCGGCACGCTGTCCACCGGCTTCGCGCCTGCACTGGCGTTCGGTCCCGCCCCCTCTAATGTCCCGTACGCTGTCTGGATCGAGCAGGGAATCAGCTTCCCCCCGCAGGTCTTCTTGCGGCAGTACACGGCGGTCACGGATCTCCCGCCGGCCATCAGCGCCTTCTCGCCCACTTCGGGGCCCGTCGGTACCGACGTGATCCTGACGGGCACCAACTTCGACACGGTCTTCGACGTGTTCGTCGACGGCATCCAGGCCGGATTCCACATCGACAGCCCGACGCAGATCACATTGACCATCCCGCAGGGTGCCCACACCGGCCGCATCACCGTCTTCGGCCCCGGTGGAATGGTCCCGAGTGCGACGACCTTCAAGGTCACGCCGAAGATCGTGTCGTTCTCGCCCACCTCGGCGGTCGCCGGGCAGACCGTCACCATGTTCGGCTTCAACCTGAGGATCGGCGTAACGGATGCCGTCGTGAAGGTCAACGGTGTGATCGCGGCGCTCACGGGTGGCGTGCTCGGCGGCGAGACGTCACAGAAGTTCATCGTGCCGGCCGGTGCGTCGACGGGCTTGGTGACCCTGACGACCGCCGACGGCACGGGAACGAGCACAAACAACCTCGTCATCGTCAAGCCACCGCAGGTGACGTCGCTCACACCGGCGTTCGGCGCCGTGAATACCCTCGTGACCGCGAGAGGCTCGGGGCTGCAGGGGCTGCAGTTCATCAGCTTCAAGGCCTTCGCTCCTCTCGATGTCACTGACGCGCGCAACGTGTCGAGAATCACGGAATTCGACGGTACGCGGGCGGACTTCCAGGTCCCCTTCGGTGCCACGACCGGCCTGATCACCTTCCTCAATGCGGCAGGGTCCGTGAACTCGTCGATCTTCAAGGTCACGCCGCTGGTGAGCGACATCTTCCCGACCGAGGTCGTGGCGGGCAGCGACATATTCGTCACGGTCGAGGGCATGAACTTGTTCCAGAGCCCGACCGCGGGGCCGCCGACGGTCAAGGTCGGCGACGTCACCATCCCAGCGGCCAACGTGCTCGGGCCGCTGCGCGCTCGCGGGCCGGGGGCCGCGCCCGCGGCTGCCGCAAACGCCGTGAACAGTCCCGTGCGGTTCCGCGTTCCACTCGGTGCTCCGAGCGGCAAGGTGACCATCAACACCGCCGATGGCTCGGGGACGAGCGGCGTCGTGCTCAATGTCATCCAGCCGCCCAAGATCGTGTCCTTCATGCCGGCGATGGGCCCGGTCGGCACGCTCGTGACGCTCACCGGCACGGGGCTCAACCGCTCCACTCTCGTCACGTTCGGCGGCAACGTCTCCGCGGCGCCCACGCAGGTGACGCCGACGTCGCTGAAGGTGACCGTGCCCGACGGCGCGCTCAGCGGTATGCTCCGCGTCACAAACCCTGCGACGACGGGAGCGAGCACCGGGATCTTCAAGGTCACGCCGAAGATCACGGGCTTCACGCCGGCGAGCGTGGTGGCCGGCAGCGGCACTCCCGTGACGATCACCGGCCGCAACTTGACCGCACTGACGGGCGCCAACACCGTGAAGGTGGGGACCTTCACCGTTCCGACCGGGCTGGTGCTGGCCAACTCCTCGACGTCGATCCAGTTCACGGTCCCACTGGGCGCGATCACCGGCAAGATCAGCGTGACGACGGTGGACGGCGCCGGTGTCAGCGCGACCGATCTCGTCGTGATCCAGCCGCCCAAGCCCACGGCGTTCACGCCGGCGTCGGGCCCGGTGGGGACGCTGGTGACGATCAGCGGGGCGAACTTCAGCGGCAACGTGTCGGTCACGTTCGGCGGTAACGTCACCGTGGCCGCGCAGCTCATCAGCGCCACGATGGTGAGGGCCGTGGTGCCGGACGGCGCGCTGACGGGCAAGCTCTCGGTCACCAACGAGGCGGGCACCGGCACCACCGTCGGCATCTTCAAGGTCTCGCCGAGGATCACGGGCTTCACCCCCGCGAGCGTGGTGGCGGGCAGCGGCACGCCGGTGACGATCACGGGCAGCAACCTGCAGGCGCTGACCGGCGCCAACACGGTGAAGGTCGGCACCTTCACCATTCCGTTCGCGGCCGTGCTGGCAAACTCGTCGACGTCGATCACCTTCGCGGTGCCGCTGGGTGCCATCACCGGGAAGGTCGGTGTGACCACCGCCGACGGCACCGGGCTGAGCGTGACGAATCTCGTGGTGATCCAGCCCCCGAAGGTGACGTCGTTCACGCCGGCGTCCGGCCCGGTGGGCACACTGGTGACGATCAGTGGGGCAAACTTCGGCGGCAACGTGTCGGTGACATTCGGCGGCAACGTGACGGCGGCTGCCACGCTGATCAGCGCGGTCTCGGCGAAGGCCAGCGTGCCCGACGGCGCCCTGACCGGTCCCATCACCGTCGCCAACGAGGCGGGGACGAGCACCAGCGTGGCCAGCTTCAAGGTCTCGCCGAAGATCACGGGCTTCAGCCCCGCCAGCGTGCCCGTGGGCGGGACCGACGTGGTCACCGTCACCGGCGTCAACCTGCTCGCGGCGAGCGGCGTACCCGTGGTGAAGGTGGGTGCGTTCACCATCCCGGCCGCCTCGGTGCTTGGCAATTCGTCGACGACGACCATTCAGTTCCTGGTGACACCCGGAGCGGTGACCGGCAAGATCAGCGTGACGACGATCGACGGGAGCGGGACCAGCGCCAGCGACCTGGTCGTCATCCAGCCGCCGCGAGTCAGTGGTTTCACGCCGGCGGCCGCGCCGGTCGGCTCCGAGGTGACCGTCACCGGCAGCAATTTCACGGGCGTGACCGACGTCACGTTCAGCGCGCTGCCGCTGGACATCATCAGCGGCTCGGTCGGAGGGCCGGTACCCTTCCTGAACCGCATCGGTGCCGAGATCGTCTCCGTGACACCCACCGCGCTGAAGGTGAGGGTCCCGGCCGGCGCCATCAATGGGCCGATCGAGGTGGTCAATGCGGCCGGATCAGCACTGAGCACGCAGCAGTTCAAGGTGCCGCCCGGGATCACGAGCTTCGATCCGCTGACCGGCAACGCGGGGGACTCGATCGTGGTGATGGGCTACAACCTGCAATCGAGCGGGCCCAATGGACCGACGCCTCCGACCGTCAAGGTCAATGGGGTCCCCGCCGAGGTCACGGCGGCAAGCGCGACCGGGCTGACATTCACGATCCCTGGGCTGGCCCGCACCGGGCCGATCACCGTCACGACCGTGGACGGAACCGCGACGAGTCCGGGGAGCCTCGTCGTCACGACGCCCGTGGTCCCTGACCTGAAGGTCGCATCCGTCTCCGGGCCCGCGGCCGCCATCCGGAGCACGGCGGCGAAGCCGCAGACGCTGAGCGTCGCGACGACCGTGACGAACCAGGGGCTGGGAGCGGCGGCCCCGTTCGGCGTGGCGATCCAGCTCCTCGCGTCCGACGGCGTCACCCTTCGCACGATCGGCACGCGCACGGTCACCGCGCTGGCATCCGGCGCGACGGCCATGGCCACCACGGTCGTGACGTTGCCGGTCGATCTCGCCCCGGGCGTGTACGAGCTCCACGCCGTGGCGGACGTGCCCGGCGTCGTGACCGAGCTCAACGAGAACAACAACGAGGCCGTCGCCCTGCAGCCGGTGCGCATCGTCGACGCGGTGGCCGGCGCGTACGGCTTCAACTTCTTCCTCGACAGCTCGCCGTGCCTCTCGGTGCCGGGCGGGGGCGTCATCCTGGCCACCGGCTCGGGAACGATGACCCAGACGCTCGACCGCTTCACCGTCGCGTCGCTGGCGCTGACCAGCGGTCAGCTCAACCTCACGCTGACCTCGTTCACCGCCACGCTCGACGAGGCAGGCCAGGTGTTGCCCGGCACGTTCGGATTCCGCACGGTGATCCAGGGCACCACGGTCACCGGCACAGGACAGTTCTCGGGCTTCGAGACGAACGGGGCCTTCGACGTCAGCTTTACCGCCCAGACGACGAGCCCGGCCGGCTGCAGCTTCATGGGCACCGCGAGCTTCGCGCCGCACTAGCCTGACAAGCGCCGGCGGCTTGGACCGCGCGATCTATGCGCTCGGCCGCCCGTCCAGCAAGATCGTCCATGGCTCGACGCGTGCGATCTCGAGCAGGGCCGTCGTGGTCCACGGGTCGGCGGCCAGGCGCGCCCGCACGGCGTCCTCGCCCGGCGCGTCGAAGATCAGCAGCGTCTCCTCGCCGGTGCCGATCGGCCCCCCGAGCACGATGACACGTTCGCTGACCAGCGCATTCATGAACGCGGCGTGCTCGGCCCACAGCGCCTGGGCGCGCATCGGCACCGCGTGATTCCAGGCGGGACCACGCCGGCGGACGACGGCGAGATAGATCGTGGAGCTCACGCGCCGTCGCCCCGCCAGGCGCGCACGCGGTTCGCCTCCAGCCTGACGACGGCGCCCTCCGTCCGGTCGAGCCCCATCGCGCGATACTGCGAATACTTCGCCACGAGCTGATCGATCGCGCGCGTGAACTCGGCGCCGGCGGTCAGCACCTCGGCGCGACCCTCGACGATCACCCAGCAGAGCTTGGCCCAGTCCTCGTCCCAGACGTCCACGACCAGCGAGGCGTGCGGGTTCGCCGCGATGTTCTTGAGGCGGCGCAGCTCGCGCGTGCGCTTGGGCTTGGCGTCGACGGCCGAGTAGCAGCGAGCGCCGTCGAAGACGTAGCAGACGGGGACCACGAGCGGCTGACCGAACGCATCAGCCGTCGCCAGGCGGCCGACGCGGGCGTCGCGCAGCAGCGCGAGCGCCCACGGCGGCGCCTGGACCATGGGCTTACTTCAGCTTGGCGTACTGATCGAGCAGCGGCAGGACCTTGTCGCGCGGCTCCGGCGGCACCAGGAAGATGGAGCGCGTGACGCCGGCGGCGGCGAACTGATCCAGCACGGCGCGATCGGCCGGCGTGGCGAAGGCCGAGACCGAGATGGTCTTCATGTCGCGCCCCGCCTTGGCGGCGCGCTCCTTCAGCTCTTTCATCCCGGCCAGCACCTTCTCGGGGGCGCGGCCGCGCGGGTACCAGCCGTCGCAGAGCTCCACCACGCGCTGCAGGGTGTAGGACGACTCGCCGCCGAGCAGGATCGGCGGGTGCGGGCGCTGGGTGGGCTTGGGCCACGACCAGATCGGGTCGAAGTCCACGAACTGGCCGTGGAACTCGGCCTCGTCCTTCGACCAGATCGCCTTGAGCGCCTTCACCTGTTCCTCGAGGCGCTTGAAGCGCGTCTTGAACTGCGTGCCGTGGTGCTCCATCTCCTCGGCGTTCCAGCCGCCGCCGATGCCGAGCTCGAAGCGCCCGTTGGAGAGCAGGTCGAGGCTGGCCACCGCCTTGGCGGTGGTGATGGTGTCGCGCTCGATGATCAGGCAGATGCCGGTGCCCACCCGTAAGTTCTTCGTCGCCGCCGCCGCGGCCATCAACGCCACGAACGGATCGAGCGTGTGCTTGTACTGCTCGGGCAGCGGCTGCCCACCCGCGAACGGACTGCGGCGGCTCGTCGGAATGTGCGTGTGCTCCGGGACCCAGAGCGACTCGAAGCCCCGGCTCTCGCACTCGCGGGCCAGCTCGTCGATGCGGATGGCGTACTCCGTGGCGAACATGCAGATGCCGTGGTGCATGAAGATCTCCTTATTGAAGGGGAACCCTAGGAGGGTTCCCCCTTCCCCTCCGGTTGGGGTTGCGGGAACAGGGAAAAGTGCGTGTGCGTGGCCAGCCAGCGGCCGTTGCGGCGTTCGAAGGCGACGGTGAGCCGGCCCGGCCGGCGGAACGTGGAGCCGTCCGGCTTCTTGCCGAGGGAATCCCACGTGGTGGCGACCCAGCCCTGCTCGCCGATGACGGCCCCGACAGCCTTCTCGGTGTGCACGGTGAAGTCGCGGATGTTGGCCCACACCTTGTGCCACTGTGCGGGCATGACGTTCTCGAGCCCCACCGCCATCGGGGTCACCGTGCCGAAGGCCACGATGTCGTTCGCGCACATGGTCTTGCCACGCTCGAAGTCGACGGCGCGGACGGCCGCCTGCCAGTCGGTGAGCCAGCCGCGCAGCGGAGCGATCGGGTCGTTGGCCATCAGACGAAGATGGACTCGGGCAGGAAGGCCGAGACGATCCAGTTGGGCGCGTCCACGATCTCGCTGATCTTGAGGTCCACGGCTACCGAGCACACCACGTAGGCTTGCTCGCGGCTGAGCCCGCGCTCCTCCACCAGGTGCTCGATCATGTAGCGCACGGCCTGCTGCGATGACGCGAAGAGGTCGGGGCCGTGCGCGGTCGTCGCGTAGTGCGCGCCGCGGTTGGTGGCGTTCGACGGCGGCGCCGGCGTGCGCAGGCGGGGCTCGGCCAGACGGCGGCCGGACTGCACTCCAAAGCGCAGCGTCAGCCGTCCCATCATCTCCACGGCGGTGACGCACACCTCACCGTCCCCCTGCGCAGCGTGCGCGTCGCCCGCGCTGAAGAGCGCGCCGTCGACCAGCACCGGCAGCCACAGCGTGGCGCCCGCCACCAGCTGCTTGATGTCCATGTTGCCGCCGGCGCGCCGCGGCGGCATCGTGCTGTGCGCGCCGGGCTCGTCGAGGGCGACGCCCAGCACGCCGGGGAAGGGCGCCAGCGGCACCGCCACCTTGTTGCCCATGCGGGCGTGACGCTTGTCCGACAGGTCCCAGATCTGCAAAAACGGCTTGGCGAAGTCCGCCTCCGGCAGCAGGCCGCGGCCGGGGCGGATGGCCGTCCAGCCCCAGTCGAGCGCGGGCTGCACGTCGAGGATCTCGACGACCAGCGTGTCGCCGGGCCGGGCACCGCGCACGGCGACCGGGCCGGTGAGGGGATGGCCCTTGAACGGCCCGCGACGTAGCACGTCCTCGTGCGTCGAGGCCTTCGAATAGAAGAGGTTGGCGGCATCGCGCGTGTCGAAGACGACGGTGTCGCCGGGGTCGATGGTCAGCCGCGGCGCCAGCGCGTTGTTCCACTCCTGATGAATCTGCTCCTGATCGAGCCGGTGCTCTGTCATGTCGTCTCGTTCCACACGACCATGCCGGTGCCGGAGCGCCAGGCCATGGCGGGCATGTAAGCGAGCACGTCGGCGGGCCCGCGGGTGAACGCCAGTGCCACGATCCACGCGAGCAGCTCCGCGGTGCCGCCGGAGCCGGCCGCTTCCATCCGCTCCAGCGTGCATTCGTTCAGCAGCGCCTCGTGGTCGCCGGCCTTGAGCAGGTCCAGGAACCACCGGTCGAACTCCTCGTCCACCCAGAAGTAGCGCGGGCCGCCCGGCTCGTGCGAGAGGCCGCCGGTGGCGACGACCGCGATGCGCTCGGGCCCCGGCCACGCCCGCAGGGCCCCGCGAAGAATCTGACCGACCTCGTACGCGCGGCGCGGCGTGGGGATCGGCGGCACCGTGCAGTTCATGGTGATGGGAATCAGCCGGAAGCGCGCGTCCGGGTTCAGGTAGTGAGTGGGCACCGAGATGCCGTCGTCGAACTGCATCTGGCGCAGCCAGGCGAGCGACAGCCGCCGCCGTGCCGCCTCGTTGACGAGGAAGCGGGCGAGGTCGGCGTGCCCCGGCACGCGGTACTGCTCCATGGCCAGCCACTCGTCGAACCAGTCGGCGGGCCCCACGTGCTCGTCGGCGATGCCGACCGTGTACTCCGGCACGTTGTTGATGGGCCAGTTGAGCAGGTGGTCGTTGCTGAACATCAGCAGCACGTCGGGGCGCGCGGCCTCCAGGCGGCGGCGCATCTCGGCGGTGGCCTGCAGGGCCAGGCGCTGGTACTCCTCGCTGGCCCGCGTGAACCAGCCGGTGAGCCCGGGCGAGTGCGTCATGGCCATGGCGGCGACGATCTCAGCCACGCGCGCTCTCCAGCTTCTTCTGCAGCGCCAGCGCCCGCGCGGTCTCCTCCGGGAACGCGCGCTTGTAGCACTCGAGCGTCTCGCTGGAGTTGCTGTTCTGCGCGTTGCCGAAGAACAGGCGGAGGATCTGGGGCACATAGTACTGGTGCACGCCGAGGTCCATCAGGCGCCTGGGGTCCTTGTCGCGGATGGCCTCGTACTCGGCGCGGCTCAGCCCGAACTCGCGGCAGAGGCCCTCGAGGTCGGTCTTGAAGCGCGCCCGCAGCGCGGCGTCCTTGCGCACGGCGTACATCATCTCGTTGGCCGGCAGGGTCTTGTCACAGCGCTCGACGTTGCCCATGGCTAGCCCTTCAACACCTTCGGGTTGACCTTGATGAACATGATCACGCAGCGCTCCGTCGAGAGGTTGCGGACGTCGTGCGGCACATTGTGCGGAAATTTCACGATGGCGCCGGCGGGGACCACGACCTCCTCGCCGTCGATGTTCATGGTGGCGGTGCCCTCGAGCACGAAGATCGCCTCTTCCTCGCG
>Ga0075434_100006501_pt1 | contig 10721 bp, 10 predicted proteins | sample RhiMethybrSRZTD3_FD_75298 | JGI IMG/M metagenome (GOLD analysis project Ga0075434, IMG submission 75298) | Populus rhizosphere microbial communities from Tennessee, USA - Rhizosphere MetaG P. TD hybrid SRZTD3 | ecosystem: Host-associated > Plants > Roots > Rhizosphere > Soil | place: USA...
TCGCCGACGCTCGGCCGCCGCGCCGAACGGCTGGAATATTATCGTACCCATAACCGCCGCTTGCGCGACCGCGAGATGATCCGCAGCATCTTCACCCGTGACGGTCACGCCAGTGGTTACGATCCCGCCGTGGCCGACGCCGTCGCCGAGGAGGAGCTCAAGTTCGGCGACCAGGTGCCGACCGGCACCTATCTCGACATGGCCGCCCATCTTCCACTGGTAGAACCGAAGAAGGTGCAGTCGCCGGTGCTCATGATCCGGGGCATTCATGACGGCAACTCGACGACGGAAGACCTGGTCGACTTCTTCCAGCAGCTGCCGAACGGGGACCGCCAGTTCGTGATTTTGCCGCACACCGCGCACAGTCCAGGCTACAGCAACAACCGGCACCTGCTGTGGTACGCCACGCGCAATTTCCTCGCGGCGCCTGCGGCGGTCGGCAGCTAATTTTTCAGGCCGGCTTTGCGGAGCCCCTCGAGAAAGCGCGAGCGGTCCGCCGGGTTGGCGTAGACCGTGTTGTTTTCGACATGGGCGCTGGAGAGGTCGGGTTGCAGCGTCAGCGTATGGGCAAGCGCTTTCCTGGCTTCATCGAGCCTTCCCAGCAGTCCCAACGACACGGTCATCAGCCGCCAAGCGCCGGCATGATTGGGATGTGAAGCAGCCGTCGAACGGCAGACCGCAATGGTCTCTTCATATTGTTCCATGGCGAACAGGGCCATGTACCGCACGGTCGGCGCATACATCGCCAGAAACGGGTCGCGCGGGCTGAGCCTGTGAGCTTCCTCGAGCGCCTGCAGCCCGCTTTCCGGCTGGCCGCCGCAGGCCAGGGCATATCCAAGCCCGGCGTGGCCGAGCGCAAAGCTCGGACTGAGCTCCACCGATTTCGTGAGATGCCTGAAAGCGAGCTGGGGACGCCGCCGGCGCGCATGACCAAGCCCGAGCACGAGATGCGCCCATGGCTCTTCGTCATCGAGGGTAACGGCCGTTGCACCCGTTTCGAGCGCCTTCTCGGTGTATTCACCGATCGGCCTGCGGGTATCCAAATTGAACATGGTCACATAGGTCCATCCCAACAAGGCATGCGCGTGGGCATAATTGCCGTCGAGTGCGATGGCCTGCTGCAACAGCTCCTGTGCCCGCGCATGCTCCTGCGTGCTCATGCGCCACATGTGCGGCACCGCCTGCATGACCAAATCCCATGCGTCGATGCTTTGCGGCGGCCTTCTTTGCACGCGCGCCGCCTCGGCCACAAGAATCTGCGGCGCCACCGAGCCAATGACGCGATTCGTGATGTCATCCTGCAGTGCAAAGATATCGGCCAATTCGCGGTCGTATTTCTCCGCCCACAGATGATTGCCGTTGGCGGCGTCGATCAATTGGCCGGTGACGCGAACTCGATTGGCGGCTTTGCGTACGCTGCCCTCCAGCACGTATCTCACGCCGAGCTGGGAGGCCACGTCGCGCACATCCACGGCTGCTCCTTTGTAGGTGAACGAGGAGTTGCGCGCGATGACGAAGAACCATCGCTGACGGGAGAGACCCGTGATGATGTCCTCGGTAAGACCGTCGGCAAAGTATTCCTGTTCGGCCTCGCGGCTCATGTTCTGGAAGGGCAGAACCGCAATCGAGGGCTTGTCCGGAAGCGGCAGTGGTTCGGCGCTCGGCGCAAGCTTGACCGTGTCATGCGCGGCCGGCGCCGAACGCCCCTGGTCGTGCGCCACCGCTGGCGCGGAGGCAGCGCCCTGGGGCTCGCCGACGAAGCGAAACCCCCGCTTGTACATCGTGCGAATCAGGCTCTGGTCGTTGCCGCTGTCGCCGAGGGCGCGCCGCGCCGCACTGATTCGGGAGCTGAGCGCCGCCTCGGAGACGATGCGCCCGTGCCAGATCACCTCGATCAACTCGTCTTTGCTCACGATCCGGTCGCGGTTGCGAATCAGATGCACGAGCAGGTCAAACACCTGCGGCTCGATATGAACAATCGCGCCGCCGCGCCGCAACTCGCGCCGCGCAAGGTCGATCTCGAAATCGGCGAAGCGGAAGTCCAAAAGCTTTCCCCTATTGCGTGGCGAGCATTCGCCTCCGCTGGCGATTATATCATACTCAAGAAATCTTCAGAGAATCCTCAAATAATTCCAGCGGGGCCGGACCCCGCCCTGCCGCGATAACGCGGGAAACACTCGCCCACATCAACCAGGCTGCTCTTCAAACGCCTCGCCGAGCGCGACCGGATTCGCCATGACTTTGTTCAACCGTTCGACATCGAGCTCGCTCTCCCACCGGCTGATGACGACGGTGGCGACGCCGTTGCCGACGAGATTCGTGAGGGGCATTCGCTCATGAACTTGTCGATCCCGAGCAGAATGGCAAGGGATTGGATCGGGATGTCGGGCACGATCGCGAGCGTCGCCGCCAGCGTCACGAAGCCCGCCCCGGTCACGCCCGAGGCGCCCTTCGACGTGATCATGGCGATGGCGAGGATGCCGAGCTCCTGGGTGATCGTGAGCGGCGTGTTGGTGGCCTGCGCCAGGAACAGTGTCGACAACGTCATATAGATGTTGGTGCCGTCGAGATTGAAGCTGTAGCCGGTGGGGATCACCAGACCGACGACCGACTTCGAGGCGCCGAGACGTTCCATCTTCTGGATCATGTGCGGCAGCACCGTCTCGGACGAGCCCGATCACCAGCGCCGATGTCGAGACCGCCTCGAAATAGAACAACGTCTTGACGCCGACGCGGCCGACCTTCTTGAGGTCGCGCATCGAGCCGATCCCGTGCACGACGGTGCAGAAGATCACGGGAGCGATCATCATTTTGATCAGTGAGATGAAGCCGTCGCCGAGCGGCTTGAACGCGACCCCGATTTCCGGGAAGAAATGGCCGATCAAGATGCCGATCGCGATCGCGAGCAGCACCTGGACGTAGAGGATCGTGTACCAGGGGCGTGGCGGCGTAGTCATCGGCGAACCCGCGCGTGCCTTCAATCGTTTTTCCCGCGCTCCGCCACGAAGAACTCGCGCAGCTCCCGATAGGTTTCCTCGGGCGCTTCCTCCGAAAGATAATGCCCGCAAGGCAGCGCCTTGCCGGCGCGGATGTCGGCGGCATAGTGCGGCCAGATTTCCATGGACTTTTGATTACGGCCGACTCCCCCGGTCGCGCCCCATAGCAGCAGCAGCGGACAGGTGATCTTGCGCCCGGCCGCGAAATCCTCGGTGTCCATGGCGAGATCGACGCCGTGTGTGGCGCGATAATCCTCGCACATGGCGTGGATGGTCGCAGGATTGCGGAAACAGCGCTTGTACTCGGCGAGCGCCACCGGATCGAAGAAGCTCAGGCCCTGGGCGGTCTTGGAGAGTTTCTTCTCGATGAAATAGTCGGGGTCGGCGCCCATCAACCGCTCGGGAAAGTCGTAGGGCTGGATCATGAAGAACCAATGCCAGGAAAACGTGCCCCACTGGCGCGTGACGTTGTTGAGCAGGTAGTGCTGCGGGATGATGTCGAGGATGGCGGCGCGGGCCACCTTGGCCGGGTGGTCGAGGCACATGCGATGGAGCACGCGCGCGCCGCGGTCATGGCCGGCAGCGTAGAAGCGCTCGAAGCCCAGCGCCGCCATCACCTCGATCTGATCCTGCGCCATGGCGCGGAAGGAGTAGGCACTGTGGTCCTGTCCGCCGGGCGGCTTCTCCGAATCCCCGTAGCCGCGCAGATCCGTGGCGACCACGGTGAACTCGCTGGCCAATCGCGGCGCCACCTTATGCCAGGAGACGTGCGAGAACGGATTGCCGTGCATGAGCAGCAGCGGAGGTCCCTTGCCGCCATGCACCGTCACGATGCGCGCGCCGCTGGTTTCGATCTCGGTACGAGTGAAGCCTTCGAACATCGCCTGGCTGCCTTGCTGCGCTCGCTCCCGAAAAATGATCAGGCAAGGGACAGTGCGGCTTGCCCGACGCGGGACGCAGCGATCATTTCGGCGAAATGCCGACGGCCTTGGCGAGGTTCACGGCGATGGGCGCCTCCCGGGCGATGCGCGCGTCGAAATCCTCCGGCTTCATGATCATCTCCTCGACGCCGAGCTTGGCCAGCTTCTCTTTCACCGCCGGATCGCTCAATCCCTTGACGGTCTCCTGGTGGATCAGGCCAACGAGGTCCCGCGGCGTCTTCTTCGGCACCACCATCCCGATCCAGAAATCGAAATCGGAATCAGGAAAGCCCGCCTCCACGGTGGTCGGCACATCCGGCAGTGCCGAAGCCCGTTTCGAGCTGCTCACCGCGAGCGCCAAGAGCTTGCCGTCGCGGATGAAGGGCATCGCGGGAATGATCGGGCAGAAATAAAAGTCCACCCGCCCCGTGAGCACTTCGGTCAGCGCCTCCGGCGCGCCTTTGAAGGGGACCAATTGCCCTTCGAACTGCGCCGCCAGGCGGAAGTGCTCGGTGGTCAGATGCGGCGGCGTCCCGATGCCGGCGGCGGCGTAGTTGATCGATCCCGGTTTGGCCTTGGCCGCGGCGACGAGTTCCTTGAGCGTCTTGATGTTCTTGTCCGGGGAAATCACCAGCACCAGCGGCACGTTGCCGAGCGGCGTGATGCCGGCAAAGTCCTGCACCGGGTCGTACGGCATGTTCTGGATCGCCGGGGCGGTCACCAATGCGTTGGAATGGACGAGGATCGTATGCCCATCCGGCTCGGCCTTGGCGACCGCGCTCACGCCAATTGCCCCGCCGCCACCCGGCCGGTTTTCGATAATGAAAGTCTGGCCGGTCTTGGCCGAGACGTGCTCGAACACCGTGCGCGGAAGGAGGTCGGTGGCGCTGCCGGGAGAGAACGGCACGATCACCTGAACTCGCTTGGTCGGCCAGGTCTGCGCTGGTGAAGTTTGTGCCAGCGCCGCCACGGCCGCGATCAGGACCAACATGGAGGCGAGCATTGCGCTCGCCGCGACGGCAGCCGACCTGCCTGCGTTCCGCCACCTGTGCATATTGTTTTTCCTCCCGCGCCCGCCGAGGCGTGCAGCGTCGCCGACCGGCAGGCTCCGATGAGCCTAGCCGATCGCTTTTCGCACCACCACCGCCAAGCGGCGGCTAGTGGGAGAGGACGATGAATTCCGTGTAACGGCCGGTTTCGCGCCCGAGCCCCTCGTCGGCGATCACCAGGGACGAGCCGGGAATCAAGAGCTCGCTGATGCGGTCGACCGCTTCCTTCGGCATCTCGATGCGATTGAGCGCTTCCGCTGCGGTCGAGGGAGCCTTGAGCCGGACCCCTGGTCTCGACGGCTCTATGGACTTCCTCCTGGCGTCCTTCTGCTCCACCGGCGCCGAGCCGTCGGTCGGGACGGTCATCAGGTTCCAGCGCATCCCGTTGTCTTTCACCTCCATGGCGGTGAAGACGTGGGTGCCGAGGGGCTGATCGGGCTCTTCGATCGTGACCGGCATATCGAACAGCGGCACGAAGCCCTGGCGGACGAAGATCTTCTTTTCCTTGCGGCTGACGAACACCGCCACCTGACCGCTGCGCTTGACCGGCTGGTCCGCCGACCGCTGGCGGGGTGCGACCGGCTTGGCCGGATCGAGCGTCGGCGCTGGCTTGACGATGTCGCTGCCGGCGGGGGCGGCCTCGGCCGGAGACGGCGCGACGACATCGGCGGATCGCGACGACTCTCCCCCGTTGCCGGCCGTCGGCATCGGGTCCCCGGTTTCAGCAGGCTGCGTCGACCGGGCTGCCCCGATATCTTCGTTCATTGGTTGCAAACGCCCGGGCCTGGATGCCGGAGACTCCGCCGTTGTCGCGGCGGCGTCATCGCGCGCCTCCGGCGTCGTCGCCTGCACAACGGCGATCGGCGCTACGCTCTGTCCGTCGGTCGTCGCGTTCCCCGCGACTTGCGGCTCGCCGGGCTTGGGCTTGGGCACGAACAGCTTGGGATGCTCGAAGTCGACCGGCGCCAGCTCGCTGCGCGTCACGATCACGCGGGCGCCAAGCTGGGTCGTGGGCCACAGCTTCTGAGCGAAGTCGCGGGACATGCGGATGCAGCCGTGCGACGCCGGATAGCCTGGCAAGACGCCTTCGTGCAGCGCGACCCCGGACCAGGTAATGCGTTGCATGAACGGCATCGGTGCGTTGCTATAGAGATTGGAGTGGTGGTAGCGGTCCTTCTCGATGATGCTGAAGACGCCCATCGGGGTCGGGCGTCCGGGCACGCCGGTCGAGACCGGCCCCTGCGCGACCCGCACCCCATTGCTGAACAGCGTCACCTTCTGATGATCGATCGAGACGACGATCTGCAGTGGTCCCTCCGGTATGTCGCCAAAGCCCACCTCCTTTTTCGGCTCCGCGCTTTGCCTTCGCGTGGGCGCGGCATGCGGCCTGCGACTGGGACGGTCCGCCGGATAGCTGAAATAGCCGGACCAGCCATAGGGACTGAAGAATCCCCCACGCGCCGCGGCGTCGGTCGAGGTCCCGAGGCCGGCCAGCAGGACCGAAGCGATGCCCGAGACGAGCGCACGACGCAGCGCCCGCGAACCGTACATATGAGATGGGACGGCAACCACCCACGCGAATGTCGGCAAGGCCTTCTCCTGAGATTGCTTGATCGTCTCGCCCTGTCGGGCAGTTTCGGGTCCTCGGTGGGCCGCTCTCCAGAATAAGCGGGGGCGCGCGCAACGTCGATCAACTTGTCGACATCCGAGGCACCCGGCCGCGGGCAGATTGCACTGATTTGGTAAACAAATCTAAGCCGGCGCTTGGCAGCCGGATGCTATTACCGCTCGAGCCCGCGCGTGGTGTCGTCGAACAGTTCCTCGACGTCGATTTTCCGTGGGATGAGCCCTTGCTGCCAAGCGTAGTTGATGACGGTCTGCAACGCCGGCCGACAAGCTTCGGCACCAAATGGGAGAAAGTCGATCTGGCCGGGCTTGGGCAGACCGGCCGCCGTCTTGGCCTGCAGCAGCAAGCGGTAAATCTCCTTGACGATCTCGGGGTGCGATTGGGCGAGCTTCTCGGTCACCACCACCATGTGATTGATCGGGACGACCTTGTGCTTCGCGTACCAGGCCTGCGCCGCTCCCTCCGGATCCGCTATGACACTTTGCAACGTCGGGTCATTGGGAAGGTCGGCGCCATAAATCGCGGCGTCGAGCTCGCCCTCGCGCAGCATCTTGAGCAGGTTCTTGTCGCTGGAGGCGCGTTCAACGCCCGCCGGCTCGTGATACTCGGCCACATGACCATCTTCGAACGTGACCCACCGTATCCGATCGAGATCCACGCCGTAGTCGTTCTGAAGAATGCCGCGCACCCACACCGCGGTGGTCTGGCTGTAGGAGCGGACGCCGACCCGTTTGCCGGCGAGACCGACAGGGGTGAGCGGACGCGCCGCGCTGCAAAGGATGGTTCCCTGCTGGAACCGTCCCATCATCGTCGCCGGGACGAGAACGAGTGGCTTGCCGTAGGCTTTGGCCTGCACATAGGTCGCGATTGCCATCTCGCTGACATCGAACTTGAGCTCGCGCACCATCGGCTTGAAGAATCGATTCGCCGGCTTGATGTCGGAAAATGCGAATGCGATGCGAGGTGAGTGGATTTCGCCGCGCTTGAGGGGCTGCGTGTGCGGATAGTCGTCGAAGGCTGCGCTCAGCGTGGTCACCTGACTGTCTACGCTCATCGTGATCTCGTTGGTTGCGGATGGCGGGGCGTGGGGCGCACCGCCACGCTCCATTCTGGAACATTTTTTGGATCCAAGGCGAGCACCTTTGTGGGGCAGCTGGCACGCACGATTCCGGACGGTTTGTCACGTCCCTTCGTCGCGGCGCAGCAGTGCCGGAACGCGGCATCCGGCCGTTCGGATGTCTGCTATGTTGCGGCATCCTCGCGGGGCGGAGCGCTCATGACCCTGATCTTGTCCAACGAAGACGTCGATAAAGTCCTGACCATGCCGGAATGCATCGCGGTCATGGAGGAGGCCTATGTCGAATTGGCGGAAGGGCGCGGCGTCTCCCGCACGCGTTCCGATTGCTTCACGCCGACGGCAAGAGCCGATGCGCTCTATAGCCTCAAGTCCATGGACGGCGTGGTTCCGAAGCTCGGCGTGGGCGCAGTTCGCATCAATTCCGACATCATTACTTGGCCCAAGCGAGGCAACAACATGCGCCGCGAGAAGGTCCCGGCGGCGCCGAACAATCGCTATGTAGGATTGGTCCTGCTGTTTTCGGTGGCGACCGGCGAGCCCCTGGCGATTCTGCCCGACGGTGTGATGCAGCGCGTGCGTGTCGGCGCAGCCAACGGACTCGGCATCAAGTATCTCGCCCGCGAAAACGCGAAGACCGTGGGCATTCTCGGCTCGGGCTGGCAGGCCGGCGCGCAGCTCGCGGCGGCTTGCGCCGTCCGTGACGTCGAGACCATCCGATGCTTTAGTCCGAACGCACAAAATCGCGACACCTTCGCCGCCGCGATGAGCGCGCTGCTCGGCGTCAGAGTCGACGCCGTCGCCGAGCCGGAAGCGGCAATCCAGGGCGCCGACATAGTGATGTGCGCCACCAACTCCATCGACCATATTTTTTTCGAGCGCTGGATCGAGCCCGGGATGCACTTGAGCTCCATCAAGCGGCCGGAGATCGAGGTCAAGGCGATCAAGCGCGCCGACCGCGTCATCATCCACTGGAACGAGCCGGCCCCGATCCATGTCGCCGCCAAGGGCGTCGTCATCGAGGAGAAGGTAGCGGGCCGCGGCTGGCAGCTCGCGGAGGAGATCGACTTCAAGCAGCTCGCCACCCTGCCGGACCTCGTGACCGGCCGTGTCGACGGCCGCAAATCCGATGCCGAGGTGACCTGTTTCATCAACAATATCGGGCTCGGCTTCCAGTTCGCCGCTGCGGGTGCCCTGGTCTACCGCAAGGCGAAGGAGACCGGACTCGGCCACGATGTGCCGACCGACTGGTTCACCGAGGACGTGCATCCCTAGCTTCGTCCGTCCGATACCCCCCTTCCCGCGGTCTCACCCCGCTCGCATGCCTGCCACTCGCGCGCAAGTCGCCCGCGCGGCACGAGGGGATCGAACGTGTCTTCGGATACTCGTTAGGGACCGCTCGCGCTCCATTCCGAAAGATTCTCGGCGCTGGCAAGGGGAGCGACGTTGATCATGGCCGTCATCAAGGGCGAGCGCTTGGGACGGAGCCGCGATGAAGACGTTGTAAAGCCCTCGTCGACCGGGAACCTGGAACATTCCACTCCGCTCGTAGTTCCTCCACGAGACCCTTCGAACAAGGAGCAGAGCCATGCTTGGCTGGGCTTTGACGTTTCTGATCGTCGCACTGATTGCCGCAGTGTTGGGATTCGGCGGCATCGCGGGATTCGCGGTCGAGATCGCAAAGATCATCTTTTTCGTCGCGATCATTCTCTTCGTGATCTCCGCGATCTTTGGCCTGATGCGAGGCCGGTCTCCCACCGTGCCTTGATCGCACCACCTTCAGGCGCGCGTAAGCATCGCCCGGCGTAGAGCCGGGCGATGCTGTTTGTGCATATCAGTTTGAAGAACGCCGAGCGACTGGCAGGCCGTTAAAGCCTGCCGGTGCTGCGGGCGGATGCTAAGACGAGACCTTAGCCTCGCCCGCCAGCCGAAAGGATGGCCCGGGTGGTGTGATCCGGACCGAAATCATCGGCACCGTCGATCGAAAGCAACTCCGACAGCCGGGTGCGGGCGCGGTTGACTCGGCTCTTGATCGTTCCGACCGCGCAATCGCAAATGGCAGCCGCTTCCTCATAAGAGAAGCCGGAAGCGCCGACGAGAATAAGCGCCTCGCGCTGGTCCGGCGGAAGCTTCGCAAGCGCGGTTCGAAACTCCTCGAACTCCACGCGGCTGTGCTGCTCCGGATGCGATTTCAGACTCTCCGCGTAGCTGCCGTCGGTATCTTCGACTTCTCTCCGGCGTTTGCGGTATTCAGAACGGAACAGGTTACGCAGGATGGTGAAGAGCCACGCCGACATGTTCGTGCCGGGTTGAAACGAATCGATATTAGCCATCGCCCGTAGCAAGGTTTCCTGCACCAGGTCGTCGGCACGATCCACATTGCCGCACAGAGAAATGGCGAATGCGCGCAGGCTCGGAACCGCTGCGAGCATCGCATCGCGCACCGATGGTCGCATCGTCATGAGTGAGATCCTTTGTTGTCGGAGCCTTTCGCCGCGAACATCCGATCGGAGTCGGGATTGGGTCGCCCTTCGAGCTGCCCCGACGCGGCCGCCTTCTCCGCGCCGCCGACCTTGTCCCTAGGCTCCTCGAGTTCGGTCAACAGCTCCTTGAACCGATCGGGAACGCCTTGGTGAATCACATCGTCATAAACCCGCTGCAGGATGTCACCAAGCCGGCGCTGATCTTCGCGGCTCAAGCGTCCTCCAGCCTTTCGTACATGCGCGTCGGTATGCATTGTTGCCTCTGACCTTAGCGCTTTTGCGCCGGAAGTTTCAGGCTGGATCGGTTTCTGCCCCACCGATTCTGGCCGAACTGACTTATGTTCGTTCATTTCACCTCCCCAGCACCGGATTCCGGGCCTCTTTCCGCTCGTCCAAACATAACGTCTTGCAAAACCGTTCGTTCCGCCTCATGGAACTTTTTTCCCGCCGGAACGTTTGTACGGCGTAATCTCGTCGGACATAACCGGGAGGGTCCTCGTGCCCAATTCTGCTGCGGTAGCTCAATACCTGCCCTTCCTGCGGCGGTACGCGCGGGCCCTGACGGGCAACC
>Ga0075434_100006505_pt1 | contig 10717 bp, 7 predicted proteins | sample RhiMethybrSRZTD3_FD_75298 | JGI IMG/M metagenome (GOLD analysis project Ga0075434, IMG submission 75298) | Populus rhizosphere microbial communities from Tennessee, USA - Rhizosphere MetaG P. TD hybrid SRZTD3 | ecosystem: Host-associated > Plants > Roots > Rhizosphere > Soil | place: USA...
TGCTGTACGTCTGGGAACGCGAAGGCTGTGATCGAGTCGATTCCGCCGGAGCAGGAGATCCTGTTTCTGCCGGACATGTACCTCGGCCTCTGGCTCGAGCGTGTAACCGGGCGCAAGCTGACGATCTGGCTCGGCGAATGCCACGTGCACGCCGGCATCCGTCCCGCCGACATCGAGCGCTGGGAGCGCGAGGCGCCCGACGCGGAGCTCCTCGTCCACCCGGAGTGCGGCTGCGCGAGCCAGGCGATGGCGTTCGGCAACGAGCGGACGCAGATCCTCTCGACGGAGAAGATGATCGACTACGCGAGGCGGTCGCCGAAGCAGCGGTTCCTCGTGGCGACCGAGACGGGCATCATCCACCGCCTCCAGCAGGAGGCGCCCGGGAAGCGGTTCGAAGCCGTGCGAGACGACGCCGAGTGCCGCTACATGAAGCTGACGACGCTCGAGAAGGTGCGCGACTCACTGCGCGACGGCGTGCACCGAATCACGGTCGAGCCGGAGCTGGCCGGGCGTGCACGCCTCGCGATCGAGCGCATGGTCTCGATCACGTAGCTACTGCCGGACGTACGGCTTGCCGTCGGCGGCTGGAGCGACCGTACGGCCGATCACGCCCGCCACCGCGACCAGGGTCAGCACGTACGGGAGCATCCGGAACAGCGTGCCCGCCTGCGGAGAGTAGATCTGCAACCGCAGTGCGAGCGCGCTCGAGAACCCGAACAGGAGCGCGGCGCCGAACGCCCCTGCCGGCCGCCAGTTGCCGAAGATCACCGCGGCGAGGGCGATGAATCCCTGACCGTTCGACATGTTGAAGATGAATGTCCCGTTCCCCTGCGGCCCTTCGGACAGGTAGACGCCGCCGATGGCCACGAGGATCCCCGAGAGCACGACGCAGCTGTACCGGATCGCGTAGACGTTGATCCCGACCGTGTCCGCCGCGCGCGGGTGCTCGCCGCAGGCGCGGATCCGCAGCCCGATCGGGGTCTTGAAGAGGACGAGGTACGTGACGATGACGAGGGCGAAGCCGGCCCAGGTCAGGATGCTGAGGTTCCCGATCGCCCCGTCGAGGAAGTTGCCCATACCCGGCAGGTTCACGTCTGGCAGCAGCGAGACACCGTTCGGCACCGGGGCGTTGTGGTAGAGCTGGACGAAGAAGTAGCCGGTTATCCCCACGGAAAGGAGGTTGACGCCCGTCCCGCCGACGATCTGGTCGGAGCGCAGCTGGATGGCGAAGAAGGCGTACACGAGCGCGATGAGCCCGCCGGCGGCTGCACCCACGAGGAGGCCAACTACCCACGTGCCGCCCTTGTCCGCGCCGTAGATGCCCCAGAAGGCGCCCATCAGCATCATCCCCTCGAGCCCGATGTTCACGACGCCACTCCGCTCGGAGAAGATTCCGGCCATTGCGCCGAAGATGAGCGGCGTCGCCAGGCCGAACGTCTGCGCGACGAGCGTTGCGTCGAACGCCTGATTGAGATTGTCGGTGCTCGAGTAGGTGGCGAGAACACCGAGCCCGATCCCGAGCAAGCCGGCCGCAAAAGCGCCCCAGCCCAGCCGACGTCGGCCGCGCGCAATCGTCCAGACCCCCAGCAACATGGCGACGATGCCGATCAGGATCGGCCACGTGATCGTCCGCGCCTCGATCGGGGGGATCGCCAGGAAGGCGGCAAAGGCGCCGAGGAAGATCCCGAGGTAGCCGGTGATCGCCGCGTCGCGCAGGCGCGCGCTGAGCGGGTTGTCGAGGCGTGCGGTCCAGGAAGTGCTCACGCCGGCAGCTGCGCTGTCGAGGTCGCCGGCTTCGCCCGCCGGCGAAGCAGCCTCCGCGGCGTGTTCCAGACATAGAGGATCAGTACGTCAGCGCCGACGAAGAGCACGACGAGTCCCTCGATCATGTACGTGAGGTTGCCCGCCAGCTCCGGTTGGATGACGGCGCCCGAGTTGAGCCCGTGCGTCGTCCCGAAGAGCAGCCCACCGAAGAGCAGCGCGCCCAGCAGGGTGCCGAGGGCGGTATTGCGCCCGAGGAGAGCCACAGCGATGCCGAGGAAGCCCACCTGGCTGAACGGGATGTCGAGTGTGCCGAACTGGTAGTTCGTGGTCCCGCCGAGCATGTCGATCGCGCCGGCGAGACCCGCAAAGGCGCCGGAGATCGCCATCGCGCGGATCAGGTTCTTCCTCACGTTGATGCCGCCGTACGCCGCGGCGTCGGGATTGAAGCCCACCGCCTTGACCTCGTACCCGAGCGTCGTCCGGTTGAGGAGCGCCCAGAAGACGACGAGGGCTGCGAGCGCGATGAAGACGCCGATGTGGACGCCCTGAAACCCCTGCACACCCCAGAAGTCGGGCAAACGGGCTCCCGGCACCACCTGGCCCGAGATCGGCACGGTCGGCTGCGTCGTGTTCTGAAGCGGTCCTCCATCACCAAAGAGCCACGAGCCAAACCAGAAGGCGATCCAGTTCAGCATGATCGTCGAGATGACCTCGTGAGCCCCGACGGTCGCCTTGAGGACGCCGGCAATCCCAGCCCACACGGCGCCGGCAAGTGTTCCGAGCGAGAGCGCGAGGAGAATGTGGGCCAGCGAGTTCACGCCGACGAGAGAGACGCCGATCCAGTTGGCGACGAACAGGCCCATGAAGTACTGGCCCTGGCCTCCGATGTTGAACATGCCGCAACGGAATGCGAAGGCAACGGCGAGGCCGGTGAGGATCAGAGTGCTCGTCTGCAGGAGCGTCTGCGAAAGGTTGTACGCGGAGATGTCGAGCAGGTTCGTGGTGGGATGGAAGATCCAGTTGAGCCCGGCGCCGTTGAAGATGTCGCGGTAGGCGATCAGCCCCTTGTGGACACTGTGCTGCGTCGCCGCGACGACAACGCCCCCCATGAAGAATGCGAGCAGGACGGTCGCGATCGGGACGGCGATGCCGCCCGCGCGCTGTTTAACAGCCAGGCGCGAGGCCAGCGTGCTCGCCTCGGCGGCCTGCTCCGGAGAGGGCGACGGACCCGGATCGGTCATGCGGCTGTGCGCTCCCGCCCGCCGAGCATCTCGAGCCCGATCGCCTCCTCGGACACCTCGCCGGTGTGCTCGCCGACGATCTCCCCCTCGTACATGACGAGGATGCGGTCGGAGAGGGAGAGGATCTCGTCCAGCTCGAGGGAGACGAGCAGGATCGCCCTGCCCTCGTCGCGTTCGGTGACGAGACGGCGATGGAGGTATTCGATCGCCCCGACATCGAGCCCGCGCGTCGGCTGGGCGGCGATGAGGACCTTCGGATCGCGGTCGATCTCGCGCGCCGCGACGAGCTTCTGCTGGTTGCCGCCCGACAGGCTGCCCGCCCGCGTGAACGGGCCGCCGCCGCGCACGTCGAACTCGCGGATCAGGGTTCGGGCCCGATCGACCATCCGGCGTGGGAAGAGCCAGCCGGCGCGCGCGGTCGGCGGCTTCGCGTAGTCGTGCAGCGCGATGTTCTCGGCGATCGAGAACTCGAGCACGAGCCCGCGCCGCTGGCGATCTTCCGGGATGTGCCCGATTCCGGAGTCGAGCGCCGTCCTGGCATTCGGGTGCGAGAGCTCGCGGCCGGCGATGCTTACCTTCCCGCTCTCGATCCTCTGCAGCCCGGTGAGCGCATCGATCAGCTCTGTCTGGCCGTTCCCGTCGACGCCCGCGATGCCGACGATCTCGCCCGCGCGAACGTCGAATGACACGCCACGCACCTTCTCGATCTCGCGGTCGTCCCGGACGTGGAGGTCTTGCACGGTGAGAAGGACGTCACCCGGCTGCGCGGGTTCCTTCTCCACCCGCAGGAGGACGTCGCGACCGACCATCGCGCGCGCAAGCGACGCCTCGGTCGCCCCCTTCCGTGGCACCGTCTCGATCGTCTTGCCCCGTCGCAGAACCGTGATTCGGTCGGCAATGTCGAGCACTTCGTTCAGCTTGTGGCTGATGAAGATGATCGAGATGCCCTCCCGCCGGAGCGTACGCAGGATCTCGAAAAGATCCGAGGCTTCCTGCGGCGTCAGCACTGCCGTCGGCTCATCGAGGATCAGCAGGTCGGCGTTCCGGTAGAGCGCCTTCATGATCTCCACGCGCTGCTGCTGGCCGACGCTGATGTCCTCGACGAGTGCCTTCGGGTCGACCGCGAAGTGGAGTGAACGCGCCATGTCTGAGACCCGCTTGGCGGCCGCCGGCTCGTCGAGGATGACACCGCTCCGCACTGGCTCGGTACCGAGGACGACGTTCTCGGCCACCGTCATGACCGGTATGAGCATGAAGTGCTGGTGCACCATGCCGATCCCCGCGTCGATCGCGTCGCGCGCCGACGAGAACGAGACCGACTTCCCATTCAGCCTGATCTCACCGGCGTCCGGACGGTAGAGCCCGTACAGGATGTTCATCAGCGTCGACTTGCCCGCGCCGTTCTCCCCGAGCAGCGCGTGCACTTCGCCGCGCCGGACGTCGAACGAGACGTCGTCGTTGGCGACGACGCCTGGAAACTCCTTACGGATCCCCTGCATCTCGAGGACGAGGTCGTCGGCCACGAGATCGCATCCTACGAAGAAAGGAGAAGAGGGCGGGCCCTAAGCCCGCCCTCTTGCTTCATAGCGCAGTGCTAGGGCAGAGCTAGGGAAGCACTGCCGGAACCTTGAGCTTGTGATGGATGATCTTCGACTTGAACTGCTTCATCAGCTTGACCCACGCCGGATGCTTCTTCGTGATCTGCGGGGTGATCTTGCCAACGCCCACCCCGTTGTTCTTGAGGTTGAAGACGAGGTTCTTCCCGCCCTTGAAGTGGCCCTTCGCCGCGGCCACGACCGTGTCGTAGACGCCGGTGTAGGTCTTCTTGATCCCGCTGGTGAGGATCCGCTTCGCGACCTTGTACTCGTCGGTGTCCACTCCGATGCCCCACTTGTGGAGCTTCGAGGCCTCCTTGAGGGCGCCGTCACCGCAGAGGCCGGCGACCTGGAAGATCACCTGTGCGCCAGAGCCGATCTCGTTCTGCGCCAGGTTCGAGCACGCAGCCTGATCGACGAAGCTGTTCGAGTACTGGATCAGCGTCTTCGTGCCCTTGACCGCCTTCTTCGCGCAGAACTGGTAACCGGCGATCCACGAGTCGACCGACGGGAGCTTGATACCGGCGACCACGCCGATCTTCTTCTTACCCATGCTCTTGGCCTGCTTGGCCGCGAGCACGCCGACGAGGCACCCTGACTGTTCAGCCGCGTAGGTGATGCCCTCCTCGTTCTTGAACCCGCCGATCGCTGCCACGGGGTCGTCGGTGATCGCGAACTTGATGTTCGGATACTGCTGCGCGAACGCCTTCACCGTGTCGCCGAGCAGGAAGCCGGCCGCGATGATGAGCTTGTTCCCATCGGCCACAGCATGCTGGAAGTTCGGTTGGTAGTCATTCGAGCCATGCGAGTCGTACGTATACGCCTTTCCGTGAATCGCCTTCGCCGCTGCCTTAATTCCCAGGACCTGGTTCTTGTTGAATCCGTTGTCGTTGAATGTGCCGACGTCGCCAACGAGACCGGCCTTGTAGCCCGCCTTCTGCGCCGCCGGCGCCTTGCTGCCGCCGAACGCTGCACCGGCGACGAGCGTCGCGGCGAGCACGGCAACGCCTGCCGCAATAACCCAGCGTGAAATCCTCACGTACCCTCCCATTTAGTCGTAAACCGACCGGGGCGTCTGACTCCCCGGTCGGAGCGATCCTAGCCCCATATTTGACGTACCGGAAGAGGAACCGGTTAGTCCAAAGGGGTCGACTAGTCCGCGGCGGCGTACGTGTGGTACTGGCTCTCGTCCACCAGCACGCGTCGGGGCTTCGAGCCTTCGTAGCCGGAAACGATCCCGCGCCGCTCGAGCATGTCGATCAGCCGGCCGGCCCGCGTGTATCCGACGCGCAGGCGCCGCTGCAGGAGCGACACGGACGCGGTCTGGGTCTGGACGACGATCTCGATCGCCTTGTCGAGGAGCGGGTCGTCGTCCGGGTCGAACTGGCCGTCCTCGCTTGAGTCGTCGCCCGGCTCGGCGAAGACCTCGGGCAGCTCGAGATAGCTCTCGTCGAGCTCCTGCTCGCGCTGGCGCGTCTGCTCGACGACGAGCGCGATCTCCTCCTCCGACACGTACGCGCCCTGCACGCGCTGCAGGCGCGAGGTGCCGAGCGGCTTGAAGAGCATGTCGCCCTGGCCGAGCAGCGACTCGGCGCCGCCGTGGTCGAGGATCACGCGCGAGTCGGTCTGTGACGAGACGGCGAAGGCGATGCGCGAGGGGACGTTCGCCTTGATCATCCCGGTGATCACGTCGACCGACGGTCGCTGGGTCGCGAGGACGAGGTGGATCCCGACGGCACGCGACTTCTGGGCGAGGCGGATCACGGCGTCCTCAACCGCTTGCGGCGCGACCATCATCAGGTCAGCGAGCTCATCGATCACGACGAGGACGTACGGGAGCGTCGGTTCGCCACGCTGGCGGAAGGCGCGGTTCGCCTCGTTGATGTTGCGGGCGCGCACCGACGAGAGGCGCTCGTAGCGGCGCTCCATCTCGGCAAGGCAGTTGGCGAGGACGGCGCTGGCCTCCTTCGGACTCGAGACGACCGGCGTTAGCAGGTGCGGCACCGACTCGAAATGGCTGAGCTCGATCCGCTTCGGGTCGATCAGGATGAGGCGCACGTCGTCGGGTGTCGCGCGCAGAAGGACGGATGTGAGCAGCGCGTTGAGGCAGCCCGACTTACCCGATCCGGTTGTGCCCGCGATGAGCAGGTGCGGCATCCGCGCGAGGTCGGTCCAGACGGCGGCGCCGGAGATGTCCTTGCCGAGCCAGACGGCGACCGGGCTCGCCGTCGCCGGCAGCGGCTCGAAGATGTCGCCGAGGGTGACGAGGTTCGGTGAGAGGTTCGGGAGCTCGACGCCGACCGCCTGCTTGCCGGGGATCGGCGCGAGAATGCGGATCTCGGTGGTGGCGAGCGCGTACGAGAGGTCGTCCTTGAGCGCCGCGACCTTCGCGACCTTCGTCCCGGGCGCGAGCTGGAGCTCGTAGCGCGTCACGCGCGGGCCCGAGATCTGGCCGATCACGGTCGCCTCGACGCCAAAGTGCGCGAGCGTCTGCACGAGGAGCTCTGCGACGCGAGCCGCTGTCTCTCCCGAGTCGTCGCCGTGCTCTGGGGAGATGCGGAGGACGCCTGCGTCGGGCAGCTGGTACTCCGCGTGCTCCGAGGTCACCTCGTCGAAGAGCGTCGGCGGATCCTCGAACAGCGCCGGCGGCTCGGTCTGGAGCGGAGCCGGCTGCCCGCCAGCGTGCGGCGGCACCACGCCCTCCCCCACCACGTCCGGGAAGGCCGAGACGGCGTCGACCGGCGGCGCGAGCGACGGCGCAGACCGCATCGGCTCGAGCTTCGTGACGGCTTCCTCACGGTAACTGTCAGCGGTCTTGCGGCTCCGCGCCCGCCGCGCGGCATCGTGCAGGCCGCGGCCCGAGCGGCGGAGGATCGCGCCGAGCGAGGCGCCCGAGAGCAGGAGCGAGCCGACGAGCATCAAGAGGACGCCGAGCAGGAGCGACCCCGTGGCTCCGATCGCGACCCCGACGGCGCCGCCCATCAGCTGGCCGAGGTAGCCGCCCTGGTCCTTCCCGAGCGTGATCAGCAGACCGCACGCGAGCACGGCGAGGCCCGTGCGGAACGGCCGGACGTCGACCAGGGCGCTGCGGGTCACGACGAGCGCGCCGAGCACCGCGAGCGCTACCGGCACGACGTACTTCGCGTCGCCGACCAACCGGTCGAGGCCCTCGCCCAGCCAACCGCCCACGTAGCCGCCGTTCCAGCCGAAGTAGAGGACGGCGCCGAGGAAGAGGCCGAGCGCGACGGAGCCGAGGCCCCAGAGCTCGGGGTGCTGGTTGCGCGCGCGGGCGCTGCGCTTCGTCCGCGTCTTCTTGACGCGGCTCGGCAGCTTCGGGCGCAGCTTCCTCTTCCGCTTCCGCGGCATGCGCTTGGTTTTCGCGCACGGCCGGGCCTATCCTCCGTCGATGCCGCCTCAGACGCGATACGTTCGCAGCGGCGACGTCAGCATCGCCTACCAGGCCTTCGGCGAGGGCCCGTTCGATGTCGTCCTCATGCTGCCGTGGGGTACCCACGTGGAGCTCGCCTGGGAGGCGCCGAGCTTCCGAGCCCTCTTCGAAAGGCTCGGCGCCTTCGCACGCGTGATCAACTTCGACAAGCGCGGGAGCGGTCTCTCCGACCGCTCGGGTGGGCTCGCGTCGCCGGAGACGCGCATGGACGACATCCGCGCGGTCATGGACGCCGTTGGCTCGGAGCGGGCCGCTGTGTTCGGCTGGTCGGAGGGGGTTCGTCTCAGCCTGCTGTTCGCGGCTACCTACCCAGACCGGGCCTGGGCGTTGATCGCCTGCGGCGGGCAAGCCGAACGGAAACAAGCTCCAGGCGAGGTGGAGAACGCCCTGCGTGAGATCGCCGAAGGACGCGCCACGCGTGAGCGCGATCCGGTGGCGGCTGAGTTGACAGAGGCGCGCGACAGCTCGCCGAACGCGACCGACGAGGAGCTTCGCGCCCTGGCGCACATGTTCCGGTACGCGCTCAGTCCCGGTGACGAGTTCATCTACGCCCAGATGAACCTCCAGGTAAACGTGCGACACGTCCTGCCGGCAATCGCGGTGCCGACGCTCGTGCTCCAGAACGCGGACGACCACTGGGCGCCGATCGCCCAGGGTCGCGAGCTCGCCGGGCTCATCCCCGGCGCGACCTACGTAGAAGTTCCGGTCCGCGGCCATATCCCTACCGCAGCCGACATGGGCGAGTTCCTCGACCCGATCGAGTCGTTCCTGCGCGAGGCGTGGGAAGAACAAGCAGCGGGACGCGAGCCGGAGCGAGTTCTGGCCACGGTCCTCTTCACCGACATCGTCGGCTCGACGGCACACATGGCCGAAGTCGGCGACCGGGCCTGGCGTGATTTGCTCGAGCAACACCACGCGCTCGTCAGGACGCAGCTCACGCGGGCGCGCGGCCAGGAGGTGGACACCGTGGGCGACGGCTTCTTGGCCTCCTTCGATGGGCCGGCACGCGCCGTCCGCTGCGCCAAGGCGATCGTCGAGGGAGTGCGCGACCTCGGCCTCGACGTCCGCTCGGGGCTCCACACGGGCGAGTGCGAGCTCGTCGACGGCAAGATCTCCGGGATCGCCGTCCACACCGGAGCACGCGTCGCGAGACATGCCGGACCGGGCGAGGTGCTGGTCTCGAGCACGGTCAAGGACCTCGTCGCCGGCTCCGGCCTCGAGTTCGAGGACCGCGGCGTGCGCGAGCTCAAGGGAGTCCCCGGCGAGTGGCGGCTGTACGCCGCCCTTTGACGATGCAGCCCGAGACGCGCTACGCGCGCAGCGGCGACCTCAACATCGCGTACCAGGTGACGGGCGAGGGCCCGCGCGACCTCGTCTACGTCCCCGGCTGGGTCTCGAACATCGAGCTGATGTGGGAGGAGCCGGCGATGGCGCACTTCCTCGAGCGCCTCGCCTCATTCTCCCGCCTGATCCTCTTCGACAAGCGGGGCACGGGGCTCTCCGACCGCGTGTCCAACGACGAGCTCCCGACTCTCGAGGAGCGCATGGACGACGTCCGCGCGGTGCTCGAGGCGGTCGGCTCGGAGCGGGCCGCGCTGTTCGGGCACTCCGAGGGCGGGAACATGTGCGTCCTCTTCGCGGCGACGTACCCCGAGCGAACGACGGCGCTGATCACGCTCGGCAGCTTCGCGAAGCGCCGCGACCCGGAGGACGACTATCCCTGGGCGCCGACGGCCGAGAATCGCGAGGAGTCCGCGGACGACGTCGAGCGCAACTGGGGGCACTTCCGGCCGGAGGACGTCGAGTACTACGCACCGAGCCGCATCGGCGACGAACAGTTCGTGCGGAACCTCGAGCAGTACCTCCGGCGCGGCGCGAGCCCCGGCGCGGCCGCGACGCTCCTGCGCATGAACTCATACATCGACGTTCGCGGCGTCCTCCCCACAATCCAGGTCCCGACGCTCGTCCTCCATCGCACAGGCGACCACGACGTGAGCGTCGAGGAGGGCCGGTACCTGGCCTCCAAGGTCCCCGGTGCGAGGTTCGTCGAGCTCCCGGGTGCGGACCACTGGATCTCCGCCGGAAACGTCGACGAGATCGCCGACGAGATCGAGGAGTTCCTGACCGGCACGCGACCGGTGCCGGAGCCCGATCGCGTGCTCGCCACCGTCCTCTTCACCGACATCGTCGGCTCGACCGAGCGGGCTGTCGAGCTCGGCGACCGCCGCTGGCGCGAGCTGCTGAGCAACCACGACGCCGCGGTGCGGCGCGAGCTCGAGCGCTTTCGCGGCCGCGAGGTGGACACGGCGGGCGACGGCTTCCTCGCGGCGTTCGACGGGCCGGCGCGCGCCGTCCGCTGCGCGCTGTCGGCCGGCGATGCCGTCCGGCAGCTCGGCGTGGAGATCCGTGCAGGCGTCCACACCGGCGAGTGTGAGCTCGACGGCCCGAAGATCCGCGGCATCGCCGTCCATACCGGGGCGCGGATCGCCTCGCTCGCCGGCCCGGGCGAGGTGCTCGTTTCGCAGACGGTCAAGGATCTGGTCTCCGGCTCCGGCCTCGCCTTCGAGGATCGCGGCGCCCATGCGCTCAAGGGCGTGCCGGGCGAGTGGCGGGTCTACGCCGCCGTCTGATCGACGATCACGCCAGGGAAGCGATCCGCGACACGAGGA
>Ga0075434_100006506_pt1 | contig 10714 bp, 9 predicted proteins | sample RhiMethybrSRZTD3_FD_75298 | JGI IMG/M metagenome (GOLD analysis project Ga0075434, IMG submission 75298) | Populus rhizosphere microbial communities from Tennessee, USA - Rhizosphere MetaG P. TD hybrid SRZTD3 | ecosystem: Host-associated > Plants > Roots > Rhizosphere > Soil | place: USA...
CTCGCCCTGGGCTGCCTGATGCTGCCGGTCGTCATCCGCTCCACCGACGAGATGTTGAAACTGGTGCCGAACCCGCTGCGCGAGGGGAGCTACGCCCTCGGTGCGACCAAGGCCCGCGTCACGATGACCGTGGTGCTGCCAGCGGCGATCGGCGGGATCGTCAGCGGCGCCCTGCTCGCCGTCGCAAGGGCGGCGGGCGAGACGGCACCGCTGTTGTTCACCATCCTCACGGTGATGACAGTGAACCGCAACCCGTTCAGCGGCCCCAACACCTCGATACCGTCGCAGATCTTCGCGAACGCGACCTCGCCATACACTGGCGCGCAGGACCGCGCCTGGGGCGCGGCGCTGACCCTCGTCGTGATCGCCTTCCTCTTCATGATCGCCGCCCGCATCATCACCGCACGATTCACCCGGTACTCGCGCTAGGAACGTAATGGAACAGCCTGAGCAGGACCTCGCCACCAGTCTTCAGCCGCCCAGGACAGCGGCCGAGCCGCAGGCGCCGCCCGTGCCCGAGCCGCGCGAGTCGTGGGGCGGCGAGGGTAATCCCATTTTCGACGCGGAGAATGTGTCGTGCTACTACGGCGCCTTCCGTGCCGTCACCGACGTCTCGCTGACCATCTACGAGCATGAGATCACCGCGTTCATCGGCCCGTCCGGGTGTGGCAAGACAACCGTGCTGCGAACGCTGAACCGGATGAACGACCTCGTGCCGGGTGCCCACGTCGAAGGTGACGTGCGCTACCGGGGGGCCTCCCTGTACAGCAAGGGTGTCTCCCCGATCGCCGTGCGCCGGAACATCGGCATGGTCTTCCAAAAGCCGAACCCGTTCCCGAAATCGATCTACGACAACGTCGCCTACGGGCCGCGGATCAACGGCGAACACAAGAAGGCCAAGCTGGACGAGATCGTCGAGCGCTCGCTGCGGCAGGCCGCGCTCTGGGACGAGGTGAAGGACCGGCTGAAGGCCTCCGGCCTGAGCCTGTCCGGCGGGCAGGCGCAGCGGCTGTGCATCGCCCGCACCCTGGCCGTGGAACCGGACGTGGTCCTCATGGACGAGCCCTGCTCGGCGCTGGACCCGATAGCGACCAGCGCCATCGAGGACCTGATGCGGGACATCAAGTCGCGGTACACGATCGTCATCGTCACGCACAACATGCAGCAGGCCACGCGGGTCAGCGACCGCACCGCCTTCTTCTCCGTGCTCCGCAACGAGGAGAGCGACACCCGCACGGGCGTACTCGTCGAGTACGGCCGGACCCAGCAGATCTTCGAGGACCCCAAAGACAGCCGCACCGAGGCCTACGTCACCGGCCAGGTGGGCTGAGCCGGTAACTGCCGCGGGTCCCGGGGCGCCCGGCCGGCTGGCCAGGTGGCGTTACCGTACCCCGCTGGCTTCGCCGGCCACAGCGCGGCTATCAGTCTTGGACGTACGGAATCTCAGCCACCAGAACAACAACGCCAGCGGCACAGCCAGGCCACCGAGGCCATAGACGAAAAACGCGGTATAGCTGCTGATGTGGTGAACCAGCCAGGCGAAGTTCTGGCCGAAGAAGCCGGTGATGAAAGTCAGCGGCAGGAACACGGTGGCGAGGATCGTGAGCTGTTCGATGGTGGCGTTCTGCCGGACGCTGACCTTGGTCTGCTCCACGGAGAGGACCGCCACGTTGGCCTGCAGCACCGTGCCGAGCAGATCCCGCTGAGCGGCCACCTCCTCCTCCACAAGCAGCAGGTGGTCTTGGACGTCGCGCAGGTAGGGCCGCAACTCGCGGGCCAGGGTGGTGCGCTTGACCGTGGCGACCACGGCGAGCAGCGGGTGGACGGCGCGGTAGAAGTTCGTCGCCTCGTTGCGCAGCGAGTAGATCCGCTCGGTGGGCGCGACGCTGCCGGAGAACACCGTGGCCTCGACCTCGTCGATGTCGCGCTCGAGCCCGGCGACAACGGGAGCGTAGTCGTCAACGACCTCGTCCAAGATCGCCCAGAGCGCGGATGAGCTTCCCGCGGCCAGTAGCTTCGGCCGCTGCTCCAGCCGCCGCCTGGCGTCCTGAAGATTGCTAGCCACTCCCTGCCGCACGGTGATCACAAAGGTCTGCGCCAGCAAGATGGCAATATTGCCGAACTGGACCTCTTCCTCGTCGTCGTCATACCGCGCGGTGCGCAGGATGACCAGACGCAGATCCTTGTCGTAGATTTCGATCTTCGGCCGCTGGTGAGAGCTCAGCGCGTCCTCCACCGCCAGCTCATGCAGCCCGAAGAGCCGGCGCACCTGATCCATTTCCGCTTCACTGGGCTCGAACAAGCCCAGCCACACGAAGCCGCCCTCGTCGCGCCGGGCCGCTGCTTCCTCCAGCGACACCGGACCATCATTGAGCCGGTGGCCGTCCTTGTAGTAACCACAGTCGACGATCATTCTGGGCAACTCCTTGTCCGAGGCAGACCTGACATTAGACGTCAAGCGCTATAAACCCGCGCCGTAGCTACCGAAACCTCGGCGCATCCGTACAGCCGCGCTACCAATCCTTCTCCGAACGCGGCAAGTCACACGGCACCGCCCGGGCATCCGCCTGAGACGGCCCGACTATGAGGCCTGGCCGTCCGCGCGGACGACCACGACGGGACAGGCTGCGTGGTGCGTGACCTTGCTGCTCACCGAGCCCATCAGCAACGAGGTAAACCCGCCGCTGCCGCGGGACCCCACGACGACCATGTCGGCGTCACGCGATTCCTTGATGAGCTCTTCGGCGGGATCGCCTGTGACGACGTTCACGGTGACCTGAGGTGCCGTTTCGCCGGTTTCGTTCCCGGCCTGTTCCGCAATTTGCTGGATCGTCTTCCGCGCGACCTCGGGGTTATGGGAATCCTCAGGATAGGCGCGTACTCCCAGTAAACGCCCGCGACCTGGCGTACCGGATCCGGGCGGACCGCCAGGACCGTCAGTGGCACACGCTGCTGGGCGGCTTGCCGCATCACCCAGATAAGAGCACGGTGGGAATGGTCCGAGCCGTCTAGCCCTACGACGATTCCAGGCATCTCTGCTCCTCAGATTCCCGATCCGTTTCCAATTCTATCCTGATCACAGTATCATTTGAAGCAGAAGCGAATAGAGCTGGCTCCCGGCATGGCAACGGGGCCTGGCGGCGCGCGAACGGCCGAGTGCGCGAGCGCGCCCAGGCGGTGAATTCCCGGTGAAACCTGCGGCGGGGCCATGGTAGCGGCGTAACTGGTCCGCGGACCCCTGGTGGGGCGTGGTCAGGAGCTGGATGGGGCCCGATATGAGCGAAGGACGGCAAGCCCACGCAGGTCACTCTGGCGCGGACCGGCCGGATGGCAAGAGCGTGGTCCCGCCGGGGGTGTGGGTGGATGATTCCGACGAGGATGACCCGGTGCTCCGCAGGGCTGATGGGAGCCTGGTGGACACCTGGCGCGAAGAGTATCCCTACACCGAGCGGCTGAGCCGGGATGAATACGATCACGCGAAGCGCGCACTCCAGGTGGAACTGCTGAAGCTGCAATACTGGGTCCAGGATTCGGGCAGCCGCATTGTAGTGGTCTTTGAGGGTCGAGACGCGGCGGGCAAAGGCAGTACCATAAAGCGCTTCATGGAACACCTTAATCCCCGTAACGCGAGGGTCGTCGCACTTAATATTCCGACCGAGCGCGAGCGCGGGCAATGGTATTTCCAGCGTTATATCGAGCACTTGCCGACGGCGGGAGAGCTCGTCTTTTTCGACCGTTCATGGTATAACCGGGCCGGTGTCGAAAAGGTCATGGGATTCTGCACTGAAGAGCAGCATGAAGCCTTTCTTCAGCAGGTTCCTCAGTTTGAGCAGCTGCTGGTGCACGAGGGCATTGCACTAACGAAATTCTGGTTTTCCGTGACCCCCGGCGAGCAGCACACCCGGTTCGCCATCCGCCAGATCGACCCCGTGCGGCAGTGGAAGCTCAGCCCCACCGACATCGCACTGCTCGACAAGTGGGATGCCTACACCGCGGCCAAGGTCACGATGTTCGAGCGCACGAACACGACCGAGGCGCCCTGGACGGTGATCAAGAGCAACGACAAGAAGCGCGCCCGGCTGGCGGCGATGCGCAGCCTGCTCGCCGGTATCGACTACGACCGCAAAGACCCGGACGTCGTCGGACAGCCAGACCCGCTGATCGTCGGTGCTCCCGCGGACATGCGGGAAGTGGAACCCAGCCAACTGTCCCCCACGCCGTTCCGGCAAATACTCAGATAGCGCCGGGCAGACTGCCCGGTTCGGTGGCGGCGGCCGTACCCCGGCTGGTATGCACGCATCGTGACGCCTATCCCGGTCCTGGGTGGCGAGTTAGCCGGCCCCTGGTTCCGCGTCCGGTCCATCCTGGCGCGGCGTGGCCCCGCATCCGCCGAACACGACTTCCTCGACATCCTGCCCGCCGCGGCGGCCGCGGCCCGTGCCGGGCGGCCGCTCGTGGCCGGCTGGCTGTGCCGCGCGGCCGGCGCCCCGCTGGAGTTCATCACCAATGCCGCCCTGCCCGCGCCGCAGGCGGGCAACGGCTGCGCCCTGCTGTTCCCGCCCGGGGCGCGGGGTGCTCCGGTCACCGCCGACTGGATCACCGCGTGCGGCGCGCTGGTCTGGGCACCCTGCCCGGGGCGCCAGGCGCTGCCCCTGCTCAGCGAGCCCGCGGCCGCGGCCGGCCAGGAAACGCGGCAGCCGGGCCGGTTCGAGTCCGCGCTTGGCGTGGCCCGCAGCAGGCCCTTCGGCTGGCTCGTGGTGGCAGAGCCGACCGGCCTGCTCGACGAGGAGGTGGCCGGCTTACGCACCCAGGTGACCGTGCTGCGCCACCATGACGAGGAAACGCTGCGATTCGGCACCGACCGGGCGATACGCCGGCTGGCGGAACTGGACGCGTTCCGCGAGGCTGGCCTGTGGCTGGTGCGGGTGCTCGTCGGGGCCGGTTCCGCCGGAGACCTTGCCCGGATCGGCCCGGTGCTCGCGGGCTCGGCCGACCTGGGTCAGCACCCCTACCGGCTCGGCATGTGCCGAGACCCGCAGCCGCTTGGCGAGGCACTAGCGGCCAAGGCGTGGGACAGCGGCAGCGGCGTCAGCGGCAAAGCCGGCGACGCCGGGGCGGAGGCCCAGGTCCCGTTCCTGGCCACCGCGGGCCTGCTGACTGCGCTCGCCGGGCTGCCGCAGCAGGAGGTGCCCGGGCTGCGGGTACTCGACGCCGGGCAGTTCGACGTGACCAGCGAGACCGGGACCACCGGTACGGCCGGCCTGCCCCGCGCTGTGCCAGCGGCCAGCCTGCCCGGCCAGGCAACAGCGACCGGCCTGCCCGGCACCGCACCAGCGGTCGGCCTGGGCGTGATCCTCGACGCACAGGACCGGCCAGCCGGTGAGTTCCTGGTGCCGCTGCCGACCTTCAACCGGCACGCGCTCGTGACCGGGGCTACCGGCGCCGGCAAGTCACAGACGGTCCGGCACCTGCTGACCGGGCTGACCAGGGCCGGGCTGCCCTGGCTCGTCATCGAGCCGGTCAAGTCGGAATACCCGGGCATGGCGGGGCGGCTGGCCGGGCTCGGCCCGGCCGGTGAGGTCACCGTGCTGAACCCGGCCGACCCCGGGGCCATCCCGCTGTCGGTCAACCCGCTGGCACCGGAGCGGGGCTACCCGGTACAGGCGCACATCGATATGGTCCGCGCGCTGTTCCTCGCCGCTTTCGACGCCGACGAGCCGTTCCCGCAGATCATCGCCCAGGCATTGCAGCGCGTCTACGAGGCCAACGGCTGGGACGTGGTGACCGGGGGCACGCTGGCCGGCGCCGCGGCGGAACCGGCCGTGCCGTCGCTCGCCCAGTTGCAGCGCGCCGCCCTGGAGGTTATCGAGGACGTCGGGTATGGCCGGGAACTCCAGGCGGACGTGCGCGGGTTCGTGGATGTGCGGCTGCGCTCGCTGCGGATCGGCTCAGCCGGGCGGTTCTTCGAGGGCGGGCATCCCACCGACACCGCCAGGCTGCTCCGGCGCAACGTGGTGCTCTGCCTCGAAGATGTGGCCAACGACGAGGACAAGGCGTTCCTGATGGGCACGCTGGTCATCCGGGTCGTTGAGCATCTGCGCCTGGCGGCGCGGGCCGGGCGGGGGTCAGGACTGCGCCATGTGATCGTCATCGAGGAGGCGCACCGGTTGCTGCGGGCGCGGCGGGAGGGCCGGGCCAGCGCGCACGCGGTCGAATTGTTCGCCGCGATGCTCGCCGAGATCCGCGCCTACGGTGAGGGCCTGGTGATCGCCGAGCAGATCCCGGCCAAGCTGGTCGCCGACGTGGTCAAGAACACGGCGCTGAAGGTGATGCACCGGCTCCCCGCGGCTGATGACCGGGAGCTGGCCGGTGCCGCGATGAACCTCGATGGCGCCCAGTCGCGCCAGGTGGTGTCGCTGGAGCCGGGGGTGGCGGCGGTGTTCGCCGACGGCATGGACCGCCCGATCCGGGTGCGGGTGCCCTACGGCGGCGACGCTGAGTGCTCCCGGCCCGGGCCGGTGCCGCCGCTGCTGTCCCGGCGCAGCCCGGCCTGCGGCCCGGTGTGTACCCGGGAGCGTGCCTGCACCCAGGCCGAGATGCGCGCCGCTGAGGTACTGGCCGCGCCGGGGTCACCGGCCGACGCCTGGCTCCGGGTGTGGGTGCAGGCGCTCCTCCTCGCCTTCCTCACCAACCGCGCCCGCCCGGGCGTGCCCGCCGCGCTCCGCGGCCGGTGGGACGAGCTCGGCGGCCGGGTCCGCGAGTGCCTGCTGGCCACCGTGGTCGATGCGGCGGTGGCCGCCCGGGCGCGGGCCCTGCGGCCCAGCTACGATCCCGCGCACCTGGCGGCGAACGTGGCGCGGGCGGCGTGGCGCGCTCTCGGCGCGAGCGCGGGGCCGCCGGTGACCCGGGCCGGCCCGGACTGGGTCATCCCGCAGGTGCGCTGGCTGCACGAACTGGACCGGCTCTGCCCGGAAGGGGACGGGACACCCGACCCTGGCCGGTGCGCGCCGCCGCTGGACTTCGACCTGCCCGGCCTTGCGAACTGGCCGGGAGCGCGGGTGGGGCACCGGCTGCGGGCGCTGCGCCGGCATCCACTGTCCATGGAACTGGACGGGAACCGGCTGGCCGCCTGGACCGCGTTACTCGGCGAAGACGATCAGCGCGCCTTCACCCGCGACCTGGCTGTCGTCGGCGTCGGGCTGCCCCCCGCCGCCCAGCTCGGCCACGCCGCCGGGCTGATGAACGCCGCACCGTGGCTGACCGTGGTCCTGTCCTGGCCCGGCCGGCACCTGGCACCGGCAGGCCTGGCTCACGGGGAGGCGCGGTACTGCAACCCCGGATAGCATCGTCGGCCATGGGCAAGCTTCCGATGCGCGCGCGCCTGGCCACCACGCTGGGCGGCGCCGCCGGGACCATGTCCCGGCTGGCAGGGCGCGGCGACGGATCGGTGATCGGCGGCGTCATCGGCCTGCGCCTGGAGCCTGACCTGCTCGCCCTGCTGTCCGCCGGGCGCCAGATCGTGCTGGTCACGGGGACGAACGGGAAGACCACCACGACGCGGCTGATCACCGCCGCACTCGGGGCGCTCGGGCAGGAGGTCGCCTCGAACGCGTTCGGCGCGAACATGGAGGCCGGGCTCGCCGCGGCCCTGGGCAAGGCGCCCGACGCGCCGCTTGCCGTCCTGGAGGTGGACGAGAGGTATCTGCCCGCCGTCATCAAGGCGACGAATCCGCGCGTGGTCACCCTGCTGAACCTGAGCCGCGACCAGATGGACCGCGCTGCGGAGATCTGGCTGGTAGCGCGGCGGTGGCGGGAGGCCCTGGCCGGCGTGCGCGACTGCTGGGTGGTCGCCAACGCCGACGACCCACTGATCACCTGGGCCGCGTCCGGCGCGGAGCACGTCATCTGGGTAGCCGCGGGCCAGCGCTGGCAGGAAGACTCCTGGTGCTGCGCGGTCTGCGGGTCGCACCTGCTCCGGGATGAGCTCGGCTGGCGCTGCGGCGAATGCTCGTTCCGGCGGCCGTCCACCCGGTGGGTGCTGGACGGGGAGCGGGTGATCGACTCGGCCGGCCGGGTCAGCGACCTGTCCCTGTCCCTGCCCGGCCGGGCCAACCGGTCCAACGCGGTGATTGCGCTGGCGGTGGCCGAGGTGTTCGGCGTGGAAACCGCGCAGGCACTGCCCCGGCTGCGCGACGTGGTCTCGGTGGCGGGCCGGTACACGCGGCTGGCCCGGCGCGGGCGGCAAGTGCGGCTGCTGCTGGCCAAGAACCCGGCCGGGTGGCTGGAGGCGTTCGACGTGCTTGACCCGCCACCGGTTCCGGTGCTGCTGGCCGTGAACGCCCAGGTGCCCGACGGCAGGGACACCTCCTGGCTGTGGGATGTCGACTACCGGGTGCTCCGGGGCCGGCGGGTCTTCGTCTCCGGTGAGCGGCGGCTGGATCTCGCGGTCCGGCTGGAAGCGGACCAGGTGGCGTTCGACCTCGTCGGGGACGTGGACGAGGCGGTGGACCAGGTGGAGGGGGGCAGCCTGGACGTGATCGCCAACTACACGGCGTTCCAGCAGATCCGGGTCGCGCTCGGGCGGGCGGAATAATGGTGCGGGAAGGCGGGACAGCATGACGGCCGCGGTTCCGCGCGGGCGAGGAGCGCACGCGCGCACCGCGAGCAGCCTGCGGCTGGTCTGGGTGTACCCCGACCTGCTGAGCACCTACGGGGACCGCGGCAACCTGCTGATCTTGCAGCGCCGCGCCCGGCTGCGCGGGATCGAGGTGGAGCCGGTCCTGGTCAATGCCGACCAGGCGGTGCCCCGGCAGGGCGACATCTACCTGCTCGGCGGCGGCGAGGACCTGCCGCAGATCCTGGCTGCCCGGCGGCTGCGCGCCGACGGGGGCCTGTACGCCGCCGCCGAACAGGGCGCGGTGATCTTCGCGGTGTGCGCCGGCTACCAGCTCCTCGGCACGGAGTTCGGTGGTGTGGAGGGCGAGCCGGTCGCCGGGCTGGAGATACTCGACATCCGCAGCGGCCGGGGGGAACGTCGCGGGGTGGGTGAGATCCTCGGTGAGGTCAACCCCGCGCTGCGGTTGCCCCGGCTCACCGGGTTCGAAAACCACCAGGGCGTCACCACGCGAGGGCCCGGCGTGGAGCCACTGGCCAGCGTGCTGACCGGGGTCGGCAACGGCGACGGCACCGAGGGCGCGTGGGCGGGCCGGGTGCTGGGCACCTACCTGCACGGCCCGGTGCTGGTCCGCAACCCGGCAGTGGCCGACCTGCTGCTCACCTGGGCGGCCGGGCGGCTGCCACCGCTCGCGGACCGCGAGGAGCAGTGGACGCAGCAACTAAGGGATCAACGCCTCGCAGCTGTGACAGCGACCCGTTAACCCCCGTACGGGACCAGGGTTGGTCTGGTAACAAGCGTTCAGTAGACCAGCGCTTGCGTGCCGTCGGCGGTGACTTCGGCGACGAACGTCGCCGCCCCGGCGATCCGCACGCCTTCGATGAGGTCCTTCTCGGTGATGTCACGGCGGGCGGCGCACTGAGTGCACAAGGTCACGGTGCCGCCGGCCAGGACGCTCCCGAACAGGTCACCGAACGGGGGCGAGTGATCAAGCACCACCTCATCCGCGCGCCCGGGCAGGGCGAACCAGGCGGCCTCACCGGTGAGCCAGAGGGACACCGCCACCCCGCTGGCGAGCGCGGTGGCGGCCACGTTCAGGGCCTGGCCGCTGCGCTCGGGCTCGTCCTTGCCCGCGGTGACCTTGATGACCAGAGTGCTTGCCGGCATGGGCGAACCTTAGCCGGTACCCGCGCGGCCCGTGACTACCGGGACTCTGGCGAGGGCCGGTTATGGCAGAGCCCTTGCCCGCTACTCCGGGCAAGGGCTCTGGTACGGGCCAACCAGCCGCGGGAGGTGGCCCCTGTGCTTACTAGCATATCGCAGGACATAAATCGAACACAAGAGCGATAAAGTGTCACCTGTCCTCGGCGGCACGTGCCGGCCTCCATCCGCTGGCCGGCCGCTCGAAGCCCAGGGCAATCGCGCACGATGGCTGGTCATCGCCGGGGATCGGCGGTCGGGCGTCGTTCCGGTTGCCCCGGCAGCGAGCCATCCTGGGCGGCGTGCGGCTGCCCTACTAGAGTGCGATGCATGCAAGGGATGCTCAGCGGCGGACTGCTCACGGCGTCGTTCGCGGCGGTGGCCGGGCTCGCGCTCGTCGTGCTGGTGCGGCTGCTGTGGATCAGCCGCCCGGGTGGCCGGAAGGCGCGCACCGGTGACTGAGGCCGGGGGCAACCTGCCCGGGGCCGGGGGCAGCCTGCCCGGGGCCGGGGGCAGCCTGCCCGAGGCCGGGGAGCCGCATGCCGCCCTGGCTCCGGTCCTGTTCCTGCTCGGCCGGTGGGAGGGCGCGGGCGTCGGCGGCTACCCGACAATCGAAAGCTTCCAGTTCGGCCAGGAAATCTCCTTCAGCCATAACGGCAAGCCGTACCTGATCTACGTCAGCCGCACATGGCTGCTCGACACGGACGGTGTGCCCGGCCGGCCGCTGGCCATGGAAGCCGGGTTCTGGCGCCCGCAGCCCGAGGGCAAGATCGAGGTGATGCTCGCGCACCCGACCGGCATCACCGAGATCTACCTGGGTGAGGTGACCGGGACCAAGATCGAGCTGGCCACCGACGTCGTGGCGAGCACCGCGTCGGCCAAGGAAGTGCGTGGGGGCCG
>Ga0075434_100006508_pt1 | contig 10711 bp, 10 predicted proteins | sample RhiMethybrSRZTD3_FD_75298 | JGI IMG/M metagenome (GOLD analysis project Ga0075434, IMG submission 75298) | Populus rhizosphere microbial communities from Tennessee, USA - Rhizosphere MetaG P. TD hybrid SRZTD3 | ecosystem: Host-associated > Plants > Roots > Rhizosphere > Soil | place: USA...
CGGCTGACGCGGTCGGCAAAAAAGCCGAACGGGATGCTGGCGATTGCCAACACGACCAGGAGCACGGTCTGCAGCGAGCCCAACTGATCGTCTGTGGCTCCGAGCGGCCCGCGCAGCAACGGTATCAGCGGCACAAACACTTGCCGAGCCGCGAAGTTGACAAAGTTGATTAAAGCAAGTACAGCAAGAAGACGATATTGATAGGCCGATAGCGCGTTGGGGCTCGAAGACATGCGGTTGACGGCGTTCCTGTCCGTTCCGGTACCTGGGTGTCGTGAGAGCAAGAGGATTATATACCGGTGACCAAAACGGATCTCGGAAGAAACCTAAACACCAGCGATCAGGTTACGAGGGTATTGTCCTACGGTGCGCTGCTGTTGCTCGGTTATCTGGTTTTCGAAATCACCTCGCCGTTCCTGGTGCCGCTGGCTTGGTCCGCGGTGCTGGCAATTTTTTCTTATCCGCTTTATGAGCGTTTGAGCAAGAAATGGAAGCCGACGTCCGCTGCCGCCGCGAGCACCGTAGCTGTAACGTTTCTTCTCATTGTGCCGGCTCTTTTTGTCTTGTCGCTTACCACCAAGCAAGCCATACAGGCGGGAGCTAAAGCGCAAGTCGTTCTCCAGGATCCCCATCAGGCCATCCCGACGCGGGTCCTCGATTGGGTTAAGAATCAGCTGCCGGATTCCATGCAGGATGTCGACTTTTCCGATCCGATCAAACGCGGGGCCGAGCGCCTCGCGGGTTATCTCGCCGGCAAACTCGGCGGCCTGGTACGCAATCTGTTTACCTTTTTCCTCGATTTGTTCGTTCTGATTTTCGCGCTCTTCTTTATGTTCCGCGACGGAGAAAACATCGTGCGGGCCGTACGCCATTTGATGCCATTTGACGCTCACATCCAGGAAGAGATGATGCGCGAATCGCGTGATCTGATTTTTGCCAGTGTCGCCGTCGGACTTCTCATCGCTGCCGTACAAGGAGCCTTGGGCGGCTTGGCATTTACGCTGGCCGGCATCGGTACAGCTCTTTTCTGGGGCGTGCTCATCGGTTTCTTCTCACTCGTGCCTGTGGTTGGCTCCGCGCTGATCTGGGTACCCACCGCGCTATGGCTGGCGTTCACGGGTCACATCGGAAAGGGATTGCTGCTCGCCGTAATCTGCGGCGGCGTCGCTGGTGTGGCCGACAACATCATCCGTCCGCTGCTTCTGCGCAACCGCACGCGCCTGAACGAACTTCTCTTGTTCATCAGCGTGCTCGGCGGCATCGAAGTCTTTGGCCTTCTCGGCTTGGTTGCCGGCCCGACAATACTCGCCGCCGCAATGGGCGTGTTTCGCGTTTATATGGAGCATCGGGACCAGGCGGAAGCGTCGCAGGCCTAGAACATACCCGCCTTCGCCTCGGGCGCTGCGCAATACCCTGTGTTAGAGTACCGCCGGGTATGAACGAGACGACGAACAACGGTATGAAGACCGCCGCTTTACCGGTCGAGAAACTGCGTTGGCGCTGCGAACCGGCGCGCCTTCCGTTTGAAACGACGGCGCAGGCCGAGCTGCGCGAAGGCCTGGTTGGCCAGGACCGCGCGTTGCGCGCGCTGAAAATGGGCGTTGAACTGACCGCTCCTGGCTACAACGTCTTCGTGTGTGGACTTGCCGGCACCAGCCGCGGCGGCACCATTTCCAAAATGATCGGCGAGCTGCATCCGCGCACCAAGCAGTCCCCCGATCGTTGTTACGTCAATAACTTCAAGGTCGCGGACCGGCCAAGATTACTCACCCTTGCGCGCGGGCAAGCGAATTCGTTCAAGAAGGACATGACGGCCGGCATAGATTTCCTGCGCCGCCGCATTCCCCAGGTGTTTGAAGGCGAACCCTTTCAGCGCCAGAAGGGAAGAATCGTCGAGCGCTTTACCGCGCGCGAAAAGGATTTGATGGACGACTTCACGCGCAAGATCGCGCGTGAACAATTCGCCCTCGGCCACATGCAGGTCGGTGCGGTCGCTCTGCCGGAGATTTTTCCTGTCCTCGAAGGGCAGATGGTGCCCATCGAGGACATCTCTAAGATGGTGCACGAAGGCAAACTCGACGGCCCTGTCGCGGAAGAGATTGAACGCAAATACGAGCAGTTCCGCCAGGAATTTACCGTCGTCTATCGAAAGACCCTTACGCTTTCTCGCGAACTTGCCAGCGAGCTCAGCTATCTCGAACAGGAAGCGGCATCGGTTCTGGTGGACGGCGTCATTGAAGAGATGAAAGAAAAATATCCCGGCGAAAGCGTTTCCGAGTATCTGGAAGAAGTCCGCCACCACGTGCTGGACAATCTTGATCCTCTCAAAGAGCGCGAAGGGGAAGGAGAGGATCAGCCAGAGCCGATGGAGGGCGCGCCAAAACCTCCGGGTCCGGAGCGCGATCCCTTCCGCATTTATGGTGTGAACGTCATCTTGTCGCACGACGAGGAAGCCGAATCGCCGGTCATATTTGAGACCACTCCTACTTACGCCAATCTTTTCGGCACCATCCAGCGCACCTACGACGCGCGCGGCGGATGGTCGAGTGACTTCATGGATCTGCGCGGCGGTTCGGTCCTTCGAGCCGACGGCGGCTACCTGATCATGTATTCGCTCGAGGCCATCTCCGAACCGGGCGTGTGGCGCGCCTTGAAGCGAACTCTCAATCACAGCCGCCTCGAAATTCAGCCAGTGGACATGTTCTACCCCTTTGGCGTCAGCGCCATGAAGCCCGAGCCGATTCAGATTAACGTGAAGGTGATTCTGATCGGCGACCGCGAGATGTACGAGCTGCTGTACGACTACGAAGAAGACTTCCGCAAGATTTTCAAGGTGCGGGTCGAATTCGACGAAGAAATGGCCATGAACGATTCGGTGATCGCCGAATACGCGGGCCGCCTGCGTACCCTTTCTGAAAAAGAGGGCCTGTGGCCATTTGACCGCGGCGCTTTTGCCGCGATGCTCGAATATGGGGTGCGCAAAGCCGGTCGTCGGAATAAAGTCACAGCTCGCTTCGTGGACATTGCCGACATCGCGCGCGAAGCGAACTATGAAGCGAACGCTTGCGGAGAAACGGTTGTCCGCGCCGCCCACGTTCGCAAGGCGCTCGGCTCCAAGGTCGAACGCCACAACCTCGTTGAAACGCGCATTCGCGAAATGATTGAAGAAGGGACGCTTCTCGTCGATGTGGCCGGGCAGCGAACCGGCCAGGTGAACGGCCTCAGCGTGCTCGAAATAGGCGGCTACTCCTTTGGCAAACCCGTTCGCATCACCGCCAGCGCTGCTCTCGGCAAAACCGGTCTCATCAACATCGAACGCGAAGCAAATTTAAGCGGCCGCTTTCACGACAAGGGCGTGCAAATCATCGCCGGATTTTTCCGCAACCGCTTCGCGCAAGACAAACCGTTGTCGCTCGCCGCAAGCATTTGCTTCGAACAGTCTTACTCTGGCGTGGACGGTGATAGCGCCAGTTCCACTGAGGTGTATGCGTTGGTTTCCGCGCTCGCGAACTTGCCGCTCCGCCAGGATCTCGCCGTCACCGGCTCCATGAACCAGCAAGGCGACATTCAGGCCATCGGCGGTGTAAACGAAAAAATCGAGGGCTTCTTCGACGTGTGCCGCATCAAAGGCCTCACCGGTTCGCAAGGCGTGCTGATTCCGGCGGCCAATGTAGAGGACCTGATGCTCCGAGACGATGTGCTCGAAGCGGTCGCCGCGAAGCAGTTTCACGTCTGGCCGGTGGAAAAAATCGAGCAGGGAATTGAGATTCTTACCGGAATGACCGCAGGCCATCGCAACGGTGATGGTTCGTTCGAAAAGGAGACCGTCTTCGGCCTCGTGGACCAGCGCCTGGCCGAAATGGCCAAGCGACTCAAAGATTTTGAGTAAGCACCGCGACCACCGTTTTTATTGGGACGCCGCAAGATAAGCAGGCCGATGTTCCACTTGCACGCTGGGCCGTTTCACCTCGACCCGCAGTTCGTGAACCTTCCCGTCCAGCACCGATGGCGCAAACGCCAGACTGTATTCATGCCGCAGCAGGTCCGCGATCTCAGCGTACGCCTTGTCAAACTCCTTTTCGCCGCTGACAAAATAGACTCGGCCGCCGGTTGCCTGACTCAACTCGCGCAGCGACCGATCACCCTGTGCAAAGCCAGCTTGCAGTTGTGCGCGGTCCGCCTTCTCTTTCGCGGTTAGCTTGCGTTTCTTGGCCGGTTTGCGGATATCCGCCGAAAGCGACACCGCGATGATCCGAACGTCCGCAATCTGCAACTTGGGCAGCAGGGCATCCCAATTCACATCCGGCGATGTATCAACGCCCGTTGAGAGCAGTACGATGGTTTTTTTGCCGGGATGCCTGCCCAGCATGTCCACCGTAGCCACCACGCTCGAGAACAAATTTAGTTCGCCAAAGCCCTGCGCGAAATTGATTCCTCGTAGCGCCATCCTCGCTTCCGTTTTGTCCGTTGTGAAATCAAGGACGCCTTCCGGCCCCTTGGTGTACGTCGCAATCGCCACTTGATCATCCGGAGCCAGGCTCGCCACCATCTGGTCCGCTGCCAGTACGTGGCTCTTTGCGAAGAACAAGACGGAAGGTCCGCCTTCAATCAATAGCAACACTTGAGCGGGTTGCTCCACCGGTAGGAAATCCGCAATCGGCTGCTCCACGCCGTTGTCGAAAACGTGAAAATCGGCGCGCCGCAAATCATGCACAAATCGCCCGTGCGAGTCACTCACCGTCACGCCGACGCTGACGCGGTTAACGTTCACACGGAGCGGTGGCCCCTGCACCGGCGCGTTTTGCGCGCAAAGGGGCTTTGATCCAAAAAGCAGCAGGGAACCGGCCAACACAACAGCAAGCAATCGCAGCGCGCCCAAAATACAGAGGGCCCCGACCCGCGTCCATTTTTCAGAGCGCAGCACAGGGCCTCCTGGGAATTCAATTTTAGAAAAAATCCTACGGCTTTGTCGTGGGTGCCGCAGGCGCAGGCGCAGCACTCGCGCTCGCATCCTTCGGTGTCGAAAGATAGCCAGTAATCTGGGTCTTGCCCACGTCGAAGACAACCAGTTCATACGGCGCCATGCGCGACGAGCCCTTCACATAAAACTGCACGGGCTCGCCCGCCGTCTTGTCCTTTTTCTCAATGGATTTGTCGTCCACATATACCGTCATGGTGTACTTGGACTTCTTCTGATCAACCTTGTTGAGCGCAATCTGCACTGGACCAACCCGCTGTGCCGTCTTGGTCTTCGGAATCGTGAACTCGTAGTAGTTCCGCTCACCGCGCCGCTTCAGGTCTTCCAGGTCATCGTGGTTTCGCGCGATCAGGCCGCTCATCACGCCCATGTCACCCTGAGTGCGATCGAGCTTGCCCTTCGTGGCCTCTAGGTCGTTGCGTGTCGTCTCAATGTCCTTCTTTGCGCCACCAAGGTCGGTGGTCACAGCGCCAAGCTTTTCTTCGTTATCTTTCTGCGCTTGCGCCAGTTGCGTACTCAGTTTCTGGTCCGCCGCCACCTGCTCTTTTCGAATCGATTCCGCGCGGCTCTTGGCCTTCGCCAGCTCAGCCGTGGTCAATCCGAGCTTTTCTTCCGTCACTTCCAGGTGGCCCTTCAAATCGGCCAGGCTCGCGTTGGCCTGATCCAGCCGCTGCAGCAATTGCTTGTTCGCATCTTCAGTCTTAGCCAGGTCCTGCGACATCCGTGACTGCGCCGTGTAGCCGAAAAATCCCATGGCCGCCAGCGCCACGAACAACACGCCAAACAGCACCGCGATCCACCGCGGCGTTCCCGTGTTCTCGTAGTGATACGATTCCTGCGGGCTTGGCACGTTTGGAGAAATACTCATTCACCCTCCTCAGGGTCTCAGGGTTTGTTTTTCAAACCCTGACAGGAAAAATTCTCAGGGTTCCTATGCAACCCTGACATTGAGAGTCCCAGCGTTCCATCTCGTCCGCAGTCAGAAACTGTGGGCGAAAAAGTCCACCTGCCAGAAAAAGCCCCCACTCTGGGCTGCAATAACGGGAACGATAGCTAAAGATTATGTCCCTTGCCGTTCGCCCTGTCCATTTGTCTTAGATCCCGTGTTCGCGGCAAACACCGACCGCCGCCGCGATTACCGTTTCTTTGTTTTGCTCCGTGGCCATCGCGCTTCAATCGTCGTATTCAACCCGCCTCGTGGCGTAAATTCCCCGCGCACCACGCACCATTCTGGCCGAATCGCCGCCACAATGTCCTCCAGCATCTTGTTCACGGCATTCTCGTAAAAAATTCCCAAATTCCGGTACGCCAGCAGATACAACTTTAGCGCCTTCAGCTCGATGCACAGCTTCTTCGGCACATACTCAATCGTGATTGTGCCGTAATCCGGCAGCCCTGTTTTGGGGCACACCGACGTATACTCCGGATATCGCGTCGTAATCACATAGCCCGGATATTGATTCGGCCAGGTATCTAGCTTCGGCAGCTTCGTCTTAATCCCCGCCTTAGCGTGCTGCTCGGTGTAATCCGCCATAATTCGCTCGAATCCTCCAAGCCAAATGGTAGCGCATCCGCTAATACGTTTTCGACCGACGGGCCATTCGAACCAGGACAAAAGTACCTTGCCTCCCGGCCTACATTTCACTACTATCTCCACAGTCCCAAGTCACTCAAAGGAACATCTTTGATGATTTGTCCCGCCTGCCATGCGCCGGCCTGCCGTCGGTCGCGCAAGCGTACCCTCATGGATTTCGCCGCCGCCCTTATCGGCAGCCTGCCCTGGCGATGCTCCAGTTGTGCAACCCGCTTTCGTAGCCGGCCTGCTCCATTCGCCGACCGCTTTTCCGCGCACTGCGCCATCTGCGGCAACCACGAGCTCAAGCGCATTGCCCCCGAGCACGTCACCGGCTTCTCTGCACCCTTCAAACGGCTCCTCGGCATGCCCGCCTACCGCTGCATCCCCTGTCGCCACAAGTTCTTCTCGATCCGGCCCCTCAGGGAAGCTCAGGACGACCAACTCCGCATCGCCAGCTAAGCACATTTCGCGTGCGGCAGCCCCGCGGCCGCTTTTTCGGCGTGACAGGCTCCGCACCACTGCTAAACACGGGAGCGCAGCTAGCGCGGGCCAAGCGCTTTTACTAGGCTCCTTTCTTCTCTACTCTCGCGACAAATTCCGCTCCGCCACGCTATAAATAGAAAACGTAGGCGAGCTGGCGGTTTCGGGTAGATGCCGTCTCTCAAGACAACTTTGTTGCTTTGCTCTTCGGCGATATCGTCTAAGGGTTATGACATTGCCCTCTCAACGCCCCCATAGATAACGCAAACACAGCACTCACGTTGAAAACACAGGTACTTATCGCATCCTTCCGTTCCCTTGCGTGCCCTTCAAAACCCCTCCGTTAATGCAATTCACGGCGCCGAGAGTTTGTCAAAGAGCGCAGGCACGTCATTCGCAATGTGACCTGCGAACTGTCCCGAAGTATTGAAGCGCTTTCTACAGGCAGTGCAACCGGGCGCCAACGCTCTTATTTTAAGAGACCTCGAACCCGGCTGCTGACTACCTCTCGCACTTTGGTAGCCGGTACCAGTCGTTCGAACATGTCGAGATCAACGTCAATCGTGATGTCCCTATCGGTGACCTCGACCGTGCCTTTTATGGGCGTGCTGACTAATCCCATTTTTGCAGTGAGCGAAAATGAAAGCGTATCCCCTTGCCAGGTCTTTCGTTCCTCGACAAACCGAACAGGAAGGATTTCGATCCCCTTAAATACGTCGTTGAATGAGCGATCGACAGATTGCTTGATCTCTTCTTTGGACCGGTCATGTGAAAGCGTAATTCTCACGTGTCGTCGGTTGAAGAATACACCAACACGGCCATCGCGACGCGGCTTCCCCAATGGGATTGACCGTCGAAGGTATGAAGAAATGTGTTTGGGTCCGACCTGAACTCGTGGCCCAGAATGGTTCTGGCTCCACACGCTCCAGGCGATTATCTTCACGGGGTTGGCCGTCATCGCCTTCAGCCGTGTAGCAAGCGTCAGGGAACGCGTTCTCGCTGTGAAAGGTGTTTAGGTTCCGCCTGAATTTGTCCCTCAGATCGAGTTTCTGGAGCGGCCGAAAGCATAATCGGCTATGTTAAGGCCCCAATTCGCACATTGACGCGGGCCGTTCAGGCAATTTTCCTTTGAGCAACGCCGGTGTTAACCTCACTCTTCGAAAAATCCGCAGCATCAGCCCTTTCTCGAACAAATCATGGCGGCTTCGTGCCGCTGAACCGCCACTACCAGGGAGCCTGGACTGATAGCTTCGTGCACATGCGTTGCTGGCACCAGCATCCGACGCTCCTCGATGCGGCCAAATGTGCATCGGCTCAACGAATGCCGGGTTGGTACGTTTTTTGCGTCGAGTCCAATTCGCCCCGTGGGCTTACTGATGCAGAAGACGAGCAGGTTAGAGCCTTCCGGTTCGGCACTAACTGACCATTTTTTCGGACGATTACATTCGCCGGGCGATGAAACCACCGGCCCGGATTCCGATTCTAGGGGCGTGCTGCGGACTGAAGCAGCTAGACGGTTCGGCTGTCCACAAGGCGAACTCGGATTTTTGTTGTTAGTTCTCGTTCCGCCGAAGAAGTCGCAGAACGATGAAAATAAAAAGCGTCGCAAAGGAATTTCCCTTGCTCTTTACGGCGAAGACCCGAGTGACGGGTTCGTCTTCGACGTTTAGACTCGAGCCATCGCTGTCCCCGCGAGCAGAGTTTCCGGGAAGACTCGGAAGCCGATTTTAGGTCTCTACGTAATGACCATGGATTGGCAAGACGCACTTCAAGAAGCGGTTCATGAGTCCGACCCACAAATAGTGGACGAAAAGATTCGCGCTGCTGAAACCGCAATTTTCGCTCGCATGCAGGATTTCTCTTCTCGCCCTGATTCACTCGAAGAACAGGCTCTGCTCGACGCGTTGGGGGCCGTTAGAATCTTGCGAAGCGCTAGGCGGACTTCAAAATAGTCGTTTGCTGGCAGAGGAGCCCCATGACTCCACGCTTCGATGTGTTCCAAAAACAAAACGACCACTTCATTAAGTGGGTCGGAACCGCTGAAAGCCTAGAAGAGTTAGAGAAACTTATCCGAACAAACTCCACCGGCGCGGGGCAAAACGACTACGTCATCTACCGTTCAGCCTACGGAGTCACGGAAGCATTCACCAAGCTTGAAGGAAGAACAGGCGGCTCTTGCTAGTGATGGATTGGCGCTTGGTTCGGATTTTGCGGCAACAATGCATCGACACGTTCCAGCAACTTCGGGATGCCGTCCACCTTGGAAATGAAATCCACCCCGATGAATGCGCTGAGAGAGTCGGCGTGCAGGTCGGTGTACATCGTGAACAGAATGATTGGAGTTTTCGGTAATGAATTCTTCAAGACCGAGGCCGCTTCCGCTCCGTTCAGCTCAGGCATCGCAAGGTCAAGCAATATCAGGTCGGGTCTTGTCTGCTTGGCGGTCTCGATGGCATCAACCCCGTTTACAGCTTCCTGCACTGTCAGTTCGGGGTGACGGCGCTCAAGCAGGAATCGGACTGAACGGCGCATGGACGCACTATCATCTGCAATCAATACAGTTCGGAACACGGCCTAAAATGAATGTTTTGTATTGACGTGCGGTTCAATACGGAGATATCTGTAGCGCGTTCTACGAACGTTCAAAAAGGTGATTACATTCATCGAACGATAGTGCTATGTTCATATTCCCCTCCCCGCAGTTTCCCCGATACAGCATGAGGAGCCTTCCATGCCAATCGCAGAGCGCCGCAAAGCGCGTCGTGTCGCGCTCCAGATTCCCGTAAGAGTTCGACCTTGGGAATCGGTCATTCCAGAACAGAAGGTGGAGTGCTTAAACATTTCGGAACGTGGTCTGTACTTCGCGAGCGGGACAAGATTCAACGCGGGAGAACGTTTGGAACTGGTTCTTAAGATGCCGGAAGACATCGTTGGGCGAGAAAATTCAAACTGGCTCTGCGTCGGTCAAGTTGTTCGTACGCATGCGCTCGACTCTACTTCTTTGGCACTTGGGGTGGCTGTGGAGTTTGCACCTTACCAGCCTGTGCGGTAGACGGATGTCTGTGCTGCGCCGATACCGTTCCCGGCAAGTCTTTAACTCCTCGGCATTTGCGGCTCGCGTGGTGGTTTCCGTGCTCGGTAAACCGTTTGTCTAGGGCATGCAGGAGAAACTGTATTGCCCTTAGTACCTTAACCTGATCTTCTTGTACTTGCTTTGAATCTGGCGTCCCCTCCCGCCATTAAGTCAGGGGTGTCTATGCCTCGAATCCTTCTTGCGGATGACCGCGCTAGCATGCGAAACACCCTTCGCAATCTCTTGACCCTTTACGGCAAATTGGATGTTTGTGGAGAGGCGACGGATGGCCGAGAGGCCGTCGATGCTGCTGTGGCGCTAAAGCCCGATCTGGTTCTGTTGGACTACAAAATGCCAAATGGCGACGGCATCAAAGCCGCCTCTGAACTCAAGCAAAGACTTCCAGAAACTCCGGTTGTAATCTTCACCCTTTACAAGACCCAGGAGCTAGAGTCACAAGCGCGAGGCACAGGAGTCCGGGCCGTAGTCGGCAAAGAAGAAGGCGTCATGAAGCTTTTGAGCACAATTGAAGACCAACTCACAAGTTCTTTGGCTTGAAGACTTTAGGTCTAAGGCGATAGCGTGGATTTCGGAGTTCAGGTCG
>Ga0075434_100006510_pt1 | contig 10710 bp, 10 predicted proteins | sample RhiMethybrSRZTD3_FD_75298 | JGI IMG/M metagenome (GOLD analysis project Ga0075434, IMG submission 75298) | Populus rhizosphere microbial communities from Tennessee, USA - Rhizosphere MetaG P. TD hybrid SRZTD3 | ecosystem: Host-associated > Plants > Roots > Rhizosphere > Soil | place: USA...
TTCTCCAGGGCCTTGAGGACGATCGCCCGCATGAGGACCGCCGGGAGCTCCCCGCGCTCGTCGGCAGCCCTCTCGATCATGGCGAGCTCTCCCTCGGTGAATCGCACCATGACGCGCTGGTTGCGCCGGATGTGGGCGGCCGGCGGCGGCAAGGGCTCGCGGCTCGCCGGGCGATCGGGGTGCGGATTGCCGAAGGCGAAGACCTCCAAGAGCGCTCTCTGCTGCTCGGCGGGCGCCATGTCGAGCAGGTCGGGCTTCTGGCCCAGGGCGCGAAGCGCCGAGTCCTGGAAGGCCGTTAGGATGATCGTGCGCAGGAGGACGGCCGGCTGCTCGCGGCGTTCCCGGGCCGCCTTCTCGATCTTTGCCAGCTCCTCCTTGGAAAAGCGCAGGACCACCCGCTGTTCCCGCCGCAGGCTCTCGGGTGGGGGCAAGGACTCCAGGCTGATCTGGAGATTGAGCGGATACTCGCGGCGGCGCGTCATTCCGTAGAGCGCAGTCTACCAGCTTTCCCGCCTTGTAGCCCCCGTTCAGCAGCTCAAAATATCTAAGAGCCGCTAAAGGGGTTGCTTTTCTCCCCAGGCTTCGTGTATAGTCGCTTTCATGGCTGCTCTACGAGTTTTTCGGGCCACCGAAAGCCCCGGCTACCCGATCCCGGGAGGCCGGTCACGGAGCGCAGGAGGCGTCGATGTCTACACGTTGGATTACCCCGGGCGGACAGCCTGCCTGGGCCGGTGCGTCTTCCGCCGTCTCCGGCGCGTCGTCCACCGCCTCCGGCGCGCTTTCCACCGCCGCAGGCGGACGGCGCACCCCCGCCGGCGCGTTCTTCACCGCTGGCGGTGCGCCTTCCGCCGCCTCCGGTGCGTCGTGCACCGCCTCCGGCGCATCGTTCACCGCCGCCGGTGCGTCGTCCACCGCCTCCGGCGCGTCGTCTACCGCCGCCGGTGCGTCTTCCGCCGCCGCCGGTGCGTCTTCCGCCGCCGCCGGTGAGCCAGGCAAGGAGCACGAGGCGCCGATGCGCCTGCTGAAGTTGCAGCCAAGGTCGTGACGAATGAGCCCTTCCGGGCCATCAAGGCTCGGGAGTTAGAAAGGAGAGAAGCATGAACACGCAGAACGCAGTCGAACAGAAGTCCACGTCGTATCCCGCCACGAAGCCCGGCGCCGGCGAGTCGGCGGGCAGTGGCGGCACCGGCACCGGCGGCAGCGGCGCCGGCGAGCCCGGCACGCTGCCGGTGCCGGAGACGCCGGAGGGCGCGGTGCAGCGCCTCAAGTCGGAGCGCGTCCAGGAGGAGCTGAAGGCGATGGCCGGCTGGGCGGCCGTCAACCGGGATTCGGCGATCGAGAACGTGCAGACGTTCGCGACGCCGGGGATCGCGGGCCTTTACGGCGCCTTCGTCATCCAGACCGCCGCCGCCAGCGGTTTTCCGGTGGCGGTGAGCCTCACGGGCAACCAGGTGTGCGTCACGGTCTGCGCGCCGGAGCTCGACGCCTGCCTGGGCGAGCTGGACCTGCCGGTGCTCGCCTTCGCCCGGCAGCTCTAACGAGGGCCGGAGCCCTCAGAAAGGAAAGAAAGCATGCCTGACATCAGTGCGTACGCCGATGCCTTCCGGGAGTGGGACAAGCTCATCGGCGCCCTCAATGCAAACGGCTCTCTGGTTCCCGGCCATGAGGGTCTCAAAGGCGAGCTGGTGGCCACCCTGGAGCAGGCCAAGCAGCTCAAGATCGAGCAGGAGAGCCTTACGGGCAACCGTTTGGCGGCGACGGACCGTTTCCTCAACAAGGTCGACGAGGGAAGGCTGAAGTTCAGCCAGCTCCGCAGCTTCGTCGTCTCCGCGCTCGGGCCGCGGAGCCCGCTCCTGTCGCTGTTCGGGGTCCCGGCCAAACCGGAGAAGATCGTCAACCCCAGGCTCCGCAAGGCCAAGGCGAAAACTCCCAGTCAGCCAACCGGCACGAAACCGGCGCCTGCCGGTCCGCCGACCGCAGCTCCACCGGCGTCTGAAGGCCAGCCGGCCAAGGCGGCCGAGCCGGACAAGGTCAAGGAATGAACCCCTCTGGAAAGGAGGAATCGACAATGGCAAGAAAGAGAGACCTCCAGAGCCTCGTCGCGAAGTACCGCAGGCTGGCCGCGGCGGTCCAGGCTCATGAAGGCGAGATCCCGGCGCTGGCTCGCTTCCGGGTCGAGCTGCAGGCGACCTTGGAGGAGATCGCCGCCGCCAAGAACCGTCAGACCAACCTGGAGGCCCTGCGCCGCGAGGCGACCCAGGATCTCTGGGGCCGCGTCGCCGCCGGCCAGGACGCGGCGGTCCGGTTGACCGGCTTCCTCCGGGCCACTTTCGGCAGCGACCGCGAGTGCTTGGAGGCCTTCGGCATCAACCTCGGCGGCCGGCCTCTCACGCTGTATGAGAAAACGAAAGGAGGAAACGACTCCCCCGGATACCACTAATGGAGGCTGTCCGTAAGCGGTAGTTGACCGCCGGGGGCGTGTCCGAAGCACGCCTCCGGCGTTCCAGAGGAGCCAGCTCGAGATTGTACCTCGGAGCTCAGACTGCAAACCAACCGGGCTTAAGGATTCAGCCCCTCGAAAGGCGGATCTTCTTCCCGCCGATCACGGCGTAGACCTCCAGCTCGCCATCGAGGGCTTTCACGTAGCGGTGCAGCGTCGAGAGGCGGTGATCCTCACGCCGCTCCAGCTTCGAGAGCTGAGACTGCGTCACCTCCACCCGGCGGGCCAGCTCCTCCTGCGTCAGGCCGGCGGCTTCGCGCAGCGCCCGGAGATCCATCTCGAGGAGCTCCTGCTCGACCTCCTCGTCGACCTGACGTAGCTGTTCGGGTGAAAGCTTCTTCTCCCGGATATCTTGCCACTTGCGGAGCTTCATCTCGCGCCTCCAGAGCCTTGTTCTCGCAGGTATTGCTCCCAAATCGCCTCGGCCTTGGGAATCATTCGCTCATAGAACCTTGGGTCGCCGGTCTTATCGCCGCCGATCAGCAGAGCCGCTTGCCGTATCGGATCGAATGCATAGAAGATCCTCAAGGGACGGCCGCCGCTCTGAATCCGCAGCTCGCGCAGAGGGTACCGGCTGCCGCCGATCGCGGAGGTGTAAGGAAACCCGAGCACCGTTCCCCTCGCCTCAAGGAGGCCGACCACCCGCGCTACCGCCTTGGCGTCGGCATCGCTGAGCCCCAGAAACCACGCCTCGAACTCGTCTGTGCCGACGACCTCGATCACGAGCCGATCATGCCACCGACGGACTAGTCCGTCAAGGGAATATGACGGCAGCAGAGGGAGCTCGCGCGAGGCGACCCTTTGGGCAGCGCAGCGTCAGCGCATCCTCGCATCGTGCCAGCTAAGAAGTCCTTGGAAGAGATGGAGTTAGGCCGCGAATCGCATGGCGCCTCTTCCCGGTCCTAAAAGGTTCGGAGGCACTTAACGAAGACGCGATGCACTCCGGTCACTCCTGGTCCAGCATCGATACGATTAACCAACACCACGTCCCCTCTTCGGAGCCTTTAGAGGAAGAACTCGCCGTCAGAAAAATCCCCAAATCAATCGCTTCCTCGAAAAACACGCCGGATTGGAACATTTTGGAAAGTTTGCGATAAGCATCAGGTCGTTTGAGCTGCACAATATTCCCTTCTGCCATAGAGGAAAGCTGGTCAGGGTCCATTGTTGAAAGAACACTAACGAGATCGCGGACAAACTGCCTCCTGAAGATTACTCTAGCCTTGTCGGAGCCTCCGCGGCTCGGAACAATGTAACACACCTTCCCAGTTACCCTGTTATCCTCTACTTTTTCATTCGAACCAGACTTTCGTCTCACAAACACCTCGACAGCCGCCGTCATACCAATGGCAGGCGCAACTGATACGCCGACTCTTCCAAGGTCGTGTAGCATATTGCGCTGCAGCTCCTGAGCGTATAGTGGCCTCAACGTACCGAGGAACTCGGGCCCATCAGGAGGTGCTCCGGACGCCGGCCAATCATTGAAATCCTTCGTCTCAATACTTTTCTTATCCCAAGAGATATTATACGGCCGATTACGGATTAACACGAAGTCTGACACCGAAGCATCTCGCGCATTGAAGCCCTTAAGCTTGCCTCCTACCGTAAGTAACCGCGGGGCCCGCCGGCGTCCATCTCGCAGGATCAAATCACAATCCGGTGTCATGACAGCTACAATCGCCCGCCCCCTACCTTCGCCGACCAAGTAGAGATCTCCAAGTCGGTAGTTATTACCACGACTGCTCCGGGGATTCTCAATACGAACGCGATGATAGAGTTCCGCAACTTTCTTTGTTGGACCATCGAATGCGCCCTCAATGCGAGAGGCAGCAGGTCCATTCAGCAAATTAATCCGATTGTCAGTTGCCGCCTTTTGATCGACAGCCCGCCCAACGCTGTCTAGGAGGCACTCGCCAAAGAACCATTCAAGATATCCAAGGAGCCCCTGTCCTTCCTGTACCAAACGAAAGCGAACTAGATAAGCGAAATCCTTAAGGTCAAGATCCGCGATCTCGCCACGGAGGAGGTTGACGGCATCCGCAGCGCTCTCGAGCCAACAGTCGAGGCCTGCATGCAGCGCTCGCCCGAACTCGTATGATTGAAAGATATCTAGTAGAGCGTCGGCCGTTTCCTCTTCTATTTGAATCTCTCCATTAGGAGTGAGTTCTAGCTGCGTCTTCTCGATAAAGGTGAATCTACTAGCAAAAACTCGGCTGCGACCCTTATTGAGATCGGCACGATATCTCTCTGCCTCGGCCTTCACCTGGTGTGACGACATCAGAATGACAGAGGGAGCCCGCTCAGCTTGGGCCTCAAGTAGACTCGTGAGTCTCGCAAGGGAAGCGGTCTTAGCCTCTGTCTTACGCTTTCCTTTTGGCGACTCACCGGCCGCCAAACTCGGATCCAAGTAGAAATCGACAAAGATCAGATGAGTTTCAGGAGCGAGCTTTTTCAAGTCATCAGCCTTAGAGCCGACGCGAACTACATTTAGCTGAGGGCCGCAATTTACGAGTAGCCTTAAAATCGGCTTTAGGTAGTTCAAATTATCGCCCTTGTCCGAGTCAAATATGCCGCCGGGATCGAAGCGGTTATCAAATGTAGCCAGGAATCGATCGTATAATAGCTCAATACAGCTTATCAATTCTTCTGATTCATAATTCGTCTCTCGCAGCGCTTCGAGGGCCCTCGAATGCGCATCCCCATGGATGTCCAACTCGGCTCGAATTGACTCAAAGTCATCGCCTTCCAGGAATTCAAGAAGTGGGCCCGCATTGTCGTCGTTGATATCTGGCGCGTCAAAGGCATCGTCAATGATAGCAATGCGAGTAACTCCGCTTTGTCGTATGGCATCCAAAAGTATCGTTGAGTCGATCATTGGTTCCCGCTCATGTCCAAAACGAACATATTAAGTCTGCCCGCTCGCTTGCGGCCGACTTTAGAATCCATGAATATTTTCCAACCATGGTAGTGGGCCAGCTCTCGTGAAATGTAAAGTCCCAGCCCCCTTCCCTGTCCAGGTGGTTTAGACGTTACGAAGGGCTGGAATATTACCTCCCGGCGTGTTGGGTCAACCCCGGGTCCGTTATCCTCAAATGTCAGAACTTCCATCAGAGGATCTAGATCGACCCAAATCTGTGGCCGAAAATCAGGCTCGTAGCGCTTCTGCTGCCTCAACCAGTAAATCGAGTTTGACACTAAATTTTCAAGAACCTGAATGACCATTCCGCGAACGGCTTTGATCTTAACACCCGATTCTGGCGGCTGGAAATGCACGGCTATGCCGTGGCGCGCGAATTGGTTCGCGTGATTGTCCAGTACAAGCCGAACAAGCTCGCCGAGTTCGAAGTTTGACTTCCTTTGACGTTTCTCGCCGGAAAGCTCGTCGAACGCGGAAATCCTCTTCTGAAGCGTGATCAGCTGCTCCTCGAGGGAGCGCAAAGCTGAGGACCGCGCAGTCCCATGAGCCTCCCCCAAAGCACGCAAGGTGTGGCTAACCGCGCGATCGAGCTCGTGAAAAATAAACTCTGTCATTAGGCCGATGCCAGCCAGGTGGACGAACTTCTCTCGTTCCTCTACGGCTTCTTCAATGAGTTTGGTTGTATCACCGACAAGAGCTTCGCATTGATCAGCCAGAAGCATAACTCGCTTACTGAGTTGATCGACCAGTGCCTTCTCCTCTGCGCCGATACGCTGCCGGAGTACCCCTAAAGACTGCTCGACGAGGTGCTGGGTTTCGCGAAATTGAAAGGCCATGCGCTCGGCCTCTCGTCGACTAAGCCTCTCGGCTTTGTCTGCTTCATTAATAAGTCCTCGCATCTCATTGTGCAGCAGCCACATCATGATGATACGGAGTGCGTCAGCGGCCTCAGATTGCACAAGGCCTTCGCGGTTTGTCTGTTCGCTGAGTACCGTGTGCGGCGATGACACGCGAACTCTTCCCAAGACCTGCTGCCGATTCAACTTGAAACCCGATTGCCCAAAGGCGTTTCGATCTAACTCCAGCCAATCATCGTCCGGATCTCCGTAGGGGAGTATTCGGAATCCGAATCGGTATAGCATTGGGCCGCCAGACCATTTTGCTATTTCGTTTCTGGTTTCCTGAGTGTTCTCAGTTAAGCCATCGACGGCCTCGACGACTCGTCGATTGTACCAGTATACTTCTACATTGAATGGTCCGAGATCCTGAAGTGCCTTAGCTCGAATCGGCACTGTCGTGGTAGCAGCATGCCCCTTCTTCCCCCTGCGCCGCCACACGTTTTGAGCAATCGAGTAGAGTTCGACTCCACGTTGAGCCACAGAGCGCTGCTTCTGTAAAAGCCTGTAGTCAATCACTCCTTCGAGTATCGGCTCACCTTTCTCAAAGCGAAGAGATGCATTGCATGAGGCGTGAGCTGTGCTCAGCAACTTCTGTGGTACTGAAGGAATAACAACGCGCGCTCCATTATGCCGAACAATCAGAAGTTGATTGCCTCGGCCGGGCTCGAACGGATCGACCATTCGAGCAATTCTGCCTTGAAATAAGTCGGCGAAGCGGCTTGCATTCCAGTCGGCGGTTAAATTTGAGATCCTGATGTGTGTGCCGTGGTCGGACGGACTCGCCTTTGCTGGCCCACGTCGCGGCTCGATGGGAATGTCACCAATGTCGATCTCACTCTCATGAGTGAAGAGTGTCCAATTGATATTGAGTAGATTCCACCAGTTCTCTCCGGTTCTTGTTGAGGTGACCTTTAGCTGGTCTCCCAAGCGCATCGCGGAGAGACGTCCAACCCCTTTGTCTCCAAGGAAATGAGCGCCCGATACATTGGCCTTCCTACGTGATCTCGTGCCGACAGTAAGAAAAACATCGTCTAGTTCTTCTAATGACATGCCGTGGCCGGTATCGCGAATTTCTATCCAATTATGGCGTCGGTAAGCCGCCTTGAGAGCGCTCCGGAAGCTTGTGGGCCGTCCCGCCAGTTTCTCTAGCGGAGTGAGGAAAGCGGCAGCCCGATCTCCTGTGAGTCCGGGAAGGATTCCTTCTCGAAGGGACTTGAGGACAGACACTGCTCCCACGCCTTGGTCCAAAGCTTCAACAGCCGCCAGGTATACGCTGTGTGGTAGCATTATTTCAGCAATGATCTCTACTCGTGGCGAGCCGGCATCAACCGCATTTTTGATCAATTCATAGAGAGCAACCTCATCCGAGCTGATGAGCTCCCGGCCGAGCTCCAAGAGTGTCCGTGCGGCAAATCTGAATGCCAACCGCCTCTCCTCCGTATGTCGTTGATGCCTGGGTCTTTAGCCTCAGTCCAAGCATAGTCTATAGCATCATAGGGCAGATCCTTGACCTCCTCGGGGGTTGTCCATAGGCTTCCACGCAAACCGGGTCGCTGTTTCACGGGACGGGAGGAGAGCCGAGTCCCGCGAGGCTTAGGTTGGATCGCGCGAAGGAGTTGCGCCCCATTAGCGCCATTCCCCCTGCCGATCTGATCCTAGAAGTGAGGTGCCGGACAGGCCGCCCAAGACCCTCCCTTGGACACGGTGGCACACCGATCTTCTGGTAGGCTGGCTTATCGCCGGACGGCTCGGTCGGTTCCGGAGGAGGCTGTGTCGAGCCTCCGGACGGGTCCGAGCAGGGAGGATGATGGAGTTGGAGATGTCTGGAAGAGAGCTCGTTGCTGGTCCCAGGGATGGCGGGAGATGCTGGCGGCCGATCTACCTTGACCATCACGCTACTACTCCGGCCGATCCCAGAGTAGTAGAGGTCGTCGTGCATGCAATGACGGAGGCCTTCGGAAACGCCAACAGCGTGGAGCACGTCTTCGGCGAAGTTGCTGGTCAATTGGTCGCAGCAGCACAGGAGGAAGTTGCGGCTTTGGTCGGTGCGGTACCTGAGGACGTGAGGTTTACGGCGGGATCCTCAGAGGGTATTCGGATTGCACTCGCGCACGCGATTGCCACCCGACGCTCGCAGTATCCGCTTCGGGTCGCTTTGAGTAGGGTAGAACACAGAGCTCTGCTCGAGGCAGTGGCAGCTGCTGTTCAGGCCGGTTCGGTTGAACCGGTCTGGATTGCCGTCGACAGGCAGGCCCGAATCAACATGACAGCCCTTGCGAATGAGTTGAGCAAGGGCATCGACCTCGTCTGCCTAATGGCAGCGAATAATGAAGTTGGCACGATTTACCCGATCAAGCAAGTAGCGGCGTTGGCACAACGGCATGGGGCAGCCGTCCTCGTCGACGCCACTCAGGCTGCGGGGCGTTTACCGCTTCGGTCCTATGAGTGGCAGTTGGATTACCTGATGTTTAGTGCTCACAAGATCTATGGTCCCAAAGGCGTCGGTGCTCTCGTGGCACCAAGCCTAAATCAAGAAGCTGCGGTTCCGGGACTATATTGCGGCTCTGAAGGAACTCCTAACGTTCCCGGCATCAGTGGAATGGGCGAAGCCTGCCGCCTAAGGCGCATTGAAATGGAAGTAGATGAAACGCGAATTTCAATTCTAAGGGAAAAGCTTGAGGCAGCACTTGTTAATTCGGTCCCAGGGCTGGTCGTAAACGGCGCCCCTGAAGCCCGCCTGGGCCACAATCTACACATTTCCGCTCCTGGTGTTCCGAATGATGCTGTCTTGGCGAGACTCCGCCGCAAGGTCGCGATTTCTACAGGCGCCGCTTGCTCATCTGGCGCGCAGAGCCCTTCACACGTCCTTGCTGCCATGAATATGCCTGAAGATCTGAAAGAGGGTGCGCTGCGAATCGGATTAGGGAAATTCAATACAGAGGAAGAGATCGATACCGCTGCCAAAGACATTTCCGAAGCTATCATAGACGTCAGAAATAGATTGTGAGGAGAGGGAATGAACGCTGAAGCTGTGAGTCCTCGTCTCAGGCTGCCGAGTACCATGCGGTTCTCCGGGCATGAAACGTTCGCCTGTCGATATGCTTGGCTCCCTAAGGCATTTCGTGTCCTAGATCTCGATCCCAAAGCATTCCTCGATGAGGAGGGGGCGATGGTCCAACTAGGGCTCGGGAAGAATATGGTCCGCTCCCTGCGCTTCTGGGTCGAAGCAATGGGGCTGGCCATTCCATCGGAGATACGCGGCTTAAGCCTCACGCATTTTGCTCGTGCGGTGTTCTCTCAGGACGGCCACGATCCTTACCTCGAGGATACCCGCAGCCTATGGCTTCTCCACTGGAATCTCTCCTCACGTTCAGACGGTGCCCTCTTCGCGTGGTGGTTTCTCCTGAACTATTGGCCTTTTCCAGAACTAACCCGTTCGGACGTGCTATCAGCATTTATTCGGGAGTCGAGCAGGCTAGGAGTTTCGCACTCAACTATTACACTATCGCAGCACTTGGACGCCTTTATTCATACCTACTGCGCGACTCATTCTGGCGGGGCTGGAATCGAAGATTCTCTAGACGGACCACTTGTGGAACTATCTTATCTCCAGAAGATTGGCGAGCGCAAGACAGAGGGTGGGAGATGGGAGCCAGTCTACGCATTCCGCCGCGAATCAAAGCCCGAGATCTCTCCGGCTTTGTTCGACTATTCCCTTGAAGACTTTTGGGTTCGCTTTCGTCCAAATGAGGAGTCATTAACTTTACGCGAAGTGACTTTAGCTCCCTGCTCTCCGGGACAGGTTTTCAAGCTACCAGAGGACGATGTCCGAGCGCGCCTGGAAAACTATGAGACGGCAAATTCGACAAGACCATTTTCATATCAGCCCTCTCCGGTGCAGGGGCTGGTATCACGTCGGAAAGGTGTACCGCCAGCGACGCTCTCAGCCGTGTATGCGGAGGAACTCGTGAATGCATAAGGCCAAGCAGACTTCCCCAATTATAGCGGACTTGTTCCGCTTCCCGACTCGCTTCCTTAGATCTGTCCAGCTCGAGAGAGATTTTCACGATCATGCTGCCTTGGAGCACTATATCGTTACTCCTTGGATGGCCGGGGCGTTTCGTCGCATTGCCGAGGGACTTCAAAAGACCTCCGGTCTCCGCGCTTGGCGTGTTACGGGCGACTACGGTGTAGGTAAATCCTCTTTTGCGCTAGTCCTTGCCCGCTTGTTATATGATCGGTCGCCAGCCCATATAGCTGACGCCATCGGATGGCCTGCCGAAAGTAGAGAGGCACCGGCAATGCTACCGATTCTGATAACCGGGTCGCGGCAAGGAGTCATCCCTACCTTGGCCCGAGGTATCGCTGAGGCACTCCGCCAGCGGAAGTCCTCCCGC
>Ga0075434_100006515_pt1 | contig 10707 bp, 9 predicted proteins | sample RhiMethybrSRZTD3_FD_75298 | JGI IMG/M metagenome (GOLD analysis project Ga0075434, IMG submission 75298) | Populus rhizosphere microbial communities from Tennessee, USA - Rhizosphere MetaG P. TD hybrid SRZTD3 | ecosystem: Host-associated > Plants > Roots > Rhizosphere > Soil | place: USA...
GCCGGAACCAGCTGGAAAAGCGCTCCGTACGATCGCGATGTCGGAAGCGCGGCGATGACGTCGCCGTCGACGGTCGTCTGTCTCCTGACGCTCTGGACGTCGACGATGGGAGATTCGCCGGTGACGGTGATGGTCTCTTGGAGCGATCCGACTTTGAGATCGGCGTTGACGGTGCTGGTGAAGGTTCCGGTGAGTTCAACGCCTTCACGCTTCACCGTGCTGAACCCGCTGAGGGTGAACGTGACCGAGTATGTGCCAGGCCGAAGATCGACGATCCGGTACTGGCCCGTGCCGTCGGTGACTGCCGTCCGTGTGCGCTCGATGAGTGCGGGGCTCGCGGCTTCCACAGTGACGCCGGGCAGTACCGCGCCTGATGAATCTTTGACGACACCAGTGATCGACGCCTGCGCGAAGGCGAGCGCAGGCGTCAGCAGGAACGTAACGAAGACGACAGGAACCCAGGATGCACGCATGTCCCCTCCTGAAGTGAGGGGATCTTAGTGCCGCAAGCGTACAAACAAAAGGCCGGTCCGCGAGGACCGGCCTCTTGCTGATTCCTGATTCCTGCTTCCTGATTCCTCTAAAAATCGTATCCGATCCAGACCGAGAAGCGCGGCTTGCGGAACCACGAGTGCCCGCCATAGGCCGCAAACAGCTGATCTTCCCAGTCCTTGTTGAGGAGCGTCTTCCACGAGTAGTCGAAGTGAATGGGAAAGCCGAGTGCAAATGTTTCGAGGCCCATTCCGTACGACGCACGCGAGTCGACGAGACGGAGTCCGCTGACCGTGACGGGCTGTCCGTAGACCGGCGTCTGTGTCGTGAAATCGAGCTGGTTATAGCCGACGATCGGCGTGTAACTTTCCGATTTGCGCGCGATCCACTTGAATGGCTGGCCCTCGAAGTGCGCGCCGCCGAAGTTGGCGAAGAAGACCCCGCGAATGCCGCCGAGGATGCCGATCGGCGTCAGCATGGCCTCGATGAGCGGGAAGCGCAGTTCGGCGTTCAAGAACGCGGACGTATCGCCGATGAAGCTCAGATAGTCGTAGCCGCGCATCTCAGAGTTGCCGCCGAAGTACATGAAGTCGGGTGCATCGCCCCAGCTATGGAAGCCGCGGGCGCGCAGCGCCAGCAGTCCTGTGGCTCCGAGCCGCTGGTAGTAACGCGCATCGAGATCGGCGGTCTGTCGCGAGAGCGAGTTGCCGACCTTCGGAGCGACCTCGTAGGAGAACCGCATCGTGTTTCCGGCCAGCGGTCCGAACTCACGGAACACGGTGGTCTCCTGCACGAAGCTGATGCCGAGCGGGATGTAGGTGCCCGACCGGAACAACTGCCGGCCGAACTGCTGTTCCTGATAGGTCGAGGAATAATCCTGCAGGTTCGGATCGTTGAACGACTCGTTGTACTGCAGGAGGCCGCCCGACAACTCGACGCGGCGATAGCGATTGAACGGCCAGATGCCGAACGCGGTTCCGCCGCGCACCGTGCGCGTCGCGATCGACAGATCGCGATCGAGGTAGCCGGCGTACACCGGATCGTAGAAGACGCTCGACAGGTTGCCGTAGAAGAACTGCGTCTGCGAGTAGCCTTGCAGCGCGTAGTTGAACCGATGCGCCAGGTTCAGATACGAGAACGACAGCGTGCGGTACTGAGAGATCGACGCGGCATAGAGGCTGAATTGCTGATCGCCCAACACGTCGCTGAAGTTGACCGCCGACCCGCCGAAGATGTCGCCGCCGCTCGTCACGCCGACGTTCACGGGCGGACGGCCGTCCATGAACATCTTCTCGAACGTACCCTTCTTCTTTTTCTTGTCGGCGACCAGCGTGTGCGACAGCGGCGGCTGGAAGTTGATGATCGCACCGGGCGAGCCGAAGTCGGACGATGCCGCAGTCACGAGCGGATCGCGACGCTCGAGCGTATGCAGTTCGTATTCGCCCTTGTAGTAGGTGATCACGCCGATGTGCGGCTGTGCGTTGCCTTCACGAAGCACCGCGGCGTAGAGATTGCCGCCGACGGCATCGCTGTACTGTTTCAGCTCGCCGGTCTTCAGGCTCAGCGTCCAGACGTTGTAGATCTTCCCGTTGCGCGCGACATCGGGATCGATCGGCTGCGACGGATCGGTCGCCGTCGATGGGAACACCAGCGTGTCGGCATCGAGGAAGTGCGCCGACGCATCGTCGTGAGTCCCGAACGTCAGCTGCGTTTTCTTACCGGTGGCCAGGTCCAGTCTGAACAGCTTCTCGCTCTGGCTCACGCGCGCAACATAGACCAGCCAGGTGCCATCGGGCGCGAACGTCGGCGCCGAATCGGCGAATTCATCCTTCGTCAGATTGATGATCTGCTTCGTGCCGAGATCGACTTCGAAGATGTCGCCCGTACCGCCTTGAAGCCCTGCGAACACGATCTTCTTGCCGTCGGGCGAGAAGTTCGGTGACTCGGGCTCGTCGACCGTGCGCATGGCGATGCGCTCGACGATGTCGCCGGTGAGCACGTTTTGGATGATCAGCGTGCGAGATTTCTCGGTGCGCACGAAGTAGGCGATCCGATCGCCGTCAGGCGCCCATGTGATCCAGGGCACGGTCACCCAGCGCCCGCCTGGAGTGACGATGTACTCAAACCCTTTGTCCTTGTCGAAGCCGGCGGTCAGCTTGCGCACGACGCTGCCATCTTTGCGCGACACGAGGACGATGTCGCCCTCGCCGTCGCGACGGTTGCCCGTGAAGATCGCCAGCAGATCGCCCGAGGGTGACGGCTCGACGGTGTAGGCGCCGCGATAGGGTGTCTTTTCCGGATTGGGCGCGAGATTGCGGCCGTAGTCGGCAGGCCGCTCCTTGTCGCGGAACGGCTTGAAGCGCTCCTTGAGGTATTTGTCGAACTGCTGATCGAATTCCTCCGGCGTGATCTTGAATGCTTCTTGATACGCGTCCTCACCACCACCGATCACCGACTTGCGCAGCGCGAACAGATACTGCCGCAGACCCTCTTTGCCCCACTTGGCTTCGATGAACTCGAAGATCGCGTGCCCCAGGTTGTAGATCATGCGCGCGCCGCCGACGTCGCTGTATCCCTCGAGCTTGCTCATCTTCGGGATGATGTCGGAGACGGCCGCATCGCGCACCGCCATCAGATCCATTGGCCGCCAGTCGCCGGTCATGTAGTCGGCGAGGCCCTCATGGATCCACAGCGGAGAGTTGCGACGAACGAGTGACGCCGGAACGATGTCGTAGTCGAACTGGTGCGTGAGCTCGTGGAGGATCAGGCGATAGAGCAGATCCGGCGGTTCGTCCATCGGCATCACGATGCGCTGGCGGACCGGTTCGGCGAACGCGCCGACGCCTTCCTGTGCCGCGCCGGGGACGACGTTCTGCTGCTGGAATTCGCTGCTGGTCTGGAAGAGGATGAGTGGGACCTTGTGCGCGAGGTCGTACTTCAGCTGAGAGCTGATGACCTGATAGGCGCTTTCCGCGTACCCGGCCATCCGTTCGAGGTGCGGCTCGATCTCCGGGTAGTAATAGATGATGAAATGATCCGTCTCGTAGTGGTACCACTCGAACTTGTCGTAGCGGATCTGATTCTTGCCGAAGTACGGAACGTAGGGCGTCTGAGCCGAGGCGGGTTCAACCGCGAGGGCGAGGGCAGCCACGAGCACCGCGGCACAAGGGAGCAACTTACTGTTGCTCATGGATTGTCTCCTTGCAGGTCGGACCTAACTGTCGGCTCGCATCCCCACGTGGGCCGATGTGATTGAGCCGCGATCTTACGCTGTCCCCGCAGCACTCGCAAACAGCGGAATGGGCCGGGGGCAGCAAAGGATGTACCGATGGGGTCACCTGAAACGGCGCGGGAAAGGATGCGGGCGGCGGAGGTCTCGTGTGGCGGGGTGTCCTCAGCGGATCTCTCATTGTCGCCTACACTGGAATAGGAAAGGCCTTGCCCGTGTTAACCCATTGGGCCTGAGTCGCCGATGCTCCGACGTCGTCCGCCACCCGGGCCCGATTCGTTCAGCGACGAGGTGCTGCTGCACCTCGATGCGTTGTACGGTACGGCGGTAAGACTGACGCGAAATCCGGCCGACGCCGAGGATCTCGTCCAGGATACGGTCGTCAAAGCGCTGCGATTCGAGAGCCGCTTTCAGCGCGGGACGAATCTCAAGGCGTGGCTGTTCACGATCCTTCACAACACGTGGAGGAACCGGATTCGCGATGCCGCGCGGCAGACGGTGGATGTCGACAGCACGCGGATCGAGGAGCTCGCCGCGCAGCAAGGTGGACCAGCGGAGCTCGAGACGCCGGAGCGCGTGCTGTTGCGCCAGGCACTCGGCCAGGAAGTGCAGGCGGCGCTCGATGCCTTGCCCGATGCGTTTCGACAGGCAGTGTGGCTGCGTGATGTCGAGGACTTCAGCTATGCGGAGATCGCGAAGATGCTCGATGTGCCGATCGGAACCGTGATGTCACGCATCTCGCGAGGACGACGAATGCTGTTCGACGCGCTGGCGAAGCAGGACAAGGACACTCCCGTCGGGGCGATCAAATGAGCGACTGCAAGCGCACGATCGATCGGCTGGCGCCCTATGTCGATCGTCTGCTGTCGCCGGACGAGCGCGCCGACGTCGATCGTCACTTGAACGCGTGCCCGCCGTGCCGCCGCTTGGCAGTCCGCGAGGAAGGTGGGCGCGCGGTCGTGCGGCAGGAGTCGGCGCGCCTACGCAACGAGCCGCCGCCCGGTCTCCGCACCAGATGCGAAGCGCTCGCTCGCGAACACACCGCGTCGCGATCACCAAGCGCGCGGACGCTGCTCTCGAATTGGCGCTCGACGCTGGTGCCGAGCGTCCTCGGCGCGATCTTCCTGGTCTTCTTCGCCTCGGCGCTGCTGTCGATCGCCACGCGACGATCGGATGCGGTGCTCGCCGCACAGCTCACCGCCGACCATTCGAAATGTTTCCTGTTGTCCTCGTCCGACGCGTCGGCCGACGCGCGGGACGTCGAGCGCATGCTGGCCGATCGCTTTGGATGGAACATCCACGTGCCACCCTCCTCACCCGCGGCCGGGGTGGAGCTGATCGGTGCGCGCCGGTGCCTCTATGCCGATGGCGTCATCCCGCACGTCATGTATCGCGTCAAAGGACACGATCTGTCGCTGTACGTGCTGAACGGTGTCACGCGAAAGTCCACTGATCTGGTGACGCTCGGCCATCGATCGCAGATCTGGACACGCAACGCAAAAACCTATGTACTGGTTTCGTCGACCAGAGCCGAAGGCCTTCCCGACGCCACTCGATACATGATGAACGAGGCCCATTGAGATGAGCATGGACCCAGAGAGACCTGAGTCCGAGGACAATACGGCACTCACGCCGGCGAACGACGACACCACGGCACTCGCCGCGAACGATGTGCCGATTGTCGACGGTGAGATCGTCGGGGAAGAGAAGCCCCCCCGCACGTCGCGCAAGGCGATGTGGCTGGCGATGGGTGCCGTCGCACTCGCGCTCGGCCTAATATGGCTCGCGCCCGGTGTGCATATCGACGAGTCATCGACGACGACGGAGAGCACTGGCGATCCGGATGATGCAAAAGCGACCGGTCAGGTGGCGCCGATGCACTTCACGTTGAAAGACATGAACGGCGCCGACGTGAACCTGGCGTCGTTCAAGGGCAAGGTCGTGTTGATCAACTTCTGGGCGACGTGGTGCGGGCCGTGCCGCGCAGAGATTCCGTCGCTCGTGGAACTGCAGGACAAGTATCGCGACGACCTCGCAATCCTCGGTGTCTCGATCGATGATCCTGCCGACAAGCTGAAGCCCTACGCAGCTGAGTTCAAGATGAACTATCCGGTGCTCGTCGGCAACGGGCATCAGGACATGCAGGACGCGTTTGGGCCGCTCTATGGCATCCCGGTCTCGGTGATCGTGGGCCGTGATGGCCGCATCGCGAAGAAGCATTCGGGCATCGCGACGAAGGAGCAGTTCGAGCGGGAGATCAAGGCTTTGCTGTAGTATGATCGCCGTATGTTGAAAGGGTTCACGCACGCCCGACTCGCCTGCGGTTGTCGCATCACGTTTCGCGACGGCGTCGAAGGCAGTCCCGTCACGGTCGTCGTCGACGAGAAGGGTCCCGGTTGCGTGATGCCGCTGCACGTGCGCGATCTGCCTGTGTACGACTTCCGCGAAGCTCTGCGTCCGCCGACACGCTTTCTTCCACTCGAAGAAGAAGAGTTCGAAGAAGAAGGCTAGACGTAGAGGCGGGTCGTCAGACCCGCCGGGCCGCCGTACGTAGAGGCCGCCTCCAGGCGGCCTTTTTTGTTATCCTCGATTCTGCACGTCGGGGTGCTTCCGTGTCCGCGGGAAGGACGGCGTCCACCCGAAAGCTCTGACGCCGGGTCTACGAAGCAAGACCCGGCCTACGAACGAAGCTGAGATGAACTCTTTTCTGCCCGAGTGAGCGGACACCGGGCGCGCCTTCGCGACGCTGCTGCGAGGGCCACGAAGGGAGCTCATCATGATCCGCAGCTCGCTGCCCACACGGGCGCTCACCACTCGGCCCGACCTCGATCAACTCAAGCGACAAGCCAAGGAACTCCTCGACGCGTTTCGCGCCGGCGACGCGTCCGCGATCGCCGAGGTGTCCACTCACTATCACGACGCCGCACCATCGTCCTTTGCGCTGCACGACGCGCAGCTGGTGATCGCGCGCGCCTATGGCTTCGAGAGCTGGCCCAAGCTCAAGGCGTTCGTCGACGGCGCCACCGACGAGCGCCTGCGTGTCGCCGTGCGTGCCGGCGATGTACCTGCGGTGCGCGCGATGCTGGAGGCGCGACCCGAGCTGGCTGGCCGCAGCAATGCCCTGCACATCGCCGTGGCCAATCGCGCTGTCGATCTGGTGCGTCTGCTCATGGCGCACGGTGCACACGCCCGAGTGGGCATCTATCCCTTTCGTGATGCGACGAGTCCATTGACCGTCGCCACCGAGCGCGGCTACGACGACATCGTTGCCGTCATTCGCGACGAGGAAACGCGGCAGCAAGCGGTGCGCGCGGGCGTGAACACCGCCAGCGACACGCTGTTCGAGGCGATCGCGTCGGCCGACACCGAACGCGCCTGCCGTCTGATCGATGCCGATCCGTCGCTGCTGCGCGCTCGACATCCGGTGCTCGAGTGGACGCCGTTGCACGCCGCCGCCCGTACTCTCAACCTCGATCTGATCGGCGGTCTGCTCGATCGCGGCGCCGACCTCTCGACGCGTGCGGGTCGAGATCAGATCACGCCGATCGATGCCGCCGATCACTGGTCGCGTCACGTCTGGAGAGAAGGGCCGCAGGGGTTCGATCGACTCGCGGGCGTCATCACGCTGCTGCTCGAACGCGGGGCGGAGTTGACGCCGAGTGCGGCGGTGATCCTCGGCCGCGTCGAGTGGCTGCGCGACGCACACGCCAAGGGCACGCTCGTCAATCCCGTCGACGAATGGGGAGGGCTTCTCAGCCTCGCCGTCAACCACTCGCATCCCGAGATTCTGTCGCTGCTCCTCGACTGGGGATTCGATCCCGACGAGCGCACGCGGTTCCGCGACGTCGGCGGTGACGAGGTGGTGTTCACGTGGGGCCTTCCGCTGTGGTACTGCGCCTCGTCATGCAAGCACGCAATGGCGGAGATGCTGCTCGAGCACGGGGCGGATCCAAATGCCAGCATCTACGCGAGCGGAACGCCGATGTCGCAGGCCTACGGACAGAACGACGAGCGCATGCTCGCGCTGCTCGAGCGCTATGGCGGCGTGACCGAGCCATGGATCGCAGGGCTGTATCGTCGCCGGGACAAGGTCGCGATGCTGTTCGCCAACGCGGCCGATCCGCGCACGCTTGCCGACGCCATGATCGAGCAGGCCGCATGCGGCGGCGATCCCGAGATCGTGCGCGCGGTACTCGAGCACATCACATGGGCCCGCGACGATCAGCGATGGTTCACCGTTCTGGAACAGCCACTCCGGATCTGGCACCACGGCTCGAGCCACTGGTCCAGACCCGACTGGAATCGCGCGACTTACCCGGAGTGCTTCCGTCTGCTGCTCGATCGCTGCGATCCGAACATCAGCGGCCGCGGTGATGACAGCAGCGGGCTCGGCGTCACCATCCTCCACAGCGTCGCCGGCGCGCGCCCGCACGTGCGGGCCGACGAATGCATCGCCTTCGCGACGATGCTGCTCGATGCCGGCGCGCGCCTGGATGTGCGCGATCGTGTGCTGAAGAGCACGCCCCTCGGATGGGCGTGCCGTTGGGGCCGCGTGGAGTTAGTGAAACTGTTTCTCGATCGCGGCGCCGATCGCGTCGAGGCGGATGCCGAGCCGTGGGCGACGCCGGAGGCGTGGGCGAGGAAGATGCGGCATGAAGAGATCCTGACGATCCTTGGGGCCGACGCTTCGCGTCGGTAGGGCGGCGCCTCCGGCGCCGTAGGGCTAGGGCCGCGCCTCCGGCGCCGTAGGGCCGCGCCTTCGGCGCGGTGGGACTGGCCTTCGGCCAGTGGGTCCGGCTTCGCGGTGGGAAATTCGAACTGTTGATTGCGGGCGTTAGGCTTTCCACCGGCCGAAGGCCGGCCCGACTCGCGCGATAGCGCGAGCCCCACCGACGCGCAGCGTCGGCCCCACCGGCGCGAAAGCGTCGGCCGCACGGTCCCGCCGTAGCCGAAGGCTAACGCGGACCGCCCTTAATTGAATTGCACGCGCAAGTCGGCCACGAGCGGCAAGTGGTCCGACGCCATCAGCGACCGGCGTGTTCGCGGCAGATCGACTTTCATCACTTCGACCGATCCCTCGTAGTAGATGTGATCGAGATGCAGCACCGGGAACACGCCCGGATAGGTTCGCCGCCGGCGAAGATGTGCGCGGAGATCGATGCTCTGCAGACGCGCGCTCAGGATCTCGGTGGCGAGCCCGCGCATCCACTCGTTGAAATCTCCCAGCACGATCTTCGGCACGCCGATGCGGCGATCGTGCACGATGCCCCCGAGCCGCCCCGCCTGGTAGCGGCGCTCGAGAAAGGCGGTGCCGAGATGCACGTTGTAGAGATGCAGGGTCTCATCGCCGAGCGCGATATCGACTCGCTGACAACCGCGCGGCTCGCACGTCTTCCACGACAGGTCGTAGTGCACGTGATGACGGATCGGCAGTCGGCTGAGGACGACGTTGCCGAACAGGCTTCCGCGCCGATGACGCGTGGGCGCCATCACCCAGCCCATGCCCAGGAGCGCGCCGAGCTCCGCGGCATGGCCCATCGACACCGGCCCTGCGCCGATGACTTCTTGTAACGCGATGACGTCGGGATCGATGTCGCGAATGACTTCGGCGACGCGGGAGGGATTGGTTCGGCCGTCGAGCCCCCGACAGCGGTGGATGTTGTAAGTGGCGACGCGCAGCGATCGCCAGGACGCCTGGCTCATGTCCGCCTGAGGGTCGTATCCGTCTTGCGTCTAGTCCAGATCGAAGTCCCGCACTGGCTTGGTGATCGGCTCGGTGTGGGCCTGCTTCAACGCTTCCTCGAACCGCCGCGCCAACGCATCGTCGCGGCCCTTCTCGGCTTCCATCGATTGCTGGAACATCGCTTCACGTCGCGCCTCGGCGGCGGCGAGAATCTTCTGCGCCTCGCTCAGCTCCGGTTTGTCTCCGCGCTCCGGCTCCTGGTGCCGAATCACGCGGCCGAGGTTGATGTCGACGACCAGCGTCGAGTGGCAGCACGGACACTCGATCTCGATCTCGCTTTTCAACTTGGCCATATGCGCATTCTAGTCCTGTTGCGCACCGCGAGGCGCAGCCGAGCACCTGGCGAGCGAAGCGAGCCCTCGCACGTGGCGAGTCCCGCCGAAGCCGAATGCGAGGGCGGACGAGCCCCTGCACCGCGCGAGCACAGCGAGCGCCGCACCGGCGAGGCTAAGCCGAGCACTACCCTCTATGTGCGAACTCAGGCGGCAGCGGCATCCATCGCTCGCGGCCTTTGTAGTACTTCCACGGTTTGTAGCCGCGGCTCTCGAGGAAGCGGCGATACCGGCGGCGCATCGCGTCGGTCTTGCGATCCGAGGTCGCGATCGTCCGGTGCCGCCAGTCGAGCAGCACCTGCTCGACCTTCCAGATGTTCGATGGCGACAGCCGCCAGTCGTAGTTGCCCAGCACACGAAGATCCACCACCGCGTACGCTTTGATCCGGCCGGTGAGATCGATGTAGGACTCGTGATAGCTGAGCGCGAGCGCGCGCGGCGTTGCGAACAGCGGCTTGCGCCCGTGGAGTCCCGGATCGCGCGACCGTGCGATCGAGCCCCATCCCGTCGGCGTGCGATACACGAAGATGACGTGATCGAGCAGATCGATCGACTCGAAGCTCAAGACCAGCGGCGGGAATCGATGCTGCTCGAGGATCACGGCCGCGGCCAGCGCCGCCTCGAGGCAATGCGCCCTTCCTGTGGACACGACGCCGCGGAAACTGCGAAGTGTCTCGCCGCCCTTCTCGGTGTTGTACGGGAGCGCGTTCAACCAGCCCTGCACCGCCGCGGGCGTGCGGAGCCGCGCGATCAGCCGGCGCTCGGCCGGCGTGAACGGCAGCACCGGCGGCACGGCCGGATCAGTGCGCGGGAGCGGGAGTCGCTTCGAGATCGGCAACGAGTTCGGCCGGCGTCCAGTCATTGCCGGTGTGAATCTTCACCAGGCGGCCCTGCGAATCGATCACCGCCGT
>Ga0075434_100006518_pt1 | contig 10707 bp, 8 predicted proteins | sample RhiMethybrSRZTD3_FD_75298 | JGI IMG/M metagenome (GOLD analysis project Ga0075434, IMG submission 75298) | Populus rhizosphere microbial communities from Tennessee, USA - Rhizosphere MetaG P. TD hybrid SRZTD3 | ecosystem: Host-associated > Plants > Roots > Rhizosphere > Soil | place: USA...
CGGCGTCCGCGCCGAGCGGAAGGTATGTCTCCCGCTCGATGGACCGGCTCAAGGCGCTCTGGAAGTGGGTGAAGATCAGGTCCACCTCGTCGAACTCGCCGTCCTGATAGCGCGTCAGGAGATTCCGGCCCAGCTCGTCGGCGTACTTCCACGAGGCCACCCCGCCCATCTCGGCGTTGTACGCCAGGATGGGCGCGTTCCGCCGGCGGAAGTAGTCGTAGCCCTTCTTTCCCAGAAGCACGAGCCGGGTCGGAAGCCCGGTCTCGCGCATGCGGATCTCCGCCGTGCGAATCAGGTTCGAGTTGAAGGCACCGCAGAGGCCGCGGTCCGACGTGATCAGAACGATCGCCCGCCGCTTCACCTCGCGACGGACGAACGCGGGATGGCTCACGTCGCCGGAAGCCTGCGCCAGGTTCGCGAGCACCTCGCGGAGCTGGGTCGCGTAGGGCCGCGCCGACTCGACGGCCGTCTGCGCGCGCCGCAGCTTGGCGGCGGACACCATCTCCATCGTCTTCGTGATCTGGGCCGTGCTCCGGACGGACCGGATACGGCGCCGAATGTCGCGGAGTGTCGCCACGGACTAGCGGATTCCCTTCGCCTTGATGAACTCGGCCTTGTAGGCCTCGATCGCCTTCTTCAGCTTCGCTTCGATCGGGTCGGTCAGCTCGTACTTGGCCCGAAGGTCGTGCACGAGGTCGGCGTAGTCCTTCTCGAGCGCGGCATAGAGCCCGGTCTCGAACTCGCGGACCGCCGTCACCGGCAGGTCGTCGAGATAACCGTTCGTGCCGGCGTAGACGATGGCCACCTGGCGTTCCACGCTCAGGGGCTGGTACTGGCCCTGCTTCAATAGCTCGACCATCCGCTCGCCGCGCGTGAGCTGCGCCTGGGTCGCCTTGTCGAGGTCGGAGCCGAACTGCGCGAAGGCCGCGAGCTCGCGGTACTGTGCTAAGTCGAGACGAAGCCGTCCCGCCACCTTCTTCATGGCCTTGGTCTGCGCCTTGCCGCCGACGCGCGACACCGAGATGCCGACGTTGATGGCGGGCCGAACGCCGGAGAAGAAGAGGTCGCTCTCGAGGAAGATCTGGCCGTCCGTGATCGAAATGACGTTCGTCGGGATGTACGCCGACACGTCGCCCGCCTGGGTCTCGATGATCGGAAGCGCCGTCAAGGAGCCGCCGCCCAGCTTGTCGTTCAGCTTGGCGGAGCGCTCGAGAAGGCGCGAGTGGAGATAGAACACGTCGCCCGGATACGCCTCGCGACCCGGCGGACGGCGTAGGAGCAGCGAGAGCTGGCGGTAGGCCGCCGCGTGCTTCGACAGATCGTCGTAGATCACGAGCGCGTGCTTGCCGGTGTCGCGGAAGAACTCGCCGATCGCGCAGCCCGTGTAGGGCGCGACGAACTGGAGCGGCGCCGACTCGCTCGCGCCGGCGGCGACGACGGTCGTGTACTCCATGGCGCCGCGATCCTCGAGGATCTTCACGACCTTCGCGACCGTGAAGTCCTTCTGGCCGACGGCCACGTAGATGCAGTGAAGGTCGCCGCCCTTCTGGTTCAGGATCGTGTCGATCGCGACCGCGGTCTTTCCGGTCTGGCGGTCGCCGATGATGAGCTCGCGCTGTCCGCGGCCGATCGGGATCATCGAGTCGATGGCCTTCAGACCGGTCTGCACCGGCTGGTTGACCGGCTGGCGGTCGACCACGCCGGGCGCCCCGCTCTCCATCGGCCGGGTCTCCGTCGTCGCGATGGGCCCCTTGCCGTCGATCGGCTGGCCGATCGCGTTCACCACGCGGCCGACCATCGCGTTCCCGACGGGCACGGAGGCGAGCTTCCCGGTGCGGCGCACCGTGTCGCCCTGCTTGATCTTGTCCGCCGAACCGAAGAGCGCCGCGCCGACGTTGTCCTCTTCCAGGTTCAGCACGATCCCGGACACGTCGCCGGGGAAGAGCACGAGCTCCCCCGCCATCGCGTCGTCCAGGCCCCAGATTCGCGCGATCCCGTCCCCCACCTGGAGCACGGTGCCGACGCTCTCCATCTTGAGGCGGGACTCGTAACGCTCGAGCTCCTGCTCGAGAACCGAACTCACTTCTTCAGGCTTGAACGCCATGCGTCAACCTCTGCCGTGGACCCGGGTCGCGAGCAGCTGACGGCGGATCCGCCAAAGCTCCGTCGCGAGGGTACCGTCGATGACTTGATGATCCAGCGAGACGACCGCGCCGCCGATCAGGGCGGGGTCGATCTCGCGCGTGAGCAACACTTTGAGTCCCGTGCGCTTGGCCAGACCGCGCGTGAGCACGTCCGCCTGGGCGTCCGAGATGGAAATCGCCGACCGAACGACGGCGCGCGTGATGCCCTGCGCGCGCTCGGCCATCTTGTGGAATTCGTCCGCGATCGAGATGAGGTGGTCCAGGCGCCGGCGCCGGAGGAGCACCATCAGGAGGCCGAACACCGACCGGCAGAGCCGCGGCTTCAGGCGCTCCTCGAGGAACGTGAGCTTCTCCGTCCGCGCGATGTTCGGCGTCTCGAAGAAACGACGGACGCGCGGATCGCGGCTCATCTGCTCCGACAGGCCCATCAACTCCTCGTGGGCGCGGTCGATCTCCCCCTTGCGGCGGGAGAGAGCCAGGAGGGCGCGAGCGTATCGCCGTGAGAGCGTGACCGAAATCACCGGACCTGACCCGCCTCCGCCAGGAATTCGTCGACGAGCCGCTTGTGCTTCTCGGCGGTCAACTCTTCCCGGATCACCTTGCCAGCGATGTCCATCGCCAGCTGAACGACGTCGTCACGGAGCGTGACCTGCGCCTTGTCCCGCTCGAGCGCGATTTCCTCGCGGGCCCGGGCCTGCGTCTCCTGGGCCTCCTTGCGCGCGATCTCGCGGATCTCGGCGGCCACGCGCTGCCCTTCGGACACCGCTTGCTGGATGCGCTCGCGGCTCTCGGCCTCGACCTTCTTGAGATGGGCCTCGTACTGCGCCTTCAGCGAGCCCACGGCGGCCTTCTCCTGCTCGATTCGCTCGAACTCGGCCTTGATGAGGTCGCGGCGCTCCTTCATCGGCGGATAGATGATCGCCGTGAACGCGAGGCGCACGAGGAAGAAGAAGACGAAGAAGCTGAGCGCGTGCGCCAGGAGCTGATTCAGATGTACGAATTGATCCATAGGGCCTTCCCAGGTTCGGGGCGGGTGCCGGGCCAACGTCGGGCCGGCGCCGCCTCCGACCGGTTACTGGATCTTTCCCTGAAGGAAGAACATCGTGACGAACGCGTAGATCGTGAGGGCTTCGGCGAACCCGAAGCCGATGATCATGGCGACCTGAAGCTTGGGAAGGACGTCGGGCTGACGGCCCATCGCCCCCATGGCGCCCTGACCCAAGAAGCCGATTCCGATGCCCGAGCCGATGGCGGCGAGACCGATTCCGATCGGAAGTCCCAATCCCAGCGTGGCGGCAAAATTCATGAACTCACCTCCCCTTAGTGTGACGAACCCTGTGCGTGTTCTTCGTTCCCGTGCGCGTGTTCTTCGTGTGGAAGCATCATGTAGAGATAGACGGTCGCCAGGAGCGCGAAAATCAGCGCCTGGACGATGCTCGTGAGCGCCTGGAGCAGCATGAAGAGGGCGGAGATCCCGAGCATCGGCGGAACGGCGAGCATGATGAGGCCCGCCTTGAGGCAGAGCGCGGTCGCGCCCACGAATACGACGATCAGCGTGTCCTCGCCGAAGATGTTCCCGAAGAGACGGCAGGAGAGGCTGACCGGCTTGGCCAGCTCGCCCAGGATGTGCACCGGGATCATGACAGGGAGCATGATGAAGCCCACGACGTCGCGGGGCGAACCCGCCAGGTGGTCGATGTATCCGAGGAGGCCGAGGTTTCGGAGCCCGGTGAACTGCACGTAGAGGAACGTGATCAAGGCGAGCGCCAGCGTGACGTCCAGCGTGGACGTCGACGACTTGAAGCCCGGGATGATGCCGATCAGGTTCATGGTCAGCACGTAGAAGAAGACGGCGATGATGTACGGGAAGTATTTCGGCAGGTGCTTGCCCAGCATCCCGCCGCAGACGTCCTCCATGCTCTCGACCATCCACTCGATGGCGTTCTGGATCTGTCCCGGCACCATGGTCGGCTTTCGCATGCCGAACCACGTGATTCCGAGGAAGACCACCCCCGCGAGCCAGGCGAAGACCAGGTACTCGTTCTCGTGCATCCAGTGGATCACCGAATTCTTCGGGAAGAAGTCGTTCAGGATCGTGAGCCAGTTGGGAAGGTGCTCGACGCCACCGCCGCCGCCGTGCGCCTCGCCCTCGGTGTGCGCCTCGCCGGCCCCGGCGTGCGCCTCGCCCCCCTCCGCGGCCTGAACCGCTCCGGCCGTGGCCGAATCGGCCGCGTGCGCCGGCGCCGCTTGCGGCTCCTGGGCGCGTGCAGGCGCCGCGGCGAAGAGGAGCGCGCCGGCGAGCAAGAAGAATGCGGCGGGCTTGGCCAGATTCCGCGAGGAACCAGCCGTCGAAGGTGCCCGCCGCAAGAGATTTTCAGGGCCGGAGGAAACGGCCAGCATGATCGCCTTGAGGAAGAGTGCCGCCAGGGGGAGCGTGAGCCCGCCGATCAGCGGCCAGAGTTCGAGGGATTGCCAGCGAGTCAGCGCGAACGCGCCGCCGTAGACCACCGCGACCTTGGCGCCGGCGACAAGAAGGAGACGCAGGCGCAGGAGCGACGCCTCGGCGGGACTCTCCGAGATCGCGGCCTGTGTGAAGAGTTTCACAAGCTTTTCGAGAAAGAAGAAGTTCAGCGCCGACAGGATCTGCCCCGCGGCGAGCGAGGCGGCGGCGAGTGGATGGGCGGGCAGCAAGAACGCCGATAGCGCGAGCGCCATGAGCCACGAGACGCGGAGCGCGCGATGAAGGAGATTGGCGCTCGGGCCGCTACGACCGAGGAACAGGACTAATCCTCCCGCTGGGACAATTGGATGATCTTGATGGTCTCGCGCACTCCGGCGACGAATCCGAGCCCGAGCAGGATGATGCTCAGCCACGGTCGCGTCTGAAACTTCGTATCGAGGTATTGCCCGAGGAAGTATCCGACGATGGGTGCCAGCGCGAGAATGAACGGAATGGACGTGAGGAGGCCGATCTGCCGCCAGGAAGTGACCTTGTTCGGATCCTTCTCGGCCACCTCTCAACCTCCTTGACGCCAACTCCGAGCGGGAAAATGTAGCGGAAGGGCGTCGGTCCTGCAATGAAAAACGAGGAGGGCGCGATCGCGTTCCGGCCGGGCGCTCAATGGCGCCACGCGGCGGAAGCCCGCGCCCCCTCTCTCTCGTAAGTTCAAGGCGGGGTGCCTCTTCGCCTCCTCGGCTTCACCGCACCGCGGCCCCGACTCCGCCGTGCTCTCCCCCAAACAGAGGACACCCCGCCCAACGCCTTGTCTCGTCTCGGATCGCCGCCGCCGCAGGCTTCGTGGGGCGCGACGCAGGGACCCTATCGCAGGGGCCGTGCCGGGATGGGGGAAGCAAACTGGAAAGGCTATAAGTTACTATTGATTAATAAATTAACTGCATGGAAACGCAACGTCGCGAGCGGGGTGCGGCCGGCGGATTGGGGCCACGCGTTGACGGGCTCACGGGGAGACGTGGCGGAGGGGACTCCAACTGCAACGACGGGAGGGGGTTCGCGGCCCGTAAACGGCGAGGCGGACGGCGCCAACTCCGGTTGGCCGGGCCGGCTAGGACTTGCCGGCCGCCGCTTCGCCGCGATCCGGCGCCGGCGCGCGCCAGGGGGCCTTGTTCTTCACGAGAGCGATCTCCCCTTCGCGGAGCGCACGGACGAAGACCTCGACGACCTCCGCCGCGAACTGGGACCCGGCTTTCTCGAGCATCTGGGCCGTCGCCTGCTCCACCGTCAACCCCGCGCGGTACGGCCGGTCGGTGGTCATGGCGTCGAACGCGTCGGCCACGTTCACGATCTTCGCGGCCAGCGTGATCTCCTCGCCCTTCAGCCCGTCGGGATAGCCCTTCCCGTCCACGCGCTCGTGGTGGTGGCGGATGATGTCGACGCACCGCTCCAGGAAGCGCACCCCCTTGACCATCTCGGCGCCGCGGAGGGGATGCATCTTCACGATCCGCCACTCCTCCTCGGTCAGCGCCCCCGGCTTGTGGAGCACGTGGTCCTCGGTGTGGACCTTGCCGATGTCGTGGAGGAAGGCGCCAAACTGGATCCGCTGCACCTCCTCGGGGTCGAATTCGAACGCGTTCGCGATCGCCACGGAGTATTCCGCGACGCGCTCGGTGTGGCCGTGGGTGTAGGGGTCCTTCTCTTCGATGCGGGACACGAGGAGGCGCACCGTCGAGACGTAGGCCTCCTGGAGATCCTTGAAGAGCCGTGCGTTCTCGATCGCGATGCCCGCCGACTCGGAGAGCACGCCGAGCATCTCGAGATCGGCCGATTGGAATTCCTGGCCGCTCACCTTCTCGCCCACCGCGAGGATCGCCGTCAGCTTCTGCTTCATCACCACCGGGCAGACCAGCGTAAGCCCGGCGGCGTAGAGCGTGCCCACGTCCGGCTCCAGATCGGAGTCGTGCTCCAGGTCGCCCAAGCGCACCGGCCGGGTGTCCTCGCCGTCCATGGGCCGGATCGCCTCGACGAAGGCGCCGCGATAGTCGAGCGAGATCGAGCGCACCTGGTCTTCTTTCAGCCCCTTGAACGTGCAGGGCTCGAGGCGGGTCGGGTCTTCGCGCTGATCGGTGAGGAAGAGGCACGCGGAGTTCACGCGGAGCTGCCCCATGACGCTCAGGATCAGCGTGTTCAGCGTGTGATCCAGATCGAGCGAGGAGTTGAGCTGGTGCGTCAGCTCCATCAGGGTCTCCAGGCTGTACACCTGGAACCGAAGCTCCTTGTTCCGGACGAGGAGATCCTCGCGGTTTCGCGCGACCTCCGTCTCCAGCTCCCGGTTCTTCGTGGAAAGGACCTCGGACCGTTCCAGCCGCTCGAAGATCCGGCGCACCTTGATGAGCAGTTCCTTGGGCGAGAACGGCTTCGTCAGATAGTCGTCGGCGCCGTGCATGAGCCCTTGGAGGCGCGCGTCCACCTCAGCGCTGGCCGAGACCATGATCACGGGAATGTGGGCGGTGTCCTTGCTGCTCTTGATGGCGGCGCAGACCTCGAACCCCGTCTTCTTCGGAAGCCGGAGGTCGAGGATGACGAGATCGGGCGCTTCCCTTCGAATCGCGTCGAGCCCCTCTTCACCCGTCATGGCGGTGCTCACCTTGTAGCCGTTCTGCGTGAGCGAGATCTGGAGGAGATCGACGACCCGTCGATCGTCGTCCACGACGAGAATCGAGCGCTTGGCCTTGGCCGCGCCGGGATCCATGGTTGGTCGCAGGCTTTCGGCGCTCACGGTCGGGTCTCCGAGGGTACGGGAATGGTCGCGCCCGCCGAGAGCGGGTCGAGTTCGGCGCGTTGGACAGGTCCGCTCGAGTCGGCCGCGACGGCCGGTGCGGCGGCGTCGGAACGAAGCCGCGAGCGCTTCTCGATCTTGTCGAGCACGTCGAGGAACACCTCCACGATCGCGGGATCGAAGGGCGTGCCCCAGTTCTCGGCGATGACCTGCCGCGCCTTTTCATACGGTAAGGACCGGCGATACGGCCTCTCGCTGGTCATGGCGACGTACGCGTCGACCAGGGAGACGATGCGCGCGCCGAGCGGAATGTCGTGCCCCTTCAGGCCGGCGGGGTAGCCCTCGCCGCCCCAGCGCTCGTGGTGATTCGTGACCACTTCGATCACTTCCCTCGGGAAGTTCATCTCCTCGAGGATTTGCGCGCCGCGGATCGGGTGTTGCTTGATCAACGACCACTCGTCTTCGGAGAGGTGCGCGGGATTCTTCAAGATGAGGCCGCTCACGGTGATCATTCCGATGTCCCGAAGCACGGCGCCGTAGATGAGCGATTTGAGCAGATCCTTGGGATAGTTGAGAAGCCGCGCCACCGCGGTCACGTACCGGACGACGCGCTCCGTGCTTCCCTTGGCGTAGGCATCGCGGCTCTCGATCAGCGCCATCATGCCCCGCACGAGGCCCAGGTTTCTCTCCTCCTGCGAGCGGTAGAAGCGCGCGTTCGAGATCGCCACCGCGCCCTGATGCGCCAGGATGGTGAGGAGGTCCCGTTCGTCTTCCTGGAACCCCTTCCGGCCGCTCCGGCTGCCGATGAAGAGGGCGCCGATCAGGTCGCGCCGCACGCGGAGCGCCACGCCCCACTCGAGGCCCGACTGGCGGAGGGCCTGCATCGATTCGCGGGACTCGTCGCTGTCCTCTCCATCGCCCATCGTGAAGAACGTTTCTTCCGAGACGACCGTCCCCAAGACGTCCGGCGAGATCACGAAGTCTCGGAAGTGATCCTGCGCGAAGCCGCGCACCTGGCGCGGGCTCAAGACCCCCTCTCGGTCGGGGTCCGTGAGGAAGAGCGCCAGGCGCTCGACGCCGAACTGGCCCATGACGCTCAAGCTGAAGAGATTCAAGACCTCGTCGAGATCGAGCGCGAGATTCAGGGCGCGCGTGATCTCGAAGAGGTTCCGGAACTCGACGATCTTTCGACGAAGCTTGGCCTGGAGCGCCGCGACGTCGGACACGGGCGCCGCGGCCGGGGCGGGCGCGGACGGCTCCACTGCCGGCAGCGTGACCTCTGACGCCTCCATGGCCGGCGCCGGGCCACGCGTTCCGTTTTCCTCGTAGAGGATCGCCTCCACCTCGTTCAACACCCCTCGAACGGATGCCGCGAGCCCCTTGACGATGATCCGCCGTTCCGTTTCCTCGTAGACGCGCCCCTGACGGGCGAGCACGGCGGTGCCGAGCGTGCAGACCAGCGACACCTCGGAGAAGTCGAGCGTCACGTCGCGGGCTCCCCGCGCCTGGCATTCGAAGAGGACGCGATCGAGCGCGCGTGCGCCGGCCGCGTCCACCTCCCCGTGGAGCGTGAAGCGAAACTCCTCCCGGGTCCCGAGCCGCTCGATGCGGAGCGCCTTCATCGGCCTTCGTCCTTGGCTTCGCCGGGCTCAGCGGCCGGGGGGGGTTGCCGCAGCAAGCGGCGGACGACCGCGCCGGGGTTCAGCACCAGCGTGACGGTGCCGTCGGGCGCGACGATGCCGCCCAACACTTCCTCCACGGGGCAGAGCCGGGGCGGCAACGAGGTCAGTCGCGCGTTCTCGCGCCATACGATGCGGTCGAAGCCCACCACCACGGCGCCTCCGCCGCTCCGCAGGACCGCCAACGGGCGCCCGCCGGCCTTCGCTCCGACCGCGTCGTTCGCGAAGGAGCCCATCTCGGCGCTCTCCTCCCGCGGCGGCTGCTCGAAGAGAGAGGCGATGGGATGGACGGTGCGGCCGCCGGGGTCGGCGGTCCACGTGAGCTCGTCGGGCGAGGCGTGGATCCGCTCGACGGCGCTCCACGGGAGCGCGATCCGCTGCCCCGCGGCCTCCACGATCAGGAACGAGCGGAGGGACCGCGCCATCGGAAACTGAAGGTGCAGCGAGGTGTCCTTCGGCTCCCCGCCTTGAATCGTGGCGAAACCGCCCAGGTCCTCGAGGGCGCCTTCCAGCATTCGCACCGCCTCGGCGTCGAAGCGAACCGATCCTTCGAGGGCGATGCGCGCCTCGAGCCCTTCGCGGGCCGCGCTGAAGCGGATCTGGGGCGTCGAGGGGTCCGCGCCGTAGGGTTCCGCGCTCTCCAGGAGGCGGCAGACGAGGGGAAGCAGGATCGACCCGATCTCGGGCTCGAAGCCGACGCCGCCGGTCTGGACGGTGAGCACCGTGCGCCTCTCGTCGCCGTCGTGCCGGGCCGCGGCTTCGTACAGCTCGTCGACGAAGCGATCGAGCGGGTCGAGGAACTCCCACAAGAGGTGTTCGTCCAGGTCCCGGGCGCGCCGCTCGAGGGCGTACTGGAGCCCCATCAGCTGACTGAGCTCATGGCTGAGCGTCCGCAGCCCCGCGGTCGTCTCCTGGATCTCCTGATGAATGATGAGGGTCTTTCCTTCGGGAATGTCCCCTCCGGTCGTCTCGCCCTGCATGCGACGGCGCTCCACGATCTTCACCATCCCCTCCCACTCGGAGAGGGCGCTCTGCGCGGCTTTGAACGTATGGCTCACGGTCTCGCTCATGGAGCCGATGCGGTCGTTCTGATGGATGAGCGCGTTCTTGATCTCGAAGGTGAGCGCGAGCAGGTTTTCGTGCGGTCCGACGTCGGGAGTGTCGTCATCGATCACGCCGCGTGACGCCGAGAGGGCCTTCGATCGGGCGCGCGTCATCCCTTCGCGGAGCCCGTCGACGGCCTCGCTCACGAGGCCGGCGTGTTCGAGGAGCGCGCCGAAGCCCTCCGTGCGGAGCTGCTCGGCGAGCTTGGCCTCGGCGACGAGGGCCACGCGGCAGTGGGCGATCATCTCCTGGCGATGCGCGGGGCGAAGCTGGCCCAAGCGGGAGAGCGTCTCGCGCATCTCCAGCGCGAGATTCGCCACCTCGGTCACCTGCAGCCACTCCGCGCTTCGCTCGACCAGGCGCACCGCCAGCTCGACGATCGGGCCCAGGTCGCTCGACTCGAGGTCGGTTCCCTCGCTGTCCAGGAAGCGGGTCACCGCCTCGATCTGCTCCTTGATCAGGGCGCTGAACGTCGCGCTGAGGCGCGACATCACCTGCGCGTGGCTCAAATGTTCCGATGCGGCGGTTCGCATGAGGGCGTCTTCG
>Ga0075434_100006520_pt1 | contig 10705 bp, 5 predicted proteins | sample RhiMethybrSRZTD3_FD_75298 | JGI IMG/M metagenome (GOLD analysis project Ga0075434, IMG submission 75298) | Populus rhizosphere microbial communities from Tennessee, USA - Rhizosphere MetaG P. TD hybrid SRZTD3 | ecosystem: Host-associated > Plants > Roots > Rhizosphere > Soil | place: USA...
CGCCGCCGGTCATCACCTTGGCCGGCCGCGGCATCGTCTTCATCTTCTCGATGTATTCGGGCAGCGTAGTCGCCGCGCCGCCGAGGCGCGGCTCGTACGGCGTGCCGAAGCGATCGGTGAGGTTGCGATCGAGTCCGGGCAGCGGACTCTTGCCTGGCAGAAAGTGCGGCACCGTGCCGCGCGAGAGTGCCGTCTCCGTCGCCTCCTCGCAGGGATACGGCGACATGTTCATGCTGGGATCGTTGACCCACATCATCGTGCTGCGGATGTACGGCTCGGTCATCATCACCGGGTCGTAGATGATGACGGTGGCCTGCAGGTAGTCGCCCATGCGCCGCCACCGGGTGCGGACGGTCGCCTGATCGCTCTGCATCAGACCGCTGCGCCGCAGATACGCTTCCTTCACGTGCGTCGTCGTCACGACCAGCGTGTCGCCGTCCCATTCGCCGGTGGAGAAGCCGCTCCACGTGTGCAAGGCGTTGGCGGGTGGATGCGGGCGCCCGTCCATCCAGATGGTTGATTCCTGCTCCTGCATGTTCAGGTGGCCGTGATACGCGATCACCTTCTGCGTCGCCTGATCGATGTCCGCCCAGATGCGCAGCGCGGAGAGCGGACCTTCCAGCGAGTAGTCCCACGCGTGCGGACGGCATGCCCATTCGGTGACGTCGAAGTCCTCCGGCGACCAGCTTTGAACGCGCCAACGCGCGGCGTCGGTCACCGGCACGCCGGCGATGTCGCCCGTCATCCCGCTGCCATCCTGGTTGCGCGGCAGCGGACGCCACGAGCCCTGCAGGTCCACCTGCGCGACGGCCGGGGCCACGTGCAGCGTCACGATCAGCGACAGCAATGAAATTCGTCTCATGCGCCCATCTGCCTTACCCGCCCCACCCGCCTAGCGTTGCAGCGCGCGGCCGTCCTGGATGATGTCGACGGTCGCGCGAATCATCTTCCAGCCCTCGTTGAGCCGCTTCACCATCTCTGCGCCGCTGGCGACCGTGATGCCGCACGCCACGTTGTGGCGCTTGCATCCGGCGAGGATCGTCTGACGCGCGGCTTCGACCTCCGGTGCAGTCGCCGGCACGCCCATCGAGTGCCGCAGGTCGTTGGCGTTGCCGATGAAGACGGCGCCGATGCCCGGCGTCGAGAGAATCGCGTCGAGGTTCTTCATGCCCTCGGTCGATTCGATCATCGCGATGGCGAGCAGATCGCCTTCCGGGTTGAGCGGCCAGAGGTCCGCGTGCCGCTCATAGTCATCGGTGGAGAGTCCCCAGATCCACGTGGCGAGTCCTGGCGCCGAGCCGCGTATGCCCGCGGGCTCGAAGATCTTCGAGCCGCGCAGTTGCGGATACCGCATGCTCTTGACCGCGGCGAGCGCCTGGTCGCGCGTGTCGACGCCGTTGAAGATGACGCCGTGCAGGCCGATGTCGAGCGCCTGCTTGACGACCCACGCGCCCTCGTCCGCTTCAGGAGGGAAGCGCGCGAAGAGCGCGACGTTCGGCGCCACGCTCCCTTTCTTCGCAGCCGCTGCGCGGTCGATCATGCCGATGTTGAACATGTGCAGCCCCGCGATGTCGAGCGGCGTGTGCTCCATGTCCACGTAGACGTAGTCGATTGGCGCGCGCGCGAGCGTTCGCGCGTTCTCGAGCGAGAGATCGCCCGTGTTGACGCCGACAAACGCCTCTCCCTTCGCGAGCTTCGCGATGACCGGATTGAGATGCACGGGCGCCTGCTGCGCAGCGGATCCCGGTGACATGACGAGCACGACGCCGGCGACCGCGACGACAAAGAATGAGAATCGGCGCATAAGCCTCCTTACCCGCCCTACCTGCCCCACCCGCCCGGTCAAAGGCCGAAGACGACGATTTTCGCGCTCGAGGCGGACACGGGAAACACATTCGATCGTGTTCCGGCGACAAACGCCACGCACTGCCGGCCGTCGATCATATAGGTGATGACGCCGCCACCCGGCGCGCCAGGCAGATCTGCTCGCCACAGGACGCTGCCGGTGCCGGCGTCGAACGCATAGGCGTGTTTGTCCATGTCGCCGGCGAACACGAGACCGCCTTTTGTCGGCGTGATGCCTGACAGGACCGGCGCGGGCGCATGAAAGCGCCACTTGACCTGACCGGTGTCGGCATCGGTGGCGACCAGCCATCCAGCCCAGTTCGGATCGTGCTTGCCGAACTGCGCCGCGAGATCGGTGCCCGTCCATGTCTGGCCCGGCTTCCTGGCGAGCTGCGCGAGATCGATCATCAGCGTCGTGCACCAGTCCGACGTGCCGTCGTAGAACAAGTTCGTGTCGGGACTGAAAGCCGGCCCGTTCCATTCGGTGCCGCCCGAGGAACCAGGGCAGAAATGCAGCGGCGTCTTCGAGAGCGGCACCGTGTCGTTCTGCCGCGTGGTGATCGGCGTCGCGAACATCTTCGTGTTCGCCGCCAAGTCATAGACGTGAAGGAGACCGTCCTTCGGCGCGCCCGCGACGGCACGGCGGCCAGCCTTGGTGGTGACGAGCACGGGCGCGGCTCCAAGGTCCCAATCGTGGAAATCCGCGGGGACGAGCGAGTAGTGGTTGCGATAGACGCCGGTTTTCGCGTCGACCACGAGGATCGAGTTCGTGTACAGGTTGGTCCCCGGCCGCACCTCGGTGGCGAAGTCCGGCCCCGGGTTGCCGACCGGCACGTAGAGCAGTCCGCGATCCGGGTCGAGTGTGTAGCTCGTCCACGTGCCGCCACCTGTGACGGGAATGCCCTCGGCATTTCCCCACGTGGCCCGCGCCTGCTCCTGCATCGCCTCGTTGCCGGGTTGAGGCGCATCCGTCGGCACGGTATAGGTCTCCCAGACGCGCGCGCCCGAGGCGGCATCGAGCGCATAGATCCGGCCCTTCACGCCGTAGCGCTCGCTGCCCGCGGTCCCGATGAAGACGAGGCCGTTCCATGCGATTGGCGCGGCGGGAACGCTTTCACCCTTTTCCGGATCGGCGATATGGGTCGTCCACAGCTTCGCCCCCGTCGCCGCGTCGTAGGCCAGCACGTCGCCATCGCCGCTGCCGCGGAACAGCCGTCCTTGCAGATATGCCGCCCCGCGATTGACGCGTGGCGCGGGCGACGCACTGTTCTCACGGACGCGCCACTTCTGCTGGCACGTCAGTGCGTCGATCGCCAGCGTCTCCCGGTCGGCGGTGAGATACATGATCCGCCCGACGACGAGCGGTCCTGTCTGGAAGTTGACGTCGACGTCGAGGTCCACGACGCAGAGCTGCTTCAGCCGGGAGACATTGGATTTGTTGATCTGATCGAGCGGCGCGTACCGTTCAGAAGTAAGTGTCCGGTTGTAGCTGGGCCAGTCCACCGTGACGGTGTCGGCGGCACGAGCAGCGGCGACGGAGCCGCCAAGGACAACGATCAAACAGAACGTCCGCAGCCGCTCCATCGCCTTACCTCCTACACGTCCCACCCGGCGTACCGCCCTACCCGTCTCAGAAAACGAATCGGATGGCGACCTGCATCTCGCGCGCGTCGGTAGCTGTCGCGAAGATCTTGCCCGCTGTCGGAATGCGCGCGCCGCTGTCGTCGAAGATCGCTTCGCCGTCCGGATCGTTGAACGGGATGTCGAAGTTCGCGCGGTTCAGCAGGTTGAACACCTCGAGCCGCAGCTGCACGCTTCGCTTGCCGGCCAGCGGCTGGTTCTTGACGATTGCGAGATCGACCGTCGCCAGCCCAGGCCCCTCGATGATGTTGCGCCCCGCGCGTCCGCGGAATCCGAGGCCGGGGAAGACGAACGCCTCGGGGTTGAACCAGAGGTCCGGCGTGCGGCCGCCGGTCGGCACCGTCGACACACCGGGCGCGATGTCGGGACGGTTCACGTTGTCCGTGCTGCCGTCGCGATCGGAATCGCCGGGGATCACTGGCGAGATCGGCACGCCGCTCGCGAAGGTCCCGATGACGCTCACCTGCCACCCTTCCACGGCGCTCACGCCACGGAACGGCAGCAGGTAGGTTGAATCGAGCACGAGGTTGTGCCGCACGTCGTAGTCTGAACGGCCCCAGTCCAGTTCCTTGTGGTACGGATCGAACGCGCGACCCTGGCCGTTCCTGAACTCCTGCCGTCCGCCGGAGCCCGAGCGGTTGTCCCACGAGTGGCCGAACGTGTACGAGCTCTGGAGCTGCAGCCCATGGCTTTGCCGCTTTACCCAGCCGATGCTCATGCCGTTGTACCGCGAGTGGAACCCCTGGAGGCTCGTGCGCAGCGTGCCGAAGTTCGGGTTCCGACGTACCGGATTGGCCGGGAAGAACTCGCGTCCGTTGACGACCTGCGGGATCGCGAGGTTGACGTCCGCCGATCCCATCAGGCCCGTGCCCTTTGATCCCATGTACGCGACGGTCACCGCGCTGTCCCACGGCAGCTCGTGCTGCACGTTGACGTTGTACTGCTGCATGTAGCTCGGATCGAGGTCGTACTGGATCAACTCGTTTTCCGGCACGCCGCCCGACGCCAGCGAGGCGAGCGTGAGGGGGAGCGCCGGCCGCGTGATGACCGCGCGATCGACGAACGGCAGCGCGCGGAAGATCGGGCTGCGGTACTGGTAGAACAACGGCTCTTCGTAGAAGATCCCGTAGCCGCCACGCACCGCGGTCTTACCCCGGCCCCCCACGTTCCATGCAACGCCGAGCCGCGGGGCGAACTGCTTCTTCGTCGGGTTCAGGAAGAGCGGATCACCGACGGTCACCGCCGGATCGAGGATGTTGCGCAGGTTCGACACCTTGCCGTCCCGCTCGTGCGGCGTCGTCACCATCTCGTAGCGGACGCCCGCATTGAGCGTGACGTCGCCCGACATCTTGATGTCGTCCTGCAGCCATGCGCCAATCAGGTTCTGCCGGTAGTGACGCTCGAAGTCCGACCCGGGCTTGGCGATCTCGAACTGCTGCGTGATGCCGTTGAGGAAGTCCGACACGCTGCGGAAGCGCAGTCGGCCGCGGCTGCGACTGTCAGAAACGCCGTCGTAGCGGAAGTTCTGCCAATCGATGCCCGTCTTCATCGCGTGACGGCCCCGAACGTAGAAGAGCTGATCGGTCAGCTGATAGAGGTCCTGCCCGAACTTCTTCGGGTTGGTGCGATCGGTGCCGATGTCGGTCAGGCCGGTGACGTTCAGCTCGCCGAATCCCTTGCCCGGCACGAACTCGAGGTCGTTGCGGCGGTTCAGCGGATTGACGTCCTCGAGCGGATGCGAGCGGTTGAAGCCTCCGCGCAGCTCGTTGATCAGCGCCGAGGTGAACAGCTGCCGCTGCTCGATCGTGAGCAGATGCTTCGTGTTGGCCACGAGATTCGGCCACTCCGGATAGTTGACCGGCTCGTCCTGAATCGAGTCGTCATAGAGATAACGTCCGAAAATCGAGCTGCTCGCGCTGAACGTCTGGTCGAGGCGAATCATCGCGAAGTCCTGGTTCGACTTGCGGTTCATCACGCCGGTGTATTGCGCCAGCCCGGTCGGCGCGCCGCTCGCCGTGCGAATGAGCGGACCGTTGGCGGCGGGGTACAACGAGATATAGGGGAGCACCGCCGCCGGAATGTTGATTGGCGCGACGCCCGGCAGGATGCCGCGCCGCGCGTTGTCGTCGAGCACGGTCGCCACCTGCGTGATGCCCTTGTGCTCGCGAAGCCCTTCATAGCTGCCGAAGAAGAAGGTCTTGTTCTTCAACACCGGTCCGCCGAACGAGCCGCCGAACTGATTGCGGCGGAAATCCGGCTTTTCGTCATCGAAGTAGTTCTTCGAGTCGAGCGCGTCGTCCCTGAAGAACTCGAACGCCGACCCGCTGAACTGGTTCGTGCCCGACTTCGTCACGACGTTGAACACTCCGCCACCCGCACGGCCGTACTCGGCGCTCATCGCGTTGGTGATGACACGGAATTCCTTGATCGTTTCGACGCCTGTCATCACGCCGTTCGCGCTGGCGGGTGTGTTGTTCAGCGCATCGTTGTAGGCGGTGCCGTCGAGCGTGAACATGTTCTGGCTTGGCCGCGAACCCGCGACAGAGATCTTGGTGCCCTGGCCGACGTTCGATCCCTGCACGCTCGAGCGGCTCATGACGACACCGGGTTGCAGAAGCACGAGCTGCGTGACGTCGCGGCCGTTGAGCGGCATCGAGCCGATCTGCTGCTCGGTGACGACGTTGGAGATCGTTCCGGTCGTCGTCTCGACGAGCGGCGCGGCGCCTTCAACCGTGATCGACTCCGAGACGTTGCCGAGCGACAGCTTCGCGTCCACGACGGCCTGCTGGCCGACGGTGACGGTGATGCCCGAGCGAACCATCGTCTGGAAGCCTTGCAGCTGCGCGGTCACTTCGTAGTGGCCGGGTGGGAGCAGCGGCATCCGGTAGCTGCCGGCCGCATCCGAGACAACCGTGCGCGATTGGGATGTGTCGGTGTTCTTGACCGTAACGCTGACGCCGGGCAGTACTGCGCCCGACGCATCGGTGATGGTGCCGAGAATAGTCCCCGTAGTGTCCTGCGCGTGGGCAATCACTGCAGAGACGGACAAGATTACGAGCGCGAAACCAACCGCCTGCCGGATCCGAATCATCGCGACCCCCTGAAATGGCTCAACTCCCTGAGCATCGGGTCGCGTTATACACCGACCGAGTGCCGAATGCCATACAGGCTGCTCGTCCTGAGTTAGACTCCCCCCGGAGGTATCACCCATGCGCCTCTTCCTGTGTGCCGCGGTGGTCCTGGTGGTTGCACTGGCCGGAAGCCTGGTGCAGACGGCTGCGCTTCCCGGTTACGGCAACCTTTCCGGCTCGGTCGAATCGGCGACGCCCTTCAAGGCGGCGCAGGTCTTCATTCGCAACGTCGACAAGCACGTGCTCTACATGGTCTACAGCAACGGTGGCCAGTTCCGTGCGGTCGCCTTGTTTCCCGGCAATTACGAGATCAGCGCGAGCGCCGCGGCGCTGCGGTCGGACGTGCAGAAGGTCGTGATCAAGGCTGGTGACAATCCGAAGGTGACCGTCTCGCTGCGGACGCCTGTCGCGAGCTCGCAGCGCACGATCGTCGGCGCGCTGGAGGGTGAGAACAGCGGCGATCGCACCGTGACGCAGGAAGCCAGCTACGACGAGATCTATCCGCCCGGGCCGGGCCGCGAGATCGCGGAACGGACCTGCATGATCTGCCACGGCGAAAATTTCCTTTCGACGCAGCCGGCGACGATCGGTACGTGGAACCTGCGGCTCGATCGCATGCAGGGCCGCAATCTGTTCGACAAAGACGCGGCGTCGTACGCCGAGGGCCTTCTGTCGTTTCGCGCATCGGCGCTGCGGTTCTCGCGGGAGGATCGCCAGACGCTGGTGCAGTATCTGGCCAAAAACCTCGGGCCTGACAAGCCACCGCGCGCCGTGCGCGTGGACAAGGAGATGCCGCTCGACGAGGCGAAGCTCGGAAAGGCCGAGTACATCGAGTACTACCTGACGCCCGACCCTCCCGGGCAGGGCATCCACGCACCGGCATTCAGCAAGCTCACGGGCGGCTTCACCGGCAGACGCGCCGGCCAGGACGTCCGCTTCGATCAGGACGGCAACGTGTGGCTGACCGACCGCGGCTATCCGCACCGGCTCGTCAAGCTCGATCCGCGGACGGGCGAGCAGAAGTCGTTCATGCTGCCGAATGGCTCGATCAACGGCATCCACGAGGTGAACATCGATCGCAGCGGCAACATCTGGCTGCCCGAGCACGGCGGCCAGACGCCGTCGGCGGTGAAGCACCTGCTTCGCTTCAACCCGAAGACGGAGAAATTCGAGGAGCAGATTCCACTCGACCCGGACAACGTCGTCCGCAACACGATCAAGTGGACGCAGTCGATCGCCTTTGACTCGAAGGACAACATCTACGTCGGCTGGATCATGGGCGGCGCGCTCAGCAAGTACGACCGGCAGACGAAGAAGGTGACGGTCTTCCCCGTGCCGACGCACAACGCGATCGTCTATGGAGTCATCGCGGATCGAAACGACAACATCTGGATGGCACTCTGGGATTCCGGCAACATCGCGAAGTTCGACACGACCACCAACGAGTGGACGATCTTCACGCCGCCGACCTATCCGGGCCACGTGCGGCGCCTGAACGTCGACGCACAGAACAACATCTGGTTCGGCATCTGGTCCGCCGGCAACCGTCCGGCGAAGCTCGATAAGCTCGATCAGACCACCGGCCGCATCACCGAGTACACGATCCCGCGGCGCAACTCGAATCCGTACGACGTCATGCAGGATTTCGAGGGGAACATCTGGACCGCCGACGTCGGCGGCTCGGCGGCATCGATCTGGAAGTTCAATCCGAAGGACAACAGCTTCACGCTGTATCCGAAGCCGCAGAAGACAGCGGACACACCCAAGATTCAGGTCACCAAAGACGGCGCGATCTGGTATTCGCCGCGCGGCAGTCTGGATGCGCCCGCCTTCGGCGTGCTTTATCCGGACATGGATCGGATCACGACGCTCGGCGCGTTCTACACGAACGGTCCTCCCGGATATCCGTTCAAGGTAGGAGCGCCTGCTGCCCGGCCGGGAGCTTCTGATCGAACGCGATAAGTAATGTCGCCTCGTCGGCGTGCTGCGCCATCACGCCGACGAGGTCGACCAGATCGCGCTCGCCGAACAGCCGCACGGCACGGGCGTACAGATCGGCATCGACATAGTGCTTGCCGAATAACTGGCGCCCGAACTCGATCACCGTCGCTTCCTTCTCGCCCAGGCCGGTTGCCGGCTTCCTGTTGCGGATGATGTCGATCGTTGCCGCTGGGACGCCGTCTTTCTGTGCGGCCATCTCCGTCATCGTCCAGTCGTACTGCTGATCGTGCGCGCGTGCCGTGACGAGCGCGGCGATGTCGATGAGCGCACGTCCCTGACTGGTTTCAAGCGACTTCAGTCCACCGGCGTGCCGCGCGATCTGCTGCGGGCCGGTGCCTTCAGGCGCCATGCCGCGGCTGTACAGCGGTGGCGGCATCGCCGCCGCGGGCGCCGGGGTGCGAATCAGCGTCAGGCGGCTTCGCGAATCGGGACGGATGTCGGCCGGCGGCGTGAAGGGCAGCGGAAGGAATTGCTTCCAGCCGGGCGGCAGCTGTTGATTGACCGCTGACAGCCGCGTCGCGGTTGCGGAGTAGTTCCCCATCAGCGTCACGATGTCGACGAGCACCGGCGCTGTGAATGTGGTGACCGCACGCGAGTACGTCTCCGGCGTCAACCGGTGCGCGCCGATCTCGCGCGCCACCTCGATGATGGTCGCTTCCTTGTCGCCGATGCCGGCGAGCGGCTTCCGGTTGCGGACGATGTCGATCACGGCCGGGTCGAGGCCGACGGCGATCGCTTCCATCTCGTGGAGCGACCATTCGTACGGCTGGTCGTGCTCCCTCGCGACCGAAAGAATCGCGAGCTCGCTCAGCGCACGGCCGACCTTGTTTTCCCACCGGACGTCCACGCCCGACCGGTGCATCCGGATGGCCGCGACTCCATCAGTCGAGCCGAGACGGGATTCTGCGTTAAGCGACGCGGGCAGCAGCAGCGCCAGGATTAGGATGAACCGCACCATCGGCCCTCCTCTGTGTGGCGCCGATTCTATCCGCAATCCTGGCTGCGTCGCGCCCGACGCCATGAATCATCACCGACGACATCGCGGACAGAAAGTGCAAGCCGACGAAATAGAGCCCGGGCTCGCGTTCGACGATACCGAGATGATGCTCCGGTTCGCCGTCAGCGCCGAAAACAGGCAGATCGATCCAGGAGAATCCGGGATGGAACCCCGTGCACCAGACGACGTTGGCGACGTCGAGCACGCGTCCATCATCGAGGACGGGAAGGCCGTCGCTGGCGCCTGCGACGCGCGGAACACGCTCCACTCCCGCCGCGGCGAGGTCGCGCGGCTTCGTCCGAATGAGCGCGCCGCCGGCGTGCAGCATCCTGGCCCGCGCCGCACGGCCCATCGGCGTCGTTACCTTCAGCACCCGATGGAACATGACGCGGAGCACGAGCCGGATCAGGATCAGCCGCGCGGCGAGCCCATCGAGGCGAAATGGGACGTGGCCCGTATCGCGCCCGGCGACCCATGTCTTGTGTTCGCGCGCGACGTCGAGCGCGATTTCCGCTCCCGAATTGCCCGCGCCGGCGATCAGCACGCCACCGGGCTGCAGCTGCGCGGGGTTTCGGTAGTCAACGGAATGGATCTGCACGATGCCCGGATTGAGCTCGCGCGCGAACGCCGGCACGCGCGCCCGCTGATAGTTCGCCATCGCCACGACGACGTTGTCGGCCTCGAACTGCTGGTCGCCGGATGAGACGAGGAAACGGTCCCCGCGCCGCGACAGACGATCGACACGAACGCCGGAGCGTACCGGCAGCGCGAAGCGGCGCGCATACGCCTCGAGGTAGTCGCCCATCTCGTCCTTGGTGACGAACGCGTTCCGGTCTGCCGGCATCGGCATGCCGTCGAGACTCGAGAATTTCGCCGGCGTGAAGAGGCGCAGCGAGTCCCAGCGGTTGCGCCAGACATCGCCCACGCGCGCGCTCGCGTCGAGAATCACGAACGGCACGCCGCGCTTCTTCAGGTGATAGCCAACCGACAAGCCCGCCTGCCCGCCACCGATCACCACCGTGTCGATGCGCTCTGTAGTCATGTTCCCCTCCTGGTAGGGGCGGACCTTAAGGTCCGCCTCTACGGTCAA